>OLNU01000128.1_pt1 | contig 79110 bp, 55 predicted proteins | sample 1672241 | NCBI WGS metagenome assembly OLNU01 (sample SAMEA3136663, study PRJEB25190) | human gut metagenome | biome: human gut; feature: human-associated habitat; material: faeces | place: Austria | collected 2013 | reverse complement strand
AAGCATTTCAATCAGTTCACCATGTCACTTTTATTTTGTGTTATACTGTTTTATAAGATTTTCTTTCCCTTGTTTTTTCCCTTATCAGAGTTCGTAAAAACTCATGGGACAATATAATACAAGGGAAACAATAAGGGAAAGCTCACCTGCGACAAACTTAGTGTTTTCAAGGGCTTGAGAGATATTTGATAATAAAATATAACAGTTATTAAATCCCTTTGAATATATGAAATCTCAATTCCAGTTTGCCGAACTGAATATAGCGTACATAGCCGCTTGGTTTTCAAAAGAAATCAGGCGGCTGTTTCTATTTTGAAGGAGCTTTTCGTTTCCGGGTTTGTCACGGACAGGGCGGGAAAGCGGGTTCAAACACGGCATACCTTTTCGTTATAATAGAACCAAAGAATAATTCTGTAGAGCAAAAGGGGGACGCGTATGAAAAATGGGAAACGGGCGGTAAGCTTTATTTTGGCGGTGGTGCTGTTGTGCACATCGTTTGCAGGATGCGGCATGGTGCAGCAGGACAAGGCGTATTTGGAGCAGGTGGCGGCGGCCGTGACGGAGACGCAGAGCATTTTAAAGGACGTGGAAGCTGCGGCGGACGAGCTTTCCGGGCAGAGCAGCATTGTGTATGAGAATTCTGTGAATGCAGAGGGCTTTGACGTGCTGGACGAGTATTATACTTTGTGCACGGAGAAACTAAACGCGCTTAACGATGCGGTGGGCGCGGTGCGGCAGCAGATGCAGAGCCTCGAGCGCTGCGACGCGCCGAAGACCGAAAAAGGCAAGGCTGTGGAAGCGGAGCAGAAGGCTTACTTTGAGGACGCACTTGAGGTGATCGGCGGCATTCAGGAGGCGCTGATATTTTACACGGCGCAGTATGACGCTTTGCAGCCGCTTGTAACGGCTACGGTCGGCGACCGCAGCGACGAGCAGGCGTACCTCATTTCCGTTTATGAGGCGGCGGGCAATGTGAAAACGGCGCTCAGTACGTTGGATACGCCGGAGTGGCTCAATGACCTGTGGCCGAAATACGTTGCGAACCTTGATGTGATGACGAAATACATGGAATCGCGCTCGTGGGGCCTTGCATGGTCGGACGTTTTGAGACTGTATTCCGCAAACCAGCTCATCTCGCGCGTGGGCATTACTTCCGGGCGGCACGAGGAGACGATGTTCGATTTATACAGCCGCGAATATAACCACGCCGCGTTTTTGCTCGATGAGAACCTTGACACGTATGCGGATGAGATCCTGACGGCCTGCGAGGGCGGCAAAGATGTTGGCGCGTATGGCGCGCAGGCGCCGATCGTGTTCTCGGACTACTCGACCGTGGAGGAGATTTTTCCGAATTTGTATCCCTCGATGGACTCGGCGATCAACCTGCTTTTATATACGGACAAGGGATACACCGACGTGATGGTGACGGCGGAAATTGCGGGCTTTACGCAGAAATATGAGCAGAAAGTGACACTGACGCCGGAGATGACGTATTTGATGATTAAGCCGCCGGTGCTCACCGATATGCCCGACCTTTCAACGACGAAGGACACGCAGATGACGCTGCGTGTGGAAAACACGATCACGGGCGAGGCGATTATTCAGGAGACGAAGAACATTGAGCTGCACAGCGTATACGATTATAAAAATTACAGCGATGAATTCGGCATCATCCAGAACGACAACATCTTGGCGTGGATGACGCCGGAAACGGACGGCATTTTGCAGGTGCGCCGTAATGCGGTATCGTGGCTGGAGCAAAGCTTCGGCACGGAATACGGTATGCTGCCGGGGTATCAGCCGGCGTACGGCTTTACGTCCGACCAAGGCGCGTACATCACGTATTATCAGGTGGCGGCGATACAGAGCGCCATCAGCAGCATGGGCGTACGCTACAACATGGGGCCGTATTCGTTCGGTGCGAGCCAGCGCGTTTTGATGCCCGACGCAGTTTTAGAGAACGGCTCCGGAATTTGCATCGAAACGGCGGTTTTAATGGCGAGCGTGCTGGAATCCGCAAGCATGCACGCGATGATTGTGTTCACGCCGGGACACGCGCAGACAGCGGTGGAAACGTGGAGCGGCTCCGGGCAATACTTCCTCATTGAGACGACGATGCTGCCGTTTACGGCGACGCAGGACGCGCTGCAGTCGCTCATTCAGCCACTGAGCGCGGAGGAATGGGCGAACTACTTGTACAACAAGGAGCAGGAGGCGCAGCAATCCGGCGGCATGGTGTATGTGGTGGATTGCGATTTGGCGCCGGTGCTGAATATTCAGGGATTAAACTACTGAGGAAACAAACATGACACGAACGAAACGAATGACGGCGGCTGTGCTGACGCTTGTATTGCTTTTGAATTTTGCGGGCTGCGGCGCGAAAAACGCGCTGTTTGACCAAGTGAGCGGCGCGGGAAAATTTGCGGCGGAAAGCCTGACGATTTACGAAGAAAAAGGAAGCTTTGCGGCGGAACCGAAAACGGTGCGGGACGCAAAGCAAGCGGAAGAAATTTTTGGCGCGTTGAAAGATGTGACGCTCGGCGAAGTTGTAAAGACGGACGACAAATACACGCGGTATATTTTTACATTTGCGGACGCAAGCGGCAGCAAAATGAGCTTTACGCTGCGTGAGGACGGGTGTGTTGTATTAGGCGGCAAGACATATGATGCGCTCGGCACGGACACGGTGTTTGAGGCAGCGGGGATAGACCCGGATGAGGAGACGGCGGAATCAAAAACGGAAGCGTCCTCCGAAGCTTCAAATGCGCAGACGGAGCCTGAAGTGACGCCCGAGCCGGAAGTGACCGTGACCCCGAAGCCGACGGCGGAACCGACACCTGAAGCGACGTACACGTTGGTTGATTACGACGGCGGGGTGTTCACGATGCAGCTGCCGCAGGGGTGGCAGATTGTGACCGGCGGCGAATACGCGGGCTATTCCATCCGCGCGTGGGACCCGAATGACCCGGATGTGCAGATCTTCTATTACGGTGAGCTTGGCCCGTACTTTAAGAGTGCGGAAGCGAAGGCGCAGTATCAATCGATGAGCACGAGCAATGACCCGCTGACATATTTGCCGGTGCTGGAGGACCCGACGCTTGCGGGGTGCTTAAACGCGATGGACGATTACCAAGACGCTTACGACGGCATCATGCCCCAGAGTTTTGCATTTGCAAAAATTCAAAACATGACAGTTTTGAGCGAAACGCCCATTACGACGCCGCTTGCAAGCTATGCGGTTTCGGAAGCTTCGATCTTAGCGAGCCTTACATCGGAAACAGGGGCGGCCTGCACGGGTATGTTTGAGGGCAGCATTTTAGACGCGGGCGGCTATGAAATCAACGGTGTGGACGTGACGCCTTCACGCAGTGCCTCGAACATTTTCGGCATCATTGCGCCGGAGGGAAAATTTGAGACGGTGGCATCGATCTTGATACAGTCTTTAACGAGCTTTACATTTACGGACGAGTACATTCAGGAAGCGATACGGCAGGGAAACATGCAGGCGGAAAACGCGGCCGAGGTTTCGCGCCGGAATAACGAAATGATGGAGCGTGTTGTGAATGATTTTTGCGAATATATTCGGCAATAAACGGCGATTGGCGCCGCGAACGTTGCAAAACTTTTAACCACCGTTGACGCGGGTGGCGGTTAATCCTCAACGTAAGGCAAGATCATGTTTTGGAAGGCGCTGAGCATTTTACTGTGGCGAATGACGAAATGGATGGCGGGGGCTTTGCTTTTGGACAGCATGACCCACTCGTTTTCGTGGATTTGAATTTGGATATTGCGGAACGCGGGTTTCTCCGCAAAACGGACGGTGTAGTTTGGGTGCTGTTCAGCGAATATTATGGTGGCTTTAAGGTGCGCCGTGTATTCTTCATAGGTGTACGTGACGGTGTTTTCGATGAATGCGTTTGAAAGCGAGAGCGTGAGGGGGCTTGCCCGGAACGCTTCTTCGCTTACATGCGGGAGCTCGTCGATGACGGTGTTTGCAGTGAGAATTTGCTCGATATTTTCCGTTTGCTGTTTGCGTGTGGCGTTGATGCTTTCTGCGTCTGCTGCCGACATGCCGCTGCGCTTTAGAATGCGTCCGAGCAGATCTTCCGGCATGGTATAAAGCGGCGGAGCGGAGAGAATGTTTTGCCGTGCGCCGACGGTGGCTGCGTCGTTTTTGAGGAATGCGCGGAACAGATCGGCCTGTGGGGCTTTATAAATTTCCATTAAGGGCTGCGCTTTTTGCAGCAGGTGGTCTGCGATGCGGCGGCTGTGCTGCACCTCTTCACGGTTATTCGTGAAATGGTAATGGCCGTCTTCGTGAAAGCCGTTTATGCACTCGCCGGTGAGCGCGGCGGCGCCGGAGACGTAATGAAAGTGGCAGTATACGGTGTTCTGCACGCCTTTTAAGTAGTACGGCGAGACCTGCCCCGTCATGTAAATGGGGATCCAGCTCTCTAACCCGAGCATCATTTCTTCAAACGGGCGGTCTATGTTGTGGATTATATCGAGATGCAGTCCTTTTCGGAGCGCGACGGCGATACCGAACATCCACTTTTTACCGAAGTCGAGATCTTCAGCCATATCGGCCATGGGCATATCGCTGCACATGAAAACGGGGGCGGCGGATTTGGAAAGCGCGGTCGCCTTGAAAAAATCGAGCTCGCCCTGCTTCATTTCCTCTATGCCGTAGTAATTGCGCGAGGCAGGGAGTCGGAACGGGAGCGAAGGCACCTTAATCTCCCCAAAATGAATGGCTTCGATATATTCATTGAGGTCGAAGGTATCGAGATGCGCGAGAAATTTGGAGACGGACTCGGCATCGCGCTGCTTTGCGGCGCACAGCCACTCCATGAGGAGCGCAGTGTATTGCTCGGGCTTTGTAGGTTGCTCTGCGGGTGTACCGACGAGCGCGCAGAGGGCTTCTTTTTGGTCGTTTTTCAGGCACCGCCTTGTGACATAGCGGCAGACCTGCGTGATGAATTCCTCTGTGTTTGCGGGTTTTCTCTGTCCGGAGCAGACGCGGGAGAGGTAGGATGCGTCGAAATTCATGGCGCGGGAAAGCTCTGCGTAGCTGATGCCGAATGCGGTGAGCAGGTTTTTGAGGTTTTGAACGGCGCTGTCAAAATCGGATTTTTCGGTGTGCAGGGAAGCGCGGAGGGCGCAGAGAACTTCGTCCTCCGAAAAGCCGGGAGAATAATCGCTTTCGGCGGCAATGGCGCAGATGCCCTGTGCGAGCCGCAGAAGCTGTTCGCTGTCCCTGCCGGGTTCACGCTCGCCGGAGCGGTAGCGGCTGATGGCGGCATCCGATATGCCGGAGGCGGCGGAAAGCGTTTTGGCGGAGCAGCCGAGTGTTTCGATATATAAATTGAGACGGTCACAGAATTTCATGCGGGTTCCCTCCGTATGCTTGATTTAAGGCGATTATACCACGCTTCGACCGAAACCGCCATAAGCGAACGCAGTGGGTTTTGACATTTTCCGGCGTGTCAATGACCAAACCGGGAAAACGCTTTTTTCGGTTACGGTCGTTTGGTAGGATAGGGGATAGAAAAGGGGACGAGAAAATGAAGCGATGCGATTTTATTTTGCTGTGTGCGCTGGTCGTTTTGTGCGTGCTGCTTGCGGGCTGCGGAGGAAAGACGGCGGAAAGAAGCGAAGCCGGCGAGGTGTTTACGTTTTGCGGCGGCGAAGCAGAGAATTTCGCAAAGACATTTGACGTGAATGAGATGAACTGCATGGAATATCGCTACACGATGGACACGCCCGTTTCCTGCCGCATCACGGACAAGGCGGCGCTGCAAACGATTTTTGACGCACTTTGCGAGGTGAAAATCGGCGAAAGAACGGACATGCGTGCAACGGACAGCGAGCAGAGTTTGACGTTTGTGAAAACAGACGGCACGACGTGTGTGATACGGTTTGAGCAGCGGAACCTGCTGTATGAAGAAGACGCTTATCAACTGGAAAATGATGCGGCGCTTTGGAAGGCGCTGCGCGAAGCGAAATAGAAGCGAAATAGAAATGGGGGAACGACATGAAAGAGTCGAGAGTATTTGAGCTGAACCAAGTGACTGCAGAGCAGGTTTTGGAGGCTGTGACGACGTTTTTGCGCGGCGAAAAGGGCATGGAGGTGCAGAGCGTGGCGACGCCGAACGGGTACCTCATTCAGGCGGCGCAGGCCGATACGCTGCGCACGCTTTCCGGCATGAAGTTGGCGACAACGGTGGAGCTCACGGTAAACGGCACGCAGCTCAATGTGACGCTCGGCGAGGGCCAGTGGGCGGACAAGCTGGGCGCGGGCGCCGTGGGGCTTTTTCTGCTGTGGCCGCTGGCGGTAACGGCGGGCATCGGCGCGTATAAGCAGAAAAAGCTGCCGAGCGAGATTTTTGAGGTGGTGTACCGCTGCACGATGGGCGAGCCAACGAGCTTCCGGACGGCGGGCGTACCCGTAAATGCGGCGCCGACAGCTCCGGCGGGGGCAGTCTGTCCGCAGTGCGGGGCGCAGATCTTTGCAAACGCGAGGTTTTGCAGCGCTTGCGGCGCAAAGCTACAAACGGTGTGTCCGGGCTGCGGCGCGCCGGTAAAGCCGGGCAGTAAATTCTGCTCGGAATGCGGGCAGGCGCTCTCCTGATTTATATATCCCAAAACGGCGGCGTGGAGCTTAGGCTTTGCGCCGCCGTTTTTTATGCGCATGTTTTGTACTGTGTGGAGTGAAGCGGTTGAAATCTTCGGCGAATTCTTGTATGATAAGGGAAAAGAAAGGCGGGGATGAAGATGAATATCACGGTTTATCTCGGTGCGAATGCAGGCAATGACCCCAAGCTGCAAGAGGCGGTGGAGGCGCTCGGCAAGTGGATCGGCGAAAACGGGCATGACCTCATTTACGGCGGCTCAAAATGCGGGCTAATGGGGTCGATCGCCGAAAGCGTGCTGCAAAACGGCGGCAAAGTGACCGGCGTGGAGCCGCAGTTTTTTGTGGACTCCGAGCTGCAGCACGACGGGCTGACGGAGCTTATTGTGACAAAGGACATGACGGACAGAAAGACGAAAATGATTGAGCTCGGCGACGCGTTTATCGCGTTCCCGGGCGGCACGGGCACGCTGGAGGAAATTGCGGAAGTGATGTCGAAGGTATCGCTGAAGCATTTAGACGCGCCGTGCATTCTTTATAATCTGAATGGATATTACGATGGGCTGAAGACGCTTTTAGGCCATATGATCGAGATGGGGCTTTCGACCAAGGAGCGGCAAGAGGGCATTTATTTTGCCGACACATTAGATGAGATCGAACGCATTTTAGCGGAAAAGTGAGGAATATACATGCCGAACATTGCATGGAACGCGAAGGAATATCAGCAGAATTTTTCGTTTGTGCCGTCTTACGGCGAAGCGGTGACAGAGCTTATCACGAAGCCGCAGTGAGCGAAAAAGCGACACCTGACGGTTTCCGGGCTTGTGCGGTGGGGGTTCGTCCGCTATAATAAAAGCAGAACGAGCGCAAAGGAGTGCTGCTTTATGGCAAAGACGAATAAGACACCGAAGGCGGAGGACAACGCCGAGCTGCGGACGATCTCGCTTTTGAAAATTCTGAACACATACAGCGACGAAAACCACGAGCTTTCTACAAAAAACATTATGGATAAGCTCCAAAAGGAATGCGGCGTTACGGTGCACCGCACGACCGTCGGCAAGAACATCAAGCAGCTTGCGGACTGCGGCTTTGATATTTACACGCACAAGACGACGCAGAACCGCTATTACCTTGCGAGCCGCTTATTTGAGATGCCGGAATTGAAGCTGCTTGCGGACGCGGTGGAATCTGCGGGATTCATCACCGAAAAGAAAAGCGAGGAGCTGATTGAAAAGCTTTGCCGGCTGACGAGCGTTTATGAGGCCGAGGCTTTGCAGGAGGGATTTTGCGCGAACAACGGGAAATCTTGCAACGAGAGCATTTACTATATTGCAGACACAATCAACGCGGCTATTGCAAAGCGGAAGAAAATTGCGTTTTACTATTTTCATTACGGTCCGGGCAAGAACCGTGTGCTGAAAAACGACGGGAAGCCATATGTTTTCAGCCCATATAAGCTTGTTTGGAATACAGATGAATATTACGTTGTGGGGTATTCCGACAAGCACGAAAAGCTTGTGAGCTTCCGCGTGGACCGCATTGACCGTTGCCCGGAGATTTTAGATGAGGACGCGGAGCCGCGGCCCGAAAAAGAGGAGTTGATGCGGCATATCCGCACGATGACAAGCATGTATGACAGCCGCCGTGAGCGCGTGACGCTTTTGTGTGACAACGCGATGATGAATGCGGTGGTGGACGCATTCGGCGAGGATGTGGAAACAAAGGCCTTTGGCGACGACGCGTTTACCGTGGAAACGGAGACGGCGGCAAGTCCTGTCTTTTACCGCTGGGTGTTCGGCTACGGTGGGAAAATCCGAATCACGGAGCCGGAAAACGTGAAAAAGGAGTATGCCGAAATGGTGAAAAGCGCTTTTGAAAATACGTGCGGCCGGTGCGGCGCGTAAAGTAAACAGCAGTCCGACCTTTGGCAGTTTGATGCACAAAGGTCGGGCCTTTTTTTGTGTTGAAGACGGAACGTGAATGTGCTATAATGAACCATAAGATTTTGGGAAAGGATCCGGCAATGTATAACTCCAAACGATTCGAAACGGTGAAGAATATGAGGGAAAACAAGAAAATATCGAATGCCGTGCAGGCGGCCATCGGCGTGCTGGCCGTGGTTTTGGCGGCGCTGATCGTTTGGATGATGGTGCTGGTCTCGGGCATTCAGGGCACGGCGCGCGTGGTGAACTATGCGGGCCTTGTGCGCGGCGAAACGCAACGCCTTGTTAAAATGGAGATTGCGGGTCAAGCGGAGGACGGGATGATGGAGAGCGTGGAATCGTTTATCAACGGTCTGCGCTTCGGCGATGACGAGCTTACCCTTGTGCGATTGGGCGACAAGAGTTTTCAGACGAAAATGGAAGAGTTGGCTTCTTGCTTTGAAAGCCTGAAGCAGGAGATTTATCTTGTGCGCGAAAAGGGTTTTGAGGAAACCGACATCATCGACAAAAGCGAAAAGTTTTTCGACATTTGCGATGAAGCGACGGGTCTTGCGGAAACCTATTCACAAAAGCGCGCGTCCTCTTTGGCGGTTTTGGAGCGGTACATCACGGCGGACATCGTAGTTTTGATGATGCTGATCGGTTATGAGTTTATCAAGGCGCTGCGCTACGCCGCCATGAATCACGCTTTGCAGAAAAAGGTGTACATGGACGAAGCGACGGGGCTGCCGAACAAAAATAAATGTGAGGAGCTATTGAGCGCGCCGGAGATGATCACGATGCCCGTGGGTGTTTGCAGCTTTGACCTCAACAATTTGAGACGCATCAACAACAGCATGGGCCACGAAAAGGGCGACGCGTACATCCGCATTTTTGCGGAGCTGGTGCGCGAGGCGGTACCGGCGCATTACTTTGTGGGTCGCGCGGGCGGCGACGAATTCATCGCCATTATGGACGGCGCGGACAAGGAAGAAATGCAGCGGTGCTTACAGCTCATCCGCGACCGTGTGGACACGTACAATGCGGCGAATCCCGATTTTCCGGTGAGCTACGCGGTTGGCATTTCGGTCTCCGACGAGAACGAAAACTGCACGATGCGCGATTTGTATATCCTCGCAGACAAAAACATGTATATCAACAAAAACCACGTGAAGCGCGAGGAAGCATTGGCCGAAAAGAAGCTGGATCGCAGGCTGCTGAAAAGCATGAAAAAATACGGCAGCAACTTTTCCGATTGCCTGTACTGCGACGCAAGGCAGGACGCTTACCGGGTGATTCGTGCGAGCGAGGCGTTTTTCCTTGCGGCGGACGGCAGTTATTCCGGCGCTGTGGAGCAGATTGCAGAAGAACGCGTGGCGCAGGAAGACCGCAAGGCGGTGCGCAGCAGATTACAGCTGACGGCGCTGTGCGAGGCGCTTTCCGAAAAGAACCGCGTGGTGGAATTGCAGCACAAGCTTTTCGGCGAGAACAGTGCCGACTACGGGCGACTGACGGCGATTTTTGTGGATGCAGACCCGGACGGCACGCTGCACCATTTCTTGCTGGCGTTTGAGACGATCGACAGTGTGCAGCCGGAGACGGACGCCAAGCAGCAACTGACGCAGTATTACGAACAGCTGAAGCAGTCTATTTTGGAAAACGACAGTTACGTGGATGCGATGCTGGAGACTGCGGACGCGGTATACTCCGTGAATCTGACGGATGATCTGGTGGAGCGCGATTTCCGTCGTGAACGCGGCGCAGACACCTTTATTGAGGACTTGAAAGCACCGTGTCCGTACGGCGAATATTGCCACCGTCATTCTATGCTGATTTTGCCCGAAACGATGGGCAGCTACCGGTTGATCGACACGGCCGAAAAGCTTTTGGAACGCTATGCGAGCGGAGAAAAGCAGGTGACGGTGGAATACTGTGAGCGCGTATCCGGCGGCGAGACACGCTGGATACAGAAAACGGCGCTGATGATGTCTTCACGCGTATACGATGCGAAGAGCGGTGAGGAAAAGCCGATGATCCACAGCCTTGTGCTACTGAAAAACACCACGGAGTTCCATGCACAGGAGCAGAAGGAGCACGAGCGCTTGCGGGCTGAGGTGGACGAAGCAACGCTGGCGAATAAAGCGAAGACGGAGTTCCTTTCCCGCATGAGCCACGATATCCGCACGCCGATCAACGGTGTGATGGGTATGCTGGAGATTATCAAGAAAAACCGTGAAGATCATGAGCGCGTGGACGACTGCCTTGAAAAGATCCATGTTTCCTCCGAGCATCTGCTGTCGCTCATCAACGATGTTTTGGATATGAGCAAGCTGGAATCCGGCCATATGGAGCCGGAGCATGTGCCGTTTGACCTTGACGATTTGATGAAGAACGTCCGCGCACTAAACGAAGCGCAGGTGGCAAAAACGAGTATTGTGTATACCTACGGCAAGATTTCGTTTGCGCACGCAAAGCTTATCGGCAGCCCGCTGCATCTGCGGCAGATCTTATTGAATCTGTTCAGCAACGCGGCAAAATACAATAAAGAAAACGGCACGATTGAAACGTATGCGGAGGAGATTGCCTGTGACGAAAACACGGCGACATTCCGCTTTACAATACGTGATACGGGCATCGGTATGAGCGAAGATTTTGTGAACAACGAGCTTTTTGAGCCGTTTACACAGGAAAAGCAGGACGCCCGCACGCAGTATCAGGGCACGGGCCTCGGCATGTCTATCGTGAAGGAGCTCATCGAGAAGATGAACGGCACCATCACGGTGGAAAGCGTGCTCGGCGAAGGCTCTGCGTTTACGGTGACGCTGCCGTTTGAAATCGACAAGCATCCCTTTGCGCAGGCGGCGGCGAATGGCGCGGCGGACGAAACGGCTCTGCACGGGCTGAAAGTGCTGCTGGCCGAAGACAACGAACTCAACATGGAGATTGCGGAATTCTTCCTGGAAGACATGGGTGCCGAAACGATGCAGGCGTGGAACGGCAAAGAGGCCGTGGAGGCCTTCCGAAACTCCGCGCCGGGCGAGATCGGCGTGATCTTAATGGACATCATGATGCCGGTGATGGACGGCCTTGAGGCGGTGCAGCGCATTCGTGCGCTGGACCGGCCGGACGCGAAAACGGTGCCGATCATCGCGATGACAGCGAACGCGTTTTCGGAAGATGTGGAGCGCAGCCGCAAAGCCGGTATGACGGAGCATCTCTCGAAGCCGCTGAATGCCGAAACGCTGAAAAGAGCAATCTTACGGAACATATAACCTGTGCGGTAAAGACAAATATTCGTTAAGGGCGGCGAAGAGCTGCCCTTTTTTCGTGTACCGACACTTGATTTTTCTTTTTGTTGTGGTATACTCATTTGGGAGTATTAGAATCAATTCTAAAACAGGGAAAAGAGGGGTATAAATGGCAAACCGCAACGAAAAGGAGGCCTCGCGCAAGCGAATTCTTTCTACCTGTGTGCGTCTGTTTTTGGAGCAGGGGTTTAAGCATACGCCGCCGAAGCAGATTTTGACGGAAGCGGATGTTTCCGCGGGCACGTTCTATAATTTGTACCGCACGAAAGCCGGTGTGCTCACCGAGCTGACCGAGTTCATGTTTCAAAATCAGTTTACTATCGCGGGGCAGATTGCACAGGGGGAGACAGACCCCGTAAAGCTCTACGCGGTGGAGACGGCGATTCAGCTGACGCTGGCAGAGTTGAATGAGAACCTGCGCCAAATTTACGTGGAGGCGTACACGCTGCCGGAAAATTTGGAAATCATCCACAGGATGACGGCCGAGATGCTGCACCGTATTTTCGGCGCGTATATGCCCGGGTACAGTGTGAGCGATTTTTATGAGTCGGACATCGGTTCGGCGGCGATTATGCGCGGATATATGGCACGTCCGTGCGACGTGTATTTTACGCTGGAACGCAAGTTAGAGCGCTTTTTGCAGCTGACACTGCGTATTTATTGCGTGCCGGAGGAAAAACAGCGGGAGGTTGTGGCGCTGATTGCGAGCCTCGACATCCGTGCCATTGCAAACGAAGTGATGCAAAAGCTGTTTGCCGCGCTTGAGATGCACTATGAATTCACGCTCGGCGAAGAGGCAAAGCAAATTTGATTAAAAAAGAGCCGCACAGACGGATATGCACCCGGTTTTCTGGGCACAGGTTCAAAATTGAAAAACGGGTTTCCATCAAGGATGCTTCCCTGAATGCAGAGGAAAGCGCAAATATTTGTTGAGTGTGCTGTCGAAATTCATTGAAAACAGCAAAATTCTGTGCTAAACTTGAAGCATAAACACCGGGCGGAATATAACGTGCGGAAACCATTGAAAAGGAGCAATTATTTATGGGTCTTATTAAAGCAGCTGTCGGCGCCGCGGGCGGTGTTATGGCGGATCAGTGGAAAGAATTTTTCTATTGCGAATCGATGCCGAAAGAGGTGCTTGTCACAAAGGGTGTAAAGCGCACGAGCGGGCGTTCCTCCAATACGCGCGGCAGTGACAACATCATCACGAGCGGCTCCGGCATTGCGGTGGCAGACGGCCAGTGCATGATGATCGTGGAGCAGGGCAGAGTGGTGGAGCTTTGCGCGGAGCCGGGCGAATTCACCTATGACGCTTCGAGCGAGCCTTCTGTTTTCTCCGGCTCTCTCAGTGCGGGCATTAAAAACACCTTTGCGCAGATTGGCAAGCGTTTTACGTACGGCGGCGACCCCGGCAAAGATCAGCGCGTATATTATTTTAATACGAAGGAACTCATCGACAATAAATTCGGCACGCCGAACCCCATTCCGTTCCGCGTGGTCGATAACAAGATCGGGCTGGACGTGGACGTTTCCGTCCGCTGCTCCGGCGTATATTCGTACCGCATTGCGGACCCGCTTTTGTTCTACACGAATGTGTGCGGCAATGTGGAGCAGGAATATACCCGCGACGAATTGGACAGCCAGCTGAAACACGAGTTCATCAGCGCTTTGCAGCCGGCGTTCGGCAAACTTTCCGACCTCGGTTTGCGTCCGAACCAGATTGTGGCACACAACACGGAGCTGGAAGACGCCATGAATACGGCGCTTTCCGCGAAATGGGGCGAGCTGCGCGGCTTGACGGTCGTCAGCATTGCGCTCGGCTCTGTGACACTGCCGGACGAGGACGCCGAGATGATCAAGCAGGCACAGCGCACGGCGATGATGCGCGACCCGACTATGGCGGCGGCCACGCTCGTCAGCGCACAGTCGGACGCGATGAAAACGGCCGCGGGCAACTCTGCCGGTGCTATGAACGGCTTTATGGGCGTAAATATGGCTATGAATGCGGGCGGCATGAACGCACAGGCGCTGTACGGCATGGGTCAGCAGCAGGCGGCGCAGGCTGCGGACAGCTGGAAGTGCGCGTGCGGCACGGTGGTCAACGGCAATTTCTGCCCGAACTGCGGGGCAAAGAAGCCGGATAACGACGGCTGGACCTGCTCCTGCGGTAAAGTGAACAAGGGCAATTTCTGTGCAAACTGCGGCGCGAAAAAGCCGGAGGGCTTACCGAAGTACCGCTGTGACAAGTGCGGCTGGGAGCCGGAAGACCCCGCGCACCCGCCGAAGTTCTGCCCGCAGTGCGGCGACCCGTTTGATGAAAATGACCGTGCCTAAAGGTTGCGACCTGCGTTGAACTGTGAGGAGATGAGAGCAAATGGCGGCAATTAAAGAATACAAATGTCCTTGCTGCGGCGGCGCTGTGGAATTTGACAGTAAAATTCAGAAGATAAAGTGCCCGTACTGCGACACGGAGTTTGACACCGAAGCGTTTACCGCGCACGAGGAAGAAGTTCAAAACGCAAAGCCCGACGAAATGGACTGGGAGACCACGGCCGGCGGCGCGTGGGAGCTGGGCGAAGAAAGCACGCTGCGCAGTTACGTGTGCAACTCCTGCGGCGGAGAGATCGTCTGTGATGAAAACACGGCGGCGACCTCCTGCCCGTACTGCGGCAACCCGGTCGTGATGATGGGGCAGGTGAGCGGCGCTTTGAAGCCCGATTACGTGATTCCGTTCAAGATCGACAAAAAGGCGGCAAAGGAAGCCTTGCAGCGGCATTATAAGGGCAAAAAGCTGCTGCCGAAGATTTTCAAAAAAGAAAACCATATCGATGAGATCAAGGGCGTTTACGTGCCGTTTTGGCTGTTTGATGCCGATGCCGATGCGGATATTCGCTATAAAGCGACGCGTGTGCGCACCTGGAGCGACAGCGATTACGATTACACGGAAACAAGCTACTACTCGATAGGCCGCAGCGGCGATATTGGCTTTGACCGCGTGCCGGTGGACGGTTCCTCCAAGATGCCGGACGATTTGATGGAATCCATTGAGCCGTTCAAGTTTGAGGACGCGGTGGATTTTAAAACGGCGTATCTCGCGGGCTACCTTGCGGACAAGTACGATGTGACGGCCGAGCAGAGCATCGACCGCGCCAACGAGCGCATCAAGCGCTCCACGGAAGACGCATTCGCTTCTACGGTGAAGGGATATCATTCCGTCACGACGGAGAATTCCTCCATTCGTCTGCACAACGGCAAGGCAAAGTACGCGCTTTACCCCGTGTGGCTTTTGAACACGACGTGGAAGGGCAAAAAGTACCTCTTTGCGATGAATGGGCAGACCGGCAAATTTGTCGGCGACCTGCCGGTGGATAACGGGCTGTACTTTAAGTGGCTTGGCGGGCTTACGGCAGGCTTCGGTGTGATTGCGCTGATTGCCTATTTCCTGTTCTGGCTGTTCTAAGGGGGTGCGGAGAATGAATAAAAAGCTTTTATCGGTATTTTTTGCCGTTCTTTTATGTGTAGTTGTGTCTGTTCCGGCGTTTGCCGATACGGCGGAGGACTACACGCCGCACCTGATCGACAACGCGGACCTTTTGACGGGCGAGGAAGAAAGTAATCTGCTCGCGAAGCTTGATGAGATCAGCGACCGGCTGAGCGTGGACGTTGCCGTTGTGACGGAAGACTCCATCGGCGACAAGACACCGCGTGAATATGCGGACGATTTTTACGATTATAATTCGTATAAGTATAACCCGGACGGCGTTCTGCTGCTCATCAGCATGGAAGAGCGCGACTGGTACATAACGACGACGGGCAGCGCCATTACGGCCATTACAGATGCGCGGCGCGGCAATATGGAGGATGCGTTTTTGAGCGACCTCAGCGGCGGCTACTATTATGACGCATTTTCAACGTATGCCGATATGTGCGACAGCTACATCTCGGGCGTGCAGAGCGGTTACTACGAGGAAGGTGAGGCATACGAGGAGAGCACCGTGGGGAATTTCCCGTGGGGCCCGGCGATTTTGGTTTCGCTTGCCATCGGCCTCGTTGCGGCGCTCGTTGTGACGGGCTTTATGCGCGGGCAGCTCAAAACCGTGCGCCGTAAGGCGGCCGCGTCGGATTATGTGCGCCCCGGCAGCATGAACGTGGCGTATGCAAACGACGTGTTCCTCTACTCGCACGTGAACCGCACGGCAAAGCCGAAGGACAACGATTCTTCCGGCGGCTCCGCAACGCACACGTCGTCCTCCGGCACGACCCACGGCGGTGGCGGCGGAAAGTTCTGATTTTGCCGGCAAGGCGATGATTCCGTTTGCGACCTCCGGCGGCAGCGGTATGGGCAAAACGCTTGACGGCCTTAAAACCGTGTGCCCGAACGCGGACTGGAAAGAGGGCAAGGTCGTGAACGGCATGGACAAAAAGGCGCTTGCCGAGTGGGCCAATGCGTTTTAAACCATAGCTAAACCGTATAAGTTCATAGAAATTAAATCCGCATTTCCGAAAAAACCGGGAATGCGGATTTTTAATTCTTGTTGTGAATAATAACGTAAAATTTAAGAAAGAAGAAAGGAAAATAGGTTGATTTTTGGCTGAACTTCGTATATGATTAAAATAGAAACAGTATATACGGTACGTTCTGAAAATTAAAAATGGAGGAACTGTTATGAAGAAAAAACTATTTGCAATCCTACTCAGCATTGTAATGGTAGCTGGATTGCTACCGACCGTAGCCTTTGCTGAGGAAAACTACAATCTGTATGTAAACGGCGAACAGTTCACAAGCGAAAAGCTCTCTATCGCTTGTGGAGAAGGAACCGCAAGCTATGACCCGAATACAAAAACCCTTACGCTTAACAATGCCGCAATTACAAACGGCGGCAAAAGCGATGAAAATCCTAAGTACGGTATCAGAGTAGTCGGAGACACCGATTTAACGATCAAACTTTCCGGCACAAACAGCATTACTTTAGATAACGGCGGCGGAATTTTTGCGGACGGTAGCAGTGATAATTACAATATTATCGGTGACGGTAAGCTTACAATCAATGTAAAATGGGATGCACTCTATACGCTTAATGGCAACATCAGCATATCCGAAGGTGCAGAGCTTGATATAACTTCTGCCGAGGGCTGCGGAATTACTTCTTATAATAAAGGAATACTTTCCATTGACGGCGCAAAGGTTGCGGTTTCTTCCTATTACACTGCTGCAAGCGCCAAGGAACTGGAAATCAAAAACAACAGTGAGGTTGCTTTGATTGCAAGCGCGGATCAATTTAACGCAGTGTATATGGGCAATGAAAACGGCGCGGGCAAAATTGAAATTATCAACTCCAAGGTGGAAGCAACAAGCTATTATCCCGCTTTGTTTACCGAGGGCAATCTGACGGTTAACGGCGGCGAGGTAAAATGCACCTCTACTGCGGACGGTGCAATATGGGCAAAAGGCAATATTCTGATCAAGGGCGGCGCCAAAGTAACCACTGACAGTAAATTCCCGATGGGCGGTAACGGTACTTTTACCGTAGAAGAAGCAGAGATTGATGCAAAGAATACAAATGAGAATAATATCCCTGCAATTTTCGATGAAAGTGTGCCTGTGATTGCCGATGGCTATCACCTGAACTATGCAAAAGCCGTAGACTCGGAAGGAACAGAAATTGACCTGCTTTCCAGCGGAACCCAATATTTTGCACTTTATAAGAATGTCCATTTTATCACAAAGGCTGTCTATCCGGTTTCTTTCGTTGTAACGCCGGACGGTCTGACCAATGTTGTTGTTAAAGTGAATGGTCAGGAGGTTACCGGCTCTGTCAGTTTGGAAGCAGGAACTTACCCTGTTGAAGTAACAGCCGATAACTGCAAAGCGTATAGCGACAATATAACGATTACCTCTGATACGGCGCCGCACACGCAGACGATTGCAATGACTTATTTACCTGCCGACTACACGAAAGTGGACGAGGCCATTGCGAATGCAAATGCGCTGAATAAAGATGCGTATACAAACTTCACCGCAGTGGAAACGGCGATTAACGCAGTTGTGCGCGACAAGAACATAACGGAACAAGGCGAGGTAGACGCAATGGCGCAGGCTATTGAAAATGCCATCACCGCGTTGGTGAAAAAGCCTACAGAGGCTCCGACCGAGGCACCTACGGCTGCACCTTCTACAAGCCCGACGGAGGCTCCGACCGAGACACCTACGGCAACACCCACGGCTGCGCCTTCTGCGAGCCCAACGTCGGTTCCAACCGCGACACCGACGGCAACACCCACGGCTGCACCTTCTGCAAGCCCGACGGCGGCTCCGACCGCGACGCCTACGGTAAAACCGACGGCTACGCCTTCTGCGAGACCGACGGCGGTTCCGACGGCGACGCCTACGGTAAAACCGACGGCTACGCCGACTCCGGCGCCGAAGGCAGATCCCAATAACCCGAAGACAGGCAGCAGCAATTTGCCGGTCGTTTTCGGCAGCGCGGCGCTCGTGCTGAGCGGAGGCGCGCTTGCAGCGGTGCTCATCTATAAGAAGAAGAGACACGAAAAGTAAAGTGAAAACCTAAAAGTAATGAACTCCCGCCCCGGAAATCGGCTTTGTGCCGGTACCCGGGGCGGGGGTTTGTACATTCTTATTCAAAAAATATTTACGATTTACACGACACCGTGGTTGACACCCGTCCGGACCCGTGCTAAAATAAAATACGAATTCGTATTTTAGCGGGGTGGAGCGAAATGGAACGATATGCGTTTTTCCGGCAGCTTGGCAAGGCGGTGTACGGCATAGACGCAGCTTACGATGTGTTCTCGAAAAGTGCGCAGATCAAGCCGAATATGCTGTGGCTGCTTTCGGCGCTGAACGACGGCGAGGGGCACACGCAAAAGCAGATCTGCTGGGACTGGGGATTCCCGAAAACGACGGTGAACACGCTGATCAAAGAGCTGGAAAAGGGCGGCTTTGTGGTGCAGAGCCCCATTCCCGGCGAGCGCAGGGAGCTTTCCGTAACGCTGACAGAAGCGGGCAGAGACTATGCGAATGAGGTTTTAAAGCCCGTGTATGAGGCAGAGGAGCGGCTTTTTCGGCTGTATTTTAGAGATAAAGACCCGGAATTTGTACAGGAGCTGTTCCGGTTTTCCGGCGTGATGCACCGCTATTTTACAACAGGGGAATTTGAAGAAACGGGGAGCAAGACATGAAAAAAATAAGCTGGCATGAACTGAAGCCGCAGGTGAAGGAAGTTTGGGTACTGAGCCTGCCGGCTATTTTAACGCAAATCACAACCATCGTGATGCAGTATATCGATTCCGCTATGGTGGGTTCGCTCGGCGCGAACGCTTCGGCGGCGATCGGTCTGGTATCCACGAGCACATGGCTGCTGGGCGGCATTACATACGCCGTTTCGGCAGGCTTTTCCGTGCAGGTGGCGCATAACATCGGCGCGGGACGCGATGCGGAAGCGAGAAGCGTGGTGCGTCACGGCCTGTGCACGGCGCTGTGCGTGGCAGGGATTTTGTGCGCGTTGGGGCTTTCCATCCACAGTATGCTGCCGACGTGGCTCGGCGGCGACCCGGCTATTCGTTACGATGCCTCGAAATACTTCATGGTGTACGCGCTGATGATCCCGTTCTCGCAGATCAACTCGCTGAACTCGTCGTTCTTGCAGTGCAGCGGCGATATGCTGACGCCGAGCATTTTAAACGCCGCCATGTGTTTACTCGATGTGGTGTTCAATACCATTTTCATTCCGCATTTCGGCGTGATGGGTGCGGGCATCGGCACGGCGAGTGCGTGTGCGGTCATCAGCCTGACGATGGCGTGGCGCTGCCTGTTGTGCAACCCGCATTTGCGGCTCAACCGCAAAGAGACCGAAAAGCACGGCTTTAACCCGGAAATTCTCAAAAAAGCTTTGAAGATCGGTCTGCCGGTCGGCGTGCAGGAGATCGCCATGTGCAGCGCGCAGGTCGTCGCGACCATGATCATTGCGCCGCTCGGTGCAGTCTCCATCGCGGCAAACTCCTTCGCCGTGACGGCAGAGAGCTTGTGCTACATGCCGGGCTACGGTATCGGCTCGGCGGCGACAACGCTCGTCGGGCGCAACATCGGCGCGGGAAAGACCGACCTTGCCAAGCGCTACGGCAATATTTGTATCGTGATGGGCGCGGGCTTTATGGCGATAACGGGACTTTTGATGATGTTCCTGTGCCCGTTTGTATTCAGCATTTTAACGCCCGATCTCTCCGTCCGCGCGCTTGCGGCGCAGGCGTTGCGCATCGGGTTGCTGGCTGAACCGCTGTACGGCGTTTCCATCGTTGCGGCGGGCGCACTGCGCGGCACCGGCGATACCTTTGTGCCGAGTATGATGAATCTCGGCAGTATTTGGGTGGTACGCATCGGGCTTGCCCTGTTGCTCGTCGGCAATTTCGGTCTGCCGGGCATGTGGACGGCCATGGGGACGGAGCTTTGCGTGCGCGGCCTTTTGATGCTGTACCGTCAGAAAACAACAAAGTATTATAAAAAATATAATAAAACAACTGAAACGAGTGAGCCTGAGCTGTTAGAAGCTGCGGAAGGCTGAAAAGCGCTGCGAAAGAACGCTCAATACGGAAAATACGGAGCATGCGGTAACGGCGCCGCACAGGGTAAATTATCTCTGTGCGGCGCCGTTTTGCTTGTGATTCAAATTTTAAAGCTGTGGGTAGATCTCCTCAAAGACGGCGCGCAGCAGTGCACCGGCATCGCGGCTTTCGGCGGTGACGGTGACAACGGCATTTTTGTCGCGCATCAAAATGACGAACTGGCCGTATTTGCCGTCGGCGCGGAAGGAACCCTCGGGGCCTGCCCAGAAGAGGTAGCCATAGCCCTCGCTGTCGTTTTCAACTTGTTTTGAGGTCGCTTCTTTGACCCACTCGGCGGGGATGAGCTGCTTACCGTTCCATTCGCCGTTTTGCAACAATAACTGACCGAACAGGTGCAGTTCGTCGATGGTAAGGAACAGGCCGCCTGCACCGAAAGTCTGACCGTTCGGGTCATTTTCCCATGTGGGCAGCGGAATGCCCATCGGCGCGAACATGCGCGGCATCAGGTAATGGACAAGGTCGCAGCCCGCGCGGCGCTGCACGAGAATGCCGGCAAGGTACGGGCCGACGTTGTTGTACACGAATTTTTCGCCCGGCGCGTACACGAACGGCTGACGAAGCGCAAGGCGCACCCAGTTGCGGTCTTCATAGTACGGGCGTTCGCCGCCCATTAAAAAGCTCTTTTCCTGTCCGAGACACATGGTGAGCATATCGCGCACCGTGGCGGCCTTTAAGTTGTCGGAAACGATTTCGGGCAGGTCATCCTTGAATGCGTCCGTGAGCTTTTCATCGATGGAGAGCAGGCCCTCTTTTTGCGCAATGCCGACTGCCATAGAAGTAAAGCTTTTGCTTGCGGAATACACATTGCGGCGGCAGGCATCGTCCCACAGCTTGCGGGCCAGCTGCGTGCCGTTTTGCGAGACCACAACGCCGAGTGCGCGAAGCGGCACTGCACGGCTTTCAAATTCGGTAAGATCGATCATAGTAAACGCCTCCTAAATGAAATCGAGTTGGTGTAAAGGGAACGAATAAAGTCTTTGATCAAACAATACCACAATAAAAATGCCGATGCAAGTATTTTTGGCTAAAATAAGATTTTCGGAGAAAATTTGAAGTTTTTTTAAAAAAAGGGTTGACATATTGCACTTTTGAGCTTATAATGATGAAGCTGTTTGAGAAATGCGCTTGTAGCTCAGCTGGATAGAGTGACTGGCTACGAACCAGTAGGTCAGGGGTTCGAGTCCCTTCAAGCGCGCCAAGGAATCCACAAAGATTTCGGTCTTTGTGGATTTTTTTCTGTTTTAAGATAGATTTTATCGGTTAAAGATTTATGAAGCTGAATGTATTTGGTCGATTCAACAAATTACTTTTGTCTTCCGACCTTGTGCGAAAGAAATACGCATTTTTACTTGCCACATCTTGCATCTGTGTGTATAATTAGAAATATTATTCTGCGTTTTTCGACTTTGCCTGAAAGAAAAGTGAAAAACGCGTCAAATTTGAGAAACGAAAGTTGGAAGATCATGTTAGAGATCATAGCTGCCGTAAACAAAGCGGTGAACGATTTTATCTGGGGTGTTCCGGCCATGGTCTGCATCATCGGCGTAGGTTTGCTTTTAAGCTTTCGCACGCGCTTTTTGCAGATCCGCAAATTCCCCTATGCCATGCGCACCACGGCAGGGCGCATGTTCCGCAAAAAAGATGCTTCGGACGGTTCCATGACGCCGTTTCAGGCTGTATGCACGGCGCTGGCCGGCACAGTGGGCACGGGCAACATTGCCGGTGTGGCGGGCGCTATTGCGATAGGCGGCCCGGGCGCGGTATTCTGGATGTGGTGTTCCGCACTGCTCGGTATGTGCACAAAGTTTGCGGAAGTTACGTTGGCGGTGCATTTTCGTGAGCGCAGCAAGACCGGCGAGTGGGTCGGCGGGCCGATGTATTACATTAAAAACGGCCTCGGTAGGCACTGGCAATTTTTGGCGGTGCTGTATTCGCTGTTCGGCGCGCTGACGGTGTTTGGTACCGGAAACGCCACGCAGGTGAACACCATTGTAACCGCTATTGATACGGCGCTGACGCAGTACAATGTGATCGGCGCGGACCACATTCCCACGGTGAACCTTGTCATCGGCATTTTATGCGCAATGCTCGTTGCCATGGTGCTGCTGGGCGGCATCAAGCGCATCGGCAGTGTGAGCGAAAAGCTCGTGCCGTTTATGGCGCTTTTGTATGTGCTTTTGGGGCTTGGCGTGGTCGTCCTGAACATTACGCGTTTGCCGGAGGTACTGGCATCGATCGTTGTTGGCGCGTTTAACCCGAAGGCTTTCACGGGCGGTGCCATCGGCAGTCTGTTCATCAGCATGCAGCGCGGTGTTTCCCGCGGCATTTTCTCCAACGAGGCCGGCCTCGGCACGGGTTCTATCGCACATGCCTGCGCCGATACGAAAAAGCCTGTAAAACAGGGTGTGTTTGGCATTTTTGAGGTGTTTGTCGATACCATCGTCATCTGCACATTGACGGCGCTTGTCATTTTGTGCAGCGGCACGGCGGTGAATTACGGCACCATGGCGGGCGCAGACCTGACGATTTCCGGCTTTACGACGACCTACGGCAGTTGGGCTTCCATTTTCTCTGCGGTCGCGCTGTGCTGCTTCGCGTTCTCGACCATCATCGGCTGGGGCCTTTACGGCTCGCGTTTTGTGGAATTTCTGTTTCGCACCAGTAAGGCCGTGCGCCCGTTCCTCGTCATTTATTCGTTCGTCGCAATCCTCGGCGCAACCGTCAACCTTGACCTGCTGTGGGACATCGCCGATACCTTTAACGGCCTGATGAGTATTCCGAATCTTATCGCGTTGTTATTGCTTTCCGGCACGGTGGTGAAGCTGACAAAGGAATTTTTTGCGAAAGAAGACGGGCGTAAGCTCAAAAAATAACAGAAAAATAACAGATAGTATGCGGAAAATCGCCGGGGCAAGTGCGCTCCGGCAATTTTTTGTATGTGAAAATGTCGTAGAATCGCCCGAGCCATTTGGTGAGTTTGTTAGAAAGTTGCAAAATATGGCAGAAATTGCCGAAAAACTATTTAAATGTTCAACGGATTACGATATACTCTTGTCAAGAAGTTCGTTCGGCGCAGAGAGGGGACGAAAACATGAAAAAACGGCGATATTTTGCGGGTGCTGCGGCAATTCTCTTTTTACTTTTTCTTTGCGGATTTGCCCCGCAGAGCATCACGGAAGACAAGGATGCGCAGGTTTTACTGTATGAAACTTATGGTGAAAGCGAGATACTGGTCTACACCGGCCGTACGACGGTGCTGTATCGCCCGGACGGTCGTTCCGCCGAAGCACCGTTTAACGGGCAATATGCCGTTTTGCATGGCGATACCGTGACGGTTTTCGCCGAAACGGAGGAGTTCCTTGCCGTGGAGCGTTTCAGTGCGGAAACATTGGAGGAAACAGACCTGTTCGCTTTGCCTGTGACGAGCGGCCTGCGCTTTGCGGAAAGTGACAGCGCGGGCAGGCTTTATGCTGTTACCTACGGCGCGCCGAGCACATTGCAAGTGTTTGACGCGGCGGGTGAGCCCCTGACGGAATTCATATTTGAAGATAAAATATTCGGCATACAGACGGTGGATAGTACGCTTTATGTGCTGCTTTCGGAAAGTGCCGTGCAGATTTCGCTTGCGGGAAATATGCCGACACTTTCCGGCACGGCGTTTACCTATGCGCCGGCTGCGCGGCCGTATAAGCTGCTTGGCAGCGACGTGTACGTCAACATGCAGGGCGAAGTGCGCTTGTTTTCCGGAGAAGAGTGGGCGGAAGACACGATCGTGACGGAAGCCGTTTTGAGCGGCGACATGCTCTACTGGCTTTCGGACACCTCGGAGGTTTCGCGCGTACGCCGCGGCGACAAGGCGGAGTTCTTCACGCTTTCCGGCGAAGCGGCTGCACTCACTGCAAATGCAGCGATCATCTGGCAAAACGGCGCACTGTGCAGAGAGGCGTTCGGTACATTTGTGCAGCCTACGCCCACACCTTCGCCCATCCCGACACCTACGCCGGAGCCGACGGCTACCCCAAAGCCCTCTAAAACGTCGAAGCCGACGGCTACACCGAAACCGAGCACGACGCCGAAGCCAACGGCTACACCGAAACCGACCGCCACGCCGGATCCGGATGTCACGGCGAAGTTACGTGTTTCCGGCCACATTTTGTACGCAGAACCGGGTGTTACGGCAGCAAAGCTACGGGCAGCATTCCCACAGGCGGAAGTGGAAGTGTACACGTCATCCTCCGCAGCGGCCTCCGGCAGGCTGAAAACCGGCATGAGCGTGCTGATCGACGACAAGCTGTATACGGTCATTGTGCCCGGCGACATCAACGCTTCCGGCACCGTGAATACGGCCGATATGCGTCTTTTGCAGCGTGTGCTCGTCGGGGAGACGGAACTGACCGACACAGCCGCGCTTGCCGCCGACTTAAATGAAAATGGCAGGCCCGATGCCGCAGACCTTGTTCTGCTCGCCGCCAAAATGCGGCAGGACTAAACCGCATAAAATGGATAGCACAGGGTAGGTTTTGTTGTGGGGGTGAATCCAATTGCAAAGCAGTACTTTAAAGAAGATTGAAATCGCGCTTGTTACGGTCTGTGTTCTAATTGTTTCGGGGATTGTGCTTCTCTTTGTAGTTGCGTTTACAGCCTTTGCCTCGTACGATGATTTTAGGATCAAGTCGTGGGAGTCGGCGCAGAGCAGCCCGTGCGTTGGGCAGGTGTTTAAACGCTTGCTGGAAACAGAAACGGAATCGGTGTCGCTCAACGACGTTTTGGAAGAAGGCGCATATGAGCAGGCTTTGGCGATTTACGACAATAGAATTTATCTGGTTTGGCGTCATTGGGCACAAGGCCAAGAGACATACCTTTTGATCTCTTCGGATTTATCCAGGGAAGACAGCCGTGTTTTGTATATGACCGATGCGGACGTGTTTGAAAAGGCGTGTGCCAATAAAGAAAGAATTTGGTGGACGGAAAATGACGAAATCGTGCAGTACGATTTTAAAAGCGGAAACATTAAAAGGACGAACGACACCACGGAGACGGACAAAAGCGGGCTAATAGAAGACGGCCTCGTGCAGATTGATCACGAAGACAACGCGCTGCTTTTGTTCGATGAGAAAAGCGGTGACCGAATTCGGATTACGTTTGAAGAGTTTGCCGAGATGAGCGACAAAACCGATGAGCTTATGCAAATTTCAAAGCAGAAGACTTGGAGCCGCAAGCCTTGCACAGAGTATTTTTTTAACCGCATATATTGCTTTGACGATGTGTATTATGTCGTCGGGCAGATCAGAAACAAAGGCGGCGATGCCATAGCGCTTGTGTTCCGCTTTGACCCGGAAGCGCGCAAGGCAGAGTATGTCACCTACGACAATGTAGGCGAGGGCACATGGACGGGCTATGAGCTGATCCCACGGTTTGAAGCAAATGAAAGCCCCCATCAGCCTGAATTTCAGCGCGATGGGGGAGAGAACGTTCAAAAATAGTCATTTTGGTAAAAAGAAAAACCTCAGAAACCGAAGTTCCTGAGGTTTTGGTGGGCGCTAACGGACTTGAACCGCTGACCCCCTGCACGTCAAGCAGGTGCTCTAGCCAGCTGAGCTAAGCGCCCAATTTTCTGTTGCTCGATTATTATATAGCAAGTCCCCGGAAAATGCAAGTCTTTTTTGCGAAAAAGTTAAAATTAATTTTCCTTTCGTGAATATCACGAAAAAGTGCGTAAAATTTGGTGCACTGTTCGCAGAAATTTAAGGTTTCTTACAAAACTCATAAGAATCGCACATTTCTATTGTTTATTCCTTTTCCATGCCGTATAATGAAAATACCGAAAACTGTGAATAGAATGTGAATGAAAGCGGATGGCGGTTGCGCATTGCGCTTTGAATACGGAGATTTAGACAGAATTGGAATCTGAAAACAGACGATGACGTTGGTCCTGCACCAAGGCCAGAAAAGGAGAAACCATGAAAACACTGTCATATGTGAACTTTATCATTTCTATTTTATTTATGGCTTGCTACGCGTACCAGGCGGTCTACCTTGCGGCGGCGCTTTTAAAAAAGCAGAAAGTCTTCAAAGCGAAGAAGCTGCACCGCTACGGTGTGCTGATTGCCGCGCGTAACGAGGAAGCCGTCATTGCGCAGCTCATCCGCAGTGTGCGCGCACAGAAGTATCCCGAGGAGCTTATCGATATTTTTGTCGTAGCGGATAACTGCACGGACAACACCGCGCAGGCGGCGCGTGAAGCCGGGGCGGTCGTTTACGAGCGCCACAATACGTATGCCGTGGGCAAGGGCTATGCGCTGCGTTTCTTATTAGAAAACATTTTTAAGAATTTCGGCGAATATGCCTACGACGGTTTTTTCGTCTTTGACGCGGACAATATTCTGGATGAGAATTTTATCTCCGAGATGAATAACGTTTTTGACAACGGCTACAAGGTTGTCACGTCCTACCGCAACTCGAAAAACTTTGGTGACAACTGGATCAGCGCGGGCTACTCCATTTTCTTCCTGCGCGAAGCGACGCAGCTCAATCGCGCCCGTATGATGTTTGGTACCAGCAGCTGCGTTTCCGGCACCGGCTTTTTGTTCAGCAGCGAGATTGCACGCGAAAACGGTGGTTGGAAGCATTTCCTGCTGACGGAGGACTTTGAGTTCACCGTGGACCGCATTTTAAAGGACGACACGGTCGGTTACTGCGAAAACGCCATTATTTATGACGAGCAGCCCACGCGGCTTGGGCAGTCCTTTACGCAACGTGCCCGCTGGATTAAGGGTTATTTGCAGGTTTTCAGCCGATACGGCTTCAAAATGCTGAAAAAAACCGTTGTGGATGGCAGTTTTGCCTGCTTCGATATGATTATGAACAACATTCCGTGCCTTGCCTTGACCTGCGCTTCAATCGTGTTTAACGCGATTATGGTCGCGGCGGGCATTGTGACGCGCACGCCGGATATGGGCGTTTGTGTGCTTTCCGTGTGCAGCGGTATTTTCGGTTCTATACTGACGCTGTGGTTCGTCGGCGGCATCACGTGCATCACGCAGAGAAAGCGCATCCGTGCATCGACAAAAGCGATGTTCTTCGGTTGGCTGTTGTTCCCGCTGTTTATTTTCACCTATGCGATTGCAATGGTTTACGCGGTGTTTACGAACATTGAATGGAAGCCCATTCAGCACAAAGTGGCGCTTAGTGTGGAAGACCTGAACGACACTACCAAAAAATAGCACAAAATTGCACTCGAAAACAGGGCGTGATTTGCTATAATCTATATTTGCTTATAAACGGCACCTGTGATAAAATAGTAAGAGATTACTTTGTCACAAGTGCCGTTTTTTGCGGCAGTACAAATCCTGATTTTTCCCCAAAAGAAAGGAATGGTCACAAACATGGTCACACGCGTATTTGTGGAGAAAAGAAAGGGATTCGATGTTGAAGCACGCCACATGATGGCGGATCTTCGTCAGAATCTCGGCCTCAAGGCTATTGAGGACCTGCGTATTTTGAACCGCTATGATGTTTCCGGTCTTTCCGGCGAGGAGTTCGAGGCGGCAGCCCGCACGATCCTTTCCGAGCCGAATGTGGACAACGTGTACGACGAAAACTACAAGATCAGCAGCGAATATCACGTCTTCGCAACGGAGTTTTTGCCCGGTCAGTACGACCAGCGTGCGGATTCCGCTTCCCAGTGCGTACAGCTCTTGACGCAGGGCGAGCGCCCGCAGGTCGCTTATGCAAAAGTGATCGCCGTTAAGGGCGACCTTTCCGAAGAGGAAATGGAGAAGATTAAGAACTATATCGTGAACCCGGTCGAATCCCGTTTGGCATCGATGGAAAAGCCGGAGACGCTTGACATGAAGATCGACGTGCCGGCAGACGTTAAGCGCGTCACGGGCATGATCTCCTGGAGCGACGAGGAGCTTAGAAAATATTACGGCACCATGGGCTTTGCCATGACGTTTGAAGACCTCGCGTTCTGCCGCGATTATTTCCGCGACGAAGAGCACCGTGACCCGAGCGTGACGGAGCTGCGCGTGATTGATACCTACTGGAGCGACCACTGCCGCCACACCACATTCCTTACGCGTCTCAACAACATCGAGATCGAAAAGGGCAAGCTGAGCGGCGCCATCGAAAAGGCACTCGGCGAGTATTTTGCAGCCCGCGAAGAGTTGTATAAGGGCAAGGACAAGCCCGTTTCTCTCATGGACATGGCGGTCATCGGCGCGAAATACCTCAAAAAGCACGGCATGGTAGACGATCTGGACGAAAGCGACGAAATCAACGCCTGTTCCATTGAAGTGCCGGTCACGATCGACGGTAAGACCGAGCAGTGGCTCGTGCAGTTCAAGAATGAGACCCACAACCACCCGACGGAGATTGAGCCGTTCGGCGGCGCGGCAACATGCCTTGGCGGCGCGATCCGCGACCCGCTCTCCGGCAGAGCGTATGTTTATCAGGCGATGCGCGTTACCGGCAGCGGCGACCCGACTGTTCCGTTTAAGGATACGATGAAGGGTAAGCTGCCCACAAGAAAGATTACCACCGGCGCTGCGGCGGGCTATTCCTCCTACGGCAACCAGATCGGCCTTGCGACCGGTCAGGTCACGGAGCTTTATGACCCCGGTTATGTTGCAAAGCGCATGGAGATCGGCGCGGTCATCGGCGCATCTCCGAAGGCGAACGTCAAGCGCTTCGAGCCGAAGCCCGGCGATATCATTGTGCTGCTCGGCGGCGCAACGGGCCGTGACGGCTGCGGCGGCGCAACGGGTTCCTCCAAGGCGCATACGCTCGAATCCATCGAGGTTTGCGGCGCAGAGGTGCAGAAGGGCAACCCGCCGACCGAGCGCAAAATTCAGCGTCTGTTCCGTGATCCGGAGGTTTCCACGCTCATCAAGCGCTGCAACGACTTCGGCGCGGGCGGCGTGTGCGTCGCCATCGGCGAGCTTGCACCGGGCCTTGAGATTGATTTGAACAAAGTCCCGAAGAAGTACGAGGGCCTCGACGGCACCGAGCTTGCGATTTCCGAATCGCAGGAGCGTATGGCGGTCGTGCTCGACCCGAAGGATGTGGAGAAATTCCGCGCCAAGGCGCAGGAGGAAAATCTCGACGCGCAGGTCGTGGCCATCGTCACCGAAGAGCCGAGACTCAAGATGGAGTGGCGCGGCGACCGCGTAGTCGACCTGAGCCGTGCATTCCTCGATACGAACGGTGTGACGCAGAACGCAGACGCGTTCATCAGCGCACCGGATGAAACGAAAAACTACCGCAACGCCGTACCGGCTTGCCTTGAAAATAAATCGCTGGACGAGGCGTTCGCAGAGAACCTCTCCCGCCTCGAAGTCTGCGGCCAGAAGGGCCTTTCCGAGCGTTTCGATGCTTCCATCGGCGCAGGCACCGTTTTGATGCCGTTTGCCGGTAAGTATCAGCTGACGCCGGAAGACGCCATGGTTGCGAAGATTCCGCTGCTCACGGGTGAGACCGATGACGCCACCGCTATGGCTTACGGCTATATTCCGGGTATTGCACGCTTCTCGCCGTTCCATGGCGCAGCGTATGCCGTTGTGGAGAGCCTCTCGAAACTCGCAGCCGTCGGTGCAGATCCGATGAAGTCCCGCTTGACGTTCCAGGAGTACTTCGAGCGCCTGCATGATAAGCCGGAGCGCTGGGGCAAGCCTGCCGCAGCTCTGCTCGGCGCACTCACCGCGCAGCTGAACCTCGGTCTGCCGTCCATCGGCGGCAAGGACAGTATGTCCGGTTCCTTTGAAGACCTCGATGTCCCGCCGACGCTTGTCAGCTTTGCGGTGACGATGACGAAGGCCAGCAAGACGATCTCCGGCGCGTTCAAGAACGCCGGCAACTACGCCGTGCTGTTGCCGATTCCGGAGGACAAGGAAACCGAGCTCCCGAACTGGGAAGCTTTGAAGGCATACTACAAGAACGTGCTTGCAAAAATCGCGGACGGCTCTGTTCTTTCCGCACACGTCGTCAAGGAAGGCGGCGCGGCTGCTGCCGTTGCGAAGATGGCGTTCGGCAACAAGCTCGGCTTTAAGTTCGAGAAGACTGCTGAAAACGCAGAGCTGCTTTTTGCCCCGAAGGCTGGCGCACTCGTCGTGGAAGTTCCGGCAGATGCGCTTGAGAGCGTCAAGAATACATTCGACGCTGTTGTGCTCGGCACCGTTACCGATACGGCAAAGATTGAGCTGAACGGCAAAGCGCTCGACTTGGACGACCTCATTGAGACCTGGAACGGCAAGCTCGAAAAAATCTTCGCGAATAAAGCGGAGACCGTCGCCGTAGAATATGATGTGCCGCTCGATAACCACAAGTACACCGGCTCCCCGGTCATCCGCGTCGCAAAGCCGAGGGTATTCATCCCGGTATTCCCGGGCACCAACTGCGAGATTGACACGAAGCGTGCGTTTGAAAAGGCGGGCGCAGAGACCGAGATCCTTGTTGTGCAGAACCTCTGCGCAAAGGACATCGAATACACCATCGACCGCATGGAAAAGGCAATCCGCTCCTCCCAGATCATCATGATCCCGGGCGGATTCTCCGGCGGCGACGAGCCGGAAGGTTCCGGCAAGTTCATCGCGACAACGTTCCGCAATCCGAAAATCGCACAGGCGGTCACGGACCTGCTCGACACGCGCGACGGTCTTGTGCTCGGCATCTGCAACGGCTTCCAGGCGCTCATCAAGCTCGGTCTTGTCACCTACGGCAAGATCGTGGACCTCAAGGACGACGACCCGACCTTGACGTTTAACACGCTCGGCCGCCACGTTTCCCGCATGGTCTACACGCGCGTGACAAACACGAAGTCTCCGTGGCTCTCCGGCGTCAACGCAGGTGATGTCTTCGCCATCCCGGTCTCCCACGGTGAGGGTCGCTTTGTAGCGGATGACGCAGCGCTGAAAAAGCTCATCGAAAACGGCCAGATCGCCACGCAGTACACCACGCCGTGCGGCAAGGTGAGCGGCGACATCACATGGAACCCGAACGGCTCCGTGTGCGGCATTGAGGGCATCACAAGCCCGGACGGCCGCGTCTTCGGCAAGATGGGCCACAGCGAACGCAAGGGCGAAAACCTCTACTTTAACGTGCCGGGCGAAAAAGATCAGCAGATCTTTGAGAGCGGCGTGCGTTACTTCAAGTAATAAAAGGCAGAAACGCCTTATAAAATTCCGGTATGCGCGGGCAAAATGCTGCCCGCGCAGCCGCGTATAAGGACAATTTGGTTATGGACATTTTACAGAAAAGAACATGGGCGCAGATCGACCTCGACGCGGCGGCGCACAATTTTAAGGAAATTCGCCGCTATGTCGGCAACCGGTCGATGGTCTGCTGTGTGATTAAGGCAGATGCCTACGGGCACGGCGCGGTGCGCATGGCAGAGGAATACGAAGCCCTCGGCGCAGACTGGCTGGCGCTTTCCAACATTGAGGAAGCCTTGCAGGTGCGTCGTGCGGGCATCAAGCTGCCGCTGCTCGTGCTGGGCTATACCCCGGCGGAAGCCGCAGACGTGCTTGCCGAAAACGACATTGCGCAGTGCGCGTATTCTGCAGAATACTGCGCGGCGCTCTCCGAAAACGCCGTAAAAAGCGGCGTTAAGGTGAAGATTCACGTCAAGGTCGATACCGGCATGAGCCGCCTCGGATTCTATTTTCAGAATATTGAGCGCGACAAAGAGGCCGTAAGCGTTGTGGCAGAAGCGTGCCGCCGCCCGGGGCTTATCCCGGAGGGCATCTTCACGCATTTTGCCGTGGCAGATGGCGGCGAGAATGGCAAGGCATTTACCTTGAAGCAGTTCTCGTGCTTTATGGCGCTCATCGCGGAGCTTGAAAAGCAGGGCATTACGTTTAAAATTCACCACTGTGCGAACAGCGGTGCAATCCTTGATTACCCCGAGATGCACCTCGATATGGTGCGTGCGGGCGTGATTTTATACGGCATGGAACCGTCGCTCAGCGTGGAGCATCACGCGGATTTCCGCCCGGTGCTCAGCCTGTACTCCGTCATTTCGCACGTGAAGGAGATTGAGCCCGGATCGGACATCAGTTACGACCGCACATTCACCGCAAAGGAACGCATGCGCGTCGCGACCATTCCGGTCGGCTACGCAGACGGCTACTCCCGCAGGCTTTCGAACCGCGGCAGTGTGCTCATTCACGGCACGCGCTGCCCGATTTTAGGTAAAGTCTGCATGGACCAGTGCATGGTGGATGTTTCCGCCGTGCCGCAGGCGAAGGTAGGGGACACCGTAACGCTCATCGGCCGCGACGGCGAGGATGAGATCACCGCGGCGGAAATTGCCGGCATCATGGAGACAATCCACTATGAAGTGGTGTGCGACATCTCAAAGCGCGTCACACGCGTCTACCTGAAAAACGGCAAAGAAGTCAGTGTTCTGGACTGTATTTTGGACAAATATTGATTGTAAAGCAGCGGCTTTTGGCTCCGTTCAGCCGGGTTGCTGCTTTAAATTTATAGTGATTTGGAAGGGTGAAAGTGATGGAAAAGCTTTTAAAGCTGCGCGATGAAATGAAAGAGGATTTGCTGCACGGTTCTATTTTCCCGTTCTGGGAGCAATATACCATCGATCACGAAAACGGCGGCTTTTACGGCGCCGTGACGGTTGATAAGGTTATTCACAAGGACGCGTCCAAGGGCCTCGTGCTGAATGCACGTTTGCTGTGGACATTTGCGGGTGCGTACCGCATTTTCGGCGACGAGAAGTATAAGGAGCTCGCCGACCGCGCGTTTAACTACATCGTTGAGCGCTTCTGGGACCACAAAAACGGCGGCGGTTTCTGGATGCTGCATGCAGACGGCTCTGTGGAAGACGACACGAAAATGACCTACGGCCAGGGCTTTTTGCTGTATGCGTTCTCCGAGTACGTCCGCGCAACGGGCAGCGAGGAAGCACGCAGATATGCCGATATGACGTATGATTACATCGAAAACGAGTGCAAAGAGGGCAACTATTACCTTGAAAACGCACGCGGTACGGGCAGCAGCAATGGCGCCATTACGGAGGCGGGCAACCTTTCCATGAACACGCACATCCACATTCTGGAGCCGATGACGTGCTACTTCCGTATTCGCCACGATGCCTGCGTGGAGGAGAGCCTTGTGAACCTCATCGAGATCACCGCACGCAGAATTTACGACACCGAGCACCACCATTTTGTCATGTTCTTCAACGATAAAATGGAGCCGCTGCCGGGCGAGGTTTCGTTCGGCCATGACATTGAGGGCTCCTGGCTGTTGACGGAAGCTGCCGAAGTGCTCGAAAAGTACGGCGCAGATAAAGCTCGTGCGGAAAAGCTCCTTGAGGAAGCGAAGGAGGTCGCCATCAACATGGTGAACTTCACGCTGAGCCACGGCATGGATACGGACGGAGGTCTGTTTGACGAGGGTCACGAAGAAGGCGGCATCGCTGTGCCGAATAAGGTCTGGTGGGTGCAGGCGGAAGCCGTTGTCGGCAGTGTGAACGCATGGCAGATTACGGGCGACGAGAAGTATCTCGATTCCGCGCTGAAGAGCTGGGCATACATCAAAGCCGAAATCATCAACGGCCCGGCGGGCGAGTGGTTTGCAAGCGGTAAAAATTCCCCGGACGAGGAAAATTCGCACCTGCTGTGCGGCCCGTGGAAGTGCCCATACCACAACGCCAGAGCCGCGTTTGAAATTTACGAGCGCTGCGAGGCACTGGAAAAGTAAACAGCAACAGCAAAGCCCTGCCGAGAAAATTCCCGGTAGGGCTTTTGTCATGTTAACGCAAGCTTACAATACAAAACGGCCGCTCTCCGAATACTCGAAAAGCGGCCGCTTTCTTATTTATTCAGTAATTCGTCAACCTCGACGGGTTCCAGCTCTTTTAATGCCGGGTGGTCGGTCAGCGTTTTCAGCATGCGCCAACCGAAATGATTTTCTTCCAAATTCTCCGGCACGGGACGGAAGCCGAAATCAAGGTACAGCTTTGCGGCGACCCACGTGGTGGTCTGGGTGGGCACGAACAGCTCTTTGTAGCCGAGCGCCTGCAAACGGTGCAGCGTGTGCGCGATGAGCGGGCGGGAAAGTCCCTTGCCTTGCGCGTCGCGGCTTACGGAAACCCAATGCAGCCAGCCACCGGGCAGCTTTTCATCGAAAAACGCCGTTGCGGTCGCAACCTTCTTGCCGTTCGGGTCGACGATGAAGAATATTCTGTCGGGCAGAACGTCTTCGTGCTTGCCGTAGTAGCGCTGCCACGCGTCCACGCCTTCTTCAAAAGTCGAAAACTCTTTCGCCGATTTTTCAATCTCAATCCACGTATCGCGGTCGCCGGGGGTGTAGGTTGTGAACGAATACCCAGCGGGCAGATCGTAATGCGGAATTTCCGTTTTCGCCGGCATGGTCATGAACAGATGGTAGTACTTCAAACGGCTGTCGTGATTATCTAAATGTAAAGAAGCTAAGTCTTTCATAGATTTGATTATGAATTAGGATTCATTTCTGCCGCAGCATTTCTTGTATTTCTTGCCGCTGCCGCACGGGCACGGGTCGTTTCTGCCGGGCTTTTTGCCGTTTTTGCGCACCGGCTGCTTGACGGCCGGCGTATCGGAGGATGTTGTGCCGGTCTCCTTGGCGACGGCTTCACGCTTCGGTGCTTCCGGCGTCTTCAGGCGCACAGTCAGAATCATGCGGGCGGTGTTTTCGCGGATCGTGTCGATCATCGCGTCAAACATGTCAAAGCCCTCTTCGCGGTATGCAATGACCGGGTCTTGCTGGCCGTAGGCGCGCAGGCGGATACCCTTCTGGAGCTCATCCATCGCATCAATATGATCCATCCACTGCGTATCGACGTTCTTCAGCAGCACCACGCGCTCCACTTCACGCATGATCGGCGGGGTGAACGCCTTCTCACGCAGGTCGTAAAGCTTGTGCGCACGCTCCTTGAGAAAATCGATGACCGTTTGCTGCTCGAGATCCTCAAACGCCTGACCCTCATAGTGCAGCTCATCCGGATTGACCATCCAGCCGAGGTAGTGGTCGCGCAGACCGCGGAGATCCCAGTCGTCATGCAGGGTGTTCTCCGGCAAGAAGCGCTTGACGTTCGCTTCGATGGCCTGATCGATCATGGACATAATCTGCGGCTTCACGTTGTCGCCGTTCAGCACACGGTCACGCTGCTCATAGATGATCTCGCGCTGGCGGTTCATCACGTCGTCATACTGCAGAACGTTCTTACGAATGGCAAAGTTTCTGCCCTCGACCTTCTTCTGTGCGTTTTCGATGGTGTTGGAGAGGATAGACGCTTCGATCGGCATGTCCTCGTCCACATTCAGGCGGTCCATAATGGTCTGGATGCGGTCGCCGCCGAACAGACGCATGAGGTCGTCTTCAAGAGAGATGTAGAAGCGGCTCTTACCGGGATCGCCCTGACGGCCCGCACGGCCGCGCAGCTGGTTATCGATACGGCGAGATTCGTGGCGCTCCGTGCCGATGATGTACAGGCCGCCGAGCTTGCGAACTTCCTCTGCCTCCGGCGCAATCTCCGCTTTGTATTTTTTGTTGAGCTCCGCAAATGTCTTGCGGGCATTCAAAATCTCTTCATCGTCCGTGTAGCCGTAGGCGGAAGCCTCGCCGATGAGCTCCTCGGAGAACTGCATGCGGCGCATTTCGGCACGCGCCATAAACTCTGCGTTACCGCCGAGCAGAATATCCGTACCACGGCCGGCCATGTTCGTTGCGATGGTCACGGCGCCCTTACGGCCTGCCTGTGCGACGATTTCGGCTTCTTTTTCATGGTACTTTGCGTTCAGCACTTCGTGCTTGATGCCGCGGCGCTTCAGCATGGCGCTGAGCTGCTCGGATTTTTCAATCGTGATGGTACCGACCAGCACCGGCTGGCCTTTTTCGTGGTGCTCGATGATGTCGTTGATAACGGCATTGAACTTGCCCTTTTCGGTCTTGTAAACAACGTCCGGGCAGTCTTCACGAATCATCGGCTTGTTTGTCGGAATCTCTACAACGTCCAGTTTGTAAATTTCGCTGAACTCGGATTCCTCGGTCATGGCCGTGCCGGTCATGCCGGAGAGTTTATTATAAAGGCGGAAGAAATTCTGGAACGTGATGGTTGCAAGCGTTTTGCTTTCGCGCGCGATTTTCACGCCTTCCTTCGCTTCAATGGCCTGGTGCAGACCTTCGTTGTAGCGTCTGCCGTACATCAGACGGCCGGTGAATTCATCAACGATGATGACTTCGCCGTCGCGCACGACGTAATCAATATCGCGCTGCATGATGCCGTTCGCCTTGATCGCCTGATTGATGTGGTGCTGAATGGTGATGTTGTCCGGGTCCGTGAGGTTTTCCAAGCTGAAGAACTGCTCGGCTTTTTTTACGCCGCGCTTGGTGAGCGTTGCGGTTTTCTGCTTTTCATTGATGATATAATCGTAATCCTCGTAGATCTCGTCATTGTCTTCCTTTTCGTTCGTCTCCGCCACGCGGATGGGGCGCAGCGTTTTGGCAAAGCGGTCGGCGACGTTGTAAAGCTCCGTGGACTGCTCGCCCTGACCGGAAATGATGAGCGGGGTACGCGCCTCATCGATGAGGATGGAGTCCACCTCGTCCACGATGGCGAAGTTATGGCCGCGCTGCACCTTGCGCTCCTTGTAGGTGACCATGTTGTCACGCAGGTAGTCAAAGCCGATCTCATTGTTTGTTGCGTATGTGATGTCGCAGGCGTAGGCTTTTTTCTTTTCGTCCGGCTCCATGCCGGGGATGGCAAGGCCTACGGTGAGACCGAGGTAGTTGAACACACGCGCCATCATTTCGCCTTGATATTTTGCAAGGTAATCGTTGACGGTGACGATGTGCACACCCTTGCCGCTTAAAGCGTTGAGGTACGCCGGGAGGGCAGCGGTGAACGTCTTGCCTTCGCCGGTCTTCATCTCGGCGATGCGACCCTGATGCAAAATGATGCCGCCGATAATCTGTACCGGGAACGGCTTGATGGAGAGCACGCGCCACATGGCTTCGCGGCACGTTGCAAACGCTTCGGGCAGGATGTCGTCAAGGGAAGAGCCGAGGGAGAGGCGCTCTTTCAACACGGCGGTCTGGCCCTTCAGCTCCTCATCTGTCATTTTTGTGTATTTGTCATCGAGCGCGAGAACCGCTTGCTTAAGCGGTTCAATGCGCTTTAATTCTTTCTTGCTGTAGCTGCCGAACAGCTTTGTGAGTAGGTTCATGGTTCGGGAACACTTTCCTTTCTTTCGCGCGGATTCCCCGCGCGCGGCATATAAATCAGTATAGCATGGAACAGCATAAAAAAGCAAGCGATAGGGGCATATTCATGAAAACTTTATAGGTGATCAAAAAGAAGCGCATTTTAAAACGCAAAAACGGCAGTGCAATTCGAGAAAAACAGCAAAATACAGGATAGCCTTAGCCGAAATGCACAAAAAACTCTTTTTTTCCAAATCATAAACAGCTTATGAACAAAATGTGACTTTTTATTCGGTTTTCTCTTGATTTTCGCAAAATTAGAGGCTATACTATAGGTAACAATTCCTGTTTTTCCGATGTGTGCAAACCATAACTGGTCAAAAAAACGAAGAACAGGAAATTCTTTAATTTATAGGAGAGTGAACATCCTTGGACAAATTCTTCAAAATTTCCGAGCGTGGCTCGAACGTCCGCACAGAGATCATTGCCGGTCTCACGACGTTCTTCGCGATGGCTTACATCGTAGTCACGAACCCGAACCAGATTGTTAGCTTCAACCATCTGGCTCCGGATGCCGACCCGGCCTTCCAGCAGATTTGGAACGCTGTGTATGTCGCATCCATTCTGGCAGCAATCATCGGTACGCTGCTGATGGCTCTGTATGCGAAGATGCCGTTTGCACAGGCTTGCGGCATGGGTCTGAACTCCTTCTTCTTCGTATCCTTCATTCTGCCGGAAATCATCTCCGGCGGCGACATCATCAAGGGCTACCATGCAGGCCTCGTCATCATTCTGGTTTCCGGTTTTGTCTTCCTGCTGTTCTCTGTCACGGGTCTCCGCGTCAAGGTCGCAAAGGCTCTTCCGGACTGCCTCAAGAAAGCAATCCCGGCCGGTATCGGTCTGTTCATCGCTTTCCTCGGCTTCCAGAATGTCGGCATCATCCAGACTAACCAGTACACGCTCGTTCAGTTCGTCGATATCCACGGCGCACTGAAGGCAGGCGCATTCTTTGCGGACGTTGAAGGTGTAAAGGCATTTATGCCGGCTATCCTCGCATTCCTCGGTCTGCTCGTCATTGCAATTCTTGAAAAGCACAACGTCAAGGGCGGCGTGCTCATCAGCATCGCAGGCATTTCCGTTCTGTACTATCTCCTTTCCGGCACGACCCCGACCTTCGACATGAGCCAGATCGGCCAGACCTTTAAGGATTTCGGCTCCATCGGCATCACCGGTGTGTTCCAGGCTGACGCTTGGAAGCGTGCGTTCACAGGCTCTGAGCTCGGCGGCATCTTCTCCGCAATCATGCTCGTCGTTACGTTCTGCCTCGTCGATATGTTCGACACCATCGGCACCCTGTACGGCACCGCTTCTCAGGCAAACATGCTGGATAAGAACGGCGATCCGATCAACGTTAACCAGTGCATGACCAGCGACTCCGTTGCAACGGTTGCGGGCGCTGTTTGCGGTACTTCCACCTGCACCACGTTCGTTGAGTCCGCTGCTGGCGTTGGCGCCGGCGGCAGAACCGGCCTTACGAGCCTTGTTGTTGCAATTTGCTTCGCGGTTTGCCTGTTCCTCAGCCCGGTCGCTTCTCTTGTTCCGACCTGCGCTACGGCTCCGGCACTCATCTATGTCGGCGTTCTGATGATGAAGGGCTTCGCAAAGGTCGATATGTCCGACCTGCGCAGCGCTGTTCCGGCGTTCCTCGCTCTCATCATGATGCCGCTGACCTACTCTATCTCCAACGGTATCGGTATCGGCGCGATCGCTTATGTGCTCATCACGCTCTTCACCGGTAAGTACAAGAAGAACGACATCGGTATCACCATTATCGCTGCGCTCTTCGTCATTAAGTTTGTCTTTGTTACGATGTAATTCGTACATAAAACGAACTTTAGCTTGAGATAACATAAGAGGCGCTCGCTTGTGATTTTTCACGGCGGGCGCCTTTTTTCGTTTTATTGCGCGGTTTTGTCCTGCTATACTTTGGACATATCGGACGAGTAAAAGGAGCAGGCGATGAAACAGGCGGATAGTTTGCTTTTAAACGCGTTGAAAGCAGCGATACATAACGAAAAAGCGGCGCTCGGTGTGCTGCCGCAGGAAACACAGACGGAGCTTTTGCGCCAGGCGGTGCGCCACGGCGTGCTGCCGCTTGTTCTTGATGCGTGCGGCAAGGCACTGAAAGCTGCGCGGCAAATGGCGTTTTGCCAAACGGCAGAGCAGATTTTGAAAATGCAGGTATTTTTACAGCTTTACAGCAAGCTGCGCGAAATGAAATTGCATCCGCTCGTGCTGAAAGGCCCGGTGTGCGCTGCGCTGTACCCGAAGCCGGAGCTGCGGCTGTTCTCGGATGTCGATTTACTGGCGATTTCGGGTGAATTTGACCGCACACGCAATGCTTTATTGCGGCTCGGCTGCCGCACAGCAGGGGAGAGTGTCGATCCGCTTGAACAGACATTTTACCTGCCCGGCAGTCCGCTCGTTTTGGAACTGCACGGCGCGGCGTTCCCGGAAAACGATGCGTACGGGCACATAAACGCCTTTTTTGCGTATGAAAAGCTGCGCACGGAAACCGTTTCCGTGCAGGGCGAAGAAATTTATACGCTCGGCGCGAACGAGACGGTTTTGTACCTTTTGTGCCACAGCTTAAAGCACTTTCTGCACGGCGGGTGCGGCATCCGCGCGGTGTGTGATTTGCTGTTGTTTGCCGAAAAGCATGAAAAGGAGCTTGACAAACTGTATTTGCGCCGCTGCTGCGAAAAGCTTTCGGCACTCGAATTTTTGACGGCGCTCTTTGAAATCGGCGAGAAATATCTCGGCTTTGAGAAAACGGAAAGCTTAGCGCTGCTTCGTGTGCACCCCGCGCCGGATGAGACTGCGCTTTTAGAGGATATTTTGGCAGGCGGCGTGCACGGTGCGGCAGAAAAAAGCCGCTTGCACGGTGCGAACATGACGCTGCACGCGGCGGCTGTGCAGAATACAGGAAAACGCGAGCGCTTTTCCGTGCTGCGTGCGGCGTTCCCCTCTGCAAAAGCGCTGCATTGCGCGCCGCATAGCTTGCCTGCCGCATGGGGAAGGCGTCTTATACGCTACGGTAAGGAAAGCATTCAAAACCGTACGAGCCTTAGAAAAAGTGTCGAGATCGGCAAGCGACGCGTGGCGCTTCTCAAAACATATCACCTCATAAAATAAGCCGGCGGCTGCGCCCAACTCGGGTACAGCCGCCGGTGCTTTATTTTTGATTAACGGATGCGGAACGTCTTGACCTCATACGGCTTGATGGTGAATTTGAATGTACCGCCTTCGACCGGGACATCCGTGAGCGCATTCTCCTGCAAGTCACACTCCGTAACGGAAGCGATGGGGCGGTTCCAATGCAGTTTTGTCGTTGTGCGGGCGTTTTCACATTCGTACAGACGCACGATCACGCCGTCGCCGTCTTCCGCCTGCTTGACGGTTTCCAAAATGACGTTTTTGGCGTCCACACTCGCGAGAGAGTACGCTTCGCCTGCTGTGCCGCCTGCGGTGGCGCGCACAGGCTGATTCAGGAAGTACGCCTGCGCTACGGTTTCCGCGCTGCGCCATGTTTCGGCGTGCGGGTAGAGCGCGTAGGTGAATACGTGCATCTCCTGATCGGCGACAGGGTTCGGCTCTGTGCCGGATTTGATGAGCGTCAGCGCCATTTCGCCGTTGTGCACGGAGTGACCGTATTTGCAGTCGTTTAACAGGCTGATGCCGTAGTGACCCTCGGAAACATCGATCCACTTTTGGCCGCAGCTCTCAAAGCGTGCCTGATCCCAGCTCGTGTTCTGATGTGTTTTGCGCGTCACGTTGCCGAACTGAATCTCAAATGTTGCTTCGTCCGTGTGTACGTCCATCGGGAAGTGGGCTTTCAGGAGGTGCTGGTGCTCTTTCCAGTCGACCGTCGTCTCAAAGTCGATGCGCGGGCACGCGGCGTAGAAGTGAATTTTCTGGCAGATGACCGAACGGCTGACCTTGCGCTCAATCTCGAGAGTTGCGCGCACGAGGCCGCGTTCCGTCCATTCCATGCACGATGCGCAGACGGTAAAGCTCATCACAAATGCGCTCCACACGTTTAGCGAGATACCTCATAGTTGCAACTCCTTTTCTATAGCGGTTTGGGGTTTCGTAAAGACTGGCACTTTTGACTTGATTTTAGCATGATAATGTACAGAAAACAAGATAAAATGCACAAATTCTTCCGGCTTTTCACACATTAGAATTGTCTTTACGCACACGTCGCGTCGAAAATGCAGAAAAACAAGTTATTTATGCACAGAACATAAAAAATAATTGAAAATCAGCGGAAAGTACGCTATACTAAATCTATAAACCAGAGCGTATTTTGAGAAAAGCAACGGTGGCTCAGCCCCGAAAACACCCGGAAAAAACAGCGGTTTTGGAGTGCCGCATTCAAATCACATCACATAGAAAACAGAGGAAAAAATATGCGAAAAAAGGCTTGGATCCTTTTGCTTTTTGCCGCGCTTATGGCGCTGCTTTGCGCATGCAGCGATACGGCACAGCAACCGGAGACGGAAAAACCGAAAATACGTATCGGCGGCACAACGTATGCGCCGTATTTTTACCGCAATATCGGCGGCAACTATACCGGCATCGACGTGGAGATTGCCGAGGAAGCCTGTGCGCGTATCGGGTATGAGCCGATCTTCGTGGAGCTCGATATCGACAAGGGCTTTGAGCTTTTGGATGAAGACTATGTGGATTGCCTTTGGTGCTGCCTGACGATGGAAGGCAACGAAGATAAGTTTATTTGGGCAGGGCCGTATATGTACACGCAGCGCGTGGTCGTGGTGCCGGCGGACAGCGAGATTGAAACACTGGAAGACCTTGCCGGAAAGTGCGTGGCGGTGCAGGCCGGCTCTATAAGCGAGGAGATCATTTTAAAAGGGCTGAACCCGAATTTGCCGGAGATTACGGACCTTTCCACATTCAGCACGGTGGGCGAGGTGTTTACTTCGCTGCGCAAGGGCTATGCGGATGCGGCCATCGGGCATGAAAGCTCGCTGAGATTATATACGGACGAATACCCGGACGGCTACCGCTACCTCAACATGAACATGTACAGCGACGCCGTGGGCGTGGCATTTAAACCGGACGGCGATGCAGCACTGGCGGAAAAGCTGACGCAGACGCTGCTTGAAATGCGCGAAGACGGCACAACGGCCGCTATTGTGAAAAAATATGGGTTGGATGCCGAAAAAAGCGTGAACGGAGGTACCGAATGATGCCGAAGTTCAAGGGAAAAACAAAACCGAAGCTCCATAAGCCGAGCATGGAAACGGTCATGCGGTGGATTGTCACGCTTCTTCTCGGCTTTGTTGTGCTGCTGCCGGTATTTGCAGGCGTAACACAGTATGAACAGAACAAGGCGAAAGCGGATGTTGAGGACGTACTCGCTTTTATGCAGACGAGCTGCCGCAAGTACGACAACTACCGCTTGGCCAATACCACCGAAGCGCTGCAGGATATTTTGACCAAAGTCAAAACACTGACGGCGTACCGTTACGAAGAGGAAGATGCGCTTTTAAACGAAAATCGCTTACAGCACTATGCGAAATTTCAGTATTTGACCGGCATTTTTGTTTTGGATGAAAATTTCTCCGTGCTGGCTCATTACGACAAAGCGGGCAAGGATGAAAGTCTGCTGCTCAGTCAGATAATTGGGGACAAAAATGCGGCGGATATTTTGAACTATCCGCAGAAAACCTATGCCGACCAGATCTGTTTAAACGACAATACGTATAACTACGCCATTTCCGCACGGCAGGATAAACCGGGCCTCGTTATTTGCTATACGGATGTCACGCGCTTTCAAAACGATAAAAATGAGCTTTCTCTCTCCACTATGCTGGATGCTGAAATGTTCCGGCAGGATGTGACCGTCGTCATCACGGACGGCATGCGCGTTATCAGCACGAATTGCGAGCAGCTGGAGAACATACTTGTGCAGTATTATCCTATTGCTGACGTGCTCGTTGGAGGGGAGCAACTTACACCGGACACATTGCTGCAATTAAAAAACGACAGCGGCACATGGTACGGTATGTTCACCCAGTACAGAGATTATTATTTGTATGCCTTTTTCCCGAGTCGCGTAGTCTACGCAAGTCGCCGCGGTTGGATGCTGCTGTTTACGGCAATCTACCTGTTTTGCGGCATGGGGTACCTTATTTGGCGGCAGTACAGTAAAAAGCGCCGCCTGCTGCGTATGGAAAAAGAATACCACCTTGTCAGCGCCATTTCGAGCATTTACCTGTCAAACCTGCTCATTCACCCGCAGGACGATACATGGGAGCCCGTTGTGCAGAGTGAGCGCATGAAAGCAATCACAAACGGTGTTTTAAGCGCAAAAGCCATGCTGGAAAAATTTAACACCGAGTGCGTAGCCGAGGCGTACCGGGAGGAATTCCGTGCGTTTACGGACCTCGATACCGCTCAGCAGCGCTTAGAGGGCAAGGCTTTTGACGGCTTCACAATGGAAAATGTGGAGGGCAAGTGGTACCAGCTGCTTCTTGTGCCGCAGCGCCGCTTTACGCACCGGGAAAAGCCGAGCTCACTCATGCTTTTGTTCCGCGATGTTTCGGAGCAAAAGGAGCGCGATATGGAATATCAGGAAAACCTGCGCCGCGCAGCAGAGGAAGCTACCCTTGCAAACGCCGCCAAAACGGATTTCCTGCGCCGCATGAGCCATGACATCCGCACGCCGATCAACGGCATCCGCGGCATGGTACAGATTGCCGACCGTTTCCCGAATGATGCGAAAAAGCAGGCGGAATGCCGCGCAAAGATTATGCGGTCTTCGGATTTTCTTTTAGAGCTTGTAAACGATGTGCTCGATATGAGCAAGCTGGAATCCGGCGAAATGCAGCTTGAGGAAGTGCCGTTCAATTTGAACGAGCTGCTGCACGATGTGGGCACGCTGCTCTCCACGCAAGCGCAGGCGCGCGGTATTACGTGTACCATCACAATGGAAGATAAGCGCGAAAAGCATGTCATCGGTAGCCCGCTGCATTTAAGACAGATCTTTCAAAACATCGGCGGCAACGCCATCAAGTATGGCAGAGCCGGCGGCTATGTACATGCTACGTGCAGCATCGTTTCACAAACAGAGAACACCGTTCGCTACCGCTTTATCTGTGAAGATAACGGCTGCGGCATGAGCGAAGAATACCAAAAGCATATGTTTGAGCCGTTCTCGCAGGAAAATTCCGGTGCACGCACTACGTATCAGGGTACGGGACTCGGCCTTTCCATCGTGAAAAAACTCGTGGATGCCATGGGCGGCACCGTCACCGTGGTCAGCGAAAAGGGCGTGGGCACCACATTCATCACGGAGATTCCGCTGAAGCTCGACCCCGCGGCGTCTGATGCCGAAAAGCCGGAGGAAGAGATCGACACCACCGTGTTCCGCGGGCTGCATGTGCTGCTTGTGGAGGATAACGAAGTGAACATGGAGATTGCGGCGTTCCTGCTTGAGGACAGCGGCGCCGAGGTCACAAAAGCATGGAACGGCGCAGAGGGTCTGGAGAAATTCAAAGCCTCGGCCCCGGGTACGTATGATCTCATCTTAATGGACATCATGATGCCCGTGATGAACGGTTTGGAGGCGGCAGAGAAAATCCGCGCGCTCGACCGCCCGGATTCAAAGACCGTGCCGATCTTCGCCATGACGGCAAACGCGTTTTCCGACGACGCCGCCCGCAGCCGCAAAGCCGGTATGAACGAGCACCTCACAAAGCCGCTCGACCTTGAAAAGATCACAAAAGCGGTGCGCAAATATTGCAAGAAAAATAGCCGATAAAAGCCATAAAACGGCGGCGTGCCTTTAAAAGCGGTTGCGCCGCCGTCTTTTTATGGGCTGCAGTGTGCCTGTTTCTACCAAAACACCAATGTGCAGAAATTTCATAAATTGGTTCTGAAAATAGGATGAATTCCTGTGGGAATTTTCTCCGCATGAAGGGTGAAATCATAGTGTTGATATGATAAAATAATAGCGCGAATTATGCAGAAAATGAGAATTTCAGACGCGGCTTTCGCATTTTAAGCCTATAAAACTGCTCGATTATGCGAAAAACAGCATAAATATACGAAATACGAAGCTCGGTTAGAAAGGGAGGACGTTCCATGGCTTATATGCGACTTGGCGATCTGCTGATTGCGGCAGGTGCCATTACGCAGGAGCAGCTTGAAGAAGCGCTGACCATTCAAAAGCAGAAGAAAGAACGTCTCGGCGACGTTCTGATTGAAAGTAATATCATCACAGAACGGCAGCTCATTGAAGCACTGCAAATGCAGCTCGGCGTCGATTTCATTGATTTAACGGCGATCTCTATTCCGTTGGAGATCGCCAAATTTGTGCCGCGCGCCATCGCGAAAAAATACAACGTGGTGCCGGTAAAGCTTGTAAAAGACGAGCTCTTTGTTGCCATGAGCGATCCGTTGAACTTCGTTGCGCAGGAAGAGATTAAGGTCGCTTCGCATAAGCGCGTTGTGCCGATGATCTCCACGCGCCGCGCGACCGAGCAGGCCATCGGCACATTGTACGGCAGCGAAGGCACGGCCCGCGCTATTGAAGAAATGAAGCGAGAGGTCGGCACATCCACACCGGATATCGTGCCGGTGCAGATGAACCAGACGGATGCCGGCAACGCGTCTGCCGCGCCGACGATCCGCTTTGTAAACTCCGTCATTGAGCGCGCCTTTTTGGAGCGCGCGAGCGACATCCACCTTGAGCCGCAGGAGGGCGAAATGGTGGTGCGCATGCGTATCGACGGCATTTTGAGAAAGATTTTGACCGTGCCCGCAAATTTGCAGAGCAACGTTATTTCCCGCCTGAAAATCATGGGTGGCATGAATATTTCCGAGCGTAAGATCCCGCAGGACGGCCGTGCCATGGTGCAGGTGCGTCACCACGAGATCGACCTGCGTATCTCGTCCATGCCGACGATCTACGGCGAAAAGATTGTTTTGCGTTTGCTCGATAAATCCGGGCATACGATCACGAAGCAGTCCATCGGCCTTGAGGGCACAGACCTGCAAAAGTATGATGCGCTGCTCAAAAACAGCAGCGGTGTGATTTTGATTGTGGGCCCGACCGGTTCCGGTAAATCCACGACGATGTGCGCCATGCTGCAGGAGCTTGCAAATGAGGAAACGAACCTCATGACGCTGGAAGACCCGGTGGAATACAACATTCCGGGCGTTAACCAGTGCCAGATCAACGAAAAGACCGGCATGACGTTTGCGGCAGGCCTGCGCGCCATCTTGCGTCAGGACCCGGATGTCATTTCCGTCGGTGAGATTCGCGACGGAGAGACGGGCGCCATTGCCATTCGTGCTGCTATTACAGGGCATTTGGTGCTTTCCACCTTGCATACGAACGACGCCGTTTCTGCCATCGACCGCCTGGTCGATATCGGCGTAGAGCCGTACCTCATTTCCAGCGCGCTGCGCGGCGTCATTTCCCAGCGCCTTGTGCGCAAGGTCTGCCCGCACTGCAAGAAGGCGTATAGGCCGGAGGCGGAGGAGCTTGCCATGCTCGGCCTGCCGGAGAACGCCAACGTGCAGTTCTACCGCGGCGAGGGCTGTCAGGAGTGCTACCACACCGGCTACAAGGGTCGCCGTGCCGTCTTTGAAATCTTCATGCTCAACGGGCGCATTCGCCGCATGGTTACAGAAGGCGCAAAGTACGATGCGCTTTTAAGGGCAGCAGTGGAGACTAACTTTGTCACGATGCGCGAAAATTGCCGTAACCTTGTTTTGCGCGGCGAGATCAGCGCAGCGGAAGCCGCGCGCGCCATCAATTCCACAGCGGATTGACATTCTGCTGAAAATCTGTTGAAAACTTGCTCATAACTTTCGGAAAGGACGCAGTCGCCGCGTTTCGGCGATGGTTTTAATATGCTTGAAATCAGCGAAATCATCGCGCAGGCGCAGCAAAAAGGCGCTTCCGATATTCATATTGTCACCGGCCTGCCGGTGAAATGCCGCATAGACGGCAAGGTGCAGAACCTCACGGAGAAAGTCCTCACGTGGGAAGACTGCGAATACTACGCAAAATGCCTTGCGGGCGATCTTTTCCACGAGATCGAATGTATCGGCGAGCTTGATTTGGCGCAGACGTTTCCGTGCGGAGCGCGAACCAGAATCAACCTGTTCCGCCAGCAGGGGGCGGTTTCGGCGGCAATCCGTATTTTGGCGGATACCATCCCGGAAATCGAGGCGCTGAGTTTGCCGCCGGTCGTTTCCGAATTCCCGGAGTACCGCAGCGGCATTATTTTGGTCACGGGTGAAACGGGTTCCGGTAAATCCACGACGCTCGCGGCGATTTTAAATCGCATCAACCACACGCGGCGCAGCCACATCATCACGCTGGAAGACCCGATTGAGTACATCTACAAGCCGGATCAGTGCATCATCAACCAGCGCGAGATCGGCAAAGACACCAGAAGCTACGCAGACGGCCTGTGGTCTATCCTGCGTGAGGACCCGGGCGTTATCCTCATCGGCGAGATGCGCGACCTTAACACGATTGAGACCGCGTTGACGGCAGCGGAAACGGGCCACTTGGTCTTCGCCACCCTGCACACGAACTCCGCGGCGGATTCCGTTGACCGCATGGTGAACGTGTTCCCGGAGGGACAGCAGCGTCAGATTCGATTGCAGCTTTCCACCACGTTGCGCGCGGTGCTTTCGCAGCAGTTGTTGCCGAAGCGCGCGGGCGGCCGGGCGGCGGCGTGCGAAGTCATGATGGTGAACAGCGCCATCAAAAATTTAATCCGCGAGGGCAAGACCCCGCAGATCGATAGTTTCATCACCATGAACGCGCAGGACGGCAGCATTACGATGGATAATGCGCTTCTGAAAATGGTGCGCGAGGGCACCGTAACGTATGAAACGGCGCTCGGCTACGCCAGAGACCGAGAGGCGTTTTCCAAGGGAAGACGCGGCTAAATTTAGGAAGAAAGCGAGGGAGCGGGCTTGACGACCTACAAATACAAAGGGCTTTCCCCGGACGGCGCAAAGCTTTCCGGCGTCATCAAAGCGTATAACGAGTTCGAAGCGGTCGCGCAGCTGCGCGAGACCTGCTCCGTCATCACAAAAATAGAAGAAGTCAAAGAGACGCAGAGCTGGAACAAACAGATCGGCACGAAGAAAATCAAAGACAAAGAGCTTGCCATCATTTGCTCGCAGTTCGCCATCATTTTGGCCTCCGGTCTGCCCATTGTGCGCTGCGTGGAGATGGTTGCGGCGCAGGCGCGCACCAAAGAGCTGCAAAGAATGCTGAAAAAGGTCGCGGAGGACGTCTCCGGCGGTTACAGCCTTGCGCAAAGCTTTGAAAACAACGCCACGGGCTTTCCGACCACGTTTATTGAGACCGTCCGCGCGGGCGAACAGTCCGGCACACTGGAAGCCTGCTTTGAAAAACTACATAAATACTACGATAAAACCGCTAAAATGAAAGCGAAGATCATCAGCACGCTTACGTATCCGGCAATTGTCATTTGCGTCGCCGTCATCGTGTTCATCATCATTATGGTGGTAGCCGTGCCGGCGTTTACAAGCGTGTTTCTGGAGCTCGATACCGAGCTGCCGGGCATCACAAAGGCGCTCATCGCAACGTCGGATTTTATCACGAACTACTGGTGGTCGTTTGTTTTGATTGTGCTCGCGTTCTTCATCGGCAGGCTTCTGCTGAAAAAGAACGAAAAGGGGCGTGCGTTCCTTGCGGAAAACAAGCTAAAGCGCTCACCGCTCAAAAAAATGCACAGTATGAACGCCGCTTCGCAGTTTGCAAGCACTATGAGCACCATGCTCACGGCGGGCTTGCCGATTACGAAAGCGCTGGAGGTCACGGCAAATGTGGCAGATAACTACATGTTCGCGGTGTCTATCCGCAAAGTGCGGCAGGGCGTGGAGCAGGGCCGCAGCCTGGTGGACTGCATGAACGAGATTCCGTATTTTCCAAAGCTGCTCACCGAAATGGTGGGCGTGGGCGAACGCTCCGGCAATATGGAAGAAACGCTCACCGTCATCGGTGATTACTTCGATAACGAGGTCTCGGTGTTCACGCAGCGGTTGCTTTCTATGTTAGAGCCGGCCATCACCATTGTTTTGGCGGTCGTCACCGTCATTTTGCTGCTGGCCGTTTACCTGCCGATGTTTACCATGTATGGCAGCATCGTTTGATTTATTTCGCTGTACCCCGTCGGCGATCCAACCCGAACCGGCGGAATACATAAATTTCGATGGTGAACCCCGAAAAGTACGTTTTTGGGGCGAGCAAAATTTCAATGAATTGGAGAATGGTTCCTATGATGAACAAAATGCGTAAGATGAAGAATAAGAAGGGCTTTACGCTCATGGAAATGCTGATTGTTGTTGCAATCATCGCAATCCTCGTCGCTATTGCTATCCCGACCTTTGCTTCTTCTCTGAATAAGGCAAGAGTTGCAACCGACGAAGCGAATATCCGTTCCGGCTATGCTACTGTTATGGCGACCGTTATGACTTCTGATAGTTATTCTGCTGAAGGTACGACAGAAACTAAGACATATTATCTTAATAAGGATGGTTCTGTTGCAGATACTGCTACTGGTACTTATACCTGCCAGGGTAACGCCAAGGATGCTGTCGATATTGCAGGCCAGACAATTACTGGTGGTTGGAGCAAGGGCGCAACTGTTTCTTATGAGTATGCAGGCTCTACAGGTAAGGTTACGATTAAAGTTACTAATCCTACCACTGGCGGTTAATCTCATCTAACCACAAAAACAACTCATTTTAAATGAACCAGATCTATTGAGGGGCCGGGGGTTGCGGCTCCCCTATGATCTGTTCTTTTGATTTTTCACTTTAGGTTTTCATAAAAAAGGGGACGTAGTATGCTTTGGGTTTCACCCGCTCTCACGGTTTATATTTGTGTGCTTACGGGGATTCTCGGCGCGTGCATGGGAAGCTTTCTCAACTGCATGGCGTGGCGTATCGTCCACGGCGAATCTGTTTTACACGGGCGCTCGCACTGCGACGTCTGCGGCCACGTGCTCGGCGCGGGAGATTTAATTCCCGTTTTAAGCTACATCATGCACAAAGGCCGCTGCAAATACTGCGGCGCAAAGCTCTCTGCGGGACATGTCTTTGCGGAAGTGTTAACGGCGCTTACGTTTTTGCTGCTCGTGCTAAAATATGATATTTCGCTCCAAGCCCTTGAATACATTTTGCTGGCGTGCCTGCTGCTCGCCGCTGCATTCACGGATTTGGAGGGGTATATGATCCCGGACCGTTTCATCGTGACGGGGATCGTCGTGCGTGTTGTTTTCCTGTTTTTGCAGGGGAACGTGCTCGAAAACCTTATGGATGCGCTGCTCGGCGGCTTCGCCGTTGGCGGCGGTTTACTGCTCATCGTGCTCTTATACGAAAAAGTGCGCCAAAAGGAAGCCATGGGCGGCGGCGATATTAAACTGCTGTTCCTCACCGGCCTGTTTCTCGGCTGGCAGCGGAACATTCTGTGCCTGCTCATCGCGTGCGTGCTCGGCATCGTCTTCGCGTTTATTTTCCCGGAAAAACGTACCACAGAAGACGAGGCAGAGGAAGAAGACGGAAAGCTTTTTCCGTGGGGGCCGTCCATCTCGGCGGCGGCGATTCTCACGCTCCTTTGCGGCAGCGAGATCATCGGCGTGTATTTGAGCTTATTTTAACGGAAAGAACAAAAGCTTTACAGCTTGACGGATAGGGATAAAGAAGAAAGCGAGGTGTCTGTACCATGCCCGGACAAATCACGGCATTCGACATTGGTGAGTGCATGGTAAAAGCCGCATGCCTTACAGGCGGCAAACTGAAAAAGGTTATGGCGAAAGAATTGCCGGATAATATGGTTTCCGGCGGCGAAATCGTCTCCATGGACGCCATGGCGGATTTTATCAAGGAAATGGCGAAAGAAAACGGCATCTCCCGCGGTGCGGCGGCGGTCATTCTGCCCGGCACGCTGGTGTTTACCCGCAACGTGACCGTGCCCGCCATGACGGACGGTCAACTGTTGTATAACCTGCCGTTTGAATTTAAAGATTACCTGACGCAGGAAAAGAATAAGTATTATTTCGACTATGCCGTGCAGGATACAGTGAAAGACGAAGAGGGCAATGTGAAGGAATTGCAGCTTTTCGTTTGCGCCACTTTAAAAAGCACCGTGGAAGAATACCGCGCCATGCTGCGCCGTGCGGGCTTCAATTTGAAGGTTGCCATGCCGGAGGAATGCGCCTACGCTGCGCTGACGGAGGATTACATGCAGCGCACAAATGCGCCCGCGGGCAGCGATTACTGCTTTGTAGACCTCGGCCACAACGGCATCCGTATGCACATTCTGCAGGACGGTAATTTCACCACGAAGCGCTCCGGCGACCTCGGCCTGCGCGACCTTGAGCAGACGATTTCCGATGTGCGCGGCGTGGATATTCACATGGCACACGCACACATTTTGTCCGATTACAACGACGTGCTTTCCGAAGACGTGAGCGCCGAGCTTTTCAACCGCATGGCGATCGAAATCATGAAGGCCGTCAACTTCTATAACTACAATAACCGCGAGCGCTCGCTCCGGAGAATTTATCTTTGCGGCGGCGGTGTGGCGGTAGATCAGATCCGCGCGGCCATCTGCCGTGTGACGGATCTGGACGTACATAACGCCGAGGAGCTGCTTCCTCAGCACGACGCATTGGAAGCGGCGTGGCTTTACATCAAAGCGATCGGCTGCGCGCTGCAAAAGTAAGGAGGCGTTGGAATGAAGCTTGAACTCGGCATGGGGAACGGCGCCAAAAAGCCTGTAAAATACCCCACCAAAAGAACCGTCAACCTTGCAAAGCGCGAGTCGCACTCCCAGAGCGTCATGACGCTTTCTATCGGCACGGCGGTCATTATCGTGCTTGTGGTGCTCGTCGTGAAATTCGGCGTACTTGACCAGCTTGCGCGCCAAAGTGCCGCAGAAAGTGCTTACAACACCGTGCATGCCCAGTATACCGAAATGCAGAGCGCCGTGGAGAAATACCCCGAGGTCGAAGAGGAGTACCGCACCTATTCCAGAAAATGGATGCAGCAGGAGGATTCCGGCGCGTTCGTTTCTGTGGACAGACAGGAAGTGCTCGACCTCATGGAGAACTACCTGCAGCCCTACGGCACTATAAAGGCCGTCACCATTTCGGACGACGTGATGATTGTTTCCATGTCCGGCATGAATCTGCAGGAGATTTCCGCTATGTTTGAGATTTTACAGCAGCAGCCCATTGTAAAGGCTGCTGACCTTACAATCGCTTCCACCGAAAAAACGGCAGGCGAAGACCTCGATTTCTCCGTGACGATCACATTACAGCCGGCTGATACGGCGGAAGGGGAGGCCACAGCATGAAAAGAGCCTTTACAACGCGCGAAAAAGTGATGCTGCTCGTCCTCACCGTGCTGCTCATCGTCATCGCATATTTTAAGCTCATCTTGGAGCCCATCAACAATTCCATCGACGAGTATCAGTCCGAAACGGCCGCGGAGCAGGACGAGATTTTGCAGAATACCGAGCTTTTGACGCGTATGAACCAAATGCAGAAGGAGCTCGAGGAAATTTATGCCGCAGGCGACCCCACGCCCATCCCGAATTATGACAATTCCGGCAAGCTGCTCGTTGAGTTGAACAGCATCCTTTCGGCTTCCGTCGATTATTCGCTGGATTTCGGTCAGGTCTCGGCACTGAACGATGGCTACATCATGTGCCGCCCCATCAACATGACCTTTACAACGAACACCTACGCCGAAACGCGCGCCATCATTGATGCGCTGCACAACAGCGATTTTACAAACCAAATATCGGACATCAGCGTGCAGTTTGAAAACTCCGGCAGCTCCGGCAATGTGCAGGTAAACCTGTATATTACGTATTTTGAACTTCAAAAATAGCTGGTGCAACACAGGCCGGAAGCTGTTTTTTTGCTTGCCGGTTTTCTGTGTTTAAAAAGACTTATACCGTTTTACGGTTTCCATATTTTTCTCAGGAGCAAAACGCATGAATTTTTCACGGGATATGAAGAGTTTGAAAAATAGAAGAAAGGGAAAAGCCGGCTTTACCATGTCCGAGCTTTTGATTGTTGTGGCCATCGTCATCGTGCTGTTTGCCGTGGCGGTTCTCTCGCTTGTGACGATTCAGAAGAATCTGCGCCAAAAGGAACTCGACAGTAAAGCGGAGATCCTTTACGTTGCCGCGCAGAACCGCATGTCCGAGCTGCGCGCCGGCGGCTACGAAAGCCTTTATCAGTACGATGAAAACAAGAAAAACGGCGTTGCAAAGGTTGGTCTCATTCCGCTGGATGCTCCCGAAGAAGATGCGGAAGACGCCATCACAAAAGACACGCTCTGCTACGTCGTTTCCGCAAACCGCGTGGAAGTCGGCAAGGCGGCAGCTTCTGTTCTGCCGGAATCTTCCGTAGATGCCGAGCTTTGGAACAACCACTGGGTTATCGAGTACGATCCCGAAAGCGGCAGTGTGTACGGCGCGTTTTACAGCGAAGAGGAGATCACAAGCGGTGATGTCTCCACCACGCTGCCCACATACTTAAACCGTATGCGTGTGCGTCAGACCCGCCTGCACAACGGTGCGAAGATCGGCTACTACGGCGGTGCGCGTGTGATCTCCGGCACAACCGACACTCTAAAGCCGGACATCTCCATCGATAACCGTGAGAAGCTGACGGCAACGTTCTACTGCAACAACCCCTATGCCGATGAGCTGACGTTCAATATCAAGGTTTCGGACGGCCAGAACGAATATGTAAAGGTTGTAAAATACAGCGAGCTTCGCCAGCTGAACAGCAAAACTTGGTACTACACGTGGGTTATGGATAGCTTGGAAAGCGAAAAGACGCGCTTCTATAATCAGACCGACCATAAGCTTGCGTGCGGCACAGACATCACCGTCACGCTTTCCGTAGAAAGCCAAAACGCCAATGTGGACGGCAAAAGCTACACTCGCAAAACGAACAGCCTGTTCCGCTATGCCGAGGACACCCCGGCCGGCACGGCGCTCATCGCCTACGGCCGCCATTTGCAGAATTTGGACGAGGCCTCCCATGTTTCCGATACGATTACCCGCGCCGTGCAGGTCAGCGACCTTTCCTTTGCGGATGATACTGCTGACAACGAAGACTGGCATTCCTTTTACCGCGACACCTTTACGCCCATCACAAATAAGTATCTCAAAAGCTATGACGGCTATTCCGAGGTCGATAACGTAAAGCTGTATTCTTCCATTTCAAACCTGCACATCAAAAAAGCTGCGCAAAACGGAGATGCAGGTCTGTTCAGTACATTTAACGGTGAGATCAAAAACGTGACGCTCACCGGTATGAAGATCGATGGCGGCCAGAACGTCGGTGCGCTCATCGGTTCTGTTTCCGATACCGTGAAAATCACAAATACCCGTGTATACCTCAGCTCCAAAAAAGGCGACCTCGCAGATATCGAAACGGTCGATTCCCCGGAAAAAGTGAAGCCGTGGATTGAAGGTCAGATCGCAGGCGGACTTATCGGCATGGTGACAAAAACGGGCAGCGTATCCGTTACGGACAGCTCCGCGTCTACGGTCATTCGTGCAGATGGCGGCGCAGCAGGCGGCCTCATCGGTGCCGTGTATAATGCGGCAACGATAACCGATTCCTATGCGGATTGCTATTTGAAGGCAGACAGAACGGGCGGCCTTATCGCAAAGGCAGAGGGCGGGTCTGAAGTAGCCGCAACGGGAACCTCTATCACCTTAAAGGATTTCTATGCAGCGGGTTACCAAACGGCGACCGTCGATGCTTTCGGCTTAGTAGGCGGCTCCAATGTGATCGCCACAGGCGGTTATTCTGCGTGTGTTTACAATGTTGGAGAAAACGCCAAGGTCCATTCCACGGTCAATGCAATGGGCAGTGCCTCAAACGTATATTATCTGACAGACGGCGGCCTTTCCGGCGGCACAAGCAAGTGGGAAAACGCCGATCAAACCATGTCGAAAACCTATAAAGAACTCAGTGAATCGGGCTTTGCAAAAGGAATCTCCGAGGCGTTCACGTCCTCCTCCGGCGCGGCTACGTTTCCGTATAACTTGATGGATCAGGGCCTTACGTATTACACGTATCCGCGCCTTGAAAAGCTGAACCACTACGGTGACTGGCAGGCGGAGTTTGAATCCGGCGCACTGGTTTATTACGAGCGCTACGAAGACAAAACCTACGGCTTCTACGGCGCGAACCTTTCCACGCTCAAAACGAGTAAGTTTGTCGTCGGCGACGGCTATGCGCTGGCGTATATCGAAAAGAAAAATGCGGCCGATAACGTTACCGTGACGTATGCAAACAACCAAAAGGCACAGGTATCGTTTGATAGTGATAGCGCAATTGAAACGACTGACGACACGACAAATACGAAGTATTATCTTTATCCGCTCTCAAAAAAGGTCGTCAACACCGAGTATATCGACACCGCAGAGCCGGATACGTTCTATCAGAAGATCACGATAGAAGACACCACAGCCGGTATGGAGACGGAGTATTACTACAATCCGCATTTCGCAAAAACGGTGACGGTCAACGAAAATAAGCCGAAGGCGCCGGAAACGGTCTGCATCCGCTCCGCCCGCCAGCTGTATGCGTTGAGCCTTTACTACCCGCAGTATGCGGATGCCGTAAAGGACAGTGTGTTCCGTCAGGAACTCAACATCGATTACAGAAGGTATGAGTGGACAAATTATGACGTTGTTACCGCTCCTGTTAGCACACAGGCGCCGATCGGCACAGGGGATAAGCCGTTTACGGCTGTGTATAACGGCGGCTGCAATACGATAGAGGGAATTTCCTTTAAAGCAAATTCCCTTTACATCGGCATGTTCGGTTATACGTCGTCCGCTGCCGCGGTGCGCAATGTGTTCCTTGTCGGCGACGGCAGTAACACGGTGGCCTATGCCAATGCGCAGGGCGGTAATTCGGCTTCCGGCAGTGCGTCGCGCGTCAGCATGGGCGTGCTCATCGGTTATAACCGCGGCACGGTTTCAAACTGCTCGGTTTCCGGCTATACCATGGAGTATTACGGTTACAGCGCCAGCACGGCTTCGCTCGGCGGCTTTGTCGGCAGCAACTACGGCACCATCCGCAACAGCGCTTCGGACTGCCCGTCCATTCGCTTTGCAAATACGAACTCTAACACCTATGCGGGCGGCTTTGCGGGCGTGAACCACGCCTCTATTTCGGATTCCTACGCGCTTGGCAGCATTCAGGTGCGCGGCGCGCGAAACAGCACCGTGTGGGTCGCGGGCTTTGCGGCGAACAACGCTAGCGGCATGATTCGCCGCAGCTACAGCGCTACGGCGCTGACAGCTTCCGGCGATGCGGAGTCCTACGGCTTTGCGCATACCGGCGGTTCGGCATACCAGTGCTATTATCTGGACGGCGGCACGTATTCGTACAGAGGCACGCTTTATGCTTACAACACCTCCACGAACGAATTCGAAGGTAACGCGGCGGGTGAGCCCCTTACGGGCAGCGAGCTGCAAAACAAAACAATCAGCAATTTCAAAAAGGCAGATTGCACCTATAATTTCAAAGAAACGACCGGCGATCATTATATCTACCCGGCAGTCGTGCGCAATGCAGCAGGGAAGACCGTGCATTACGGCGATTGGCCCGTGCAGAAGGACATCGGTACGCTCGGTGTGTTCTACTGGGAATATGAAGACAGCGGCAGCAACAGCGGCTACCACTTCAGCTACGTGGGCACAAGCCAGGGCAATGAAATTTCCAGCGCAAACAACGACATCTTAAAGGGCGATTCTCTCTGTGAAGAGCACGACGACGGCGGCGTTGTAACGCATTACGGCTACGGCTATTTCTATGCGAACAGCAATAATTTGAAGACTTCATTAAGTGCTGTGAACTTCAATGAAGACTTCATGCGCGTTGCAAAAAATGCAGAAGCCGGCGAAGCGCTCGGTAAGCAGATGCCCGGCTATACGTTTGTCGCATATGAAACCGGTGAAGACAAAATGTATTTGACCGGCAGCGACGCAAACGGCACATGGCAGCTGGATTACGGCAGCGGAACAGATGCTACCGTATACGCCTACACCGTCAACCCGTTCTTTGCAAACTCTATGAGCCTCGATAGCTCCGAAGTACAGAGCAAAACGACAAAAACAGGTGACGTCAAACCCGGCGCCAACGGCAACGCTTACGAGATTCGCTCCGTCTCGCAGTTACAGTTTATCAACTGGAATTTCGGAAAGCACAATACAAGCACCTCCATTGTGTCTCAGAACAAAGGGGATTGGTATACGTTTAAGGATAAATACACATATCAGGTTTACGGCGATACTCGCACGGTATCGGGAAGCGGCAAAGAGCTGTATTGGAATCAAACACACGATTTGAATGCTTCCTTAGAATACAGTACACTTGGTAAGGCCAATAACTTCACGCCTATCGGAAGCATGTATGATAATGCAGGCAGTACAGCAACCGCTGATCCGACAATGTCATATTTTGCTTCTCATTATGACGGACAGGCATATACGATCAAAAATGTTGAAATTCACAGCAATGCGGAATGTGTTGGTATTTTTGGTATTACGGTCGGTGCAACGGTTAAAAATGTGGTCGTATATTCGGATGAAGGCAATGTAATCGAAGCTACAAAGGATGGTGAGAGCTGGTACTGCGTTGGCGGTCTTGTCGGCTTTGCGGCCGGCAGAGACAATCCTGCAAGTGTATTTACAAACTGCACGGTTTCCGGCTATACCATTCAGGATAACCATGCAAACACCCCGGGTTGGGGCGGCGGCAGTGTCGGCGGTCTTGTCGGCATGACAAACATGGATATTACAAACTGCTCCGCTGTAACAGATATTATTATCAATATCGGCTATAATGGCGGTTATCAAAATCTGCGTGTCGGCGGTATTGCCGGTGTTTCTCGTGGCGCAGTGCGATATTGTTATGCTGGCGGTTCTATGAGAAGCACAGCTAAATTTTGGTATAGTAACTATACTCAGGGTGCGAATATCTGGATGGGCGGCCTTGTTGGCGGTATTGTCATGCGAAACAGCGGCGGCTTAGCAACTTTGGTTGGTGATGTGAGTCGTGTGCTCAAGGTTGAAAACTGCTACAGTTATGTTGAGATGCCAAAACGTGGTAAAGCCAACGAGCAAAATATTATAAAGAGTACGCAGGCAATCGCCTCCAACGGTGAAATGCAGGAAAATTTCGCGGATGTTAAAAACGACTATATCGAGATTCATAACTGCTATGCACTTGAATCCGCCGTATTAAATACAGATGATTACTGCAAATATGGCGATAAAACTCCCTCAAGTTGGTATAACCTGAACCTGAACATGACGAATCAGAATAGGCGGGGGCGTGAGATCAAGTTGTTCAATGATTCCACCCCATACGTAACGTATGCCGAAATGCAGAGCAGCGAATTCTTAACGAAACTGAACAAGAACTACCAGTCCGGCTCAAGCTATAAGAGCTTCTCCACCGTCACCATCACCGAGCAGGGGCAGAATATCGACGGCAAGTATAGCTTCCCGGGCAACGATACGGCGCTGCAGGGGCTTAACTATCCGTTCCCGACAGTTCTGACACAGACCGATATCTTCGGCAGCACAGTCAATTTGCATTACGGCCGCTGGCCGCGCATCGGTCTCTTATGGGAAGAAAATTCCCGGAAGCTCGACCTGCTTGCGGATATCAAAACGAAAGCGGAAGACAGCACTTTGAACGACAATGAAGACGGCAAGGCGCTTTTGCAGACACATTTGCTTGTCGCCAGCAGCGACGTAGATACGAGCGCAGAGCCGCCGGAAATCAAGCTGTACAACGAAAACAGAAACGAGCTCACAAACGATGAGGCCGCAGCAACAGTCAGCCGCATTGCGTATAATGATGCGAATAAATGCTACGATGTCACATTCATCGGGCAGAATGTCGGCACGGTCATCGCAGAGGCGAAGCTCGGCAATTACATCGCGCGCCTTACAATCGAAGTTACGGCATCGCTCAAGCTGGAGGCTTCTTCTACGAACATTTCGGTTTATTCCGGCGACACCGATACGATCACGCTGACCGTAAAGGACGCAAACGACAAGCAGCTGCTTGCCGAGACCGAAAAGACGCTCAGATGGGAGATTGCTGTCGATAACAACGGCGTGCAGCAGGATGTCATCGAGTGCAGTAAGGACGATATCAAGCTGAACGCAGACGGCACGTTCTCCTTGCCGCTTACCGGCTTTGCCGCGGGCGAAGCCACGGTGAGCATCACGTGCACATATCCGTACGGCGCGGCAACTGCTGCGGAGCCCGCAAAAGAGGTCACGGCTACGCTGTATATCAGCGCTACAACAAAGCCAAGTGATGTGCTTGGCCTGACAAACGGCAGCGTCTATAACCAGATTTCTTTGCCGCACACGCCGAAAAAATCCACGACCTCCTACACCGGTACGACCGTTGAATACCCGGAAAACCGCCCCGCCATGCAGGAAAGCGCGCTGTTCCTCTACGCAACGAATGCGTATACCGATTTGAAAGACTTTACGGTCGATCAAATCGAGATCACCGCAGGGGAAACGACCTACACTGTGGGTGAAGACGGCATCACGACCGATGAAGATCACACCTACAAAGTGACGGTAAGTGATAAGTGGACGACAGAAACGAACGACACGAAGTTCCAATATCGCGCCGTAAAGGTGGAATCCGCCGCGGCAGGCGAGATCACCCTAAAGATCGTCCTCAAAAACGGCGACGTGACCTACAACCTCACCACCCCGTACACTATTGTTTCCAATGAGTATAAGGTGAAGTTTGTAACGGTAAACAGCGATTTGGTGCTGGAGAAAAAGGTATCTTACGGCGAAAAGCCGACGTTAACAGAAGAAGAAAAGAACGGGTTGGCAACAGCTATTTTAGGCTATACGTTTGACTTTGATAATCTCCCCGAGATTTTCGCAGATACCGAGATCAAGGCGGTTCCGAACACCTATACCATCCAGTTTGATGCCAACGGCGGCTCGGGGACGATGCCTGCTGTTTCGTATGCTTATGATAAGATTCAAACAACGGACAGCCTTCCGCCGAATAAATTTACAAAGGGAACATCCACCTTTAAGGGTTGGGCGGTAGAAGCGGAGGGTGCAGTTCAGTATACAGACATGAGCTCAATTCAGAGCATCGTAAACTCTATGGCAATGGAGAATAAGACCGAACTCACTCTCTACGCCGTTTGGGAAGATACCGCAGCAGGCGGCGAGACCGTTGAACCGTAAATCAACAAAAAGGCAGGTGCCGAAAATGCAGGCGATCCGCAGAAAACTGAATAGCCAAAGGGGCGCTTCCATGCTGATGGCGCTGCTGCTTATGCTGGTCGGCATCATGGTGAGCGCGGTCATCATCTCCGCCGCCACCAGCGCCGCCGTAAATAAGCGCTCGGAAAAAGAACAGCAGCAGGCCTACCTCGCGGTCAGCTCTGCCGCCGAGCTCGTGCGCGACGATTTCCAAAGCCTTACGGGCCGGTATAAAGATGTTACGACCACGGTGACGAATGCGGATGGAACGACCACTACGACGAATGATACGATAAAGGCCACATGTGCGGTGGGAGATATGATCAATGACATCGGCGTATGGTTTATAGGTGTGAACACGACGTCCACTTATGCAAAGACCTACACGTTCTCCGTAGACGGTTATGAAGATGTATCGGCAGAAATCCTTGTATCAGTCGGCACCGGCAGTGACGAAAGCAGCAAGGTGTATAACCTCACTGCAGCATTCACAAACGGTGTGGATTCCGAACACCCCTGCCGCATGGTGTTGACTATGGAGGGCAAACTGGCGGAGGAAAGAACCTCCGGCGATGCGGGCTCGGGCTCCACGCAGGTCGTCACCCGAACACTCGAATGGAATAAGGCAAAGCTGCAAAAGGAGGTAACGGGTTGAAAAAGCTGCGTTCACAAAAAGCGGAAACACTGGTGGAAACGCTCATGGCCATCTTGGTCGTGGTGCTCGTTATGCTTTTTCTCTCCACCGCAGTTTCCACGGCCTCCAAGGTAAATGCCAAGGTGCGCAAAACCGATGTGGCTTTAACGTATAAGAATGCCGACAAGGGCAGCGAAAAAACGCTGACCATTAAGGATAAAAACAGTGCCACAAAAATCATCAAAGTTCAAGTCGATGAATACACAAGCGAAAACGGCTACACGTATTACAGGGAAAGCAAAGAGCAGGGGGCGGAAACTTGAAGCTGAAAGATAAAAAAGGCTTAACGCTCGTGGAAATGCTCTGCACAGTCGCCATTTTGGTGCTTGTCAGCATGGTGATGGTGTTGGGTGTGCAGCTCGGCGTGCGCTCCTACGCAAAATCCGTTTCATATTCGGAAGCGCAGGTGCTGTGCTCCACGCTTACGACCACCATCAGCGATGAGCTGCGCTATTCCGGCACACTGAAAGTAGACGGCAGCGGCAACGTTACGGGCTTTTTCAGCCAGCAGTTCGGCAGCGGCGATTACACCGCGTTTACCACTACGCCGGAAGGGCATGTGCAGCTTGGCGGCAAGGACATTCTGCCCGCAAAGGCGTATCCCTACGGTATTAAAGCTGAGGTGAAAAGCTTAACGTATGACGATGTTTTCTCCCTTTTCACAGTGCGGCTGAGCGTAAAAGACAGTGAAAATAAAAACACGCTGGCCGAAACCACCTTTGAAGTGGAAAAGCTCAATGTGACGACCGAAGACACCGCAGAGGGCCGCGCCCGCGCCGAAGACATCCGCAATACAGAAAACTGAGAAACACCGCGCCAAACGGAATGCTCCGCAGGCGCGGTGTTTTTGCAATAAAGAAATTGTATACGCTTTGTTTTAAAAAAGTATGATTTCATGCGATTTTTCTTGCACGTAAAAAGCAAATATGATAAAATAGAAATACAGTGTATTTAAATAGTGTTCTTTGTTATGCGGAATAGATAGAATTGCTGCTTTTTATTCACTTTTTGACGAATTTGCAGAGAATATAGCGAATTCTGTCTTTGGCAAGTCATTCTATCGGTAAAAATGAAAGCGCTTTCCGATAAAAAATAAATTGTGAGACGAAACAGAAAGCGCTGCAAGGAGAAATCTATGAGTTTAAAGGAAAAAATACTCATCGCGGACGATTCGGAAATGAACCAAATGCTCCTTGAGGAAATACTCAGCGATAAATACGAATATGTCATGGCAAAAGACGGCACAGAAGCCGTCGATATCCTCGAAAAAAACGATGATATCGACCTCGTGATGCTCGACATCAACATGCCGAAAATGGACGGTTTCGGCGTGCTGGAGATTATGAATCTGCGGCATTGGATCAGCGAGGTGCCGGTTATCATCATCTCGTCCGAAAGCGATGTGGATTTCATCCGCCGCGGCTATGACCTCGGCGCTTCGGATTACATCAGCAGACCGTTCGATCTGACGGTCGTCCGCCGCCGTGTCGAAAATACGCTCATGTTGTATGCCCGCCAAAAGCGCCTTGTGCGCCTTGTGGAGGAGCAGGTCTACGAGCGCGAAAAGACGAACAACACGATGATCAATATTTTGAGCCATGTTATCGAATACCGCAACAACGAAAGCGGCCAGCATATTCTGCATGTGCGCATGATGACGGACGTTCTCCTGCGCCGCTTGATTGAGATCACGGATAAATACCCGCTGACGGAAACGGATATCTCTATGATCGCTTCGGTTTCCGCACTGCACGACATCGGTAAGATCAGCGTTCCGAAAGCGATTTTAAATAAACCCGGCAAGCTCGACCCCGAAGAGTGGGAGATTATGAAGAGTCACGCCGCCATCGGTGACTCGATGCTGTCCGACATCGGTATGCAGCAATCCGAAACGCTGATGAATCTGGCGCATGAGATCTGCCGCTGGCACCACGAGCGTTGGGACGGCCGCGGCTACCCGGACGGTCTCAAGGGCGATGAGATTCCGATTTCCGCGCAGGTCGTCGCCATGGCAGACGTGTACGACGCGCTTACAAGCGAACGCTGCTACAAAAAGTCGTTTGACCACGCGACCGCTATTAAAATGATTACAAACGGCGAATGCGGCGCCTTCAATCCGCTTTTGATACAGTGCCTTTTGGACGTGCAGGATCAGCTTTTCGAGAACATGCACACAGACCCCAGACGATTCGATTACCGTCAGGAAGCAAAGCGCCTTTCCGATGAAATGCTCGAGCAAAAAGAACTTATGCCTAATAACCGTGCGCACAGCCTGCTCACCTTCGAGCAGAAAAAGGCGGAATTCTTCGCAGAGCAGTGCGGCGGTATCCAGTTTGAATTTGACCACTGGACAAATACCGTACATCTCAAAGATTGGAATGCGCCGGTCGATCAACGAGAAAAGTCCATGTATCTGACGGAATGGAACGACGTTTCGCTGCTCTCTGAAAAGGATTGGCTCGCTATGCGTGAAAAGCTGAAAGCAACAACGCCGGAAAGACCGGAAGTGAAAATGATTGTGCAGATCCCCGTTAACGGTGAATATCGCTGGCAGCGCCTTACGGTAAAATCGCTTTGGACAACTAAATACAAAAATTATGCCGGCGTGCTCGGACACTTTAAAGATATTCAGGATGAAATGGTGCGGCGCGGAGAAGATGTGCTCGAAAAGTGCACGGAAGACAGCATAGCGCATCTTTTGAAAGATTTGAGCCGCGTGTTTGAAGTGGTGCGCCTTGTTGATCCGAAAACGAATGAGAACCTTGAGCTGGATAAAGACGGCAAAGTAATCACTACGCCGATACACTGCTATGAAATTTGGGGCAGAAACGAGCCGTGCGAAAACTGTATTTCTTCCCGCTCTCTGGAAGGAAAAGAGTGGGTCACCAAGCTTGAAATGCGTGACAGGCAAATGTACTTCGTGCTTTCTAAACATATCAACGTCAACGGACGTACCTGCACACTGGAGATTGCTTCGCATGAAGACGAAGCGGAGTGCACACGCTGCGGCGGCGACAACGATGCGCCAACGCGTTCTTCGTTTATGAACTTCTACCGCGATGCCCTGACCGGAACATACAGGAGACTATATCTTGAGAGTTTCCAGTCCAATTTGGAAAGCGCAGATGCCGTGGCAATCGTGGATGTTGACCTTTTTAAGCAGATTAACGATACATACGGCCACCCTGTGGGCGATGAAGCGCTGAAAACCATCGCGAATACAATCCGTTCCGGCATCCGCGGCAGCGATACGCTCATCCGCTACGGCGGGGACGAGTTCCTCCTCATCTTCTCCAAGATCGGCGAAGAGGTTTTCTATGAGCGTTTAGAGCAGCTCAGACGCGCCGTGCAGGAGACAAAATTGCCGGATTACCCCGAGGTGAAGCTTGATGTCAGCCTTGGCGGCGTATACCGCGTACACCCGCTCTCCGAAGCCATTCGGCAGGCAGACCTGCGCATGTACGAAAATAAAGCGAAACACGCGAATGGAAATCATGCGGCATGCAGATAGGAATTGCAGAAAGGTGACAGATTATGAAGCTTGAAGAATTATATCAGAAAATCGGCGGCGACCTCGAAACCGTGATGAAACGCATCCCGAGTGAGGCAATGATCGGCAAGTTCGTGCGCAAATACGCAAACGACCCGACCTATAACCGGCTTACAGCAGCTGTGGAAGCCAAAAACTGGAAAGATGTTTTCCTTGCGGCGCACACCTTAAAGGGTGTGGCACAGAACCTCGGCTTCGATCGCCTGCAAAAATCGGCATCCGCTTTAACGGAGGCCGTGCGCGGCGCCGTTCCGCTGACGGACGAATCGCTTTTTGAAGAGGTCTGCAAAGATCAGAAGGAGATCGTGGAGGCCATCGAAAAGCTCGATTGATATGACTTAACAACTATGCCGGTTCTATGGACTGGCTTTATTTGTGTTCAGTTCCCTGTGTAATGCGGCGGAACGGTTTGGGGGAGAATAGGTCGCGCGCTGCGGCGTTTCCGCGCTCGTCAAAATGGCGCGTGCCGGTGCCGTTTTGCGCGAGCGCAACTACGTGGTGCCGGAAGACGTGCAGAGCGTGTTTTTCGATGTCTGCGCACACCGTCTCATTCTGCGCCCGCAGGCACAGGTGGACGGCATAACGGCGCGCGATATTCTGGCTGAGATTTTGCAGCAGATCAAGCCCGGTACGGAAAGGTAAGCGGATATGTGGAAAAACAGACTGGCCTATGGGCTTGTCCTATTGACGGCATCAGTGCTGCTGTTCCTATACAGTAAGCCGTTTTTGCTGACGGTGCTGATCGTTTTATTGCTGCTCATGGTGATTAACGGTATGCTCGTTTTACATGATGCGCACAGCATTCGCGTTTCTATGCGTGTCCGCCCCGGTGGGCAGCAAGGCAAGGACGTTAACCTGAACATCATCGTAAATTCCGATAAAAAGCTGCTTGCCGCGGGTCAATACACCGCGTCCTTAAAACCGCTTGAGGGTCGCATCGGCACTACCGTTATCAGTGCGGTGTCCGGCGGCAAATTGCAGCATATTGCGGTGGGCGGCGGCTGCGAAGTGGTAGAACTGCCTGCCGAGCGAATCGAAGATGAAGTTTACCGCATTTTGTGCTAAGAGAGGGGACGCGCATGAAACATCCGCAGACCGTTACGGTCTACCCGGAAAAAAACGAAAACAAAGCAGCGTATCTGCTGTGGCGCTCCCTGCGCGCGGCCCTGCTTACGGCGGGCGCGCTCATAGCGCTCATGGTTATCTGGAATGTTGATTTAAAGAGTCTTTTCGTCTTGCCGCTCGGCGGTGCCGTCACGGTGCTTCTGGGCTGCATCGCAGGGGAATATCTCGGTGCGAAAAAGCCCCTGCCGTCGGCTTTCGTCATTTTGCGGAAATTTCGACGAATTGATTGTGAAAATAGATGGTTTTGCAAAAAAAGTAGACAAATTTTTGATGATATAGTATACTGGCGTTAAACGGGAGAGCAAGTCGATCTTTTGCACAAAAACAAATAAACGGCTGAATTTTCATGTTGTTACATGATGAGTTCAGACAATAAAAAGGAGATTTTGAAATGAAGAAAGAGCAAAACCGGCATTCCCTTCACCTCATCCGTCAAAACGTTCCGCAGTTTATTTTGCTCGTTATTTTTTCCGTGCTGCTGGGCGTTTCCGTCATCGCGGTGTCTGTTTTGATGAAAATGTTCCTCGACATCGCCACAAACGCAAGCGCCATGCCGCTCACCACATGTCTCATCATCGCGGTCGGCGTTTTGCTCGTGCTCGGCATTTCACAGGTCGTTACGTCCGTTTTGCAGGGCAAGCTTTCCTGCCGCATGGAGCTTTCTCTGCGCAGCGCCATGGTGGAGCACCTATACCGCACAGACCTTAGGACGTTCGACAGCGGCGCGGCGGATAACTACTTCACGCGCATGACAAAAGACGCGGAGACCCTCTCGAATTTCTATTCCAAAACGCTCATCCCGAGCATCTTTTTCGAGAGCTTCACGTTCGTCGTCAGCTTTATTTTGATGTTCCTCCTCGAGTGGAAACTCGCGGTCGTCATGATCGTCGTCGTGCCGATTTTGATTTTCACCATGTTCCGCATTTCCCCGAAGCTTGAGATGAACAGCATTCAGATCATGCAGAACGAAGACAAAAACCGCAATATCTTACAGGAGTTTTTGAGCCAGTACATGTTGTTTAAGTCCTACGGCGTGCTCGGCTGGGTGCAGAAGCGCGTGGGGGATACATACGCGCAAAAGCAGAAATACGTTGGCAAACTCAGCGTTTTGCAGGGCGCCATCGGTTTCCTCAATAACTTCCTCGGCGTCGGCATGTTCATCATCGCGCTCGGCATGGGCTCGTTCCTTGTCGTGCGCGGCGAAACCACCGTCGGCACGCTCATCGCCGTCGTGAACCTCGTCAGCTTCTTCTACGGCCCGTTCCTGCACATTTCGGGCTGGATGGCCGAGGTCAACGAAGTGAAGGTCTCCACAAACCGCATCGGCGAGATCCTCTCCATGCCCACCGAAAATAGCACACAAACCGCAAAGCCCGCTGTCCAAAATGCAGGCAGCGCAGCGCTCACCGCCAAAGACCTCTCCTTTGCGTATGACGAAGAAAAAGTTATCCTGTCCCACGCCGAAACGCAGGTGCACACGGGCGAGATCGTCGCGCTCACCGGCGAAAACGGCAGCGGCAAAAGCACGCTCACAAAGCTGCTCATCGGCTTCTATACACCCACGGGCGGCGAGGTCGAGCTCAAAATCGGCAATAAAACCGTCCACGGCGCGGAAATTCGCAATTATTTAAGCTACGATTCCGGCTTCGTCTCCGTTTTCGCGGGCACGCTCAAAGAAAACATCTGCATGGATCAGCCGTTTGACGAGAAGAAGTTCCGCAAGGCTGTCGAACTCGCCAACCTCACAGAGTTCGTAAACGAAAAAACAGCGGAGTACGAGATCGAGCCGGAGGGCAAAAATCTCTCCAGCGGTCAGCGCCGCAAGGTCGCTTTGGCGCGCATTTTCTACGATGACCGCCCGGTCTTCGTGCTCGACGAGCCCACCGCGAACCTCGATAAAGCCTCCGCAGAGGGCATGTTTGAAGCCCTGAAGCAGGTCTGCAAAGACAAAATTTGCATCATCGTCACGCACGACGCGTTCATCTCCGAAAAGTGCGACCGCGTGCTGCATTTGAATAACAAAAAGGTCACAGGATGACCGCAATACGATTTGCATAATAAGGCGATAGGAACTCTGCCACTCGCAACGAGCGGTGGGTGTGGCTTAGCTCCGGGCAATTCCGCCCTTGCGGCAAGGCTCGTCGCAGAGAACGCCTCGCCGAATGGCTTATAAATCTTGAGCATTGCTGATGGGCCATTTTTAACAAAATTTATCTTTTTTACAAAAAACTCAAATTTTTTCAAAAACCTAATTGACAACCGAAAAAATGTGTGCTACAATGCACTAAACCGTTGAGGAAGAGTGAGTACGCTTTAGGCAACTTTTCTCACAGAGAGTCGTGGATGGTGGGATCACGGCGGAAAGATAAAGCGGAATGGACTTCTGAGGGCGAACAGAAAAGGATTTCCCGAGTATGTGAGACGGAGTGTGGCTCTCCGTAAACAAAGGTCTGCGTATGATGGTACGCGTAAGAGGGTGTGTGTTTCACATACCAAGCCGGGTGGCACCGCAGGAATTTTGATCCTGTCCCAGCAAGTGATTGCAGGGACAGGATTTTTTGTTTTTCAGGGAGGTTATTTCATGTTTGTTTACACAAAACGATGGCGCAGCCGCGCTGCATCTGAAATTTTGAACCCGCATTTGAACGCATTAAAACAAACCTGAAAGGATCGATAAATTTATGAAACTCAGAAACGTATTTGCCATGATCACCGCTGCCGCTATGACCCTCAGCCTCGCCGCTTGCAGCGGTCAGAGCACAGCTTCTTCCACGTCCTCCGCGTCAAGCGACTCTTCTTCGTCCGCCGCTTCCGAAAGCAGTGTGTCGAGTGAAAAGAGCACCGCAAGCGAAGAATCTTCCGGCGCATCGTACACCATCGGCATCTGCAATTACGTCGATGACGCTTCCTTAAACCAGATCGTTGAGAACATCAATGCACGTCTCGCCGAGATTGAAAGCGAGCAGGGCATCACAATCAACGTGAAGTACGACAACTGTAACGCCGACGCGAACGTCATGAATCAGATCATCGCAAACTTTGCAGCCGATAACGTAGATCTCATGGTCGGTGTCGCGACCCCGGTCGCCATGGCGATGCAGTCCGCAACCGAAGACAGCAAAACGCCTGTCGTGTTCGCCGCTGTGTCCGACCCGGTCGGCGCGGGTCTTGTCGCTTCCCTTGAAGAGCCGGGCAGCAACGTGACGGGCTCCTCCGATAACCTCGATACCAACTCCGTCATGAACCTTATCTTCGCCCAGAACCCCGATGCCAAGAAGATCGGCCTTTTGTACGACGTAGGACAGGATTCCTCCACCGCCGCCATCGAGCACGCAAAGGCGTACCTCGACGACAAAGGTGTTGAATATGTAGAGCGCACCGCAACGACCGCCGAAGAAGTCGCGCTCGCCGCACAGGCTCTCGTTTCCGACGGTGTAGACGCCGTGTTCACCCCGACCGATAACACCATCATGAAGGCAGAGCTCGCTATCTACGAGACCTTTGCTGACGCAGGCATCCCGCACTACACCGGCGCCGATTCCTTCGCCCTCAACGGTGCGTTTCTCGGCTACGGCGTCGATTACGCAAACCTCGGCCGTGAGACCGCAGATATGATCGCTTCTATCCTCACCGAAGGCAAAGACCCGGCGACCACACCGGTCATCACGTTCGACAACGGTACCGCAACGGTCAACACCGAAATCTGCGAAAAGCTCGGCCTCGACTTCGATACGGTCTCCGAAGCTTTTGCCCCGTACTGCACGAGAGTGGAGGAGATCACGACCGCAGAGAGCTTCAGCGATCTTGAGTCTTAATTTAAATCTCTCAAAAGCTTATCCTACCCCATAAGCTTTCAAACACTTCATACTACCATACTTCATCAATACCTTACTTACCCATAAGAATGCAATCACCGCTGCCATGCACCCGGTTTTCGGGCGCGTGGCTTCGGCATATCACCACAAATCTGCAAAACGAGGAGTTTTTGTATGTCTTTCGATTCAATCCTGACCCTTGGGCAGACAGCGCTGGAGCTCGGTCTCATCAGCTCGCTGACTGTTTTGGCATTGTTTTTGAGCTATTCCATGCTGAACGTATGCGACCTTTCCACAGACGGTTGCTTCACGCTCGGCGCGGTCGTCGGCGCGTCCGTCGCGCTTTCCGGGCATCCGTTTCTGGCAATCCCCGCCGCTATGGCGATCGGCATGGTCTCCGGCTTCGTCACGGCTCTTTTACAGACGAAAATGGGCATTGATAGTCTGCTTGCCGGCATCATCGTCAATACCGCGCTTTATTCCGTCAACATCGGCATCATGAACGGCGCGTCGCTTCTGAACCTCAATAATTCCGATACGGTCTTCACCAAAATGCGTTCGGTGCTCGAAAACACACCGCTTGCGGGGCAATATAAGCTTATCGTCATCATCATCACGGTTGTACTCGTGGCGGTCGTTTTGGGACTTTTCCTCCGCACACGCCTCGGCCTCGCCATTCGTGCGACGGGCAATAACCCGGACATGGTTCGCTCCTCGTCCATCAACCCGGTTAAAACGACCATCATCGGCCTGTGCATTTCCAATGCGTTTACGGCGCTTTCAGGCTGCTTGCTCGCGCAGTCGCAAAAGTCTGTCAGCATCGATATCGGCACCGGCATGGTTACGGTTGCGCTGGCATCTCTCCTCATCGGCGGCGCGTTCTTCGGCAAGGGCAAAATTCCGCTGCGTATCTTCGGCATGGTCGTCGGTGCGTTCGTGTTCCGCCTTGTGTATACCATCGCGCTGCGGTTCAACCTGCCCGCGTTCATGCTCAAGTTCGTCTCGTCCGTTATTGTCATTCTGGCAATCTCCGGGCCGTACCTCAAAAAACAGCTTCCGTATCTGAAGCGCCGTTTCGGAAAGGAGCGCACCCATGCTTAAACTCACGCATATCTCGAAGACCTTCAACCCCGGCACGGTCAACGCCAAAAAGGCGATCGAAGACCTCAGCTTCCACGCCGCAAAGGGCGATTTTATCACCGTCATCGGCGCAAACGGCGCGGGCAAATCGACGCTCTTCAACGCTATTTCCGGCAGCTTTTTCACGGACAGCGGCAAGATCGAGCTTGACGGCAAGGACATCACGTTCATGCCGGAGTATAAGCGTGCCCGCAGCATCGGCCGCCTGTTTCAGGACCCCATGCGCGGCAGCGCACCGGGCATGACCATCGAAGAAAACCTCGCGCTCGCAGCGGGGCACGGCGGTTGGCTCAGCTCCATCTCCCGCAAGGACAGACAGGCGTTTCGCGAACGCCTCTCCCTGCTCGGTATGGGGCTCGAAGACCGCATGACCCAGCCCGTGGGTTTGCTTTCCGGCGGCCAACGTCAGGCGCTCACGCTTATGATGGCCACATATAACCCGCCGAAGCTCCTTCTGCTCGACGAGCATACCGCCGCGCTTGACCCCGCCACCGCCGAAAAGGTGCTCGAGATCACGAAAAACACTGTGGAGAAAAACCACCTCACGTGCATGATGATTACGCACAATATGCAGTCCGCACTGGAGCTCGGCAACCGCACCATCATGATGAATGCCGGTAAGATCATTCTGGACGTCACCGGCGAAGAGCGTGCCCACATGACTGTTGCCGACCTCCTCGACCGCTTCAAGCAAGCCGCCGGCAAAGCCCTCGATAATGACCGTATGCTTTTGAGCGAAGCAGAGTAAAATTTGAAATCGAAAGACAGCAAAAAGCAGATGCCCCGAATCCACATCGGGTGCATCTGCTTTTTCTGTTCCAAAACGGCGGGGATATCCGCCGTCGTTCCTTTACGGATGGTGATGCTTTTTTAATACGATTTCCCAAATCTTTATATGTAAAGCGTTACTTTTCCTCGTTTTCCGGCGCAATCTCCGCTTCAATCTTATCCAAACGGCGGTTGATCTTCTTTTGGTTTTCCAGAACAAGGTCGAGCTTTTTGTGCAGATCATCGATGATAAGCTCGCTTTTTAAGTTGATCTTATAGTCATTCTCTGCACGCTGACGGTCTTTTGCTTCTTGGCGGTTCTGGCTCATCATGATGAGCGGCGCTTGCACGGCAGCGATGCACGAAAGTACGAGGTTTAACAGAATAAACGGGTATTCGTCAAATGCTCTCGAACCCAAAACGAGGTTTATGACCATCCAAATGACCATGACGGCGATAAAACTGAAAATAAACGCCCAACTGCCCGCAAAGCGCGCCACTGCGTCCGCGGCACGCTGCCCAAACGTCATGTGCTCGTCCTTGTCTGCGTTTTTTGTGACTTCCGTTGCAATCAGCTGATGAATCAGTTCCTCATCCGTGAATTCTTCGTCCGTCACATGTAAAAGCTCGCTGATAATTTGGTTGCGTTTCGCACCTTTTTTCATAGTAAACTTACCTCTTATCCCAAGATTCTTCGCCGCATTTCGGCGTTATCTCCAGTCTATTACAAAACCGCGTGCGTTGTCAACCGCAAGGTGTAAAAATAGTGAAAAAACGCACATTCGCGGTTTTGCCTTGCGAATATGTGTTTTGGAATTCAATAAGCTTTAGTGCGTCAGCGCTTGCCGCACGGCTTTCTGCCAACCATTGTAGCGTGCTTCGCGCTCGGTATGATCCATCTCCGGTGTGAAGTAGCTGCGGTGCATGTTCGCAAAGATCGTCTCCGGGTCATAGAGGTCGGGCTTCACGCCGATATATTTGCACGCTTCATTCTGTATGACTCGTGCTTTCGTCGTTTTCATCGAAAAAATGGGACTAAAACGTCCGATAGGGATATTGCAAAACCAAACAAGCGGACTTTTGCAGCTCATTTTGTATAAGTGTCACGGCAAGGTGGTAGGAGATACCCTGTTTTTCGAGCGGCTTACGCAAGGTGTCACCGAAGAAGCACACGCGCACAGGTCTCATTTCTAAAAAAGCGCCTGCTTTTACACACGGCTCTTGACAAGCGAAAGAAGCAGGCGTACAATAAGCTTGCGGGTTTGCGTTGACTAACTCAAAACAAAGTCGTTAGGGTGCAAAAACGCTGAAACAAAAGGAGTACGTAGAACCGAAACGGTAATGAGCAGCCTTTATGGGTGCTTCCCGTGCTGCGCGCTTTGTTGTTTGTCCTCGTGTACCGTACAGAGTGGGAAATAGAGAATACCTGTGGCGCGTCTAATTGTTCCTATAAGCGCAATGTAAACCGCTGTATTCCAATGCTGCGGAAAGAGAAAGTTATGCCGAAAGTCTAAATGGAGCAATTTCGTCTTTTTGGTTCAAAAATTGCCAAAATGTTTCTTTTGAGCTGTATATACATCGTATGCGCATCTGTACTGAAACCGCAAAAGTCGGCATGAAACCTGTGGTTGTTTAAACTAACCGATTCTGTTTTAACAAATTGTCCAAAATGGTATTGCTAACTTGCAGGTTGTTTTTTACAAATAATAGAAAATTGTGTTTTTTGTGTGAAAACTGTTGAAGTTAGGTAAAAATCGTGCTATTCTTTTGCCAGAACAAACAAGGTGGTGAATGAATATGAAAATGCATAAGCATTTTGCAAGGCTTACCGTTTTGTTCTTCGTGCTGACTCTCATCAGTGGACACATGAAAAAATAATTTTATGAGCCGCGTGTTTAAAATGCGGCCCGCAATACAGGAGGTATTTTTTATGAATTGGGCAAAAATCGGTCTTTTCGCAGCAGGTGTTCTGTTTGGTACCGCCGGCATCAAGGTGCTCGGCAGCAAGGACGCTAAGAAGGTCTACACCGAGACCACTGCAGCTGCTCTGCGTGCCAAGGAGTGCGTCATGACAACGGTCACGACCATCAAGGAGAACGCAAACGACATCCTGACCGACGCTAAGGAAATCAACGAGCAGCGCGCTACTGATGCTGCCGCAGAGGTCATCGAAGATGCAGCTTGCGCATGCACGGAAGAAACAGCTTCCGCGGAAGAATCCACCGAAGCCTGATCGCGGGTCTATCCCGGGTCTGAATTACCGGAGAGCCGCCGAAAGCGGCTCTCTTTTTTCGTTCATCTGCTCTGTTTTTCGGGGCTTCCAATATAATTGTTGCATAAAAGGATAAAGTTATGAAGTGTAAAATTCTGCATGAAGCGCGCGGGCACATGCGTGTACATCTCGTCTGCGGCCGCATGACGCTGAAAGAAGCCGACGTTTTAGAGTATTACCTGCGCGCCGTGGACGGCGTAAAGGAAGTTAAGGTCTACGACCGCACACAGGACGCCGTCATCGTCTATCAAAACGACCGCACATCCCTTATTCGTGCGCTCGCGACATTCTCGTTCGCAAAAGCCGAAAGCATGGAGCTTGTGCCGGATCACACCGCCCGCGCATTGAACCGCGAGTTTGAAGACAAGCTCGTCTTCACGGTGCTGCGCCGCGCCATGGCTAAAATGTTCTTCCCGGCGCCCATTCGCATGATGCTTGCCATCATCCGCTCCGCAAAGTACATCAAAGAGGGCGTTAAGGCGCTGCTGCACGGTCATCTCTCCGTTGCTGTGCTTGATGCCACGGCTGTCACCGTTTCTCTTGTGCGCGGCGATTTCGATACGGCAGGCTCCGTTATGTTCATGCTGCGCCTCGGCGAGATTCTCGAGGAGTGGACGCACAAAAAGTCTGTTGCCGACCTCGCGGGCGCCATGTCCCTCAATGTCGATAAGGTCTGGCTCAAGACAAACGGCACCGAGGTGCTCATGCCAATCGGCGACATTCAGGCGGGCGACCGCATCGTTGTGCGCACGGGCAATATGATTCCGCTCGATGGTAAGGTCGTCGAGGGTGAAGCCTTGGTCAATCAAGCCTCTATGACTGGCGAATCTCTGCCGGTGCAGAAGTCCGTCGGCAGCTACGTGTATGCCGGCACCGTCGCCGAAGAGGGCGAGTGCGTCATCTGCGTCGAAAAAGCCATGGGCGGCGGTCGTTATGACCGTATCGTCCGCATGATCGAAGAATCCGAAAAATTGAAATCCACCGCAGAAGACAAGGCTTCCCGCCTTGCCGATAAGCTTGTGCCGTACACGCTTGGCGGCACGGCGCTGACCTATCTGCTCACGCGCAACGTCACAAAGATGCTCGCCGTGCTGATGGTCGATTTCTCCTGCGCGTTAAAGCTCTCCATGCCGATCGCGGTGCTGTCTGCGATGCGCGAGAGCAGCGCACACCATATTTCCGTCAAGGGCGGCCGCTTCATGGAGGCCGTTGCAAACGCCGATACCATTGTGTTCGATAAAACCGGCACGCTGACGTACGCAACACCGCGTGTCGCCATGATCGAAACGTTCGGCGACCGTGAGGAAAGCGAAATGCTGCGCCTTGCCGCCTGCCTTGAGGAGCATTACCCGCACTCCATGGCAAACGCTGTCGTGGCCGAAGCCAAGGACCGCGGCCTCTCCCACGAAGAGTACCATTCTCGCGTGGAATACGTCGTCGCGCACGGCATTTCCAGCACTGTGGAGGGCAAAAAGGTCCTCATCGGCAGCGCGCACTTCGTTTTTGAAGACGAGGGCTGCGTAATCCCGGAGGGCGAAGAAGCGAAGTTCAACGCACTTCCGGCCGAGTATTCGCACCTTTATCTGTGCATTTCCGGTGTGCTCGCAGCCGTCATCTGTATCTCCGACCCGCTGCGTAAGGAAGCAAAGGACGCCATCCGCGCTCTGCACGCTTGCGGCATCAAGAAGGTTGTCATGATGACCGGCGATAACCGCAAGACCGCCGAAGCCGTTGCAGCAGAGGTCGGCGTGGACGAGTTCTACGCCGAAGTGCTGCCGGAGGATAAGGCGAACTTCATCCGCCGCGAAAAAGAAATGGGCCGCACCGTTATCATGGTCGGCGACGGCGTGAACGATTCTCCGGCGCTGTCCGAAGCAAGCGTCGGCGTTGCCATCAATACCGGCGCCGCCATTGCCAGAGAGATCGCGGACATCACCGTTGCGGCAGGCGATCTCTATGAGCTCGTCACCCTGCGTCAGCTCAGCACTGCGCTCATGGCGCGCATCCACCGCAACTACCGTTTCATCGTCGGCTTCAACCTCATGCTTATCCTGCTCGGCGTAGGCGGAATCATCCAGCCGACTACCTCCGCGCTCCTGCACAATATGTCCACACTCGGCATCAGCCTCAAAAGCATGACAGATCTTCTGCCGGAAAAAGCAGAGGAAGAGTAAGAAAAGAAACTTCCCGTAACGGTGGTCAAAAGTTTTCGCCGGCCTTTTTCAAAAGACTGCGGGTACTTAGGGCAGCGCCCTAAGTTGCTTTCATCAGAAAGCGAAATCTCTTTGCCTACATAAAATTAGGAAGGTTGATTTGAATGTCCGGGGGACATTCAAAACGTAGGGAACCCGGTTGCATGGGTTCCTGCAAGGGCGGTCAATGACCGCCCTTTTTTACATCCAAACCCGCGCTTTGCCGCATCGCTCCGCGGCGCCCTTTCACGCTTTATTACACAATGGGTAAAAGGGTACAAAAAGAAATTTAAAATAAAGCGCATTTACTACTCGACAAGACGCCAACTTCGGTGTATACTGGTAGGGTGCTTGCGGCAGGAACCGCAAAAACGAACACAATATCTTGTGGTTACGCATAAATATTCAATATAAAGAAAATTATGGAAACTGATTATGAAAACCAAAGGGGCTGGAAACATGCAGCTCCCGCGGGCGGTATGAAGGAGCGGTAAGGAACATGAAGATCATTAAGAGAAACGGCTCGGAAGCAGCGTTCGATATCACTAAGATTATCGTCGCTGTCTCCAAGGCAAATAAAGAGATCGACGAGCGTCAGAGACTTACGAACGAGCAAATTCGCACAATTGCTGCAAATGTCGAAGGAGCATGCGCCGCCATGGGGCGTGCAGCGTCCGTGGAAGAAATACAGGACCTCGTAGAAAAGCAGATCATGGGACAGGGTGCGTTCGATGTCGCTAAGGAGTATATCTGTTACCGGTATACGCGTTCGCTTGCGCGACGCGCCAATACCACCGATAACCAGATTCTCAGCCTTATCGAGTGCAACAACGAGGAAGTCAAGCAGGAAAACGCGAATAAAAATCCAACCGTAAACAGCGTCCAGCGCGATTACATGGCCGGCGAGGTCTCCAAAGACATCGCGCGCCGCATTTTGCTTCCGCGCGAAATCGTCGAAGCACACGAGCAGGGCATCATCCATTTCCATGATATGGACTATTTCGCGCAGCACATGCACAACTGCGACCTCGTAAACCTCGAAGACATGCTGCAAAACGGCACGGTCATCACCGGCACGCTCATTGAAAAGCCGCACAGCTTCTCCACCGCCTGCAACATCGCCACGCAAATCGTCGCGCAGGTTGCAAGTAACCAGTACGGCGGCCAGAGCATCAGCCTCGCACACCTCGCGCCGTTCGTGCAGATCTCCCGCGAGAAAATCCGCCGTGAGGTCGAAGTCGAGATCGGCGAGCTTGGCGTTTCCCCGGATGAGGCCCAAATCTCCAAAATGGTGGAGCGCCGTCTGCGTGAGGAGATCAAGCGCGGCGTGCAGACCATCCAGTATCAGGTCGTGACTTTGATGACGACGAACGGTCAGGCGCCGTTCATCACCGTGTTTATGTATCTGAACGAGGCGAAAAACGAGCGCGAAAAGCGCGACCTCGCCATGATTATCGAGGAAGTGCTGCTCCAGCGATATGAGGGCGTCAAAAACGAAAAGGGCGTGTGGGTTACCCCGGCATTCCCGAAGCTCATTTATGTTTTGCAGGAGGATAACATTACCCCCGGCAGCGAATACTATTACCTCACCGAGCTTGCCGCAAAGTGCACCGCAAAGCGCATGGTGCCGGACTATATCTCCGAAAAGAAGATGAAAGAGCTCAAAGAAGGCAACTGCTTCCCGGTCATGGGTTGCCGCAGCGCGTTAAGCCCGTGGAAGGATGAAAACGGCAACTATAAGTTCTACGGCCGCTTCAATCAGGGCGTCGTCACACTGAATCTTGTCGATGTTGCGCTCAGCTCCGGCGGCGATATGGAGAAATTCTGGAAGGTCTTCGATGAGCGCCTCGACCTGTGCTACCGCGCACTCATGTGCCGCCACAACCGCTTGAAGGGCACATTGTCCGACGCCGCGCCAATCCTCTGGCAGTACGGCGCAATCTCCCGCCTCAAAAAAGGAGAGCCCATCGATGCGCTTCTCTACGGCGGCTATTCCACCATTTCGCTCGGCTATGCCGGTCTGTGCGAGTGCGTGCGCTACATGACGGGCAAATCCCACACGGACCCCAGCGCAACGCCGTTTGCGCTCGCTGTCATGAAGTACATGAACGCTGCGTGCGAAAAATGGAAGGCAGAGACCACCATCGGCTTCGGTCTGTACGGCACGCCGCTCGAGAGCACTACGTACAAGTTCGCAAAGTGCCTCCAGCGCCGCTTCGGCATCATCCCGGGCGTCACGGATAAGCCGTATATCACAAACAGCTACCACGTCCACGTTACCGAGCATATCGACGCGTTTGAAAAGCTCCGCTTCGAGTCGCAGTTCCAGGCGCTTTCCACCGGCGGTGCGATCAGCTACGTCGAGGTCCCGAACATGCAGAATAACCTCGAAGCCGTCCTGCAGATCATCCGCTATATCTACGATAACATTATGTACGCCGAGCTCAACACCA
>OLNU01000124.1_pt1 | contig 80878 bp, 79 predicted proteins | sample 1672241 | NCBI WGS metagenome assembly OLNU01 (sample SAMEA3136663, study PRJEB25190) | human gut metagenome | biome: human gut; feature: human-associated habitat; material: faeces | place: Austria | collected 2013 | reverse complement strand
GTAACTATGCTTCTGATGAAGCAAAAGAAATCGCACGATTAAAACGAGAATTACGAGATGCACAGGATGCCCTTGAAGTATTAAAAAAAGCAATCAACATTCTGGGAAAATGACAGAAGCCATTTATCTCGAAGTTACGGAGATGGCAGAAACTGCCCATAAGGCGAAGCGCCGAGTTTCTGTCTCCGGAATGTTGAAACATCTTGGCGTTTCTCGTTCTGGTTATCATGCGTGGCTAAAACGTGTTCCTTCTAATACGGAAAAAAGACGTGAAGCCGTAAAAGCTAAAATTCAGGATATTTACGATGAATCCAAACAGAATTACGGTGCCCCTAAAATCACCAAGGAATTGCGTAAATCAGGAGAAATCATCTCCGAACGTACTGTTGGTAAGTATATGAAGCAAATGGGCATCAAAGCCCAGTGGGTTAAGCCATGGACTATCACAACCAAAGATTCTGACTTCAGCAGCGAATTAAAAAATATCCTTGATGAACAGTTTAATCCAGAACGTCCAAATGCTGTTTGGTGTTCTGATATCACTTATATCTGGACGATAGATGGATTTGTTTATCTGACCAGTATCATGGACTTATATTCCAGAAAAATCATTGCTTGGACACTTTCCAAAACATTGGAGGTATCCTGCGTGATTGAAACAATAAAGAAAGCCAAAGCAAGACGCAATATCGATAAGCCTTTAATTCTGCATTCAGACCGGGGAAGCCAGTATGTATCAAAAGAATACAAACGTGTAACCGCAACCATGCAGTGTAGTTATTCTAAAAAGGCATATCCATGGGATAACGCATGTATTGAGTCGTTCCATTCCCTGATTAAGAGAGAATGGCTGAATCGGTTTAAGATTCGAGATTATGACCATGCATATCGTTTAATTTTTGAATATTTGGAAGCATTCTACAATACGAAACGAATTCATAGTCACTGTGATTATATGTCACCAAACGATTATGAAGAGCTGTATCGTAGGCTTCAGCAAGACGAATTGCAGCTGGCAGGTTAAGATGAGGAAAACCTCATTTTAACTTGTACTAAATCTTGACATGGGACCAACATATATAAATTTTAAGCTTAAGGAGGAGGAGTGATTATGAGTGAGTGGATTGTTTGTAGGAAAGATAAGATAGTTAATGCAGAAAATATAGGAAATACGGAATATTGTTTTCTATATGATAGAGGAAATAAATTTCTAAATGATAAAATTGTATTGAATACAGAATATTATTTTATTATATTAGATGGAGTTATTTTTAATAAGGCAGAACTTATGGAACAATTTCATGAAAAGAATTGGGAGAGTTTGGTATTAACTCTTTTTCAAAAATATGGAATGCAAGGAATAGATAAGCTTAGAGGTTCATTTAATGGCATAATTATTGAAAAAAAAGAAGAAAAGATTACTGCGTTTGTGGATCAGTTAGGGGAAAGACCAATATTTTATTATACTGGAGAAGATGAAGTTATTATTGCATCTAATTTTAATAAAATTATAGATATTTTAAAGCGGGAAAAAATTCAATATACACCAGATAAAGAAGCAATAAAACAGTTGTTATATTTTGGATATATGGTGGACAATCGGACATGTATAGAACAGATTAGGCGGATATTTCCAGGAGATTACTTGCAGGGGGAGAACAGTAAGTTAGAGGAAAAAGTATACTTTCGATTTGAAAATCATAATACAATAGACTTATCAGGTGATGAATTGATTGAGCGAATTGATGAAATTTTTGTAAAAGCGTTAAAGCAAGAACTGGATAAAGACATAGAATATGGGTATAAGTCTTTGATGGATATCAGTGGAGGAATGGATGCAAGAACAGTCTGTTTTGCTGCAAAAAAATTAGGCTATGAAAATATAACGAACATTTGTTATAGTCAGATGAATGCATATGAAAGAAATATTGCGGAAGATATGATCCGTAATCTTGGGAATGATTATATTTTTAAATCTTTAGATAATGCGAGTTTTATATATAAAGTGGATGAAATAGTAAGAGAAAATTATGGATTAAGTTATTTTATGGGAATAACAGGGGGACGTGATTTCCTGAAGGTGTTGAATGAAAAAGAGTTTGGTATAGAACATACAGGTCTTTTGGGAGATGTATATGAAGGAAGTTTCAACTCAAAACCAGTTTATGAAAAGCCTTATATTGAGCCTAAATATCGTTTTTCTAAGTTGTTAGATATTGACTTAGATATGGAGTTTATGAAAAGATATGATGATAATGAAATTTTCAAGTTTTATACAAGAGGAGTGCTAGCAGGAACAAGTACTCATTTAATTCGACAGAAATATTTTGAGACATATTCTCCGTTTGAAGATATTGATTTCTTGAATCTTATGTTTGCAATTCCACTTACACAGAGAATTGACGGGAAAATTTTTATGAAATGGGTCAATAAAAAATATCCGGAGGCGATGAAGTACACATATTCAGGAACTATGTGTAATCCTAATAGTGGTTGGATTAAAAGGAAATTTAGAGTGTTATGGAATATTATTATATTGAAACTAATTATACCAATAAGAAAAAAAGTTTCATATGATACTGAATGGAATTATAAAGGCACAATGAATCCCGTGGAATATTGGTATGAAAAAAATCATACTATGAGAGAATTTGTTTCAACATATTATCAAGAAAATATAAAGAAAGTAAAAGATTCAGAAATACAGGGTTATCTAAAAACACTTTATGAAAAAGGCGGAGTTTTGGATAAAATGGTTATGTTGACAGCATTAAGCATTTATAAACAGTATGGGAATTAATAAAGAACAGATTAAAGAAAGTGGTGCATGAACTGAAATGAAAGTGTTGGTAATTCCATCTTGGTATCCAAGTAAAAACTATCCTAATAATGGTATTTTTTTTAAAGAACAAACAGAGGCATTAAAGAGGAAAGGTATAGATGTGACAGTTTTGTGTATTGAAATACCATATCGAAAAGCCAAAAAAGAATTTTCTTATATAAAGAAAAATTATTATATCGAAAATGGGATTCCGGTATATCGTTATGTTTTCCCTGTGGGGATTTTGCATAAATTTCCCAAAGTGTATTATGCCTTTTTAAAGTTTGTTTCGGAAAGAATATACGTAAAAGAGTTCAAAGAGAAGGGATACGATGTAATACAGGCACATTCTTTTTTAATAGGAGGATATAGTGCAATATGCTTAAAGAAAACGTTTAATTGTAAATGCATTATTACTGAGCACACATCTAAGATTTTGATGGAAGCATTGAATAAGGTTGAAAAAGAGAAGTTGAAAGAGTGCGTGAATGAAAGTGACGAATTTGTATGTGTTTCTAATAATTTAAAAAAATATGTTCAGAAAATAACTAAAACTCAGAAGGAAATATTGGTACAGCCTAATATGGTAAGTGATTTGTTTAAAAGTGGAAAAAAGACCAAAGATTCTTTTCGATTTGTTAGTATTGGTAATTTGATTCCGTTGAAAAGAATGGATTTGTTAATTGAAGCATTTTGTGATGCTTTTTCAAAAGAGCAAGACGTCAGCATAGATATTTATGGAGATGGACCAGAGTACAAGAGACTGGAAAATATAATATATAAGAAAGATAGAAAAAATCAAATAATATTACACGGTTCTGTTTCAAGAGAAGAAATTGCCCAAGCATTACAGCAAAGTCATGTAATGGCATTGGTAAGCGAAAAAGAAACTTTTGGAGTTGCATATATTGAAGCTTTAGCCAGTGGAAATATAATTGTTGGCTTTAAAAATGGTGGAGCTGATGATATTGTTACAGAAAGAAATGGGATTCTTTTGAGTTCAGATAATGTTGAAGCTGTTTCAGAAGCGCTAAAAAAAGTGAAAGAAGAGTATGAAAGATATAACATAGAAGAAATTAGAAAAGAGTGTAAGAGTTTATATGGAGAAGAAAGTTTTTCTGAAATGTATATAAGATGTTTTGAAAATGTAAAAAGGAGAATATAAAGTTATGAAAAGAATAATAGATGAGAAAACATTTAAGTTTATTCTTGTCGGAATTATAAATACAATATTTGGGACAACAATAATGTTTTTATGTTATAATGTTTTTCATTTTACATATTGGGTATCTTCTGCTGCTAATTATGTGTTGGGAAGTGTGTTGAGCTTTTTTCTGAATAAATATTTTACGTTTCAATCTTTAAAACGATCATGGAAAGAAATTTTTCGTTTTATTTTGAATATTCTCATTTGTTACTTGGTTGCTTATGGCATTGCAAAACCGATTGCATATTATCTTTTAAAGGATTTTTCAATCCGTATTCGTGAAAACTTTGCGATGTTGATAGGAATGGTGTTGTTTGTAGGAGTTAATTATTTGGGACAGAGATATTATGTTTTCGCAGAAGGAGGAAAAAAATAATGGTATCTTTGATTATACCTTGTTTTAATGAAGAGGATAATATATACCCTTTTTTTGATTTGTGTGAAAAAACATTGGGTGAAGAAGAGATAGAATATATTTTTGTAAATGATGGAAGCATAGATGATACTTTTCATAAAATTACAAATCTAGTTCATGAACAAGAAAATAAAAATATAGTTGGTGTCAATTTTTCAAGGAATTTTGGAAAAGAAGCAGCAATGTTAGCTGGGTTTTCAAAAAGTACTGGGGAATTTGTTTGTATAGTTGACGCGGATTGTCAACAAAATCCAAAATATATTTCAGAAATGCTGACTATTTTAAGGGAAAATCCAGAGTATGATTGTGTGGCATGTTATCAGGAAAAAAGAAAGGAGTCAAAGATACTAACTTTTTGTAAACAAGTATTTTATAAAAGTATAAACAAAATAAGCAATGTTCATTTTGAAGAGAATGCATCTGATTTTCGGACTTTTCGCAGCGATGTGGTTAGTGCTATTTTATCTTTGAACGAATATTATAGATTTTCTAAAGGCATTTTCTCGTGGGTGGGTTTCAATACTTATTATATGCCGTATACCGTTGAAGAAAGACAGTTTGGTACGACTTCATGGTCTTTCAAAAAGTTGACAAAATATGCGATAGATGGATTTGTTGGCTTTAGTACAGCGCCGTTGAAAATAGCCACATGGCTGGGAGTGGGCTCAGCTTTAGTATCAGCCATATATTTTATAAGTGTTTTGATTGAAAAAATAGTAAAAGGGATTAATGTTTCTGGCTATACAACAATTGTTTGTTTGATTTTGTTAATTGGTGGAATACAGATGATTCTTCTGGGAATTATAGGAGAGTATCTTGCACGTACCTATATAGAAGTAAAGAGAAGACCGATATATATTATTAAAAGCATTGATGAAACAGCAAAAAGAACTCAGAGGAGAAAAAAGGATGGATATAGATAAAAGAATATTTGAAAAATGGAGTCAAATAGATAAGAGGTTCAAATATAGTTTTTTTGTGTGTATTATAATGGGAATATGTGCTCACTTATTTATTATATCAGGGTATTATCCTAATAATGATATGTTATATTGTAGTATTACAAGCAATGATGATTTGACAACTGGGCGCTGGTTTTTAACATATATTAGTGATGTGAGTTCTAAATTGACACTTCCCACGGTTATCGGGCTGATTGCGATTTTTTTTGTCGCTTTAACTTCGGTGTATATTATAAAAATATTCGATATAAGACAAATATGGATCGGTTGTTTGTGTGCTATGTTGTTAGTAACATTTCCTACTATTTCAAGTGCTTTTTCATGGATGTTTACAGCGGATGCACATATGATAGCTATGTTTATGGGAACGTTTGCCGTGTATATAATGATTTCAAAATCATGGAAATGGCTTCCGGTCTCAATGTTGCTTCTGGGATTGTCTATAGGAACGTACCAATCCTATCTTGCCTTTGCTATGATGCTCTGTCTCGGGTATATTATACTTTCTATATTAAAAGAAAAAGATTTTCACATTTTTTATTTGATTGGCAAATTTTTGGTAGGAGGTCTTGGGGGAAGTGTAGTATATCTGCTAGGCTTGCTATACCGCTTAAATGCTAATAATTTAGAATTGGGCACTCATAAAGGTGTAAACCAAATGGGACAAATGGGTATAAAGGAGATTGTTTTAGCAATAAAGAATTCATATTGGAATGTATTTACGTTTCTCAGGGGTGATTATTGTTTTCATATTTCGAGATGGGCAGAAATCTTGTATGTAATGTTTTTTGCCATTGTTCTAGGTAGTGGTATATATCTGATTGCGAGAATGAAAATACACAAAAAAAGATTCGTGATGATCGTACTTTTAGTGGCAGTAGGAAGTGCACCGATTGCGTTGTCTATAGTTTTGTTTACATCACCATCAGTTGAAGTATATACTTTGATGATTCAACAATTTGTTCTGATTTTTGTTCTTGGGCTTGCAATTTTCGATATGTTGTATCAAAAAATCAATAAAAAAGAAAAGTATGGGAAAATTTTATCTTGTTGTATAATGATTTGTTGCCTTGGAATTGTATGGCAGTATGTACTAATTGATAATGCAGGATATTCTAATTTGTATTTTAGATATCAAAAATCATATGCGCTTGTAACGAAAATATCGATGGAGATAGATCAGATCAAAGGAATGGATGGAGATACTACTTTGTATATGTATGGAAATCCGAATAGTGTCGGCTACCCATGGTGGGGCGGAAATGCATATATTAGTGATGTCGCAGGAACAGAAGGCGGATTATTACCAGGAGATAATCCTAGATTACATTATATGTTATATGATTTTATAGGACAGTATATTCCTTATGAGACGGATCAGGAAGTCGTGGACGCTATTGTAAAATCGGAAGATTTTTCCGAAATGCCAACATGGCCGGAAAAAGGAGCTATAAAAAAAATAAATAATACAGTGGTAATAAAAATGCCACAGTAGGGAGAGATAAAATGTCAACGTTAAAGAGAAAAATAAAACTATAATGGTATCGTAATTTAAGACACTTCAAGAGACATTTTTTAATGAATCTGATATACTGTAAATACTACAGAAAGAAGGAACATTATTATGTCACGAACAAGAAGAAATTTCTCCGCTAAATTCAAATCAGAGTTGGTCATTGAACTGCTCAAAGGAGAAAAAGACTTAAATACGATAGCTACTGAAAATAATATTCAACCGAATCTTCTCCGCAATTGGAAGAAGGAATTCCTTGATAAAGCTTCTGTTGTCTTTGACGATACACGGGAAGACAATCTGAAAGAGAAGCTTGCCTTAGAGCGCAAGGAAAAAGCGGAATATGCTAAAAAAGTTGGCCAGCTCACCATGCAGGTGGATTGGTTGAAAAAAAATCTGAAGAAACACTTGGATCTGACTACGAGAGTAAATTTAGTCCGAAACCTTTTGAAGACTAAAGAACTCCCTGTCAAAATGGGGGCAGTGCTTCTCGATATCAATCGTACCAGCGTGTATTACAACGGAACACCCGTGTCTCAGGATGAATTGGACTGCAAAGCAATCATAGACCGTTTACACACGGATAATCCAGCATGGGGAGCCCGTCAGATGTCTTCACAATTGAAAATGCGCGGTCATAAAGTCGGTCGCCGAAAAGCACGCCGCTATATGACTGAAATGGGGATTGATCCAATCTATCCAAAGATGAACCTTTCCAAACGTATGCAACAGGCAAAAGTCTGCCCGTATCTGCTGCGCAACGCCGTTATCGATCGTCCGAATCAGGCATGGTCAATCGACATTACCTACATCCCCATCAAACGGGGATTCCTGTATCTGACAGCCGTAATTGACTGGTATGGCCGCTGTATTGTAGGCTGGGAGGTTGATGATACACTGGATACCAGAATGGTCATAAACGCATTGAAAAAGGCATTTAAGGTGGCGAAACCCGTTATCCTGAACTCGGATCAGGGATGTCAGTTTACGAGTAACGAATACATGAATTTCCTCAAAGAGAACCGCATCCGCCAGAGCATGGATGGTAAAAGTCGGTGGGCTGACAATATCATGATTGAAAGATGGTTTCGCAGTTTCAAATACGAAGAAGCATACCTTACCCAATATGCCAATATACGTGAGGCTCGAAAGGCGATAGGGAAATATATCCACACCTACAATTTTGAACGCTGTCATTCTGCTATCAACAACCAGACTCCAGCATCCTGTTACTATCCGGTACTGTTGATTGATTATGCAGCATAGGGGGAAGTATCCTCCCCTCCCTCAACTACATATATCTGTTCATTATAAAAATATTGAATTTATGTCTTGACAACTGAACCACTATAGTTTAGAAAAATAAAGTTTTGTAATGCTTAGTATGTCTTTCTTTTTGGTGCAAACACCATGGGATGTTTTATAATGTTATAAATAATTACAAGACAGGTGTTTTTTCTCAAGTCTGTTACCTATACTTTTGCATGGGAATGGTAAGAGTCGTGAATTTCTACTTATAAAATAAAGAAAGTTCAAGGAACTTAAAAGTTGTTATTTTTGCTCTAATAGTGTAGAATAGGTAAGGATAAAAATATTAGTGAATATTGTGAAGTAGATGTCAGTGCAGTTAAATAGAGTTGTTTTCCAGTAGTACAGTGCTATTTAATTTGGTTAATTAATGTGAATGTCACCAGATGTTTATGCTATCATAGTAAATAGATTATCTAGTTATTGTAGTATGGAAAAGTAGCTTTAAATTTTTAGAAGTGATGGTTCAAAGAGTTTAAGTATATTAGTAATTCTTTAGTATAAATATAAATAAATACCATGCACTTTAAATGCTAATAGATAAAAGGAGCATATAGTATATGTTAGTATCGTTTTGTGTAATTGCATATAACGAAGAAAAAGCTCTTCCATCGTTGTTTCGAGATATTATCTCACAGGATTATCCCCATGACAAAATGGAAGTGGTTCTCGTTGATGCAATGTCCACAGATAATACAAAGGAATTAATGGAGAGATTTGCGCAGGAAGACCATGGCTTTGTGCGTATTAAAGTGTTGCAGAATCCGAAGAAGATTCAGGCTGCGGGGTGGAATGTGGCTATCCGTGCGTCTGAAGGCGATATTATTATGAGAATAGATAGTCATACATTTATTCCAAGTGATTTTGTGAGTAAGAATGTGAAATGCATAGAGGACGGAGAGTATGTGTCGGGAGGACCAAGACCTAACATTGCGGAAGAAGATACAGCGTGGAAACACACGCTCCTCTTAGCTGAGAGATCAATGTTTGGAAGCAGTATTGCATCTTACAGAAGAAGCCATAAGAAAAAATATGTGAAAAGTGTTTTTCATGGCGCATACAGGCGGGAAGTATTTGAAAAAGCAGGACTTTTTAATGAGAACCTTGGTCGGACGGAAGATAATGAGATGCATTATAGGATTTTAAAGGCCGGATATCAGATTTGCTATACACCTTCTATCATTTCCTATCAGCATACAAGAAATACATGGCATGGAATGATCAAACAAAAGTATGGAAATGGATATTGGGTTGGACTGACATTGGGAGTATGTCCACAGTGTTTTTCTCTGTATCATTTTATTCCATTTTGTTTTGTATTATCCATCTTTGCCACAAGTTTGCTAGCAATAGTGAAAAAACCTTTTTTCATGTTTTTGTTGTGGGGAATGTATGTAGCAGTGAACCTGATTATGAGCTTTGCGTCCATTTGCAAAGAGCGTAAACATTGGCAATATATAATGCTTCCGCTGATCTTTTTGTCACTTCACGTTGCATATGGATGGGGAACAATTGTGGGAATTGTTAAGATGCCTTTTTGGAAGAAGAAATTAAAGAAAGATGCATAGAGGAAAGGTGGCAGTATGGCATACTACTCAAAGGAAGAATTAAAGAAAATGCAGGAACGAAGTCTTGAGATGGCGGAGTATTTTGTGAATTTCTGTAAAGAGAATGGACTGTTATGTTATCTATGTGGAGGAGGTTGTATCGGAGCGATACGTCATCATGGATTTATCCCTTGGGATGATGATCTTGATTTTTTTATGCCTAGAAGAGATTATGAGCGTCTGGCGGCATTATGGAAGAAAAAAGCTGATACAAAGAGATATGAATTATCCAAGTCTGATGCATATCACATTGACAGAAATCTCTTTCTTACCATAAGAGACAGCGAGACAACACAGATAAAACCTTATCAGGATGATCTGGATATTCCGCATGGAATCCCGTTAGATGTTCTGCCATTAGATGGGTATCCGGATAAAAAAAGTAAAAGAATAAGGCAGTGCCTTTGGGCGTTGGTATATTCTGTTTATTGTGCGCAGACTGTTCCGGAGAATCACGGAAAGGCAGTGAAGATAATGGGGAGTATTTTGCTGAAGATGGTACCATCAAAACACTTCCGGTATCGTATTTGGAAATTCGCAGAAAAGCAGATGACAAAATATAGCATCAAAGACTGCGATTCTATTACAGAACTTTGTTCAGGTCCATATTATATGAAGAAAAGATATCCAAAAGGAGCTTTTGAATCAGCGGTTTGGAAAGAGTTTGAAGGTACGGAGATGCCGATACCTACAGGTTATGATTCCTATTTGAAGATTGCATTTGGGGATTATATGAAGATGCCTCCGAAAGAAAAGCAGAAACCGCATCATGACACGAAGTTTTTAGACATGGATCATAGTTATAAGCAGTACAAGGGTAAATTTTATTGTGTGAAAGGAAAATAAATTATGATTTTTGCTGGAATTCTGGCAGGTGGTATGGGAACAAGAATGAATATTGCTGATATGCCAAAACAGTTTTTACCATTAGGAGAAAAGCCGATTATTATTCATACGGTTGAGAAGTTTCTACTAAATGCACAGATTGACCATATTTTTATTGGGGTTCATGAGAATTGGGTGCTTCACATGGAAGACTTGGTTGAAAAATACATTCCAATGAAAAAAAGTAAGATCCACGTAATAGAAGGTGGAAATGATCGCAATAGTACAATCATGAATATTGTAGAAGCTATTGAGAATGAGTTTGGAGAAAGTGAAGAACACTATATTATTACACATGATGCAGTGCGCCCATTCATTACAGCCCGAATTATTCAGGATAATATTGAAACAGTCACAAAATATAAAGCGTGTGATACTGTGACAAGTGCAATTGATACAATTGTGATGTCTGAAGATGGACAAAATATTACGGACATTCCGAGACGTAGCCAGATGTATCAGGGGCAGACACCGCAGAGCTTCCAGATAAGTTTGTTGAAACGTTTGTATCAGGAACTTACAGATGAAGAGAAGAGTATCCTGACAGATGCATGTAAAATATGCGTGGTTCGAGGGGTTCCGGTAAAACTTGTTGAAGGTGAGATTTCAAATCTCAAGATAACAACAGTCAGTGATTATAAGATTGCGCAGGTAATGGTAGGAGGAAAGATAGTTGATTAACTATACGTACCAGTTGGTAAGCCCACAAGTATTCTCTATTAAATATGATGATATTGTAATAAATGATGATGTGATTATCAGACCAACCTATCTTTCAATATGTCACGCAGATCAGAGATACTATCAAGGTAAGCGAAGTGCAGATGTATTAAAAAAGAAGCTGCCTATGGCATTGATTCATGAGTGTTGTGGTCATGTAGAATATGATCCTACAGGAACCTTTCAACAGGGAGAATTAGTGGTACCGATTCCTAACATTCCGCAGAGAAGAGAGATGGGAATCTATGAGAATTATGTCAAAGGATCCAAATTTTTATCTAGTGGTTATGATGGATTTATGAGAGAATACATTAGTATGCCGGCTGAGCGCATAGTTTCGCTGGAAGGGGTAAAGGAACCGGTTGCAGCAGTCAGTGAATTTGTTAGTGTGGCAGTACATGCTGTAACCCGATTTGAAAAAATTTCCCACGAAAACCGTGAAACCATTGGAATTTGGGGAGATGGAAGCCTTGCGTATTGCGTATCGGCGGTTCTAAAGAGAACCTTTCCTGAAACGAAAGTGATTGTAATTGGGAAATCGGTAAGGAAGATTGCTTACTTTTCTTTTGTGGATCAGACATATCTAGTAGATAAAATTCCAGAAGATATGGAAATTGATCATGCGTTTGAATGCTGTGGAGGAGAAGGAAGTTCCTATGCTATTGATGATATCATTCGATATTGTAATCCGCAGGGGACTGTAATGCTGATGGGAGTCAGTGAGAATAAGGTTTCGGTTAATACAAGAGATGTTCTTGAGAAAGGGTTGAGTCTTGTGGGCTGTAGCAGGTCAGGACGTGCAGAGTTTCTTAAGGCGGCAGAATATATGAAAGAATTTCAGTTCCAGAAGCGCATTGAAAAGATTATCCAAGTAGAGAAGACAGTATCGGATATTGATGGGATACATCAGGTATTTCAGGCTGATTTACAGAATGCTTTTAAAACCGTATTTCAGTGGAAATAATTAAGAATAAAGAAACACTTGTCCTTAAGGGAAAGATAGTGTATGATGTTAAAGGTGTATTTTGAATGTGTACATGTAAGATAAGAGGTGTTTTATGGCTAAGAGAAGGCATAGAAGGGGAAGAAGAAAAAAGGGAAATTGGTTTTCCAGACTCACTATAGGGAAGAAAATCGGCGTGTGCTTTGGAGGGCTTATTTTAGCTCTTGCGAGCTCCGGAGTGGTATATGTGGCAGCAAAACTTGGACAGTTGGATACGCAAGAGATTCCTAAGGAAGATATTGTGATTAATGAAGGGGTTGAGCAACTGGCAAGCCTCGGTGAAGGATATCTGAATGTTGCTTTATTTGGTGTAGATTCCAGAGAAGGGGATCTGGAAAAAAATACGAGAACGGACTGTATCATCGTTGCCAGTCTGAATAAAGAGACAAAAGAAATTAAGATGGCATCGGTATATCGTGATACGTTGCTTGATTTATCAGAGGGAACGCTTCAGAAATGTAATGCGGCATATAGTTTTGGCGGACCTAAGCAGGCAATTAACATGTTGAATATGAATTTGGATCTTGATATTCAAAATTATGTAACGGTTGATTTTGGTGTGGTTGCGGAAGTGGTTGATCTTCTTGGGGGGCTGGATATTGAGATTAAAGAAGAAGAAGTGGAACCTTTAAATAAATTTGTATATGAGACAGGACAGGTTGCTGGAAAAGAAGCACATTTTGTGGGTGGATCAGGTATTCAACATCTGGATGGTGTGCAGGCGACAACTTATGCAAGAATTCGATCTACAGCAGGTGGTGACTTTACACGTACAGAACGTCAGAGACTAGTAATCGAAAAAATAGTAGAAAAAATGATGAAGAGTGATCTTGCTACGATTAATAAGATTATTGACGAGGTATTTCCAACTATCTCTACAAACTTTACGATGACAGAAATCTTATCTTACGCAAAATATTTTAATCAGTATAAATTGGGAGAGAATACAGGATTCCCGATTGATAAAGCAACTGATACAATCTCCGGACTTGGAAGTATTGTTATTCCTGTATCATTGGAAGATAATGTGAAGAAACTTCATGAATTTTTGTTTGGAACAGAAGAAGGCTATACACCGTCCGATAAAGTTCAAAGTATCAGTAATAAGATTGTAGCTCGTGTAGGACAGAAGAAAGCAGAAGATGATGCATCTTTGAATAGTAAGACATATGAGGCGGATCCTCAGGAGGCGCCGGAGTATACGCCATCCAGAAAACCGCAATCTTCAGGAAGTAACTCTAATAATTCTTCGGGAAATAATTCCGGCGGAAATAATCAGAGTGGAGGCGGAAGTACCTCACAGCCAAAGCCGGATGAAGGAAACGGAAATTCTGGAAATTCCGGAAGCGGAGGCTCAACGGATCAGGGTTCTGGTGATTCGGGCTCGGGATCTGAAGGAACGGGTACGGAAGAACCGGTAGAATAATCTTTTGTTTCAGAGGGATAATAAAAGTAATGAAAATATAACAGGACTGCCAGAAGGCAGTCCTTTTCGGATAATCGGAGGAAATATGGAACTTGTAAGTGTAATTGTACCGGTTTATAATGTAGAAAAGTATTTGAAGAAGTGTGTAGACTCAATTTTGTCACAGTCTTATCAAAATATAGAAGTTATTTTGATTAATGATGGTTCGTTAGATGGAAGCGGGGAAATCTGTGAAGCTTATGCTAAAAAAGATGAGCGAATTAAATATATTACACAGAATAATTCAGGGCTTGGAAAAACGAGAAATCGCGGGATTGAAGAGGCGTCTGGTAAGTATCTTCTATTTGTGGACAGTGATGATTATATAGAGAATACAATGATAGAGAAATTGTATCATAATATTACCGAGAGTCATGCAGATGTTGCTTCCTGTGGCGTATATAATGTGTATAGACAGAAGTGTATTCCTCAATGCGAGAAGGAAGAGAAGTTTTTGTGTGATGTGGAGAAGGCGTTTGGTCTTTTGCTTGTTGGCGAGAAAATTCCGGGAAGCTCGTGCAATAAGCTATATCGCTCAGAATTGCTTGATAAAGTAAAATTTCCGGAAGGAGTATTGTACGAAGATGTAAAGTTTCATTTGGATTTGATGCAGATTATTCAATCCGTTCATGTCGATACAACTCCTCTGTATTATTATGTTCACCGGGAAGAGAGTATTACGACAAAGAAATTTGATTCTTCTGCAATGTCATTCATATATTTTTATGAGGAGACTTTGAAGGTCGTTCAGCAGAAGTATCCGTCTGTGATCACACAGGCAAGATTTAAGCTGTTTTGGGCATATTTTGCATTGCTTGATCGGATTATCCAGCAGGATGATTATCAGAAGATTCCAGAGTATTGTAAAATTGTGCGGTACCTGAAGAGAAATACGATAAGAATTCTTAAGAATCCTTATTTCCGTAAGGGGCGAAAAGTTGGTGCTTTGATGCTTTTTATAAATGTAAGATTGTACAAGCTACTGGTTGAAATGAATGAGAAAAAGAATAAAGGAATAGCATCATAGGTGAGAAGATGAGAAAAATATGTTTGGTTGATTTTGATATGTCTGTGACCGGCGGTGTAGAGCAGGTGACATCGGAACTTCTCAATGAACTTTGCAAGAACTATGAAGTGTATCTCTACGAGATCAATAGTAATGGCGTCCCTGCATATGATCTTGATCCGCGTGTAAAATATATTAGAGGAGTACAAGGACAGGTGCGTCTAAGAGGAATGATTACAGGAACTTTCCGAAGATTCATTCATCTGGTAAAAAATCGTAACATAGATACAGTGATGTTAATGGGAAACTATCCGGCACTTATTGTTTCTTTCACTCGATTTTTTACAAAAGCTAAGTACATATATTGTGATCATGGAGGACTGATGAATCAGTGGCATCAAAAGGATATTACTGCAATTCGTTTCTGGAGTGTATGTGTGGCACATAAAGTAGTAGTTCTCACAGAGAAGACAAGAAGAGACTATATAGAGAAGTTCCATTTGAAAGAAAATAAAGTAGAGTGTATCTATAACTGGATTGCGGAAGAGATCGGAGAAGCAAAGAAATCTTATGATTGTTCATCAAAGAAAATTCTGACAGTTGGAAGACTAGGAAAAGAAAAAGGGTATGATCTGTTAGTGGAAGTGGCGAAGAAGATACTTCCAACGCATCAAGACTGGCAGTGGCATGTCTATGGTTCGGGAGAAATGCGACAAATGTTGGAGGAAAAGATTGAGGAATATCGTCTTGAAGATCAGCTTATTTTAAAGGGGAATGTGGACCATGCATACCGCTATTATTCAGACTATGCATTTCTCGTACTCCCATCTTATCGAGAGGGTCTTCCATTGGTATTATTGGAAGCGTTAGAACTCGGCCTTCCAATGGTCAGTTTTGATATTGAAACGGGGCCGAATGAGATTATAGAGGATGGGAAGAATGGTTATCTGATTCCACCTTATGATTTAGAGCAAATGGGACAACGCATGACAGAACTTATGGAAGATGCGTCAAGGAGAAAAGCTTTTTCGACTTACGAAGGGAACAAAGATAAATTTAGTAAAAATACGATTCTGAAACAGTGGATTCGATTAATTGAGGGATTACATGAGAAATAAACAGGCTGCAAAAAACATGCTTGCAAATCTGTTCTTGCAGGTCATTATATTTTTATCAGGAATTATACTGCCAAGATTCTTTCTTAAGGAATATGGTTCCAGTGTAAACGGTATGGTGACCTCTATCAACCAGTTCCTTATATATTTGGGGCTTGCAGAGGCTGGAGTGGGAACTGCATCGGTGGTGGCATTGTATGGACCGCTGGCAAGAGAAGATCAGGCAGAAGTCAATAGCATATTGTCCGCTTCAAGGAGATTTTATAATAGGTCTGGATATTTGTTTGGAGCATTAGTGGCAGGCTTTGCGTTCGTGTATCCGTATTTAATTACCGGACAGTTGGACGCAGGATTGGTAAGAATGATGGTTCTTGTTCTTGCCAGCAGTACACTGGTGGATTATTTTCTGCTTGGGAAATATAAAGTTTTACTGACCGCAAATCAGCAAGGCTATGTGGTTGCTTATGTGCAGGCAATCGGTACAACACTGAATATGGCGGTGAGTATCCTGTTGATTTCTCTTCACATGCCGGTATTGTTCGTGAAGGCAATGGCTACTGTTATTTATATTTTGCGCTTTTTCTTTGTTCGCGTATATGTGCATAAGAATTATAAAAAAGTAGATTTTCATGCAGCTCCTAAAATGGACGGATTGAATCAGAGAAGTGCAGCGCTTCTTCATCAAATTGTTGGAGTAATCGTAAATAATACAGATGTCGTATTGCTTACCGTTTGTCTTGGCAGCAGATCATTGATTGAAGTCAGCGTATATGGAATTTATAATATGGTAGTATATGCTGTGAATCTTATGATGACGTCATTTTCCAATGGTTTGACAGCAGGCTTTGGAGAAGTAATATCAAAGAAGGAAACAGACGTTTTGAAACGTAGTTTTTCTAATTTTGAATATTTGTATATGATGGTTTTATTTTGGGTATTTGCATGTATGATGGTGTTGTTGATACCATTTGTTATGGTTTATACGGCAGATGTATCGGACGCAAATTACATCCGACCGTTATCCGCCGTTTTCTTTACTCTTTTGATACTTTTGCAGAATATTAGAATTCCGGGTCTTACAATTATTTGTGCGGCAGGACATTTTAAGGAGACACGGCGTCAGGCAATTTTAGAGGCAGTGATTAACATTGTTGTATCGCTGATCTTTGTTTGGAATTATGGGATTAATGGAGTATTATTTGGGACTCTTTGCTCTTATGGATATCGTTCGTTGGATGTTATTTTGTATAATCGGAAGTTTTTTGTTTCAGGGACAGGGCAGAATACACTTCGAAGAGTATTGCGCAACATGGTGGTTTCAGGTGTTGCAATCGCGATTGGTTTTGGATTTGTACCACAACAGATGAATTCTTTCTTGCAATGGATATTTTATGCAATAGGAATAGCCGCTGTTTCAGGGGGATTGTTAGTCGTTGTGAATTATTTTTGTGAAAGACAGGAATTTCAGGATATGTTGCAGAGGATAAAAAGCATTGGGCATTAAGGAGAGGATATTTATGTATGATTATCTTATCGTTGGATCGGGACTGTACGGAGCCGTTTTTGCACATGAAGCAAAGAAGTTAGGAAAGAAATGTCTGGTAGTGGAAAAACGGAGCCACATTGCTGGAAATATCTATACAAAAGAGATCGAAGGGATCCAAGTGCATCAATATGGTGCACACATTTTCCATACAAGTAATAAGAAAGTCTGGGAGTATATTCAACAATTTGCAGAATTTAACAGATATACGAATAGTCCTGTCGCATATTATAAAGGAGAGATTTATAATATGCCCTTTAATATGAATACTTTCCATAAGATTTGGGGGGTAATTACGCCTAAGGAGGCGAAAGAGAAGATTCAGGAGCAGATTAGAAAATATGGAGTGAAAGAACCAAAGAATCTGGAAGAACAGGCGATTAACCTTGTGGGAAAAGATATTTACGAAATTCTTGTAAAAGGCTATACGGAGAAGCAGTGGGGACGTTCTGCCACAGAATTGCCACCACAGATTATAAAGAGACTGCCGGTGCGTATGACCTATGATAATAACTACTTTAATGATCTTTATCAGGGAATACCAGTTGGAGGCTATACGCAGATCATAGAAAAAATGCTGGATGGTGTGGAAGTACGCCTGAATGTGGATTATTTAGAACACAAAAAAGAACTGGATGCCATATGTAAAAAAATTATTTATACTGGTCCTATAGATGCTTATTTTAGCTATAAATATGGAGAGCTTGAATACCGTTCTGTAAGATTTGAGACAGAAATATTAGATGAAGAGAATTATCAAGGTGACGCGGTGGTAAATTATACTGATTATGAAGTCCCATATACAAGAATTATTGAACATAAGCATTTTGAGTTTGGAACACAGCCTAAGACAGTGATTTCCAGAGAATATTCTGCAGAATGGAAATTAGGAGAAGAACCATATTATCCGGTAAATGATGAAAAAAACAATAAGCTGTACCAGAAATATGCAGATGACGTTGCAAAAGAAGAACAGGTGATCTTTGGTGGGAGGCTTGGGAAATATAAATATTACGATATGCACCACGTGGTGGACGAAGCCCTAAAATGTGCGGGAGAAGAGCTGGGTTGCAATTTTTGACAAAATATAGTAGTATAATGTAGATATTGACACGGAAGAAGGAAAGAGGCTGGTTATGTCGAAAAAAAAGAAACAGCTAAAAGCCGTTCAGGCTGCTAAAATGAGAAAAAAACGCAGAAATAAAAGGAGAAAGAGAATTTTTGTGCTTACAGCAGAAGTGCTTATTTTGACATTTCTTCTGGGGACAGCTTATGTGATGGCAAAATATGATAAAATTCAACGAGTAGAGATTGACAGCGAGAGCGTTACGGTTAATGAGGGCGCTGTAAAAGAAGGTTATACTACAATTGCGTTGTTTGGAGGAGACTCCAGAGAAGGTCAGCTTGGTGCCGGTACGCATGCAGATACAATTATTATTGCATCTATTGATAACAAAACAAAGGAAATCCGTTTAGTATCGATCTATCGAGACACGTTCCTGAAGCAAAAGGATGATAAGTATAATAAGGCAAATTCTGCATATTTCCGGGGTGGACCGGAGGAAGCAATCAGTATGCTCAACGAGAATCTGGATTTGGATATTGAAGATTATGTAACAGTGGATTTTAAAGCACTTGTTGATACCATTGATTTAATGGGCGGAATTGAGATAGATATTCAAGAAGAAGAAGTGCAGTATATGAACGAGTTCCTTCAGGAGACTGCCGATGTAGCAGGAACAGAGGCGAACTTTATCGAGCATGCAGGAGAACAAAAGTTAGATGGAGCGCAGGCAGTTACGTATGCCCGTATTCGTTCTACTGCTGGTGGGGACTATAAGAGAACAGAAAGACAAAGACTCGTTATTGAGAAAATTTTCGAAAAAGCGGTTAAGACGAAAATTAGCACGATTAATAAAATTATTGATAAAGTATTTGAACAGGTATCCACAAGTTTTTCTTTAAAAGAAGCGTTGGGACTTGCAGCTGGAGTTGCAGATTATCAGTTGGGAGAAACAGCAGGGTTCCCATTCGAGAAGCGGGATGATGTAAGATACAAAAATTGTGGAAGTGTTGTCGTTGCTCAAGGTCTTGCAGAAAATGTACAGGAACTTCATACCTTCCTGTATCCGAATGAAGAGGAAAAGCCGGTATCTGATACTGTTCAACAGATTTCAGATGATATTGCCTATCTGACTGGCGTTATAAGACCGAAGGAATTAGATAGAGAGAAGACTGAGGGAGAAGAAACTTCTGACACCTCGCCGGGGGAAGGGACGACTTCCGGAGAAGTGGATTCAGAAGAATAGAGTTCTATCATTTCACAAATGAAAATATACTATGGAAAAACATAGGAGGAAAGAATAATCATGAAATTAATGAAGAGAATCAGTGCAATTGTATTAAGTCTTTGTCTGTGCATCCCTTGCTTCTCATTGGTTGCACATGCGGCAGACGGCAAGATTTCCTTTACGGATCCGGAGACGGCAGTCGGAGAGATGGTGGATGTAAAGTGTGTACTTCGCTCCTCCGGTGGCAGTATGGGAGACATAGAAGTACAGCTTGCTTTTGACAGTGAATATTTAAGCTTCCAGTCCGGCGACGGTGTGGAAGCGGCAGACGGAAGTCTGACATACAAAGGGGACGGCGGTTCTTCTGAAGTTTCCTTTACAATGACATTCCAGGCATTAAAAGAAGGAGAGACAAAGATTACAGTGAACAGCTCTTCGGTCGCATCTGGAAATGGCGGTACTTTGACACTTACAGAGGGAAAATCTACAGTTAAGATTGCAGAAGGTGATCCTTCTAAAATCGTTCAGACAGAAACAACGTCCACAGGAGCAGGAGATAAAGAGGTAGAGGTAAATGGAGAGAAGTATACACTTACTGATGCTTTTGCTGATGCTGATATTCCGGCTGGATATTCTAAGACAACCGTTTCTTTAGACGGGGAAGACCGACAGATGGTTACAAATGAAGAGGGTACAGTTACCCTTGGTTATCTGAAGGATGCGGAAGGTACAGGTGATTTCTTCCTGTATAATACAGAGGATGCTACCTTTTCGCCATATGAGGAGATCTCTATTTCTGATACTACCTCTATTATTGTGCTAAGTGATACTTCAAAGGTGAAGCTTCCAAAGCAGTATAAGGAAGCAAAGCTTACACTTAATGAGAAAGAATTTCCGGTATGGCAGGACAGCACGAAGGAAGATACTTATATTATCTATGCCATGAACAATAATGGTGAGACGGGATATTACCAGTACGATCCAAATGAAAATACATACCAGAGAGTGGAAATAAGCTCTGACGATGAAGATTCATCTAAGAAGAACGCGGGAATCCTTGGAAAGATTCAGAATTTCATCGAGAAGCACCTTGCATTGATCGTGCTGGTTGGCGGTCTTGGTGGAATCATTATTCTTGTGGTACTGATCGTGCTCGGCGTGAAACTTCACAACCGCAATGCGGAACTGGATGAGTTATATGATGAGTATGGTATCGATGAAGAAGAGGACGAACCGGAAGAGCCTGTAAAGGAAAAGAAGGGCGGCCTATTTGGAAAGCGCAAGAAAGACGAAGACGAGTTTGAAGAATACGAAGAGGATTCTTTTGGCGAAGATGAGTTTGAAGACGATTATGAAGACGATTATGAAGACGATTATGAAGATGAATACGAAGACGACTTTGAAGATGATTTCGAAGATGATTTCGGACGTGAAGATCGTTTTGATACTGTAGAATTGTCAAGTTTTGAAGCGGATGAAGATGTGTTCGCTGGCTATGACAGAAGAGATGAATTGACCATTGACGATTTGGATGATCTTCTTGGAGAACAGCCGAAGAAACGTGGTCATATCGAAGCAGATGATGCGTTTAAGGTAGACTTCATTGATCTGGACTAAGCGTAGTCGAAAGAAATAAAAAGTAAAAGTATGAAAAAAGCGGATTCTCCGAATACGCCGGGTTTTGGCGGTTTGGGGAATCTGTTTTGTGTTATAATCCGAAAATAAAGAGAAGGAGTTTGTAGTATGGATCAGAGATGTCCGAAAATCTGTTATCAAAAGAAAGAAGACGGTTTGACAGTGACCGCTTGTTATGGCATAGACGGACAGATCTATCTGCCGGATGAGCTTGGAGGTGAGCCGATTACTGCGATTGCGCCTTATGCGTTTTCTGACCGGGAGCCGGAAGAGGGAGATCTCTGTTGGATGGAGGAAGGGGCAGAAGCTCTGTCGGGACTTCATCGTCTGAATATGGAGGCGGTAACCGAAATTCGGCTTCCGCGCGGAGTGCGCGAGATTGGCCGGTATGCTTTTTATCGCTGTCGAAATTTAAGAAAGCTGGTTTTATCGGATGCTCTTCGTGAAATCGGTGGTGGCGCGCTGACCGGATGCCGGATACGGGAAGTAGAGATTCATTTTGCAAATGGAGAACAATCAGCGCTTCCTTCTATTTTGGATGAAATGCGTTATCGAATTCTGGCAAGACTTTATTATCAGGAAGGGAAGACTGCGCAGGTGCTTTTTCCTGAGCATTATGAGGAGGCGGTGGAGAATACGCCGGCGCGGATTCTCTATACCAGTCATCATGGGGCGGGAGGATATTACCGTCAGTGCTTTTATAATCGTGCTCTTGATTACGGGAAATATGATGAGCTTCTCCCAAGAGCGATTGCAGAGGAGTCGGAAGAAACGGTGCTTCGTCTGGTTCTTGGAAGGCTTCGCTATCCTTATCAATTGTCAGTGAAGGCAGAGGAGAGTTATCGGGAGTATCTGACGGGACATCTTAAGACTGCGGCGCGGATGTTAGTGGCGGAGGAAGACATGGAAGGGCTTCGCTTTTTCTCGGAGAACAATGTATGGACAAGACCGAGTATCAGCGCTGCGCTTGAGCAGGCGGCAGAGTGGAAGAAGACGGAAATTATCGCCTTACTTACAGAAGAGAAGGCGTTAAAGTTCCGTGCGAAAAAGAAGAGTTTTGAATTATAGAGAGGAAGAATTGTGGAAAAGGAGACGCTTACCAGTCAGCTGGAAACCATTGGAGAGCAGATTTTGATGGTTTCCAGAAATGAATTATATTTAAAAATGCGGTTTATGGATGTAGCGCTTTCCGGTTACGCTTTTGTGATGGATGTCGGTCTGGAAACTATCGGCACGGATGGGCTGGCGATTTATTATCATCCTCAGTATTTGGGCGGACTGTTTCGGGAAGACAGGATTTTGGTGAACCGAATCTATCTCCATATGGTGCTTCATGGGATTTTTCGACATATGTTAAGGAGACAGGGGAGAGAAGATAGGTTATATAATCTTTCCTGTGATATTGCTGTAGAGTCCATCATTGACGGAATGAACTACCGGTGTGTGTTAAGATCCAGGTCTTATATAAGGAGACAGATGTACGCTGATCTTAAGAGACAGATGAAGGTGCTGACCGCAGAGAAAATCTATCAGTTTCTGGATGCACAGGGGCTTAAGGAAGTTGAGCTGGAACGTCTGGAGCGTGATTTTTGTGTGGACAGCCATCAATATTGGCCGGAGGATGACAAGAAGAAGCGCCAGGAGATTGAGAATCAGTGGCAGGGTATCAGCGAACAGATGGAGACGGACATGGAGACATTTTCCAAGGAGGCATCTTCAGAATCAGGAAGTCTTGTGGATCAGATCCGGGTAGAAAACAGACAGCGTATGGATTACCGTGAGTTTCTTCGAAAGTTTTCGGTACTAAAGGAAGAGATTGGAGTAGATGAGGACAGTTTTGACCATAATTTTTACAGTTATGGGCTGCGGGTATACGGGAATATGCCGTTAATTGAGCCTCAGGAATGGAAAGAGGTGCAGAAGGTCGAAGAGTTTGCGGTTGTGATCGACACATCCATGTCTTGTTCCGGTGAACTGGTCAGAAAATTTCTGGAAGAGACTTATGGTGTGTTAAGCGAAAATGACAGCTTTTTCCGGAAGGTGAATATTCATATTATTCAGTGTGACGATAAGGTGCAGGAAGATAAAGAAATTACCTGTGAGGAAGATTTGAAGTCGTACATGGAGGATCTGACGTTAAAGGGCGAGGGAGGAACGGATTTCCGTCCGGCATTTGCTTATGTAGAGCGTCTGGTGAAAGAGCATGTATTTTCGAATCTCAGGGGGCTTTTGTATTTTACAGACGGACAGGGAACTTACCCGGCGAAGATGCCTGCCTTTGAGACAGCGTTCGTGTTTCTGAAGGAAGATTATGAGGATATGGAAGTTCCGTCGTGGGCAGTAAAGTTGATATTGGAGGAGAGCGACATTTATGAATATTAAGCGGGCAAAAATAGAAATTAAAAATGCCATAGAGGCGTATTTACAGAAGGACGATTTTGGCGAATATACGATTCCGGCAATCCGGCAGCGGCCGATTCTTCTGATGGGTCCTCCGGGAATCGGAAAGACACAGATCATGGAACAGATTGCCAGAGAGTGTGAGATTTCGCTGGTGGCATATACGATCACGCATCACACGAGGCAGAGTGCGGTGGGGCTTCCTTTTATTGAGAAGAAATGCTATGGAGGCAGAGAATATTCGGTGACGGAATACACCATGAGTGAGATCATTGCTTCTGTCTACGAGAAGATAGAGGAAACCGGTGTAAAAGAAGGCATTCTCTTTATTGATGAGATCAACTGCGTGTCGGAGACTTTGGCTCCTGCCATGCTGCAATTTCTTCAGTGTAAGACGTTCGGAAACCAGAAGGTTCCGGAAGGATGGATCATTGTAGCTGCAGGAAATCCGCCGGAATATAATAAGTCTGTGCGTGATTTTGACATTGTGACATTGGATCGAATCAAGAAGATCGAAGTGGAAGAAAATTATGATGTATGGAAGGAATATGCGTATCGTGCGCAGATCCATCCGGCGATCCGATCTTATCTGGAGCTTAAGAAAGAGAATTTCTATAAGATGGAGACAAGTGTAGACGGACGGGAATTTGCCACAGCAAGAGGCTGGGAGGACTTGTCGGAACTTCTGAAGGCTTACGAGGTGCTTGGGAAAAAAGCAGACCGTGAAGTGGTGCATCAGTATATTCAGCACCGGAGAATTGCCAAGGATTTTGCAGTGTATCTGGAACTGTTTGAAAAATATAAAAAAGATTATGGTCTGGAGCATATTTTGGATGGACATTTCGACCGCACTTCTATGGAGCAGCTTAAAACAGCGTCCTTTGATGAGAGGCTTAGTGTTGTAGGGATGTTAATGGGAAAATTGTCCGGTCTATTTAAAGAATGTTATCGGGCGGACAAGTATGTGACCATGCTTTACGAGGCGCTCAAGCGCTATAAGGAGAGCGGGCAGCTTGATCTGGTGTGTAGGGAAGTGTCGGAGGAATATGAACGTCTGCGAAAAGCAGAGCGGCTTTCCAAGGAAGAAGACCATATTTGGAAGAAAGTAGTGTCCAAGCTTTCAGAATATCAGTTTATGACGGTTCGGGATCATCTTGGCAAAGAGGAAGGATTTGCCGCGGTGAAGGAAGCCTTTGGACAGGAAGTAGACGTACGGCAGCAATTATTTGACCGGACGGGAAGTGCCCTTGATCATACGTTTGATTTTCTGGAGGAGACAGGGCTGACCGGTCAGGAAATGGTCGCATTTATTGCAGAGCTTAATACGGATTATTACAGTATCCGGTATTTAAAGGAAAATGATTGTGATAAATACTATATGTACAACAAACGTCTGCTCTTTGATGAACAGCAGGAGAAGATTTTGGGACAGTTAGAGGATGTGGAGAAAAAACTTAGCGGGATAGAACTTTTGAAGGAGTAACAGAAGATGGGAATTGTGGAATTATTTTTAATTGCAGTCGGTCTGTCTATGGACGCCTTCGCGGTATCTGTCTGTAAAGGGCTTGCCATGAGGCGTTGTACATGGAAGAAAGGTGTAATCGTTGGCTTGTATTTTGGCGGTTTTCAAGCATTAATGCCGCTTCTTGGATATGCGCTTGGTGTGCAGTTTAAAGAGGTTATTACTTCCATTGACCATTGGATTGCTTTTATTCTGCTTGGGCTGATCGGGATTAACATGGTTCGAGAGGCGCTGGGAAGCTGTGAGGAATGTGAAGAAGGGGATGAATCCCTCGACGTTCGGACAATGCTTGGACTTGCCATTGCCACAAGTATTGATGCGCTGGCAGTGGGTGTGACATTTGCATTCCTTCAAGTGCAGATTGTGCCTGCAGTGTGCTTTATCGGCGGAATCACATTTACTTTATCAGCGGCAGGTGTTAAAATAGGAAATATATTCGGAACGAAATATAAATCAAAGGCAGAGCTTGCAGGAGGCGTGATCTTGATCCTTATGGGAGGCAAGATTTTACTGGAGCACTTAGGCATTTTGTTTTAAAAGGAGATTAATATTATGAAATGGAATCAGTTTCGCTTGAAGACAACAACGGAGGCGGAAGATATTGTCAGCAGTATGTTAAATGATCTTGGGATTGAGGGAGTGCAGATTGAGGATAGGATCCCTCTTACCCAGCAGGATAAAGAGCAGATGTTTGTAGACATTTTGCCGGATATCCCGGAGGATGACGGAACAGCATATCTTACCTTTTATCTGGATCAGGATGTGGATACTGCCCGGATTCTGGGAGAAGTTCGGCAGGAATTAGAAGACATGAGAAATTATGTGGATGTGGGAGAGTGTACCATCGAAGAGTCTGAGACGGAGGATGTAGACTGGGTGAATAACTGGAAGAAATATTTCCATCAGTTTTATATCGATGATATTCTTGTGATCCCGTCATGGGAAGATGTGAAGACCGAGGACAGTGACAAGATGGTGATCCACATTGATCCGGGTACTGCATTTGGAACCGGAATGCATGAGACTACCCAGCTCTGTATCCGTGCGCTTCGCAAATATACGAAGAAGGATGCACTTGTTCTGGATGTGGGATGCGGAAGTGGTATTTTAGGAATGCTGGCGTTAAAATTCGGTGCAGGTCATTCGATTGGAACAGATCTTGATCCGTGTGCCATTGACGCTACTCACGAGAATATGGAAGTCAATGGAATCGGAAAAGACCAGTATGAAGTTATGATCGGGAATATTATTGATGACAAAGCGGTGCAGGATCAGGTTGGCTATGAGAAATATGACATTGTGGCGGCAAATATTCTGGCAGATGTGCTGGTGCCTCTGACTCCGGTGATCGTACATCAGATGAAACCGGGAGCTGTGTATATTACAAGCGGTATCATTGACGATAAAGAAGAAGTTGTGGTAGAAGCAGTGAAGGCTGCAGGACTTACGGTGTTGGAAGTAAACCATCAAGGAGAGTGGGTGTCTGTGGTTGCTAAGAAAGAGGAGTAGAAGATGCAGCATTTTTTTGTAACGCCGGATCAAGTGGAAGATGCGAGGATTATTGTAGAAGGTTCGGATGTCAATCATATGAAGAATGTCCTTCGCTTGCGTCTCGGTGAAGAAGTGATGGTAAGTGATGGAAATAATCTGTCTTATTTATGCAAAGTTGAAGCTTATGAAGAGGATCGGGTGATTCTTGGGATACAGGAGACGAAGGAGGCAGACACAGAGTTACCGTCCAAGGTTTATCTGTTTCAGGGACTTCCCAAAGGTGACAAAATGGAGCTGATCGTCCAGAAGGCGGTAGAGCTTGGAGTCTGCGAAGTGATTCCGGTTGCTATGAAGCGGTCTGTTGTGAAACTGGATCAGAAGAAGGCGCAGAAAAAATGTGCCCGCTGGCAGGAGATTGCCAGAAGTGCGGCAAAACAGGCGGGGCGCGGTTATATCCCGAAGGTACATGAGGTGTTATCCTACCGGGAGGCGCTTGCATACTCCGAGCAGCTGGACAGAGTGCTTCTGCCTTATGAGCTGGCGGAAGGAATGAAAGAAACGAAGAAAGTGATCACTTCTATACTTCCGGGGCAGTCTGTGGGAATCTATATCGGACCGGAAGGCGGTTTTGAGAAAGAAGAAGTAGATCAGGCGTTGGAACAGGGCGCAGAGGTGATCACGCTTGGAAAACGGATTCTTCGCACAGAGACGGCAGGACTTGCCGCGCTGGCGGTGTTGATGTTCCATTTGGAAGGGTAGTTACATACCTTAATAACAAGAAAAAGAATGAGGAAGTAGATAGCATGAGAGAAATATATCTGGACAATTCTGCGACGACCAAAGCTTATGAGAGTGTGGGAGAGCTTGTATACAAAGTCATGTGTGAAGATTACGGGAATCCGTCTTCCAGACATGTAAAGGGAGTGACAGCGGAGGGTTATATCAAAGATGCAAAGGAAATACTTGCGAAGCTTATGAAAGTACAGGAAAAAGAGATTTTCTTTACTTCCGGCGGAACAGAGAGCGATAATCTGGCGCTTATGGGGGCGGCAAGAGCCAACAGACGCGCAGGGAATCATCTGATCACTTCTTCCATTGAACATCCGGCTATTATCAATACGATGCGCCATCTGGAGGAAGAAGGTTTCCGTGTGACATTTCTTCCGGTAGATAAATACGGACGGATTGAGCTTTCCGCATTAAAAGAAGCGCTCTGTCCGGAGACGATTCTGGTGTCTGTCATGTATGTGAACAACGAAGTGGGTTCGGTACAGCCCATTCAAGAGGCGGCTTCTATGGTAAAGGCTTATAATCAGAATATTCTGTTCCACGTGGATGCGGTGCAGGGATTCGGTAAATACAGAATCTATCCAAAACGGTTAAAGGTGGATATGTGTTCGATCAGTGGACATAAGATTCACGGGCCAAAAGGGATCGGCGCGCTCTATGTAGACAGCCATGTGAAGATACAGCCGATTGTATTTGGCGGTGAACAGCAAAGGAATGTCCGTTCCGGTACGGAAAATGTTCCCGGTATTGCGGGACTTGGGCTTGCGGCAAAGACCATTTACGATCAGTTGGATGAGAAAGTGGAACGGATGCGGGAATTGAAGGAGCATTTTATCGAAGGGGTATTGAAGATCGAAGATACAGTGATTCACGGACTTCCTGATGCAACCTCTGCGCCGCATATCATCAGCGTAGGGTTTGCAGGTATCCGAAGCGAAGTGCTCCTGCATGCGCTGGAAGAAAAAGGAATCTATGTATCTTCCGGTTCAGCCTGTGCGTCCAACCACCCGCAGGTCAGCGGTGTGCTAAAGGGAATCGGAGCAAAACAGGAATTTTTGGACGCTACTCTTCGCTTCAGTCTGTCAGAATTTACGACGTTAGAAGAGATTGACTATACATTGGATACCCTTTATAATATAGTACCGATACTTCGAAAATATACCAGACGGTAGAGAGAAGATCGTCTGATCAAAGGAGAAATAAGGAATGAAATTTCATACATTTTTATTAAAATACGGAGAAATTGGATTAAAAGGTAAAAATCGTTATCTGTTTGAAGATGCGTTAGTGCGTCAGATCCGTTTTGCGTTGAAGGATGTGGACGGGAATTTTCAGGTACACAAATCTCAGGCGAGAATTTATGTGGACTGTGAAGGAGAATACGATTATGAGGATACGGTAGAACATTTGCAGAGAGTGTTTGGTCTTGTGGGAATCTGTCCGGTTGTCCGCATGGAGGATCAGGGTTTTGAGCAGTTGAAAAAAGATGTGGTTGCTTATATGGATGAAATGTATCCGGATAAGAATCTGACCTTCAAGGTGGAGGCAAGAAGAGCGAAAAAATCTTACCCGAAGACGTCCATGGAGATTAACTGTGATTTGGGAGAAGCGATCCTTGACGCATTTCCGGAGACAAAGGTTGATGTGCATAAGCCGGATGTCCTCCTGAATGTGGAAGTCCGTCAGGAGATTTATGTCTATTCCCAGATTATTCCGGGAGCCGGTGGTATGCCGGTAGGAACTGCCGGAAAGGCAATGCTTCTGTTATCCGGCGGAATTGACAGCCCAGTGGCAGGATATATGATCGCAAAGCGCGGTGTCGGTATTGAAGCGACTTATTTCCATGCACCTCCGTACACGAGTGAGCGTGCGAAACAAAAAGTAGTGGATCTTGCGAAGATCGTATCCAGATATTCCGGTCCGATCAAGCTTCATGTGGTGAATTTTACAGATATCCAGCTGTATATCTATGATCAGTGCCCACACGATGAATTGACGATCATCATGCGTCGATATATGATGCGGATTGCAGAGCATTTTGCGAAGAAAGACGATTGCCTCGGAATGATCACAGGAGAAAGCATTGGTCAGGTGGCAAGTCAGACGATGCAGAGTCTCGCGGCTACGAATGATGTATGTACGTTACCGGTATATCGTCCGGTGATCGGATTTGACAAACGGGATATTGTAGAGATCGCGGAGAAGATTGACACATTTGAGACATCTATCCAGCCGTTTGAGGATTGTTGTACCATCTTTGTGGCGAAGCATCCGGTGACGAAGCCGAATATTGAGGTGATCCGCCGCTCTGAGGAGAAGCTGGCAGAGAAGATTGATGAGATGATGAAGACTGCTATTGAGACTGCAGAGATTATTGAAGTGCAGGCATAAAAAAAGAATGTGCTCCGGCACATTCTTTTTCAAGCTTGTTATACGAGATAAGGCTTTAATACTTGAAGAATATTTTCAGCCTCTTCTCCTTCTGCGTGGATATTAAGATCAATATCCTTAGAAAGATCTAAACTGAAGATACCCATGATAGACTTAGCGTCAATTACGTATCTGCCGGATACAAGATCAAAATCGTAATCATATTTGGTAATGTCATTTACAAATGACTTTACTTTGTCGATAGAATTTAAAGAAATTTTAACTGTTTTCATCGGAACATACCTCCTTGGTTTTGTTTTGTTCTATACCTATCTTAGTTTTAAGAATGAAAAAAGTCAAGAATGAATTGTAAAAGAAAGGAAATATACAGGGTTATGAAGAAAGTAGCGCTGCACAATCTTGGATGTAAAGTAAATGCCTATGAGACTGAAGCTATGCAGGAATTGTTAGAAAAAAGCGGATATGAGATCGTGCCTTTTCAGGAGGGAGCAGATATTTACATTATCAATACTTGCACGGTGACCAATATCGCAGACCGTAAATCAAGGCAGATGCTCCACAGGGCGAGAAAGATGAATCCCGATGCCATTGTTGTGGCAGCAGGATGTTATGTCCAGACGGAGAAGGAGCAGGTGGACGAGTGTATTGATATCGTTGTGGGAAATAACAGGAAGCATGATATTGTAAAGATTCTGGAATGTTATGATTCTAAGTTGAAAAGAGAAATCATTGATATCAATCAGACCAAGGAATATGAGGAGCTTACGCTGGATCAGACTGCGGAACATACGAGGGCATATCTGAAGGTGCAGGATGGATGTAATCAGTTCTGTTCCTATTGTATTATTCCTTATGCGAGAGGCCGTGTGAGAAGCCGTGCGTTGGAAAGTGTTGTAAAGGAAGTGAAGGCGCTGGCGTCAAATGGTTATCAGGAAGTGGTTCTTACCGGAATCCATCTGAGCTCTTACGGGGTCGATACAGGAGAAAGCCTTTTGTCTTTGATTCTTGCGGTTCATGAAGTGGAAGGAATCAAAAGGATTCGTCTGGGGTCTCTGGAGCCGAGAATCATCACAGAGGAATTTGCAAAGACAATCTCCGGTCTTCCGAAAATGTGTCCGCATTTTCATTTATCCTTACAGAGCGGCTGCAATGCTACGCTGAAGCGGATGAACCGCAGATATACTGCACAGGAATATTATGAGAAATGCGAGCTCCTTCGGAAATATTTTGATCATCCGGCGCTTACGACTGATATTATTGTAGGTTTCCCCGGGGAGACAGAGGAAGAATTTGAAGAGTCCAGAGCATTTGTGGACAAAGTCGGCTTCTATGAGACCCATGTATTCAAGTATTCCAGACGGGAAGGAACGAAGGCGGCAGTAATGCAAGATCAGGTGCCGGAACCTGTGAAAGCGGCAAGAAGTAAGGTGCTTCTTGAACTGAATGAAAAGAAGCGTGCAGCTTACGAAGAGCGTCTGATCGGAACAACGCAGGAAGTGCTTATGGAAGAGCAAATGGAGATTGACGGTATCATCTGTCAGGTGGGACATACGAAAGAGTATGTGAAGATTGCATATGAGTCGGAGGAGAATCTGTCGAATCAGATCGTAGATGTAGAAATTGAGAGCCATTTGCAAATCAAACATTGAATTTTTAAACGTAATAAGTTAAAATAAACTGTAAAGTATTTTTGGAGGACGTGAGTATATGAAAGATTTAAGCAACACACAGTTTTTTCAGGTAGAAAGCGGTCCGCAGATTCAGGCAAAAGATATTCTGGAGATCGTGTACAAGGCTCTGAGCGAAAAAGGTTACAATCCGGTGAACCAGATCGTGGGTTATATCATGTCAGGGGACCCTACTTATATTACCAGTTATAATGGGGCAAGAAGTCTGATCATGAAGATGGAGCGCGATGAGCTGGTAGAAGAGATGCTTAAGACGTATATCAAGCATAATCAGTGGGGATAATATCTATGAGAATCATGGGGCTGGATTATGGTACGAAGACGGTTGGCGTAGCGATCAGCGATGCGCTTGGGATTACTGCTCAGGCAGTCGAGACAATTACCCGGAAAGAAGAGAATAAGCTTAGGAAGACTTGTGCAAGGATTGAGGAACTGATCAAAGAATATGAGGTCGGCAAAATCGTGCTGGGACTTCCCAAGCATATGAACAATGATATCGGAATAAGAGCTGAAGCGGCGATAGACTTCGGCGAGATGTTGAAGAGACGGACAGGCCTTGACGTTGTGATGTGGGACGAGAGACTGACAACTGTGTCTGCAGAACGGACGTTGATGGAGAGTAAAATAAGACGCGAAGATCGTAAGAAATATATTGATAAGATTGCGGCAGTCTTTATATTGCAAGGTTATTTGGATGCACAGGATTCGTAAGATTCGTGAGGTGTTATTTTGATGGAAAAGATTAAGTTTATGTCTGAGGAGATGCAGGAAACAGATTTTTATGTGTTGGAGCAGACAAAAGTAAATGGAGTGTCTTACATTTTAGTGACGGATTCGGAGGAAGACGACGCGGAATGTTTAATTTTAAAAGATACATCAGCAGAAGATGATAAGGAAAGTGTCTACGAGATCGTGGAAGATGCGACAGAGCTTGGCGCGGTTTTGAAGATATTTGAGGAACTACTGGAAGATATTGAGATTGAAAGGTAAGAGCTTATGTCTATCAGTCAGGAAAAATTCAAAAAAATGCTGAAAGAAAAAGGTCTAAAAGTAACGAACCAGCGGTTACTTGTACTAGAGGTACTGGCAGACAATCGTCACAGACATTTGACTGCGGAAGATATCTATGAGCTGGTAAGAGAAGATTACCCGGAGATAGGGCTGGCGACTATTTACCGGACCGTACAGTTGTTATTAGAAATGCAGTTGGTTGACCGGATCAATCTGGATGATGGATGCGCACGTTATGAAATCGGCGAGGTTTATGATGGAAAGAATAAGCATCACCACCATCATTTGATCTGCAGGACATGTGGAAAGATAACCCCTTTCAAAGATGATCTGCTGGAAGAGCTGGAACGTCGGATTGAGGAAGAGGAAGGGTTTCATGTGTTGGATCACGAGCTAAAGTTCTACGGACAGTGTATGGATTGCCAGAAGAAGGCGAAACAGCGCGGAGAACACATGGAGGTGTAAATTTGAAAAAAGAGAATAATGGAAAGCTGCGTATCATTCCACTTGGCGGCTTGGAGAAGATTGGAATGAACATCACTGCCTTCGAGTATGAAGACAGTATTATTGTTGTGGATTGCGGGCTTGCATTTCCGGAAGATGATATGCTGGGAATTGATCTTGTTATTCCAGACGTCACTTATTTGAAAGATAATATCCAGAAGGTGAAGGGCTTTGTTATTACCCACGGTCATGAGGACCATATTGGTGCATTGTCCTATATACTTCGGGAAATGAATCTTCCGATCTATGCGACAAAGCTTACAATGGGAATCATTGAGAGAAAGCTCTCAGAGCATAATCTTCTGCGCAGCACAAGAAGAAAAGTAGTAAAGCATGGACAGTCTATTAATTTAGGACAATTTCGAATTGAATTTATTAAGACCAACCACAGTATTCAGGATGCAGCGGCGCTTGCGATCTATTCGCCGGCGGGAATTGTTGTGCATACGGGAGACTTTAAAGTGGATTATACACCGGTATTCGGTGATGCTATCGATCTGCAGCGGTTTGCAGAAATCGGAAAGAAGGGTGTTCTTGCGTTGATGTCAGACAGTACCAATGCAGAGCGTCCGGGATTTACCCAGTCAGAGCGAACGGTCGGAATTACATTTGATCATATTTTTGCAGAACATCAGAATACGAGAATCATTATTGCGACTTTTGCGTCAAATGTGGATCGTGTACAGCAGATCATCAACTCTGCATGCAAATATGACCGAAAGGTTGTGGTGGAAGGTCGCAGTATGGTGAATATCATTTCTGTTGCGCAGGAACTTGGCTATCTGCAGGTGCCGGATAAGACTTTGATTGAGATCGATCAGATGAAGAACTATCCGCCGGAGAAGACGGTGCTCATTACGACCGGAAGCCAGGGAGAATCTATGGCGGCATTGTCCCGTATGGCGGCAGATGTGCATAAGAAAGTGACGATCATGCCGGGAGATACTGTTATCTTCAGTTCGAACCCGATACCGGGAAATGAAAAATCTGTATCAAGAGTAATCAATGAATTGTCGTCTAAGGGAGCAAATGTAATCTTCCAGGATGCCCACGTGTCAGGGCATGCCTGTCAGGAAGAGTTGAAGCTGATCTATTCCCTTGTAAAGCCGAAGTATGCGATTCCGGTACACGGCGAATATCGTCATTTGAAAGCAAATGCAGGGATTGCGAAAAACCTTGGAATCCCGAAGGAAAATATATTTATTTTACAATCCGGAGAAGTGCTGGAGGTAAGTGACAAAGAGGCGAAAGTAGTCGATAAAGTGCATACCGGAGAGATCTTAGTAGACGGACTCGGTGTCGGTGATGTAGGAAATATCGTTCTGCGTGACCGTCAGCATCTTGCAGAAGACGGAATACTGATCGTAGTGCTGACCTTGGAAAAAGGAAGCAATCAGCTTCTGGCGGGCCCGGATATCGTATCCCGCGGATTCGTCTATGTAAGAGAATCAGAAGGTTTGATGGAAGAAGCGAGAAAAGTGGTGACAGAAGCAGTGGAAGACTGCCTGACACATCAGCGCAACGCAGACTGGAGCAAGATCAAACTGGTGATCCGCGATACTATGAACGAATTTATATGGAAACGCACAAAGCGTAAACCAATGATTTTACCAATTATTATGGACGTGTAGTTGGGGACGTAGCCTTTTTGCAAAAGGCTACGTCCCAAATTGCGATTTGACCTGTCCTAAATTGAAAAAGGGGGTGTCCCAAATTGATCAGTAATGATAGGATCGCGACGTATATTCATTCGCTGGAGGTGCCGGAAAGCCTGGTGATTGAGACGATTGAGCAGGAGGCGCTGGATACGTTTGTGCCGATCATCAGGAAGGAAACGCAGAGCTTTTTGAAGGTTCTGCTGAAGATAAAGAAACCGCTTCGAATTTTGGAGGTGGGGACGGCTGTTGGTTTTTCGGCAATTTTGATGAGTGAGTATATGCCGGAAAATGGGCATATTACGACGATTGAGAATTATGAGAAGAGAATTCCGATTGCGAGAGAGAATTTTCGGCGTGCGGGAAAGGAAGATCAGATTACATTGATTCCGGGAGATGCACTGGAAGTTATGAAAGAACTTTCGGGACCTTATGATTTTATTTTCATGGATGCCGCTAAAGGACAGTATATCCATTATCTTCCGGAAGTGTTAAGGCTTCTTGCGCCGGAAGGGGTACTGATGTCCGACAATGTACTTCAGGATGGAGATGTGATTGAATCTCGGTTTGCAGTGGAGCGGAGAAACCGCACGATCCACAGCCGCATGAGGGAATATTTATATGAGCTTACCCACCATGAGAAGCTTCAGACATCACTGCTTCCGCTTGGGGACGGCGTAGCATTAAGTGTGAAAAAAGAAAGTCATTAAGAGCAATAAGAAGAAAGAGTTTTTAATAAAAAGGAGATAAAAATATGAAAAACAGACGCCCGGAATTGTTGATTCCAGCAAGCAGTTTGGAAGTGCTTAAGACGGCAGTTGTATTTGGCGCAGATGCGGTCTACATTGGAGGCGAAGCCTTTGGGCTCCGCGCGAAAGCGAAAAATTTCTCCCGCGAAGAGATGGAAGCGGGAATTCTGTTTGCACATGAACACGGGGTAAAAGTTTATATTACGGTAAATATTCTGGCACATAACGATGATCTTCCTGAAGCGGAAGTCTATCTTCGTGAATTGAAGGAAATAAAGCCGGATGCGCTGATCATTGCTGATCCGGCAATTTATGAGCTGGCGAAAGAAATCTGTCCGGAGATCGAGCGCCACATCAGTACGCAGGCAAATAATACAAATTACGGTACTTACAATTTCTGGTGGAAGCAAGGTGCCAAAAGAGTGGTGTCTGCAAGAGAACTCTCTTTAAAAGAAATTAAGGAGATTCGGGAACATATTCCTGAGGAAATGGAAATTGAGAGTTTTATCCACGGCGCGATGTGTATTTCTTATTCCGGCAGATGTCTGTTAAGCAACTTCTTTACCGGAAGAGATGCCAATCAGGGAGCCTGCACACATCCGTGTCGCTGGAAGTATTCAATCGTAGAAGAGACGAGACCGGGAGAGTATATGCCGGTATACGAAAATGAGCGCGGCACGTACATTTTCAATTCAAAAGATCTGTGCATGATCGGTCATATACCGGAAATGATCGATGCGGGAATCGACAGCTTTAAGATTGAAGGTCGTATGAAAACAGCGCTTTACGTCGCTACGGTTGCGAGAACTTATCGCCTTGCCATTGATGATTATCTCAAGGATCAAAAATTGTATGAGGCAAACATGCCATGGTATCTGGAGCAGATTTCCAATTGTACGTATCGTCAGTTCACAACCGGGTTCTATTTTGGCAAGCCGACGGAAAAGACACAGATCTACGATAACAATACTTACGTGAAGGGATATACGTATCTTGGAATCATCGGGGAAGAAAAGGACGGCATGTATCGCATTGAACAGAGAAATAAATTCTCGGTCGGTGAAAGTATTGAGATCATGAAACCAAACGGTGAAAATATAGAGGTGACGGTGAAACGCATTGTGGACGAAGAAGGTCAGGAGCAGGAGAGCGCGCCGCATCCAAAACAGGTGCTTTATGTGGATTTCGGACATGAGGCAGAGCAATACGATATTCTCAGACGAAGAGAAGAATAAAGAATCGTTATCAAGAATATTAAGAGAAATTAAGAAATTAGAAATAGCGGATTTCTTGCTTTTTAGCAGGAGATCCGCTATACTGTTTTTACAAAATCTTTAAAATCTTATTTTCATTCAACGCCTGATATTTCGGGCATTGTTCTATGGCAGTCGCCGGAAAAGATTCCATAAGATTTGGTGGAAAAGCACAAAAAAAGTAATTGTCACATAGACTAGAAGCAAACACTTTAAGAGGTGCTTTTCGTGAAATCATTTCCTCAACCCCTCACAGCTTCTGAAGAAAGATATTATCTGCAAAAATATACAGAGGGTGATCTTGAAGCAAAACATATTCTGATAGAGCGGAATCTGCGCCTTGCAGCACATATTGTGAAGAAGTATCAGTCCATGGAGGAGGATACGGAGGATCTTTTGTCCATTGGAACCATCGGCCTCATCAAAGCGGTCGTCACTTTTAACCCCGATAAAAGTGTAAGACTTGGCACGTATGCGGCAAGGTGTATTGAAAATGAGATTCTGATGTATCTTCGGACAAAGAAAAAATCCTCCAGGGAGGTGTCTCTGTATGAACCGATCGGAACAGACCGGGAAGGCAATGAGATTCAGCTCTTTGATGTGATCGAGACAGAAGGCGAGGATGCACATTCGAAGGTGGAATTAAAAGAGGATATCCGAATGTTGTATCAGCGTGTAGAGAAGGAACTGACACCTAGAGAGCGGACGGTTTTGAAGCTTCGCTACGGGCTTTACCATGAGGAGGAATATACGCAGAAGGAAATCGCCAGAAGACTTGGCATTTCCAGATCTTATGTGTCCAGAATCGAGAAAGGTGCCATTGCAAAATTGAGGGGATATTTCGAAATGTAACCAGTGATGAGACGACAGATGAAAGAGGTGTTAGGATGGCATTTAGTACAGTGGCGTCTGCAGTTCTTCACGGAGTGCAGGCGGAAATTATTCAGGTGGAGACAGATGTAAGCAATGGTCTTCCGGTTTTTCATATGGTAGGGTATCTGTCTTCTGAGGTCAAGGAAGCGGCAGAGCGTGTGCGCACTGCAATTCAAAATTGCGGGATGCAGCTTCCGCCTAAGAAGATTGTGGTAAATTTAGCACCTGCCACAATGCGGAAACGGGGCGCGTCATACGATCTCCCGATTGCGTTGTCAGTTCTTGCGGCTATGGGTGTATTTTCGGCGGAAAGTCTTCGCGGAGTAGTAGTCGCAGGTGAGCTTGGGCTTGGAGGAGCCGTGCAGAAGATCTCAGGGATACTTCCCATTGTAAAGCGGGCAAAGGAGTGTGGGTATCATACCTGCATTGTGCCAAAAGAAAATGTAACAGAAGGAGCGCTTGTGGAAGGTGTGCGGGTTCTGGGAGCAGATACACTTCTGGCGGTATGCCGGTATTTGAAAGGAGAGGAAGAACTTTCCTGGGCAGCAGCGCTTGGGAAGGAGAAGTGGGAAGCAGTACGAAATGCAGAGGAGCTGGACGAGCAGATTGATTTCTGCCATATCAGGGGACAGGAGATTGTGAAAAGAGCGGCGGAAGTAGCTGTGTCCGGCGGACACAATCTTCTTCTTGCAGGACCTCCGGGGAGCGGGAAGTCTATGACGGCAAAAGCTATTACAAGTATTCTTCCCTCACTTTCTATGGAAGAGAGTCTGGAGATTACCAGAATTTACAGTGTGCTTGGACTTTTGAGGGAAGATCACCCGCTGATCACGGCAAGACCTTTTCGAAATGTTCATCATACAACGACAAAGGCGGCGCTTGTGGGCGGCGGGAATCCGCCCTTGCCGGGAGAAATCAGTCTTGCCCACGGCGGTGTCTTGTTTCTGGACGAGCTGACGGAATTTCAAAAACCGGTGCTGGAAGTGCTGCGGCAGCCTCTGGAGGAGCAGGAAGTTCACCTGTCCAGAAGCCATGGGAATTATGTGTTTCCGGCAGATGTGATGTTGGTGGCAGCGATGAATCCGTGTCCCTGCGGCAATTATCCGGACCCGGAGAAGTGCAGCTGCACGCCGGGACAGATTCAGCGGTATCTTGATACGGTCAGTCAGCCGTTTCTCGATCGGATGGATCTGTGCGTGGAAGCCCCGAGAATTTCCTATGAGGAGCTAAAGAAAACGGAAGAGGGAGAGTCGTCCGGGGAGATAAGGCTTCGGGTGGAACGGGCAAGGGAGATTCAAAATGAGCGCTATGCCGGAACAAAGATTCGGGTCAATGCAAGGCTTGGAGTGAAAGAACTTCCCATTTATTGTAAGCTGGGGGAAAAAGAAGAACAGCTGATGGAACAGGCATTTCACCGACTTCATTTGACTGCACGGACCTATCACAGAATCTTGAAAGTTTCAAGAACGATCGCAGATATGGAAGGGGTTGACCGGATTCGGACGAAGCATATCAAAGAGGCGCTTGGCTATCGGACGCTGGAGAAGAAATATTGGGGGAGATAAAAGGATGATGTACGAATATTGGCTGGCGCGGGTACATCCGTTGTCGAATCAGAAAAAACAAAAACTGAGAGCATGTATAGGAAGTGCAAAAGAAATATATTATATAGAAGAAACGCAGATATATCAGTTAGATTTTTTGACGAAGAAAGATCAGGCGGTATTGGCAGAAGCGAAAAAAGAGCTCCGTCTGGAAGAAACATATCGGGTGTTGGAAGAACACGGAATCCGGTTTCTTCCTTACTTTGATAAAGAGTATCCGGGCAGGCTTCGTAAGGCGTTATCTCCTCCTTATGCACTGTATGTCAAAGGGCGCCTTCCGGAAGAAGAGAAGGTATCTGTGGCGATCGTGGGGGCGAGAAAATGTACTCCTTACGGTGAAGAGATGGCACTTGCGTACGGAGAGAGGCTTGCAGAAGCAGGAATCCAGATTATCAGCGGTATGGCAAGAGGGATTGACGGAGCGGCACAGAGAGGGGCGTTGAACGGAGGAGGAAGAACGTATGGGGTGCTTGGGTGTGGAGTGGATATCTGTTATCCGAGAGAGCATCGGGGACTTTACTGTGATATTTTGAAAGAAGGAGGACTTCTGTCAGAACAACTTCCCGGAGAGCCGCCTCTTGCAGGATATTTTCCTGCCAGAAACCGAATCATCAGCGGACTGTCTGATCTGGTGCTTGTGATGGAGGCAAAAGAACGCAGCGGTTCCCTGATCACGGCAGATATGGCGCTGGAGGAGGGAAAGGACGTATTCGCTCTGCCGGGGCTTGCGACAAGTCCCATGAGCCGGGGATGCCACAGATTGATTGCACAGGGCGCAGGGATTCTTTTAAGCCCGGAAGATTTGTTGGAAATGTTAGGATATCAAAAGGAAAAACTCTGTCAAAAACCAGACAAAAATGAAAAAATGCTTGAAACAACAGAAAATATAGTGTATAGTTGTCTCGGTTTGTATCCAAAAGGCGTTCAGAGTCTGTCTGTTGAGACAGGGCTTGCACCGCCAGACTTGATAGAGCAATTGATGACATTAGAATTACAGGGATATATCAAAGAAGTATCTAGAAATCAATATATCAAAGTCCGTTAAAAGTAAGTACGGACTTTATGGAGGAAGTATTTTTATGGCACGTTATCTTGTGATCGTGGAGTCACCGACAAAGGTGAAGACAATTAAAAAATTTTTGGGGAGCAATTATGTAGTGACTGCGTCCAACGGGCATGTGCGTGATCTCCCCAAGAGTCAGCTTGGCGTTGATCCGGAAAATGATTTTGAACCGAAATATATTACGATCCGTGGGAAAGGGGAAATTCTCGCCAATCTTCGAAAAGAAGTGAAAAAGGCAGATAAAGTTTATCTCGCAACTGACCCGGACCGTGAGGGAGAAGCAATTTCATGGCATCTTTGTAAAGCACTGAAGCTGGATGAGAAGAAAACCTACCGGATCAGTTTTAATGAGATCACAAAAAAAGCAGTGAAAGAATCCTTGAAGCACGCACGCGAGATCGATATGGATCTTGTGGATGCACAGCAGGCAAGGCGTGTGCTGGACCGTGTCGTAGGATATAAGATCAGTCCGCTTCTGTGGGCGAAAGTAAAGAGGGGATTGAGTGCAGGCCGTGTGCAGTCTGTAGCACTTCGCATCATTGCAGACAGAGAAGAAGAGATCAACGCATTTATCCCGGAAGAATATTGGACACTGGATGCCAATCTGAAAGTAGATTCTGAGAAAAAGCTTTTAAGTGCAAAATTCTATGGAACAGAGAAAAAGAAGATTACGATTTCCTCTAAGGAACAGTTAGATCAGATCGTCAAAGAATTAGAAGGAGCATCTTACCGCGTGGCAGATGTCAAAAAAGGAGAGAGGATCAAAAAAGTTCCGTTGCCATTTACTACCAGTACCTTGCAGCAGGAGGCATCCAAAGCCTTGAATTTTGCAACTTCTAAGACGATGCGTATCGCACAGCAGTTATATGAAGGAATTGACATTAAAGGAAATGGGACCGTAGGTCTTATTACTTATCTCCGTACAGATTCAACAAGAATCTCAGAGGAAGCGGATGAAAATGTAAGAAATTATATTGAAGAGCAGTATGGCAAGCAATATGTGGCTGTAGGAGAGGCGAAGACCGGAACAGATAAGAAGATTCAGGATGCGCATGAAGCTATTCGTCCGACAGATCCTGCCCGTACACCGGCTGCTATGAAGGAATCTCTGACACGCGATCAGTTCCGTCTATATCAGCTGATCTGGAAACGTTTTCTTGCAAGCCGCATGAAGCCTGCGAGATATGAGACCACATCTGTGAAGATCGCAGCAGGCGATTATCGTTTTACAGTGTCTGCGTCGAAGGTTGCCTTTGATGGGTTCCGCATGATCTATACAGAAGCAGGAGAAGAAAAAGAAGAGAGCAATGTACTTGCGAAGAGTCTGGACAAAGATTCTGTGCTGCAATATGAGAGCTTTGATTCCAAACAGCATTTCACACAGCCGCCGGCACATTATACGGAAGCTGCGCTTGTTAAGACACTGGAAGAATTGGGCATCGGCCGTCCAAGTACGTATGCGCCGACGATTTCTACGATCATTGCAAGACGCTATGTGGCAAAAGAAAATAAGAATCTGTATCTTACAGAAATCGGAGAAGTGGTCAACAATATTATGAAACAGTCTTTCCCAAGTATTGTGGATGTTAATTTTACCGCAAATATGGAAAGTCTGCTGGACGGAGTAGAAGAAGGAAAAGTGAATTGGAAGACGATCATTGAGAATTTCTACCCGGATATTGAAGAAGCAGTTGAGAAGGCTCAAAAAGAGCTTGCGGAAGTCAAGATTGAGGATGAGGTGACGGACGTTGTCTGTGAACAGTGCGGACGGAATATGGTGATCAAGTACGGACCTCACGGAAGATTCCTAGCCTGCCCCGGGTTCCCGGAATGCCGCAATACGAAGCCATATCTTGAGAAAGTCGGAGTGGCGTGCCCGATCTGCGGGAAAGATGTAGTGCTCAGAAAAACGAAAAAGGGCAGAAAGTATTATGGTTGTGAAGATAATCCGGAATGTGAATTTATGTCATGGCAGAAACCTTCCGATCAGAAATGCCCTCGGTGCGGAAGTTATATGGTAGAGAAGGGAAATAAGCTCTGCTGTAGCAACGAACAGTGCGGATTTGTAGAGAATCAGAAAAAAGATAAAAATAAGTAGAAAATAAGTGCGGAATTCATTGAATATTATAAAATTGTATGATAATATAGCCTCATAGGACGGAGGAGTGCAGATGAGCGTACAGTTATTAGATAAAACAAGAAAAATCAACAAATTGTTGCATAACAACAATTCAAGTAAAGTAGTCTTCAATGATATATGTGAAGTCCTTACAGAAATATTGGATTCAAATACGCTTGTTGTGAGCAAAAAAGGAAAAGTTCTTGGTGGAAGTAAATGTGAGGATGTTCCGTATATTGAAGAACTCATTGAAAAAGAAGTCGGGAAACATATCGATGATATGTTAAATGAGCGTTTGCTCAGTATCCTGTCAACGAAGGAAAATGTCAATCTTGAGACACTGGGATTTTCTGAGGAAGCTTCCAGAGGATATCAGGCGATCATTACGCCGATTGATATCGCAGGAGAGCGCCTGGGAACTTTGTTTATCTACAAGCAGCATGAAATGTATGAGATTGACGACATTATCTTAAGCGAATATGGGACAACCGTAGTTGGTCTTGAGATGCTTCGCTCTGTAAATGAAGAGAGTGCGGAGGAGACAAGAAAAGAGCATATTGTTCAGTCAGCGATCAGCACATTATCTTATTCAGAGCTTGAGGCGATCATCCATATCTTTGAGGAGTTAAATGGTTCCGAAGGAATTCTGGTGGCCAGCAAGATTGCAGACAGAGTCGGAATTACCCGTTCTGTGATCGTCAATGCTCTTCGCAAATTTGAGAGTGCAGGAGTGATTGAGTCCCGTTCATCCGGTATGAAGGGAACTTATATCAAGGTGGTAAATGATTATGTATTTACCGAATTAGAGAGAATCAAATCAGAAAAAAGCAATTAAATGATTTCAAGAGAAAAAGAATGGATGAGGGTGTCGGGAAACTGATGCCCTCATTGTGAATCTGGAGGAAATTATGGAACGGTTTAAAGGCAGCACTGCAAGATTAAAAATGAAAAAAATGATTTTAGACGGCGGCTATTTTAATGACACGGAATATATTTGTAAAGTGGCTGCATACGAGAAGGAACAGGCGAATATTTATTTATTGACAGGGAAGACAGAGCTTCCGGAATTTTCTCTGGATGCCATTTACGAGTGTGTGCTGGACGAGGAGGAACAAGAGACCGTCTGTGCAGGAGTGATACGGGAAAGATATTGGAGTAAGCATGGAAAAGTTCTCGTTTTTCATATTGAAAATGGATTTTATAAAAAAAACGTAAACTAAAATAAAGTGTGTTGACAAAACAAAGAGAGAGTGCTATTTTATATCTAGAGTCTTTTAGCACTCTCTTTTTGTGAGTGCTAACAATCGAATGTTATTTATTAAGGAGGAATAGATATGAAGTTAGTACCATTAGGAGACAGAGTTGTTTTAAAACAGGTGGCTGCAGAGGAAACAACAAAATCAGGAATCGTGATTCCGGGACAATCAAAAGAAAAACCACAGCAGGCAGAAGTTATTGCTGTCGGACCTGGGGGAACAGTAGATGGTAAGGAAGTTCAAATGAACGTTGCAGTAGGAGATCAGGTCATTTATTCCAAATATGCAGGAACAAATGTAGAGATCGAAGATGAAGAGTACATCATCGTAAGACAGGATGACATCCTGGCAATCTGTGAGCAGTAATACTTCAACCGGGAGAAGCAAAGATTTCCGGGTGAGAGTACTGGAATGTGAAGAATTATAAATTAGAAAATTTTCAGGAGGCGTATGATCATGGCAAAAGAGATTAAATATGGAGCAGAGGCAAGAGCAGCCTTAGAAGCTGGTGTAAATCAGCTTGCAGATACAGTAAGAGTAACACTTGGACCAAAAGGACGTAACGTTGTTCTTGACAAATCCTTTGGCGCACCGCTTATTACAAATGATGGTGTGACAATCGCAAAAGAGATTGAGCTGGAAGATGCTTTTGAGAACATGGGCGCACAGCTGATCAAAGAAGTTGCTTCTAAGACAAATGATGTTGCCGGAGACGGAACAACAACTGCAACCGTTCTTGCTCAGGCAATGGTGCATGAAGGAATGAAGAATCTGGCAGCAGGAGCTAACCCGATCATTTTAAGAAAGGGAATGAAGAAAGCAACAGACACTGCTGTAGATGCAATTGAAAAAATGTCCAGCAAAGTAACAGGAAAAGACCAGATCGCGAAAGTAGCTGCAATTTCCGCAGGAGATACAGAAGTCGGAGAGATGGTCGCAGATGCTATGGAGAAAGTTTCCAATGACGGCGTGATCACAATTGAAGAGTCTAAGACAATGAAGACAGAGCTGGATCTTGTAGAAGGTATGCAGTTCGACCGTGGATATATTTCCGCATATATGGCAACAGATATGGATAAAATGGAAGCAAACCTGGATGATCCGTACATCCTGATCACAGATAAGAAGATTTCCAATATTCAGGATATCCTGCCGCTCTTAGAGCAGATCGTACAGTCCGGTGCAAGACTTCTTATCATTGCAGAAGATATTGAGGGCGAGGCTCTTACAACACTGATCGTCAACAAACTGCGTGGAACCTTCAACGTTGTTGCAGTAAAAGCACCGGGATATGGCGACAGAAGAAAAGAGATGCTCAAAGACATCGCAACACTTACAGGTGGTCAGGTGATTTCTGATGAGCTTGGCATGGATCTGAAAGAAACAACAATGGATCAGCTTGGCCGTGCAAAATCTGTAAAAGTACAGAAAGAAAATACAGTAATCGTAGATGGTATGGGTGATAAGAAAGCAATCGCTGACCGTGTAGCTCAGATCAAGGCACAGATCGAAGAGACAACATCTGATTTTGACAGAGAAAAACTTCAGGAAAGACTTGCAAAACTTGCAGGCGGTGTTGCTGTGATCCGTGTAGGAGCTGCGACAGAGACAGAGATGAAGGAAGCAAAACTTCGCATGGAAGATGCGCTTGCAGCAACAAGAGCAGCAGTAGAAGAAGGAATCATCGCCGGAGGCGGATCTGCTTATATCCATGCGGCAAAAGAAGTGGCAAAAGTAGTTGCAGAGCTTGACGGAGATGAGAAGACTGGTGCCAATGTCGTATTAAAGGCACTGGAAGCACCTCTGTTCAGAATTGCTGCAAATGCTGGACTGGAAGGATCTGTCATCATCAGCAAAGTATCAGAAGCAAAACCGGGCGTAGGATTTGACGCGTTGACAGAAAATTATGTAGATATGGTAGAGAACGGAATTCTTGACCCTGCAAAGGTTACAAGAAGCGCTCTTCAGAATGCAACAAGTGTTGCTTCTACATTGCTTACAACAGAATCTGTTGTGGCAAATATCAAAGAAGAGACACCGGCAATGCCAGCAGGCGGAGCAGGAATGGGAATGATGTAATTTCCATAAACAGACATTTATTAAAAATTTGAAAACTCCCAGAGATGGGAGTTTTCTTTTTCTATAGAAGTATGCTACAATACAGATACAATGTAAATGTTGGAGGAAGAGACATGAGTGACTTTTATACAGAACAATTGATTAAAAAACAGACAACAGGAAAGGACCGCATGATCAAGATTCTTTTAATTTTGCTCACAGTAGTGTCGGTGTTGATCATATTTATATTTCCATTCGGTATTATCCTTCCGGTAGCGCTTATTGCTCTGGATGTATTTATGTTTCAGAGAATGGATGTTGAATATGAGTATCTGTTTGTCAACGGAGATCTTGATATCGACAAGATTATGCACAAAGCAAGACGTAAGAGAGTGTGTTCCGTCAATATCAATGATGTGGAGATTCTTGCACCGGCGGATTCGGGAGATGCGAGACAGTATCAGAGAGCGAAGACGCAGGATTACACATCTGCATCCGGAAGCAAGAACGTATATGCCCTTGTGGTAAATGAGAAGGGTGTGTTGAAAAAGATTTTATTTGAGCCAAATGATTCGATCGTGGAAGGATTTTTCCTCATGGCTCCGAGAAAAGTTGTAAGAAAAAAATAGGAAAAATCAAGGAAAGTGCAAAAAGCGGTTGACAACGTCCGGTCGGATTAGTTATTATAGCAGTTAATAAAATAATGTTTTTTATTATCCGTCCTAATAATAAATTAGGGCGGATGATTGTAACATACACAGAAGGAGAAAGGAGATTATCATGGGAAAGATTATTGGGGAAGGGATTACATTTGATGACGTATTGCTGGTGCCGGCATATTCAGAGGTGATTCCAAATCAGGTGGATTTATCTACTTATCTTACAAAGAAGATCAAATTAAACATACCGATGATGAGTGCCGGTATGGACACAGTTACAGAGCATCGTATGGCAATTGCTATGGCGCGTCAGGGAGGCATCGGTATTATCCATAAAAATATGTCTATTGCGGAACAGGCAGAAGAAGTAGACAAGGTAAAACGTTCAGAGAATGGTGTTATCACAGATCCGTTCTATCTCTCTCCGGAGCATACACTGGAGGATGCAAATAATCTCATGGCAAAATTCAGAATCTCCGGTGTTCCGGTGACAGAAGGAAAGAAGCTTGTAGGTATCATCACAAACCGTGATTTGAAATTCGAAGAAGATTTCTCTAAGAAGATCAAAGAGTCTATGACATCGGAAGGACTGATCACAGCTTTGGAAGGAACAACTCTGGAAGAGGCGAAGAAGATTCTTGCAAAGGCGAGAAAAGAGAAACTTCCGATCGTAGATAAAGACTTTAATTTAAAAGGTCTTATTACAATTAAAGATATTGAGAAGCAGATCAAGTATCCATTGTCTGCAAAAGACTCCCAGGGACGTCTTCTTTGCGGTGCGGCAATCGGTATCACAGCTAATTGTCTGGAGCGCGCACAGGAACTTGTCAATGCACACGTAGACGTTGTTGTTATGGATTCAGCTCATGGACATTCTGCAAACGTAATCCGTACAGTAGAGATGGTAAAATCCAAATTCCCGGATCTTCAGGTGATTGCAGGTAACGTGGCAACAGGAGCTGCAACAGAAGCGCTGATCAAAGCGGGCGTAGATGCAGTGAAGGTAGGTATCGGACCTGGATCTATCTGTACGACCCGTGTAGTTGCAGGTATTGGTGTACCTCAGATCTCAGCAGTTATGGATTGCTATGAAGTGGCTGATAAATATGGAATCCCGATCATTGCAGACGGAGGAATCAAGTATTCCGGAGATATGACTAAGGCAATTGCTGCAGGAGCAAATGTATGTATGATGGGAAGCATCTTCGCAGGATGTGACGAAAGCCCGGGAACATTTGAACTGTATCAGGGAAGAAAATACAAAGTATACCGTGGCATGGGTTCTATTTCCGCTATGGAAAATGGAAGTAAAGACCGTTATTTCCAAAGTGATGCTAAGAAACTTGTTCCGGAAGGTGTTGAAGGACGTGTTGCATATAAGGGAACTGTCGAAGACACTGTATTCCAGTTGATGGGAGGGCTTCGTTCCGGTATGGGTTACTGCGGAACTCCTACGATTGAAGACTTGAAGAAAAACGGACGGTTTGTGAAGATCTCTTCTGCTTCTTTAAAAGAAAGTCATCCACATGACATTCATATTACAAAAGAAGCTCCAAACTATAGTGTAGACGAGTAGGAAGGAAGAAAAGATGGCTGGTACATTTGGAAAAACAAGTAAAGGCGAGGCTGTTCAGTTATATGAGATTAGGAATGCGTCCGGAATGTGTGCCTGTATTACAGATTATGGAGCAAATCTTGTAAAGCTGTTTGTGCCGGACAGGGAAGGAAAGCTGACAGATGTAGTCCTTGGTTATGAGGATGCCTCCGGATACGAAGAGGGAACCTGCTTTATCGGTGCTGTAGTCGGAAGAGTGGCAAACCGTATTGGCGGAGCTTCCTTCGAGTTGAACGGCAAAACGTATACGCTTACAGATAATGATCAAGGCAATACACTGCACAGCGGCAGAGATTTTACGAATCAGAGAATGTGGGAAGTAGAGAAGCTTGCGGAAGACAGTATTACACTGAAGCTGCACAGCCCGGAAGGAGATCAGGGATATCCGGGAAGCGTAGATCTCTTCGTGACATATTCTGTGACAGAAGATAATAGCCTGTCCATTCATTATACAGGAACTCCTACAGAGGATACGCTTTTGAATCTCACAAATCACAGTTATTTTAATCTGGCAGGGCACGAAGCCGAAAGTGTGCTTTCGCAGAAGGTGATGATTCAGGCAGAGTCCTATGCGAGAGCCGACGCAAGTTCTATTCCTACAGGGGAACTAGTTCCGGTAGAAGGAACTCCGATGGATTTCCGTAAGGAAAAAGCGATCGGACAGGATATTGAGGCGGATTACGAGGCGCTGAATTTCGGCAGAGGCTATGACCACACATGGGTAATAGATGGCAGCGGAATGCGCAGGGCGGCAGTGATGCGTGCAGAAGAGACCGGTATTACAATGGAGGTCTGGACAGATCTTCCGGGAGTGCAGTTTTATACGGCAAACTATGTAGAAGATGAAAAAGGTAAGGACGGCGTTATATACGGAAGAAGAAGCGCTGCCTGCTTTGAAACACAGTATTTCCCGGATGCGATCCACAAAGACAATTTCAGAAAGCCGATCGTGCGTGCCGGTGAGGAATATTGTACAACGACTGTGTATAAATTTCTATAAAGGATAATCTTCATAAAATCCTAAGTAACTTTTCATAGAAATGTGAGAAATATGTGGTATGATAATACAAGATGTTCGATGGAGAGTTTACCAAGAGATGAAGAAGAAACGATACAGAAAGCCGTTAAGCGCGGCTCAGAGAAAAAGAAAGGTCCAGCGAAACATTCGTCTGGGCCTTGTTTTGTTACTGGCGATGTTTGTGTTGACCGGTGTGCTGAAGATCATTCACCCGTCTTTATTTTCGCAGAAATATTATGAGCTGGACGGTGACAATATTGATGCATGCAGACCGGAGATGGAAGTAGATCTTCTTACGCCCAACGAGTATTCAAGACCTGGGACAAAGACGGAGAAGATCACGGCAATTGTGATTCATTATACAGCGAACCCGGGTGCCACAGCCAGAGGAAACAGGGATTATTTTGAAAATTTAAAAAATACTCATATTACGAAGGCGAGCAGCAACTTTGTTGTGGGCTTGGACGGGGAGATCATTCAGTGTGTGCCGACGTGGGAAGTGGCTTATGCGTCCAATGACAGGAATAAGGACAGCGTATCGATCGAATGCTGCCATCCGGATGAGAGTGGGAAATTTACAGAGAAGACATATCGCTCCATGGTACAGCTTTCTGCGTGGCTCTGTCTTAAATTCGATCTTACAGAGAAGGATCTTATCCGCCACTATGATGTAACGGGAAAGAACTGTCCCAAATATTTTGTGGAAGATGAGGCGGCATGGGAGACCTTTAAAGCAGATGTGGGAAAAACGCTCGCAGAGGCGAAATAAAGGGCTTACAGCGGTGAAATAGCTTGCACTGTCCGAAAATTGTTGATATAATACACACGCATATAAAGGCTGGGAGGACAGGACAAGGAGAGACAACATGAACGATTTGGAAATGTACAGGGAACAGTTAAGCCTTTGTGATGACAAGATTATAGACGCGCTTGTGGAGCGCGGGAAGATTGTGGAGAAGATCATGTCATATAAAGAAGAGTATGGCATGCCGATTCTTCAGCCGCAGCAGGAGACAAAACAAAAGGTAAGACTGGAAGCAAAGCTTGAGGGAAATAAATACAAAGAAGAGATTTATGATATATTCCGAAGAATTTTACGCAACAGCAAACGGATACAGGCAAGAAAGCTTTTTGGCTATAATATTGTGCTGATTGGATTTATGGGAGCGGGGAAAACAACCATTTCAGATTATCTGAGCACAATGTTTGCAATGAAGGTTGTGGAGATGGACGGACTGATCGCAGAGAGGGAAGGGATGAGCATCCCGGATATTTTTGCGACGTACGGTGAAGAATATTTCCGTGATCTGGAGACGAATCTTCTGAAAGAGCTGCAGGAGGAGAGTAATCTGGTGATTTCCTGTGGCGGAGGAGCTGCTCTTAGAGAGTGTAATATAGCTGAGATGAAGAAGAATGGCAGGGTTGTTCTTCTGACCGCAAGCCCGGAAGTGATCTTAGATCGTGTGAAGGACAGTGATGACCGTCCGGTGCTGAAGGGACGGAAAAGTATAGAAGGAATAACAGAATTGATGGAACAGCGCCGCGAGCGGTATGAAGCGGCGGCAGATATTGTGATTCAGACAGACCATAAGAGTGTGCAGGAGATTTGTGAGGAATTAATTCAGCGTCTGTCGGAAATGGATGAGGAGTAATGTTTGATTATTTTTTTCCGGACCGGTATATCGCGTCCACTTATGTGATTGATTTTGAAAAATTATATGAAAAGGGAGTCAGAGGTCTGATCTTTGACATTGACAATACATTAGTGCCGCACGGGGCGCCGGCGGATAAGCGGGCAGTGGAATTATTTGCCAGACTTAAGAAGATCGGATTCCGATGCTGCCTGATCTCCAACAATCAGGAGCCGCGTGTCAAGATGTTCAACGAGAAGATTCAAGTAGACTACATCTATAATGCACATAAGCCATCTACGAAGAATTATCGAAGAGCGATGGAGATCATGGGCACAAAGGAAGAGAGCACCGTGTTTATCGGGGATCAACTCTTTACAGATGTGTGGGGCGCCAAGCGTGCGGGGATTCCGAATATCCTCGTGAAACCAATTCATCCGAAGGAAGAAATACAGATTGTAATAAAGCGCCGTCTTGAGGCAATCGTGCTTCATTTTTATAAGAAAAGTCTCAAATAAAAAAAGGTTGAAAAAACCGGTAATATATTATAAAATAAAAAGAGCGAATAGAACGAAAAGTGCCAATGCGCACGATTTAAGGAGGATAAAGAAATGGCAAAGAAGTCAGCAGGCGAATTTAGAAATGGCATGACACTTGAAATCGATGGAAAGGTATGTCAGGTTGTTGAATTTATGCATGTAAAACCGGGAAAAGGCGCAGCTTTTGTCCGTGTGAAATTAAGAGATATCATTAATGGTGGTGTGATTGAGACGACATTCCGTCCAACAGAGAGCTTTGACGAAGCGTTCATTGAGAGAAAGAAAATGCAGTATTTATACAATGATGGGGAACTGTATTACTTCATGGACAATGAGACATTTGATCAGATCGCAGTAAGCTCTGAAGATGTAGGAGATTCTCTGAAGTTTGTAAAAGAGAACGAGGAAGTAAGCGTAAGCATTTACCAGGGAAAACCATTTGCAATTGAGCCACCTCTTACAGTAGAGCTTCGTGTTACAGAGACAGAGCCTGGATTCAAGGGCAATACAGCACAGGGAGCTACTAAGCCGGCAATTGTTGAGACAGGTGCACAGGTTGCAGTTCCATTATTCGTAGAACAGGACGAGATGATCAAGATCGATACACGTACTGGCGAATACTTATCAAGAGCATAAGGAAAACTTAATAAGATCCTAAGAAGAAAAGCCTTGCAAATCATGCGAGGCTTTTTTATAATAGAAATCACCATAAATCTTATTCAAAGAAATCTGAATTTCTTGGCAGAGATCTTGCCGGTATTCAACAAAAGTTCGAAAAAAACACACCTGCCTGCGTGGCCGGAAAGGAGAAAAATGACATATTGTCAATTCGTGCAGGAGGTAAAAGAAAAAGTGAAAGAGGGGGTGAAAGCCGATCAGTCTGTAACACTCTATACGTCGGTAAAAAATAACGGTGTGAAGAGGACGGGGCTTATGTTCTCGGAGCAGGGAATCAATGTGGCGCCGGCCATATATCTGGAATCTTTTTATGAAGATTATCAAAAGGGACAGCGGCTGGAGGATGTGGCTGATGAAATTCTTGTGCTGTATGGAAAAGTGAAGGCGGATCATTCATGGGAGGAAGACTGTTTCCAATGTTATGAGAAAGTGAGAGATCGAATTGTCTTCCGTCTGATCAATCGAAAAGCAAATGAAGAATTGTTAAAAACAATCCCGTATGTTCCGTATCTTGATCTGGCGGTCGTGTTCTATGTGTTGGTTGATGTCAATGTTCACGGGACAGTATCACTGCTTATAAGAGAACCACTGCTCCTGGAATGGAAAGTGTCGGTGAAAGAACTGTATGATCAGGCGCTTCAGAATACGCCGTCATTATTCCCTTATGAATTCCGGGCGCTCCGGGCGGTGATCGAAGAGGTTTTCCCGAGTGACCGCCAATCAGAAGAAGAATATATGTATGTGTTAAGTAACCGCTTTCAAAGCTTTGGTGCGGCGGTGATTCTCTATCCGAACCGACTGAAGCAGATAGGGTGCGTCATGGATGATGATTATTACGTACTTCCAAGCAGTGTGCATGAAGTGCTGATCGTGCCGGCAGAGTATGTGCGGAACAGAAAGATGCTGGACGAAATGGTGAGAGAAGTGAATCAGGTCTGTGTGGAGGAAGAGGAAATATTGAGCGATCACGCATACTATTACGACCGAAGTGAAGATCTTCTTACGATGTGAAAAGATAAACGATGAGTGTAAAGCAAAAAAGCAAAAAAGTAAAGGAAATGTGTACAGCATTTCCTTTACTTTATCTCGGAAATGTGCTAATATAACAAATGCAGTTTCTTGTATACTGCTATGCACCCGTAGCTCAGGGGATAGAGCACCGCCCTCCGGAGGCGGGAGCGGCGGTTCGAATCCGCCCGGGTGTGTACCTTGAAAAGTGCTTATATTGTGTGGAGGTAGTCTATGAAAAGAGAGAGTTACGGCCGCCTTATTATGACAATCGGTATTTTGCTGATGGTGATAGCAGGAGCAGTCGGATGTAGTCTTACCACAGAAAAAACACAGCAAGAAGCACAAAAGATAAAGAAGACAGATGTGAAGACCGAAAATAAAGACGGTGAAATTATGAGTAAAAACCCTCTTACGAAGGTGACAGCACCTGAATTTACAAAAGCGGTAGAGAAGTATTACGAATCGCTGGCGGATAAGACGGATTACATAGAGGGTTATGAAGGAATTGAAGTTTATAAAAAAGAAGGTCTTTATCCGGATACTTATCTTGCATTTGTCAGATATGGAATGAAGATAAAGGATATATATACCGTAGTTCCGGGGCTTGGCACTTTGTATGTGGTAAAAGACGGGACAAGCGGAACGTATCAGATCCACACGGAAGAATTGGATGACCGGACAGAAGACTATATTGAAACTGTGGCTGTGCATAAAGATGTGCAGGTGATGATGGAAGAGAGCAGGAAAGAATATCAAAAGGCTGTACAGTCAGATGCTTTGCTTCGAGAGGCATTGTCAGATCTGAAGCAGGCGTATGAGAGTTCTGCAGACAGTTTAGAATAATATAAAGAATAAAGAGAGTCGGATTCTTAAGGTGAGAATCCGGCTTTTTTGATACAAGGATAGAAAGAGGGATAGAGATGGCAGGATATAAGTATGCGATAAAAAGAGCGTTTCCCTATACGATTCCGGTGCTGACCGGATATTTATTTATTGGGATTGCATTTGGTGTGATGTTTGCGGAAAAAGGATATTCGTTTCTTTGGGCAATATTAATGAGTTTGATGGTATATGCAGGATCGGGACAATATCTGGCCGTGAATTTTTTTGCCCCGGGGGTATCATTTCTTCATGTTATTTTTATGACGTTGATGGTGAATATCAGGCATGTGTTTTATGGGATTTCCCTTTTAGAGCGGTTTCACAGTATGGGTAAGAAACGCTGGTATATGATTTTCGGATTGACGGATGAGACGTATTCTCTTCTGTGTACAACGAAGGTTCCGTCCGGTGTGGAGGAAGAGAAGTTTTTGTTTGTCATTTCTATGATGAATCAGTCATACTGGGTGATCGGTTCTGCCATCGGCGGGATTGCGGGAAGTCTGCTTCCTTTTAATTCAGAAGGCATCGACTTTGCCATGACTGCACTTTTTGTTGTGATCTTTGTAGAGCAGTGGATGGAGAAGAAAAATCGTATCCCGGAATTGATCGGGGTGCTGGCAGCGATTCTCTCTTTAAATATTTTCGGGGCAGAAAACTTTGTATTGCCATGTATGCTGCTGATCATATGTATTTTATTTGTATCAAAGAAGAAGCTGGAAGGGAGCGTGAGTGAAAAATGCCGGTAAGTGCAGGAACATCATTTCTTATTATTTTAGCAGTTGCACTGACAACATTTGCAACACGTGTCCTCCCTTTTCTTATATTTCCGAAAGGGAAAGAGATTCCGGAAGTTGTTCGCTATCTGGGAAGAGTGCTGACTCCGGCGGTCATCGGAATGCTTGTGATCTATTGTCTGAAGGGAACTACGCTTTCAGAGCTTCCTTATGGAATTCCGGAAGGATTGGCTGTACTTGTGACCGCAGGGCTTCATATCTGGAAGAGGAACAACCTGTTGAGTATCGGGGCGGGAACGATACTCTATATGTTTTTGATTCAAGTCGTATTTTAGAGATTTTACACGGTTTCATCACAGTTTAAACACATTTATCACGTACACTGACTACATAAGAAAAGAAGAAACCGTGAAAGGAGTCATATTTTATGTCAAACGAATATAATTATTATACACCGGAATCTGGACCGGATTATAACTATGAACAGAATCAGGAACAAAAAAGGAAAGAGAAGAAGAAAATGCCAAAATTTATAAAGGTGATCAGTCTGGCGCTTGTGTTTGGTATTGTGGCAAGTGTAGCATTTCAGGCAACGAATCTTGTGGCAGATAGATTCCTCGGTACGACAGAGAGCCGCGAAGTGAAGTCTGTTGATAATACGAAAATATCCCAAAGTACAGGTGAAACTGCCAAATCTGACATTGCCTCCATTGCGGAGGAAGTGATGCCGTCTGTAGTTTCGATCACGAACTTAAGTGTACAGCAGGTACAGAGCTTCTTCGGAGGAATTCAGGAACAGGAAAGTAAAAGTGTCGGGTCGGGCATTATCATATCCCAGAATGATTCGGAGCTTCTGATTATTACAAATAACCATGTAGTAGAGGGAAATGAGACGCTGACAGTATCCTTTGTAGATGAGGAGAGTGTAGAGGCACAGGTAAAAGGTACAGATGCAACGAAAGATCTTGCTGTGATCGCTGTGCAGACAAAGGAAATTAAAGATACAACGATGGATCAGATTAAAGTGGCTTCACTTGGAAATTCCGATCAGCTTCAGGTGGGTGAATCTGTGATCGCAATCGGGAATGCACTGGGATACGGGCAGTCTGTTACTTCCGGTATTGTCTCGGCAACCGGGCGTGAGCTGGGTGGAATTGATGAAAAGCTGATCCAGACAGATGCCGCGATCAACCCGGGTAATAGTGGAGGCGCTCTTCTGAATGCAAATGGAGAGGTGATTGGTATCAATACAGTCAAGGTGGCAACGGATACGGTAGAGGGAATGGGATATGCAATTCCGATCTCCAGTGTCAGTGATATTATTGAGAATTTGATGAATCAGGAGACAAAGACCAAGGTTTCAGAGGCAGAGCAGGGACAGCTTGGAATTCAAGGTGTGGATGTGACAGCGGATAGTTCCGAAATGTACAATATGCCGACCGGTGTCTATGTATCGGAAGTGATTGCCGGCGGAGGAGCAAAGAAAGCGGGAATTACAAAAGGATCGGTCATCACAGGAATCAATGGAACCAGTATCGATGGTATGCAGGCTTTGAAGGAACAGCTCCAGTATTACAGAGCCGGAGAGACTGTGAAGATTACAGTGGCAACACCGGAGAAGAATGGGGAATATGCTAAGCGTGATGTAGAAGTAACGCTTGGAAAAAAATCATAGTTGTTTGCTATTTTATTTCTTTTGTAGTATAATGCAGTTAAGATTATGAAAATGAGGTAGGAGGCAGAAATACGAATGAAATGTCCGATTTGTGGTCAGCAGTTGCGACCGGGAAAGAAAGATCCAAATTATCTGCTGTGTTATAATTGTAAAAAGAAATTTAAGGTGCCACAGCAGAATAAAGAAGCAGAGCCAGAACAGAAATACTCCAATATTCCACCGAAGAAGGTACGGGAGAAACGGGAGACTGAGATGCGTAAAGCATACGATGACCTGCTTTCTATAGAGGATGAGAAAAAGAAGAAAAAAGCCGCTCCGAAGACGAAGAAACGTCAGGATTATGATGATTACGATGACTATGATGATGTATATGATGATGAGCCAATGTCAAAAGCTCCGATCATTATCCTTGCAATTGCAATCGTTGTAGTAGCCGGAGTGATCGCTTATATGTTATTAAAGTAAAAGATATTGGACAGAGATGTGAAAAAACGTCTCTGTCCTTTTTTGTGCCATGAGCGATGGAATGTGAAGGTGGCACGGGTTGGATGCGCACATTTTTTCGCTGCTTTCATACTATAATAGTGCAAATATAGTAGAAAGAAGGAAAAGGGATGCCGAATTATCGATATCAGACACCGGATGCAATGTGCCGGACGAGAAATGTCTGTAAAGAATCCTGCATGGAGCAGCGGATGCCCGGACGGGATATTTGTGATGAGCCGATTGCTATGGCATATGTTCCGTGGCAGAAATGGCAGGCGCTCTATGAGGCGGAAAAAGGGTTCTGCCGGGGAACGATCTTTGCAGAGCTTGACAAACCATTTGAAGGGACAGGAGGGCGGCTGCGATGATGGAGAACAGATTGTCGAAAAAAGAATTGCTGGACTGGATCAATGTTGTCAGCTTTGCAGTGGATGATGTGAAATTATTTTTGGATACTCATCCGTATGACGAAGAAGCGCTGCAGTATTTTGATGAATTCAAAAAGCAGCATGTGCAGGCAATGAAGGAATATGCGAAATATTATGGACCTCTGACGCTGGATACTGCTGCAGAGTCCTGTGACAGGTGGAAATGGGTGCTGGAACCATGGCCATGGCAGGAAGGGGGATGCTAATCAATGTGGAATTATGAGAAAAGGTTGCAGTATCCGGTGAAGATTACGAAGACGAATCCGAAGATCGCACAGATTATTATTACGCAGTTTGGAGGACCGGACGGAGAACTGGCTGCTTCTATGAGATATCTGTCGCAGCGTTATACAATGCCTTACCGGGAGGTTACGGGAACATTGACAGATATCGGTACAGAGGAGCTTGCGCACATGGAAATGATCTGTGCCATTGTATATCAGCTTACGAAAGATATGTCTATGGAAGAACTGGAACGTTCTGGCTTTGATAAATATTATGTGGATCATACATTGGCATTGTGGCCACAGGCAGCAAGCGGCGCGCCGTGGACTGCAACATATTTTCAGTCTAAGGGCGATCCGATCACAGACCTGCATGAAGATATGGCAGCAGAACAGAAGGCTCGAACCACTTACGATAATATTCTGCGTCTGGTGAAAGATCCGGAAGTTTGTGACCCGATTCGATTTTTACGAGAGAGGGAGATTGTTCATTATCAGAGATTCGGTGAGTCTCTTAGAATTGTTCAGGATAAATTAGATGCGAAGAACTTCTATGCATTTAACCCGGAATTTGATCTTCGGGCGCTGGGCAATAAATAAAGTAGCTGTGTCAATCATGGGGTGGGATTTTGGAAATCTCGCTCCATGATTGCATTTTCATTTTTCTCTTCCTTTTGTTGTATTTCTTATATTGCTCCAACATTTAAGGTTGTTTTTGAGAACGTATATGAGTATAATAATAACAATTGGGAGTGTAAAAGAATATGACGAAAAAAGAGAAAACAAGAAAAAGTAAAAGAAAAATTCAATATTATGATTATAGCCTGGTGGCGATTTTAGTGTTCATGATCTGTTTTGGGCTGGTGATGCTTTATAGTACCAGTTCTTACAGCGCGCTGATCGACTATCAGGACAGTATGTTCTATTTTAAACGTCAGTTGATCTTCTGTGTGGTTGGGCTGGGAGTGCTGTATGTTGTATCTAAGATTGATTATCACTGGTATATTAAGCGTGCGAAATTTTTCTATTTCGTTTCCGTCTTCCTGATGGCGCTTGTTCAGACACCACTTGGAAAAGAAGTAAACGGCGCGAGAAGATGGTTGAGACTTCCGGCAGGGCAGCAGCTTCAGCCTGCCGAGGTGGCAAAAATTGCCGTGATCTTATTCATTCCGGTGCTGCTGTGCCAGATGGGCAAAGAAATCCGTACCTTACAGGGAATCGGAAGAGTGCTGCTGTGGGGCGGATTCTCCTCAGCCTGTGTATTGTTTCTGACAGATAACTTAAGTACAGCGATCATTGTATTTGGTATTACCTGTATTCTGATCTTTGTAGTGCATCCGAAGACGGCTCCGTTTGCCGCACTTGTGTCAGTGGGGCTTGTGATCCTTCTTGCGGGAGTCCAGATTATCAGTGCAACCATGTCTACCAGTGAGAATTTCCGTATGAGACGTATCATCGCGTGGCTGAATCCGGAGGAATATGCGGCAGAGGGTGCATATCAGACGCTGCAGGGATTATATGCGATCGGTTCGGGAGGATTCTTCGGAAAGGGACTTGGAAACAGTGCACAAAAAAGGATTATTCCAGAGGTTCAAAATGATATGATCCTGTCTGTTATCTGCGAGGAGCTTGGAATCTTCGGCGCTATTGTAGTTCTTATTTTATTTGCAATGCTCTTATACCGTCTTCTGTTTATTGCTCAGAATGCACCGGATCTCTATGGCTCTCTGATCGTGACTGGTATCTTTGCGCACATTGCCCTTCAGGTTGTGTTAAATGTAGCGGTTGTAACAAATACCATTCCGAATACGGGAATTACGCTTCCGTTTATTAGTTACGGAGGTACATCTATCTTATTTTTGATGGCAGAAATCGGGATTGCATTGGGCGTGTCCGGTAAAATCGAGCTTGAAGAATAAAAAGAGGGAAAATAATCAATAAAAGTCTTTCTTTTCCAATGGTTCTGTGATATGATAAAAGACGTAGTATTTAATACTACATTTTATGGAAGTGAATATCATGCCGAGGAATGGCGGTATGTGGGGAGGATGACTATGAATTATAAGATTATCGTAGATAGTTGTGGAGAATTGACAGAGGAGATGAAGGCTTCAGGAAGATATGAGACGGCATCTCTTGAGATTGAACTTCAGGGGAAGCATATTGTGGATGATGAGACATTTGATCAGGCAGAGTTTTTGAAATTAGTAGCAGAGTCCTCGGAATGTCCGAAATCTTCCTGTCCGTCCCCGGAGAGATATATGGAAGCTTATCACTGTGATGCGGAACACATTTATGCAGTAACGTTATCTGCTGAACTCAGTGGTTCTTATAACAGTGCAGTGCTGGGAAGAAATTTATACGAAGAGGAGTATGGAGAAAAGAAGATTCATATCTTTAACTCCCGTTCAGCATCTGTCGGGGAGACACTGATTGCTCTTAAGGCAGCAGAATGTGAAGAGAAGGGCATGTCTTTTGAGGAGACAGTAGAAACGGTGGAAGCCTATATTGAAGAACAGCACACGTATTTTGTGTTGGAGACATTGGATACATTGAGAAAGAACGGAAGACTGACCGGGATTAAGGCGGTTGTGGCAACAGCGCTTAACATTAAGCCGGTGATGGGCTCCACGCCGGAAGGAACGATCTGCCAGCTTGGACAGGCGAGAGGTATTAAGAAAGCTCTCGTGAAGATGGTGGAGCAGGTGGCAGAGGATGTAAAAAATTCAAAAGATAAAATCCTTGCCATCGCGCACTGTAATTGCAGAGACAGGGCAGAAGCAGTGAAGAATATGATTCTTGAAAAAATCAACGTCAAAGATGTGATCATTCTTGATACGGCAGGTATCAGCAGCATGTATGCAGCTGACGGCGGAGTGATTGTTGTTGTATAATTGAGAGAATTGTGATAAGATAATCCTAGTTGTACAATAGAAGGAGTTAAAGTAAGATGAGTCAGGCAAAAGTAGACAGATATAAAAAGGAAAAAGCGAACCGCAAAAAGAATATGAAAAAAGAAAAGATTCAGAACGTATTACGCAAATGCGCAGTTTTTGTGGTAGCACTTGTACTGGTAGGATGGATTGGATATTCAGCATACAACACGTATGAATCAAAGAAGCCGAAAGAAGAAGTGGAGATTGATTATTCGGCTGTAACTGATTTCCAGCAGAGAATGAGCGAAGCAGCAGAATAGAAAAATATAAGATGGAAGTGTCAAAAGAAGTACTTGAGAGAAAGTGCTTCTTTTTTTGTGCTTTTGGCGACAACGGAGCTTAACGCTATTTAATATAGAAACTTCATTCGGAATAAAACTTTGTTGGCGAAAAGTTGTTTTTTACATGAAAAAGGGCTTGAAATTGCAGGTAAAGTGGTTTACAATGGTTTCAAGTGGTAGAAAGTGGTGAAAAGTGGTACAAAGTGGCAGAGAGGGAGCTGCCTGCTTTGAAAGAAGGTGAGTTCTAATGTTGAAGGGAGAGTACAGTCATAATATCGACGCAAAAGGAAGACTTATCATTCCGGCAAAGTTTCGTGACGATCTAGGGGAGAATTTCGTCATAACAAAAGGAATGGAAAACTGCCTTTATGTATACCCGGAAACAGAATGGAACGCTTTCGAAGAAAAACTTAACGCCTTACCAACCACTACAGACAAGAATGCCCGTGCTTTTGCGCATTTCTTTCAGGGAAGCGCAACAGACGGAGACCTTGATAAACAAGGCAGAACATTGATTCCTTCCGTGCTTAGAACCTATGCGAAACTGGATAAAGAAGTCGTATTTATCGGTATGGGGAAGCGTGCCGAGATTTGGGACAAAGCAAGATGGGATGAAAAGAATGCTGAAGTGGAACTTAATATTGAGGATATTGCATCCGAGATGGAAGCGAGCGGGTTCAGTATCTAGAGGGAGAAGATATGGAATTCGTACACAAATCAGTATTACTTAACGAAACAATTGATGGATTAAACATTCAGCCCGATGGCATCTATGTGGATGGTACATTGGGCGGAGGCGGACATGCTTACGAAGTGTGCAGACGCCTCGGAGACAAGGGGAGTATTGTAGGAATAGACCAGGATGCAGCGGCCATTGAAGCCGCAGGCAACCGCTTAAAAGACTTCGGGGAGAAAGTTACAATAGTCAGGAGCAACTATTGTGATATGAAGTCGAAGCTCCATGAACTTGGCATTGACAAGGTCGATGGGATCGTGCTTGATCTGGGCGTGTCATCTTATCAGCTGGACACGGCAGAACGAGGATTCTCTTATCGCGAAGATGCACCTCTGGATATGCGGATGGATACACGTCAGAAGATGACGGCCAGAGACATCGTCAATGACTATGAAGAGATGGAATTATACCGCGTGATCAGAGACTACGGGGAGGATAAGTTTGCGAAAAATATCGCGAAACACATCGTAGCAGCGCGCAAAGTAAAACCCATCGAGACCACAGGGGAACTGACGGAGATTATAAGAGCGTCTATCCCCATGAAGTATCAGAAGAAGTCGGGACATCCCGCAAAAAGAACTTTTCAGGCAATTCGTATTGAATTGAATCGGGAGCTGGAAGTGTTGAAAGATTCGCTGGATGACATGATCGATCTGTTAAATCCGGGTGGAAGACTTTGTATTATTACCTTTCATTCGTTGGAAGATCGCATTGTGAAAAGCGCATTTCGGAAAAATGAGAATCCGTGTACATGTCCGAGTGATTTTCCGGTCTGTGTGTGCGGAAAAGTATCAAAAGGGAGTATTTTAACTAGAAAACCAATTCTTCCAAGCGAGGAAGAAATGGAAGAAAACAGTCGGGCGAAAAGTGCCAAGCTTCGCATCTTTGAGCGGAGTTAAGACGACAAAAGAGTATAAAATAATAGAAAGGGGAAACGTACGATGGCGGCAAGACAGACATCAGGAAGACAAGCTTATTCATACAACAGAACAACGAGACAAGCCTACGTATACGGCAATGTGGCAGCACAGCCGGAATACGAGCCAAGAAGACGTAAAGAAGAGCCGAAGAGGCGTAAAAAGGTCAGCCACCAGGTGCGTAAGAACCGTAAGAAAGCCCTGCATATGAGTCAGGGCTATGTGATTTTTTTGGCTGTGGCAGCAATCTGCGCTCTGCTTATCTGTGTGAATTATGTTAATCTTCAGTCCAGGATTACAAAAAGATCGAAGAACATTACTGCGATGCAGGAAGAATTAGCTAGCATGCGAGAGGAAAATACCACTCGTTACAATGCGGTTATGGATTCTGTGAACTTGGAGGAGGTGCGGAAAACTGCACAGGAGAAGCTGGGAATGGTCTATGCGGCAGATGCCCAGATCGTGGAATATCAGAAGACTTCTTCTGATTATGTAAAGCAGTATGAGAAGATTCCGAAAGAAGGAGTCCTTGCACAGTCAGATAAAAAGTAAATAGCAGGTGAAAGTATGGCAAAAAGAAGAAGAAATCCTTTCCGAAGGAAATTTAGTAAGACCATGCAGAGAAAGCTAGTCATGCTGTTCGCGGCAATTGTACTGGCTTTTGTTTTCTTAGTGGGAAGAATTACATATATTAATGCGGCAAGCGGTGACAAGTATACGAAGCTTGTGCTGGATCAGCAACAGTACGGCAGCCGCGCGATTCCGTTTAAGCGGGGAGACATTGTGGATCGGAATGGTACCAAGATTGCTACCAGTGAACGAATCTACAATGTAATCTTAGATATGAAAGTTATGCTGAGCAAAGAAGAGTATATAGAACCTACGATTCAGGTGTTAGAGGACTGTTTCGGGATTGCAGAAGAAGACGTCAGAACGTTGATGGATAAGAATCCGACCGGCCGCTACAATATTCTGAAGAAAGGTGTAGATTATGCGACGGCTCAGAAATTTAATAAAATTGAATCAGACAGTGAGAAATATCCGAATGTAAAAGGAATCTGGCTGGAAGAAGATTATGTGCGAAAATATCCGTACAATACGCTGGCCAGTGATGTGATCGGCTTTACGGTAGATGGAAATGTCGGAAGTAACGGAATTGAGGCATCTTACAATTCTGTTTTAAATGGAACAGATGGACGAGAATACGGCTATCAGGATGAAAGCACCTCTTTTGAGCAGACGGTAAAGGAGCCGGAAAACGGGCAGACAGTCATGTCAACCATTGATCTTCAGGTTCAGAGTATCGTAGAAAAACATATTTTAGAGTTTAATGAAGAACATAAAAATCAGGCAAGGGAAGGCGAAGGAAGTCTGGACACGGCAGTGATCGTGATGAATCCGCAAAACGGAGAGATTCTGGCAGAGGCATCTTATCCGAATTATGATCTGAACAATCCGAGAGATCTGACGAAATATTATACAGAAGAACAGATTGAAGCAATGAGTGATGAAGAGAAGCTGGATACACTGAACTCTCTGTGGAATAATTTTTGTGTCAGTGATACTTATGAGCCGGGCTCCACATTTAAGCCATTTGTGATCTCGGCAGGATTGGAGACCGGTGTACTGACCGGTGAGGAATCCTATACGTGTGGTGGTGTCCTTCATGTGGGGGATCACGATATCCATTGCAGTAACCGTGACGGTCATGGAACGCAGACTCTGAAGCGGGCGTTGGAAAATTCCTGTAACGTAGCGCTTATGCAGATCGGTGAGTCTATGGGAGCAGAAGAATTTACCCGTTATCAGGAACTGTTCGGGTTTGGCGAGATGACAGGAATCGATCTTCCGGGAGAGGCATCTACAGAAGGTCTTCTCTATGAAGCAGAAAATATGGATGCTGCCAGTTTGGCAACCAATGCGTTTGGACAGAACTTTAATGTGACGATGACGCAGCTTGCAGCATCATTTTGTTCTCTTGTAAATGGAGGCAATTACTATGAGCCTCATGTGGTTAAGCAGATTCAGGACGAGAGTGGAAATGTAACAGAGACGAAAGATCCGGTACTTGTAAGAAAGACAATCTCGAAAGAGACAAGTGATATCATTAAAGATTATATGTACGGTGTTGTGGAAGAAGGAACCGGAAAGTCTGCGGCAGTGGAAGGTTATGCGATTGGTGGAAAAACAGGTACGGCAGAGAAGCTTCCGCGAAGAAACGGAAAATACCTTGTTTCCTTTATCGGCTATGCGCCACAGGAAAATCCTCAGGTAGTTGTGTACGTTGTGGTCAATGAACCAAATGCACAGGGTCAGGCAAACAGTGGTTTTGCCACAGAACTGGCATCTAAGATCATGGGAGAGATCTTCCCGTATCTCGGAATTGAAAAGAAAGCAGAAAAAACAGAATAAGTGAATAACCCCGTGGAAGCTTTAATAAATTTATAGAAAGCTTGTGCGGGGTTTTTTATGAAAAATAAAACGTATAATAAGAAGAAAATGTTGCTTGTATTTTTGTGCGCGCTGGTCGTCATTATCGGACTGACAGGGCGTCTTGTTTATCTGATGATCTTCGATGCAGAATATTATCAGGAGAAAGCAAAATCGTTGCATGAAAGAGAGCGGGAGATCAAAGCGGCAAGAGGAGAGATCATTGACCGCAACGGTACAGTGCTTGCGACGAATAAAACGGTGTGTACGATCTCTGTGATCCACAGTCAGATTAAGGAGCCGGAACGGGTGATTAAAGAATTATCAAGTATTCTCGGTCTGGAAGAAGAGACTGTAAGAAGGCGCGTGGAAAAAGTGTCTTCCATGGAACGGATCAAGACAAATGTGGAGAAGGAAGTGGGAGATAAGATTCGTAATCTGGAACTGGATGGTGTGAAGGTGGATGAAGATTTTAAGCGTTATTATCCGTTTGAGGAACTTGCATCCAAAGTTCTTGGATTTACCGGAGGGGACAATCAGGGAATTATCGGCTTGGAAGTTGGATATGAAAATGAGCTGAAGGGGCAAAATGGGATGATTCTTACTACTACAGATGCGAGAGGGATTGAGTTGGATGGCGTTGCAGAAGACCGGATAGAACCAAGGGCGGGGAATACGCTTCAGATCAGTTTGGATTATAATATTCAGATGTATGCGCAGCAGATGGCAGAGAAAGTGATGGAAGAAAAGCAGGCGGAAAAAGTGGCGATCCTGCTTATGAACCCGAAGAACGGAGAAATTCTTGCCATGGTAAATGTGCCGGAATTTAACCTGAATGAACCATTTGTCTTAAATACAGAAGGAAGCGAAAATCTCACTCCGGAAGAAAAACAGGACGCATTGAATCAGATGTGGAGAAACGGTTGCATCAATGATACCTATGAACCTGGATCAACTTTTAAGATCATCACCTCTTCCGCCTGTCTGGAGGAAGGAGTGGTGAAGCTTGATGACCGTTTTCACTGCCCCGGATATAAAATGGTAGAAGACAGGAAGATCCGGTGCCACAAAGTGGGAGGACATGGCTCGGAAACCTTTGTGCAGGGCATACAGAATTCTTGTAATCCTGTATTTATCGAGATTGGACTTCGTCTGGGCAGCGATGATTTCTATAAGTATTTTGAGCAGTTCGGATTAATGGGTGAAACAGGTGTAGATCTTCCGGGTGAAGCTTCTACGATTATGCATAAAAAGGAAAATGTAGGACAGGTGGAGCTTGCTACTATGAGTTTCGGACAGTCTTTTCAAGTGACGCCTGTACAGATGGCTGCAACCGTCAGCTCTCTGATCAATGGCGGGTATCGTGTGACCCCTCATTTCGGCGTACAGGTGCTGGATGCAAAAGGAAAGAAGATTGAGACTCTTCATGAAGGGCGCGGAAAAAGGGTTGTCTCGGAAGAAACCTCAAAGACGATGCAGAAGTTATTGGAAAGCGTAGTGTCTGAGGGCTCCGGTAAGAATGCATATGTGGAGGGATATTCCATCGGCGGGAAGACCGCGACCTCCCAGACACTGCCAAGAAGTGCTAATAAATACATTTCCTCTTTCATCGGCTTTGCGCCGGCGCAAGATCCGCAGATTCTTGGCATGTGCGTGATCTATGATCCGCAGGGAATCTATTACGGCGGAACCATTGCGGCGCCTGTCATCGGCGATATTTTTGAGAACATATTTCCTTATCTTGGCATTGAAAAAGAATAGGAAATGAAGTATACTAGGTTAGGTTAAATGTATGAACGAACGAGAAAGATAAAGAGGTGGATTATGAATTATACAATATTTCTTCCGGTATTGATTGCTTTTGGACTTAGTGTAATGATGGGACCTGTGATCATTCCGATCCTTCGCAAATTAAAAATGGGGCAGACGGAACGAGTAGACGGTGTACAGTCGCATCTTAAGAAGGCAGGGACACCGACAATGGGCGGCGTGATCATCCTTCTGAGTGTGGTGATCACTTCCGTGTTTTATATCAAAGACTATCCGAAGATCATTCCAATCTTATTTGTAACGCTGGGCTTCGGTCTGATCGGATTTTTGGATGACTATTTAAAGGTTGTGATGAAACGTTCAGACGGTTTGTTCCCAAAACAGAAAATGGCGCTTCAGATCGTAGTGACCGCAGTGTTTGCTTTTTATCTTGTGAAATTTACAGACGTTTCGCTGACGATGCTGATTCCGTTTTCCGGCGGTTATTATCTTGATATTGGCTGGTTTGCGATTCCACTTATGTTCTTCGCTGTGATCGGAACCGTCAATGGCGTGAATTTTACAGACGGTCTGGATGGTCTTGCGTCCAGTGTCACTGTACTTGTGGCAACCTTCTTTACCGTGGTCGCAATCGGAACGAAGAGCGGCATAGAACCGATTACCTGTGCAGTAGTGGGAGCACTTCTGGGCTTCCTTCTGTTTAATGTCTATCCTGCCAGTGTGTTTATGGGAGATACGGGTTCTCTGGCTCTTGGCGGATTTGTAGCATCTACCGCATACATGCTGCAGATGCCGGTATTTATCGTGATTGTCGGATTGATTTATCTGATAGAAGTGTTGTCTGTTATGATCCAGGTAACCTATTTTAAGAAAACCGGTGGAAAACGTATTTTTAAGATGGCGCCGATTCATCATCATTTTGAATTGTGCGGATGGTCAGAGACAAGAGTAGTAGCAGTATTTTCCATTGCGACAGCACTTCTCTGCCTGATCGCTCTTATGGGTATGTAGGAGGAAGAAAATGTTAGTTACAGGAAAAAAAGTATTGGTTTTCGGTTCCGGAATCAGTGGGATCGGAGCTGTAAAATTATTGGAAGATCATGGGGCAGAGGTTGTGCTCTATGATGGAAATGAATCCCTTGATCAGGCAAGTCTTCGGGAACAGCTTGGAGAGAAGACCACGATCGTGCTTGGAGAGTTCCCGGAACATCTTCTTGAAGAACTGGATCTTGTCGTGTTAAGCCCGGGAGTTCCGACAGATCTTCCGGTTATTCTTGCTATGAAAGAGCATGGCATACAGGTGATTGGAGAAGTGGAGCTTGCATATGCATTCGGAAAAGGGGATGTGCTTGCGATCACAGGAACGAATGGAAAGACAACGACAACATCCCTGCTTGGTGAGATTATGAAGTGCCATCAGGAAGAAGTGTTTGTTGTAGGAAATATTGGTAATCCATATACAGTAGCTGCCGGTCAGATGACAGAACGTTCAGTGGCAGTGGCGGAGATGAGCAGCTTCCAGCTGGAAAGTATTGAGACTTTCCGTCCGAAGGTAAGTGCGATTTTAAATTTCACACCGGATCACTTGAACCGTCATCATACAATGGAAGCTTATGTGGAAGCAAAGAAACAGATTGCGAAGAATCAGACAGCAGAAGATTATTGTGTGCTTAACTATGAGGATGAAAGAACAAAGGCGTTCGGAGAAGAAGTAAAAGCACAGGTTCTATATTTTTCCAGCGCGCATAAGTTAGAGAGAGGCATCTATCTGGATGATGGAAAGATGATTTATAAGAATCCGGAAGAAGAGATCGTCTGTCATGTGGATGAACTTCAGATCCTTGGTATCCACAACTACGAAAATGTGATGGCTGCAGTAGCAATGGCAGCGGTTTACGGTGTTCCGATGGATACAATTCGAAAAGCAATTCTCGCATTCAAAGGCGTGGAGCACCGGATTGAATATGTGACAGAAAAAGATGGCGTTGTGTATTATAACGATTCCAAAGGTACAAATCCGGATGCGGCGATCAAAGGAATTCAGGCAATGAACCGCAAAACGGTACTCATCGGCGGCGGATATGATAAGAATTCGGAATATACAGAGTGGATACAGGCATTCGATGGGAAGGTGAAACAGCTGATCCTGATCGGAGCCACACGTGAGAAGATTGCGCAGGACGCCGAAAAGTGCGGATTTCATGATTATGTATTCGCAGATACCTTTGAAGAGGCAGTTCTTCTTGCGGCAAAGACAGCAAAGAGCGGGGAAGCGGTGCTTCTGTCTCCGGCATGCGCAAGCTGGGGCATGTTCCCGAATTATGAAGTACGTGGAGAGAAATTCAAAGAAATTGTAAATTCCTTATAAGGAGTGCATGGATATTGATATCTTCGGAAACGTCTTCAAAGTCAAGGAATAGAAAGTATGACTATACACTTCTTGTGGCATTGTGTCTGCTTCTTGTGACAGGACTTGTGATTTTGTACAGTACCAGTGCTTACAATGGGGAAGTGAAGTTCCACGATCCTTTTTACTATTTGAAAAAGCAGTTATTTGCTTCGGGGCTTGGAATTGTGGGAATGTTTTTGATTGCAAACATTGATTACCATTTCTGGCAGCGTTTGGCAGTGCTTGGATATGTGACGGCAATTTTGTTGTCTGTGGCGGTAATCTTTGTAGGAGATGAGTATAATGGGTCCAAAAGATGGTTGTCTTTGGGACCTTTTTCGTTTCAGCCGTCAGAATTTGCGAAGGTGGCGTTGATTCTTTTTCTGGCATGGCTTGTAGAGCGCAATGTTAAAAAAATCGGGAGTATGCGAACGCTGTTAGCAATCGTGGTAACCATTCTTCCGATTGTTGCACTGGTGGGAGCAAGTAATTTAAGCACTGCGATCATTATTCTCGGGATCGCGGTAATCCTTATATTTGTCGCGAGTCCCAAATACGCTCAGTTTTTCGGAATGGCTTTTTTGGGAGCAGGATTTATGACTATTTTCCTTGCGCTGGAGAGCTATCGGTTAGAACGACTGAAAATCTGGCGTCATCCGGAAAATTACGAAAAGGGTTATCAGACACTTCAAGGGCTATATGCCATCGGTTCCGGCGGCCTCTTTGGAAGAGGGCTTGGAGAAAGTGTGCAAAAACTCGGGTTTGTGCCGGAAGCGCAAAACGACATGATCTTCTCTATCATCTGTGAAGAGTTGGGACTGTTCGGTGCCGGGTTCGTGCTTCTTCTTTTTTTGATTCTGATCTGGCGCTTTTTCGTGATCGCTGTCCATGCCAAGGATCTCTTTGGAGCATTGATTGCATCCGGTGCCATGGCGCATATGATGATTCAGGTCATTTTAAATATTGCAGTGGTAACGAATACGATACCAAATACCGGAATTACGCTTCCGTTTATCAGCTACGGAGGAACATCCGTGGTGTTTCTCCTTGCGGAAATGGGGCTTGTGCTGAGTGTGTCAAGAGTGGTAAAATAGGAAGAAAAGATAAAAAGAACCCATACCGGGAGGAGGATACATGGCAAAAAACAGAAAGAAAAAATCACATAGAATCTATGCGTTTTTTGTGCTTACACTTGGAATTATGATCATTGTACTTTCTATGCTTCTATTGTTTCACATACAGAAGATAGAAGTAAAGGGAAATAACTATTGCACAGATAAAGAAATTGTGGATCTTGCAAAAAATGACAGATTTTCGAATAATTCACTCTATGTACTTGGAAAATATAAGATGGGAAAAGGCAGTACGCTTCCCTGTTTTGAGAAGATCACTGTCTGCTTAAAAGCACCATGGAGTATTCAGATCACCGTGAAGGAAAAACAGCCCGTGGGATATATGATGGACGGACAGAACTATGTATATTTCGATGAGGAAGGTCTTGTGGTAGAAAAAGGAACCATTCCCATAGAAGGGATTCCTCTTGTAGAGGGAATCAATGTGAAAACGATGGAAGAATATAAGCCATTAAAAAGTGACGCATCCGGCATCTTTGGAGAGATTTTAAAAGCCTCTCAGGAATTGAAAAAGCAGAAGCTTGCCACAGAGAAGATTGTATGTGAGAAAGAAAGGATTTATCTCTACGTCGGAAATGTATGCGTCAGTCTGGGGGCGCATGTGACTTCGGAGAAGATCGCACAGCTTCCTCCGATCCTTGAAAAGCTGCAAGGACAGGCGGGAACCCTTCATTTGGAAAACTATTCAGAAGATCAGGAAACGATTCCATTTGATGTGAAAGTAGAAGAACAAAAAAAATCAGAAGAAAATTAAGAAAAATTCTGCAATTCTATTGATATTTTATACAAAAGTCTATATTATATAGTATATATGGCAAGCTGTACTTTTGTATGCATTGCACTATGTATGGGATGTATAATATATAATAAGGATAACAAAGGAGGAGAAACCCTTGCTAGAAATTAAGACAAATGAATCAGAAGCGGCGGCAAAGATAATTGTTGTTGGAGTAGGCGGAGGCGGTAATAACGCTGTGAACCGCATGATTGATGAACAGATTGCCGGTGTGGAATTTATAGCTATTAATACAGATAAACAGGCACTTCAGTTAAGCAAAGCTCCCACACTTATGCAGATCGGAGATAAAATCACGAAAGGACTTGGCGCCGGAGCCAGACCGGAAGTAGGTGAGAAAGCAGCTGAAGAGAGTGCAGAAGAAATTTCTGCAGCTCTTAAGGGCGCAGATATGGTATTCGTTACGTGTGGAATGGGCGGCGGAACCGGAACAGGAGCAACTCCTGTTGTTGCTCGTATTGCAAAAGAGCAGGGTGCGCTTACCGTAGGTGTTGTAACGAAACCTTTCCGTTTCGAATCAAAGACACGTATGAGTAATGCGTTAAATGGAATTGAAAAGTTAAAAGAGAGCGTAGACACTCTGATCGTTATCCCAAATGATAAGTTGTTAGAGATTGTAGATAGACGCACAACAATGCCGGAGGCTTTGAAAAAAGCGGACGAGGTATTGCAGCAGGGTATTCAGGGTATTACAGATTTGATCAATGTTCCGTCTCTGATTAACCTTGACTTTGCGGACGTACAGACTGTTATGACTGATAAGGGTATTGCCCATATCGGTATCGGACAGGGACGCGGTGATGATAAGGCTCTTGAGGCTGTAAAACAGGCAGTTGCAAGTCCTCTTCTTGAGACAACGATTGCCGGAGCTTCTCATGTTATCATCAATGTATCCGGTGACATCACTTTGATGGATGCGTCCGATGCAGCAGAATATGTACAGGATCTTGCAGGTGAAGAGGCAAACATTATCTTCGGTGCAATGTATGATGATTCCAGAGCTGATGAGGCGACCATTACAGTCATTGCTACAGGTCTTCACAATGTGGGCGGAAGCGCTTCTAAGTTGAAATCAAGACTGGAGAGTCAGAAACCGGCTTCTACAGTATCTCATGCAAACTATGAAAGACCGGTACAGACACGGACACAGCAACGTGCAACAACTTCAGCTGCACCGCAGTTGGATATCGGTATGATTCGTTCCAAGGGAACAGCAGGAACGAGTGCAGCAACTCCGAGAAGAAGTGTTGGCGGAACACAGGCTCCAACGCTTGATACACCGAGAACACCAACAAGTAAAGTAAAGGAACAGTCTATTAAGATTCCTGATTTCTTTAAGAAATAAAAGATATGATTCTATGACGTGGCAGCAGTTTGCTGTCACGTTTTTTTCTTGTCCTTCGGGATATCTGTCGAATAAAAATCTAAAATAACTCCAGATTTTGACAAAATATGAAAGCATATCCATCTATAATAAGTCTTGCTCATGTACCAAATCGATTTAGTATCTGCAGAAAGAAGGTGGAAGGTGCAATATGAGTTATACATAGACGTATTTATACTGGTGAACTTTATGATGGATTATATGATGCTGGCTGTGACCGGTAAGATTCTGCATTGTCACTCTTCAGGGAAAAGAAGGTGCCTTGGTGCACTCATCGGTGCAGTTCTTACTTGTGCAGTTCTTTTGATCCCGGTTCCTTATGCGTTCGTTAAATTCATATTATTCCACGGATTTGTAAATATTGTGATGATAAAAACAGGGCTTAAGGTCGCATGGGGACGGTCTTTTTTTCAAGCGTATGTTGTTCTCTATATCAGTGGCTTTCTTCTGGGAGGAGTATTTGAATTTTTTCAGCCGTATATCAGAACAGGAAGTCTGTTCTTTGCATTTGCCGTAGTCAGTTACTATATGGCACTTGGTATTTGGAAACTTTTAAGTTATCTAAACAGATTGCAAGAATTTCGATACCGTGCAGTTTTGGTCAAAGGGGAACAGAAGGTTGAAGTGACGGCGATTCTTGATACCGGGAATCAGTTACATGATCCGGTGACGGGAGCAGCGGTTAATATCCTTTGTAAAACGGTGGCAAAAGAGCTGTGGGATCAAGAGGAGACGGAGGGCGTACGATGGATTCCTTATCATTCTGTGGGGAAAGAAGAAGGTGTGATGATGCTCCGGCGATTAGACATGATTATGCTTCTAAAGAAAGAAAATATAATCCTTGAACACCCATATGTTGCGATCAGTGAAGAAAAAGTAAGTGATGGAAAGTATGATTTGATCTTAAATCCTGATCTATTATAGGAGGAATGAAACATGATGTTGCATGCAGTTGTGCCGCAGAGGCTTAAGATAATACCGGATTTTCGCGCACTGCTTTTTCCGGAGAGAAAGGATATTCATTATATTGGCGGGTCAGAGGTACTTCCGGCGCCGCTTGAGGCAGAAGAGGAGGCCTGGGCTATTGAGAATCTGGGAAGCGAAGAGGATGAGAAGGCAAGAAAGCTGTTGATAGAGCATAATTTAAGGCTTGTTGTATATATTGCGAAGAAATTCGATAATACCGGTGTGGGTGTGGAGGATTTGATTTCCATCGGAACAATCGGGCTGATCAAGGCAATCAATACGTTTAATCCTGAAAAAAAGATTAAGCTTGCCACCTATGCCTCCCGCTGTATTGAAAATGAGATCTTGATGTATCTTCGAAGAAACAATAAGACGAAGCTGGAAGTTTCTATTGATGAGCCGTTGAATGTGGACTGGGATGGAAATGAACTGCTTCTCTCTGACATTTTAGGGACTGAAGAGGATACCATTTACAGAGATCTGGAGTATGAGGCTGAGAAGAAGGTTCTTCTTAAGGCGGTGAATGGCTTGTCAGGAAGAGAGCAGACGATTGTGAGGATGCGCTTCGGCCTTGGAACTTCGGACGGTGAAGAGAGGACGCAAAAAGAGGTGGCAGATAGCCTTGGAATTTCACAGTCCTATATTTCCAGACTGGAGAAAAAAATTATGATAAGACTTCGAAGAGAAATTGTAAAGTATTCGTAGTCAAAAATAAAGAAAAGTGTTACAATAAGACCAGATATAACAATAATACAGACTTGCGTGAAAAAAAGGGGTTGATTGTATGAAGCTTAGATTTATAGGAGCAGACCATGAAGTGACTGGAAGCTGTCATTTAATCGAAGCTTGCGGAAAGAATATTCTTGTGGATTGTGGAATGGAGCAGGGACCGGATCTCTATGAGAATCAGGAAATACCTGTATCGGCGGGAGAGATTGATTATGTGCTTCTGACACATGCACACATTGACCATTCGGGAAAGATTCCGATGCTTTGCAAGGAGGGCTTTCACGGGGATATTGTTTCCACATATGCGACTGCGGATCTCTGTGATATTATGCTTCGAGACAGTGCGCACATTCAGGAATTTGAGGCAGAGTGGAGAAACAGGAAGGCACAGCGAAGCGGCGAACCTCTGTATGAGCCATTGTATACAATGGAACATGCAGAAGCAGCGATCAAGTTATTAAATCCCTGTGATTACAATCAGAGGATCACGCTTTGTGAAGGAATTGATGTACGATTTACGGATGTAGGACATCTTCTTGGTTCGGCGGCTATTGAGGTGTGGATCACAGAAGAAAATGAGACGAGAAAGGTCGTATTTTCCGGTGATGTAGGTAATCTTAACCAGCCGATCATCAAAGATCCGGCCTATGTGCAGGAAGCGGATTATGTAGTGATCGAATCTACTTACGGAGACCGAACTCACGGGGACGATGTGCCGGACTATGTAGGAGAGTTTACAAGAATCTTAAGAGAGACCTTTGCCAAAGGCGGAAATGTCGTCATTCCGTCTTTTGCGGTTGGCAGAACGCAGGAAATCCTCTATTTTATCAGAGAAATCAAAGAAAAAGGGCTCTTACCGGAATATCCGGGATTTGAAGTATATGTGGACAGTCCGCTTGCGATTGAAGCGACAAGTGTTTTTCAAAAAAATGTACAGTCCTGTTTTGATGAGGAAGCAATGGCGCTTGTGCGTCAGGGGATCAATCCGCTTCTCTTCCCGGGACTTCGGACTACGATTACAAGCGATGAGTCAAAGATGATCAATTTCGATGACAAACCGAAGGTAATCCTGTCTGCTTCCGGAATGTGTGAAGCAGGACGTATTCGTCATCATTTAAAACATAATCTGTGGAGAAAAGAATGTACGGTCTGCTTTGTCGGATATCAGGCAGTCGGAACATTGGGACGCAAATTGATCGAAGGAGCGGAATGCGTGAAGCTGTTCGGGGAGACTGTGGAAGTCAATGCCAAGATCGAGACACTCAAAGGTATCAGCGGTCATGCAGACATGAATGGACTGCTTGCGTGGATGGAAGGTTTCCGTACACCGGTGAAGCATGTGTTTGTTGTCCATGGAGAAGATACCGTGACAGATGTGTTTGCCAATACCATTGAGGAACGGTTCGGATATCCTGCAATGGCGCCATATTCCGGAGGATGTGTAGATCTTCTGACCGGTGAGATTCTGTCGGCCGGTGTAAGAGAGCCTAAGAAGGCGGCGGAGAAACCTTCTAAGGCAAGAAAGCAGAATGCCTTCGAACGTGTGGTGGCAGCGGCGAAACACCTTCTCCAGGTGGTTTATAAAAACGAAGGACTTGCTAATAAAGAACTGGCAAAATTCGAGACACAGATTCAGAATCTGGCTGATAAGTGGGACAGATAGAACTGTCAAGGGCTAAAAGTTTATAAAATTTTCCGTGACGCAGAATAACAAAAGTGCAGGTGGAGACAATTTCTACTAGAAAGACAAGAGAAAGTCATCTAGCAGAGGAGGTCGTCATCATGGCACAGGGAAAAGTAGAAATATGCGGAGTGAATACAGCAAAGCTTCCTATCCTGAAAGAAGAGGAGAAGGAAGCTTTGTTTGTAAGGATAAAAGCGGGAGATGCGCAGGCGAAAGAGGAATATATCAAAGGAAACTTAAGACTGGTATTGAGCGTGATCAAGCGCTTCGGGGCAAGCGGTGAAAATCCGGATGATCTCTTTCAGATCGGCTGTATTGGTCTGATTAAAGCGATTAATAATTTTAATACAGAGCTGGATGTGAAATTCAGCACGTATGCGGTACCTATGATCACCGGAGAGATCAGGAGATACATGAGAGACAACAATTCCATCAGAGTCAGCAGATCACTTCGAGATACTGCATATAAGGCGATTTATGCAAGAGAAAATTATATGAAACAGCATTTGAAAGAGCCGACTGTGCAGGAGATTGCTTCAGAAATCGGAATTTCCAAGGAAGATATCGTCTTTGCACTGGATGCGATCCAGGTGCCTATGAGCCTTCAGGAGCCGGTGTATAATGACGGAGGAGATGCGCTGTATGTGATGGATCAGATCAGTGATACCAAAAATAAAGAAGAAAGATGGGTAGAAAATTTGTCACTGGAGGCGGCGATGGGGCATTTGAATCCGAGAGAGCGCCATATTATCAAGCTCCGCTTTTTTGAAGGGAAGACGCAGATGGAGGTCGCGGAAGAAATTAAAATTTCACAGGCACAGGTAAGCAGATTAGAAAAAAATGCACTCCGTATTATGAGACAATATTTAAGCTGATCAAAAATCATGGTTTCTCTACTTGAAATTTACTCTGGTTCATAATATGATTATGCAAGGAGGAAATGTGAAGATGAAAACTTGTATATTTGACTTGGATGGAACATTAACCGATACGCTGGAATCGATCACGTATTCTGTGCAGGAGACATTAAAAGAGATGGGACTTATGCCGATCACGAAGGAGCAGTGCTGTGCCTTTGTGGGGAATGGCGCAAGAGTTTTGATAGAGAAATCCCTGGATGCGGGCGGAGATAAGAAGGCTGCCCGTATCGAAGAGGGAATGGAAGTGTACGGACGTATATTTGATGAGAACTGTACATATCATGTAACACCTTATGATGGAATTGAAGAACTCCTGAAAACACTCAAAGCGCAGGGGGTGAAACTGGCAGTGCTTTCTAACAAGCCACACAGACAGACTGTCAAGGTGGTAAGAGAAATTTTTGGAGAAGATGTCTTTGACTGCGCATGGGGGCAGCAGGAAGGCATTCAGAGGAAGCCGGACCCGGAAGCGGTATTCAAGATTCTTGAGAAGCTTGGAGGAACAAAGGAGGAGTGTCTCTACATCGGTGATTCAGAAGTGGATGTAAAGACCGGTCATAATGCAGGAGTTCGGACGATCAGTGCCGCATGGGGATTTCGAACAGAAGAAGAATTAAAAGTTGCGGGGGCAGAGGTAATCATCAGAGAACCTTTGGAACTCTTGCAGTTTGTATAAAAGGATCAGAAGGGAGGATGGAATGATGTATGAGTACGATGAAGAGTGTCTAAAGACATTTCTTAAGAATCAGTCACAGCTTTTTGACGAACCGGTAGCAGAGTCCATTGAGGAAGCAGAAGCTTTTTTGGAAGACTGTATGGCAGCAGTGGTAGACAACATTGACGAAGTACGGGACTTCCTGGACGGAGAAGGCTTGGATGTAGACGGAATGTCATCAGAAGAGCTGGAGGAAGCCTCAGAAGTATTTGCACTTCCAGACGGAAGATATCTGATCGTGGAAGGATAAGCATGAAAAAAGAGGGAAAAATAAGAAGCCATAGCATTTAATCAGCTATGGCTTTTTCTAATGCTTCGCGGATTGCATTTACAATAATCTGCGAAGTATAAGGATTATCTTTGGAATACTCAATGTTTTCCAATGACTGTTTCTCGTAGATCTGCTCGGCAATATTTTCGATTGCAGGCTGTACGAGTGGATACATGGCTGCCACGGATTCGTCCAGATTGGAGAAACGAATGGAATTAATATGGGATTCATCGACCGATACTTCTACCTCGAGCGCCGTATTATTCAGAGAAACGGTGGAAGTATAAGTTCCGGGGATATATTTTGATTCTGTAGCGGCAGCTTCTTTATTTTTCGGAAGAAACATAAATAGCAGCAATAAGATAAATACAATCGCCAGTATGGCAAATACTGCGGTATAAATGATTTCCTTCATATGCAGTACAACAATTTTTGTTTTGGAACTCATAATGACCTCCTGTAAATTTTTCGTGATAGATTCACTTTCTATAATGTATGAAGGAATGTATAAAAATATGCACAGGAGTTTCTTTTTTTCGTGACAAACGCAAGGACTTCCTGTAGAATGTATAAGAGAAAATGGAGAGTGATAGAGATGTATATAATTGCAGGACTGGGAAATCCGACATCCCAATATGAGGGAACGAGACATAATGCCGGGTTTGATGTCATAGATGTGATAGCAGAAAAATATAATATTTCTGTAGACGGTAAGAAGAACAGAGCTTATATCGGTAAGGGCATGATTGAAGGGCAGAAAGTGATCCTTGCAAAACCGCAGACATATATGAATCTGAGCGGGGAAAGTATCCGCGGGCTCGTAGACTATTTTAAGGTAGATGAGGAACAGGAGCTCTTGATCATTTATGATGATATCAGTCTTCCGCCGGGACAGATCCGCATCCGTAAGAAAGGAAGCGCAGGGGGACATAACGGGATGAAGAGTATCATTCAGCACCTTGGTAAGGATGTATTTATGAGGATCAAAGTCGGGGTAGGAGAAAAACCGAAAAAATATGATCTGGCAGATTATGTACTCAGTCATTTCACAAAAGAAGAGAGAGAGGAAATGAAAGAGGGATATGAAAAATCGGCAGAAGCTGCCGCAATGATCTTACGCGGTGATGTGGAAGCTGCCATGAATGAATATAATCGTAAAGTAAAGCCAAAGGAGGCGTAAGAGATATGCAGGCCTTAAAGGGACCGCTGACAGAACTGGCTGAATTTGAAGAAATTAATAAAAACAGGATGGAACATCCCGGAATGCTGTGCATTTCGGGATGTGTAAATTCACAAAAAACACATATGATGTACGCACTTAGCGATGGCATTGCTTATAAGGTCATCGTTTGTTCCGGTGAATCAAAAGCAAGGCAGGTCTATGAAGAATACCGGATGCTGGATACAGATACGTACCTCTATCCTGCTAAGGATCTGCTTTTTTATCAGGCAGATATTCGCAGTAAAGAGCTTGTGAAAGCGCGGATGGAAGTGTTGGCGGCATTGATCGAGAAAAAGGCGGCAGTGGTTGTCACAAGCATCGATGCTTTTATGGACTGCCTGCTTCCGCGAGAGGTGATAAGAGAAAGAGTCATTTCCATCGGAGCTGAAGATACGGTAGATTTAGAGGAACTGATCCAGAAGCTTGCGTGGGTTGGGTATGAACGGGAGGCAGAAATATCCGGCCCCGGTCAATTTGCAGTGCGCGGAGGGATTCTGGATGTTTACCCTCTGACGGAGGAACTTCCGATCCGTATTGAATTGTGGGGGGATGAAGTGGATTCCATTCGTACCTTTGATGTGGATACACAGCGGTCGATTGAAAACCTAAGCGAAGTGTTAATCTATCCTGCATCAGAATTTCCGTCGGAAGAGGATGAAAGAGTTTCTTTTTTACAGTATTTTGATCCGAAAGACACACTTTTGTATCTTGATGAACCGGTGCGGATACTGGAAAAGGGAGAAGGTGTCGAGAAAGAATTCCTAGAAGCGGGAAAGAGGCGTGTGGAGGCAGGATATGAAGTTTCGAATGAAGAAATGAAGCTCTATGGCGTGTCGGAAGTCGTAAAAGAGATGAATCGATATTGTAGCGTGGGCTTTTTTACACTGCCAATGAAAGCCAAGGGTTTTGAAGTGCGCGGTTCTTATGATTTGCAGACAAAGAGCGTCAATCCATATAACAGGAGCTTTGAATTGTTGACGCAGGATCTGAAGCGGCTTAAGAGAAATGGATATCGGGTGGTTCTTTTGTCCGGTTCCCGTACAAGGGCAAGACGTCTTGCGGAAGATTTAAGAGATTATGATCTAAGTAGCTATTACAGTGACGATATGGAGCGGGAGGTACAGCCCGGGGAAATTATGACTGCATACGGGCATATTACCGAAGGATATGAGTATCCTCTCCTTAAATTTACTGTGATTGCTGAGAGCGATATTTTCGGAAATTTAAAGAAAAAGAAAAAACGAAAAATATACGAGGGGCGGAAGATTCAGAGCTTTTCTGAACTTAAGCCCGGCAATTATGTGGTGCATGAAAATCACGGACTGGGCATCTATCAGGGGATTGAAAAGATCGAGGTAGACCGGGTTGCCAAAGACTATATGAAGATTGCCTATGATAAAGGCGGGAATCTCTATATACCGGCAACGCAGCTTGATCTGATCCAGAAGTATGCAAGTGCAGATGCCAAGAAACCGAAACTGAACCGTCTGGGAAGCCAGGATTGGGTGAAGACGAAGACGAGAGTCCGCGGAGCTGTCAAAGAGATTGCCAAAGATCTGGTGGAACTATACGCGGCAAGACAGAATCAGGAAGGGTTTGTCTATGGGATAGATACTGTCTGGCAAAAGGAATTTGAGGAAATGTTTCCTTTCGAAGAGACGGAAGATCAGCTTCTTGCAATCGAGGCAGTAAAGCGAGATATGGAAAGCTCGAAGATCATGGATCGTCTGATCTGTGGAGATGTGGGATACGGTAAGACTGAGATTGCAATTCGTGCAGCCTTTAAAGCAGTGCAGGAGAGTAAGCAGGTTGTATATCTTGTGCCGACAACGATTCTTGCACAGCAGCATTATCATACATTCCAGCAGCGTATGCGGGATTTTCCGGTGCGAGTGGATCTTATGTGCAGATTTCGAACTTCTGCACAGCAGAAGAAGACTATTGAAGATACGAAAAAAGGTCTGGTAGATATCGTGATCGGAACTCATAGGGTGTTGAGTGACGATCTGAAATTCAAAGATCTGGGACTTCTGATCATTGATGAGGAACAGCGTTTTGGTGTTCAGCATAAGGAGAAGATTAAGAAGTTAAAAGAAA
>OLNU01000121.1_pt1 | contig 82327 bp, 69 predicted proteins | sample 1672241 | NCBI WGS metagenome assembly OLNU01 (sample SAMEA3136663, study PRJEB25190) | human gut metagenome | biome: human gut; feature: human-associated habitat; material: faeces | place: Austria | collected 2013 | reverse complement strand
CGAATGGAATTTCGTTTTATAGCACGGCACGGTTTAGCCACTTTATCGACAGTCTAAGCAGAAGTCAACTGACTTCTGCTTTTGTCATATGTTTTGATTTATTATTTAAGAAGCGAACGATACATTTTGATATATTCGTTTGCACTCTTGCCCCAGCTCATATCACATTCAAGCGCACGTTTAACAAGAACGTTCCAATCCTTGCTGTTATATGCGTCAACACCTCTGTAAATAGCGCCGAGCATATCGTATGCGTCATATGTTTTGAATGTAAATCCGTTGCCCTGTCCGTCGCCGCAGTCGGTGATAGAGTCCTTAAGGCCGCCTGTTTCACGAACGATAGGCAGTGTGCCGTAGCGAAGTGCAACCATTTGCGAAAGTCCGCAAGGCTCGCTCTTGCTTGGCATAAGGAATAAATCTGCTCCTGCATAAATCTTTCTTGCAAGGTCAGGCACAAAGCCGATAGTAATACCAACCTTGTCAGGATACTTATCGTGGAGATAGCGGAAATAGTTTTCATATTCCCATTCACCGCTGCCAAGAACAACGTATTGAATGTTGCGTTCAAAAAGGCTCTTTTCAAGCACTTCTTTCATAAGGTCAACACCTTTGTGACCTACAAGTCTTGTAACAATGCCGACAACGGGAACGTCAGGGTCAACGTTCATACCCATCATTTTTTGAAGCTCAGCTTTGTTTTTAGCTTTGTTTGAAAAATCGTCTGCATTGTAGTTAGCCCAAATATCCTTATCGGTTTCAGGGTTGTAGTTATCTGTGTCAATACCGTTTAAAATGCCGCAAAGCTTCCAGCTGCGCTGATTTAAAATAGGGTCAAGACCGTAGCTGTACCACGGGTCAAGAATTTCCTTTGCATATGTAGGGGAAACGGTTGTGACCTTATTTGCACATTCAATGCCGGCTTTCATAAAGTTTACAAGGCCGTCATACATAATAAGATTGCTGTACTCCGGTGCAATTCCGAGAACGTCGTTAAGAAGTTCGTCGCCGTATTTGCCCTGATATTGAATATTGTGGATAGTGAAAACGGTTTTGATATTTTCATATCCCATTTTGTTAGCATAGTAGCAACTGTAATAAAGCGGAGTTAATGCACTTTGCCAATCGTTGCAGTGAATGATGTCGGGTTTCCAATCAATAGCAGGAATAATTTCAAGTACCGCTCTTGCAAAGAATGCAAAACGTTCGGCATCGTCATAATGGCCGTAAATTCCGTCACGTTTGAAATAATATTGGTTGTCAAGGAAATAGTAAATGACGCCGTTCGCCTTGGCTTCAAATATTCCGCAATATTGGCGGCGCCAAGAAACAGGAACGGAAATAGAAGTGATAAACTTCATTTGGTCTTTAAATTCCTGCTTGATTCCGTCATAAAGCGGCATAACAACACGGCAACCTATAAGTCTTTTGCGAAGTGCTACAGGAAGTGAGCCTGCAACATCTCCCAATCCACCCGAAGCCATAAACGGAAGTGCTTCGGAAGCAACATATAATACTTTCATTTTTTATTCCTCCAAAATTAGACCTTTGTGTTTTTAACAAGGCAAACAGGAAATGTTTCGGCACCTGAAAGCTCGGCAGAACTTCTTATGCTTACATTCTTATCCGTAATTACGCAGTTTACCTTTGAATTTTCGCCGACAACGGTATCCTGCATAAGAATGGAATTTTTAACCACTGCGCCTTTTTCAACCTTGACGCCTTTGAAAATAATGCAATTTTCAACCCGGCCGTCAATAATACAGCCGTCAGCTACAAGTGAATTTTTAGTTGCAGATTCAGGGCCGTAAAGGGTAGGCATATCGTCACGTTCTTTTGTTGAAATAGGGGATGAGAAAAGCTTATCTCTGTTTTCCTTTTCGAGAAGCGACATAGAAATTTTATAGTAGCTTTGAATTGAATCAATTGTGCCGACAAAGCTGTCAGTCGCATCAAAAGCGTGAATATTAAGGTTTTTAACATTTGCCATAACGATATTTCTTTGAAAAGAAATTTCATTTTTGGAATGAGCAGTCTGAATAAGAGTTTCAAGAAGATATTTCTTCATAATCATAATGTTACACGAGTAAAATACCTCGTCGTCAACATCACGGTCAAGGCTCATTTCTGTAATTTTGCCGTTTTCATCTACCTTGTCAAAGCAAAGAACAGAGCCTATGTTTTTAGGCATTTTGCTTTTTACGCCAACGATTGTGATATCTGCTCCGCTCTTTTCGTGAGCATCAAAAAGTTTAGAATAATCAATATTTACAATATTGTTGCAATCAGTCATCAAAACATAAGTTTGATGCGATTGATGAAGAAAATTCATATTGCCGAATATGGCGTCGATACGATTTCCCCAAATGCTTGTGCTTCCTGCCGAAAACGGAGGGAGCAAGAAAAGGCCGTCGCTCTTTCTGCTTAAATCCCAAGGCTTACCTGTGCCGATATGGTCCATAAGAGAGCGGAAGTTTGCATTTGTTACAACGCCTATTTTGGTAACTCCGCTTTCAACAAGGTTTGAAAGAGGGAAGTCGATTAAACGAAAGCGTGAGCAAAAAGGAACAGAGCCCATAGTTCTCATTGCCGTAAGCGAATCAAGAGCCTCTTCGTGAATGTTTGCAAATATCATACCAAGTACTGATTTTCCGTTCATCGCTTATACCTCCTCTCCTGCTTTAACCATTACCCCGGGGGCAATGTGAGTTCCCGTTTTTATTGTTGCGCCCGAACCGATAACTGCAATGCCCCAATTTTCCGGCTTTTCAAGAAGTTCGGGGATTTCGCCGACCTTAGCATCAGGCTCAATCACTGCGTCCTCGGCAACTATTGAATAATAAACCTTTGCGCCTTTTTTTATTTTAGCGCCCGGCATAATAACACTGTATCTTACGTCTGCATCCTTTTCAACAACGCAGTTCGGAGAAACAACAGAGTAATCGACGTTACCCTCAATTTCGCATCCCTCGCTGACGGACGAATTTTCAACAACGGCATCTTTGCCTATGTAGTGCGGCGGCGCCATAGGATTTCTTGAGTAAATCCTCCAGCTTGTGTCGCTCAAATCAAGGTCAACATTAGGATTGATAATATCAAGGTTTGCCTCCCAAAGAGAGTCAATTGTTCCTACATCCTTCCAATATCCTGCAAACGGAAAGGCAAAAAGTCTTTCGCCTGCCTCAAGCATTGTAGGAATAATATTTTTACCGAAGTCGTTAGCCGAACCCTCTGTGTTTTCATCCTGAATAAGATATTTCTTTAGCTTATCCCAACTGAATACGTAAACACCCATTGAAGCCTTGTTGCTTTTTGGCTCTTTCGGCTTTTCGGCAAATTCATAAATTCTGTCGTCATCATTTGTTGCAAGAATTCCGAAACGTGATGCCTCCTCCCACGGAACTTCAAGAACTGCGATTGTGCAGTCCGCATTGTTCTTTTTGTGGAAATCAACCATCTTTGCGTAATTCATTTTATAAATATGGTCGCCGGAAAGGATTACAACATATTCGGGATCGTATTTTTCGATAAAATTAATGTTTTGGTAAATTGCGTTTGCAGTACCCTTGTACCATTCTGCGCCGCCGATAGCCTCGTACGGTGACAAAATGTGAATACCGCCGTTTTGCCTGTCTAAATCCCAAGGCTGTCCGTTTCCGAGATAGTCGTTTAGCTCAAGCGGCTGATACTGGGTAAGAACGCCTACGGTATAGATACCGCTGTTTACACAGTTTGACAAAGGAAAGTCAATAATTCTGTAATTGCCGCCGTAAGGAACAGCAGGCTTAGCGATATTTTTTGTAAGTACACCGAGACGGCTGCCCTGCCCTCCTGCAAGGAGCATTGCTACAACTTCTGTTTTTTGTGCCATTTCATTTCTCCTTTATTTGTTCTTTTTATTAGAAAGCGCCGATTTGACGGCCTTTTTTGCTTTTTTAACAGGCTCATCCTTTTTATTTTTAGGCTTTTCCGCCTTAGGTTCAGCCTTGGAAATTTTCTTTTTTTCTTCTTTTATATCTTTACTTTCGGCAATTGGCTTTGCTTCCTTTTTAGGTTTTGCATTTTCAAGTTTTTTTGCCTTTGTGCCGTTTTCCTTAGCCTTTGATTTTGAAGGCTTTTTGGCAACCTTTTCAAGATAAATGCCCGAAAGACCCGAAAGCTTTAAGCCGATGCTTTGTTCAAAGCCGTGCATAGCTTTCTTCTTGGTCTTGTATGCAGGGTGCTTTGCAATTGTTGAGCCGCCGAATTGCTCAAGCGAGGTGTCAAGTACAACTTTGTAGCTGCCTTCGTTTGGAACGCCGATTCTGTATTCGTCAAAGCTGTTAGGTGTGAAATTAAATATTGCAATAATTTCATTGCCGTTTTTGTCAATTCTTCTAAAGGCGATTACGCTGTTTGCATTGTCCTCACTGGAAATCCATTGGAAGCCGTCCCAACTGTAATCAATTTGCCAAAGTGCAGGCGTGTCTTTATAAAGTTTATTAAGCGTTTTGGAAAATCCAAGCATCTTCCTGTGCATTTCATAGTCAAGAAGGAGCCAATCAAGCCCTTGCTTATAGTTCCATTCAATAAATTGACCGAATTCACTGCCCATAAACAAAAGTTTTTTGCCGGGATGAGCAAACATATATGCAAGAAACAGCCTTAATCCGTCGAATTTCATTTCATATTCACCGGGCATTTTGTTTATAAGGCTGCATTTTCCGTGTACTACTTCGTCGTGGCTGATAGGCAAAATGAAGTTTTCACTGAATGCATAATAAAAGCTGAATGTAATGCAGTTGTGGTTGCCTTTTCTGAAAAGCGGGTCGAGCGAAATGTATCTGAGCATATCGTTCATCCAGCCCATATTCCACTTGAAATTAAAGCCTAAGCCGCCGATATTTGTCGGCATTGTAATCATAGGCCAAGCGGTCGATTCCTCGGCAATCATCATAACCTCAGGATGTTCTTTGAACATTGCGCAGTTAAGCTCCTTGAAAAATTCAACCGCTTCAAGATTTTCTCTTCCGCCGTTTTTATTCGGAATCCATTCGCCGTCCTCACGTCCGTAATCGAGATAAAGCATTGATGCAACTGCGTCAACCCTAAGCCCATCAAAATGGAAATTGTCAACCCAATACATTGCAGAGGAAATAAGGAAAGATTTAACCTCGTTTTTGCCGTAGTCAAATACTCTTGTGCCCCATTCCTTATGTTCGCCTTTTCTCATATCGGAGTATTCATACGTGCATTCTCCGTCAAATTCATAAAGACCGTAAGCGTCTTTAGGGAAGTGAGCCGGTACCCAGTCAAGTATTACTCCGATTCCGGCTTTGTGGCAAGCGTCAACAAAATACATAAGGTCGTCAGGTGTTCCGTAGCGTGAAGTCGGAGCAAAATATCCTGTAACCTGATATCCCCATGAGCCGTCAAAAGGATATTCCATAATCGGCATCATTTCAATATGAGTGTATCCCATATCTTTCACGTAAGGCACAAGTTCCTCTGCCATTTGCCTGTATGATAAGAAATCGCCGTTTTCGTGCCTTTTCCAGCTGCCAAAATGAATTTCGTAAATATTAACGGGCTTTTCAAGAATGTTGATCGAATTTGCCTTTTTCCAAGTCGAATCATTCCAGCGGTATTTGCCTGTTTCGTAAACCTTCGATGCTGTGCCCGGTCTTGTTTCTGCGTGAAAAGCATAAGGGTCGGCTTTCATAATAACGTTGCCGTCTTTCGTCGTAATGGCATATTTATAGCAATCGTAAATTTTAACATTGTCGATTTTAGCTTCAAAAATACCGTTGCTGATTTTTTTCATAACGTCGGCGCTTTCGTTCCAATCGTTAAAATCACCGACTGTTGACACGCTTTGAGCATGAGGCGCCCAAACACGAAATGCAAATGTATCTCCCTTAATTCTATGACAGCCGAAAAATTCATATGCCTTATAATTTTTTCCGCTGTGAAAGATATACAAAGGGAATTCATAATCTTTGTCTAATTTTGCCAAAATTTCATCTCCTTTATTTTATTGAAAAGCGTCAAAAATAATATTTTGGCGCTATTATAATTTTTATATAATCATATCATATCACCTTTACAACAAATAATCAAGCGGTTTTTGGTTACTTTGTTACAAAAAAAAGTTAAAAAATTATAAAATCTGTGTAAAATGTTAGAAATGTATAATAATCCAAGAAATAATCTTCAGCCAATTTTAACAATAAATACCGCCTGTGCATATCTCTATTTTGTATAATAAAAGTTAGTTTTTTCTATTGTATAATAAGTATTATATATGGTATAATGCTTTTGTCAGATATTTGTTAGCAGAGGTGGAGAGTATGCGTGAGATTTTGGTTGCGTATCCGTCAAAGGATACTGCGCTTAAATTGCGCTCTCTTCTTGAGGGTGAGGGCTACGACGTGCCGTATGTTTGCGCAACGGGAGCAAGCGTGTTGAGTATCGCTCAGGATATGAGCGAAGGCGTTATAGTTTGCGCCGAAGGTTTAAGGGATATGACGGCGGGTAATATTGCCGAGCATCTTCCACCGGGGTTTGATATTGTTGCGTTTACACGTGGGGATACGGACAGCTTTATGAGCAACCTTATTTATCTTCCTCTGCCGGTTGACAGGCAGGAGTTTTTAAATACGGTCGGCGTACTTGTAAACAGCGTTTCAAGTTTTACCAAGCGAAGCGTCAGCGACGAGGACGTTATATCAAAGGCAAAGCTTATTCTCAAAGAAACCAACGGCTTTTCCGAACTTCAGGCGCATAAATATCTCCAGCGTGAAAGTATGAAAATGGGCAAGAAAATTGCAGTGCTTGCTCAGGAAATAATTAACGATTTTATGTAGTACATATTTTATTGCAAGCTTTATTGCAATTATTTTTGAAACGGATTGATTTTATGAAATTTACTAAGATGCACGGTTGCGGCAATGATTATATATACATTGATTGCACTGAAGAATTTGTCGAAAATGAGGAAAAGGCGGCAATTATTTTATCTGACCGTCATTTCGGTATCGGCGGCGATGGAATAATTCTTATCAAAAAAGGCACAAAGGCTGATTTTGAAATGGTTATGTATAATGCAGACGGCTCAAGAGGTGCAATGTGCGGCAACGGAATAAGATGCGTTGCAAAATATTGCTACGACCATAAGCTTACCGATAAAACCACGTTTACTATTGAGTCAATGGGCGCAGTTAAATATATTGACGTTAATGTTGAAAACGGCGAGGTTAAAAGCGCAAAAGTTGATATGGGTAAGCCGTCGCTTAAAGCAAGCGACATTCCTGTTAATGTAAGCAGCAATAAAGCGATTGACGAGCCGATTAAAATTCTTGACAGGGAATTTAAAATGACCTGCGTTTCTATGGGAAATCCTCATGCCGTTATGTTTATTGACGAGCATCCAAAGGATTTTGACCTTGAAAAATACGGCAAAGCCTGCGAGGGAAATACGAATGTTTTTCCTGACAGAGTTAATGCAGAATTCGCAAAAATAATTGACAGGAATAATATAGAAATGCGAGTTTATGAGCGTGGCTCCGGCGAAACGCTTGCTTGCGGAACAGGTTCCTGCGCTACTGCCGTTGCCGCAATCGCTTTAGGGCTTTGCGATAATGACGTTACCATACACCTTTTGGGCGGCGACCTTGATATTAGCTGGAGCGGCGATGTAAACGACAGTGTATTTATGACCGGGCCTGCAAAGGAAGTATTTACGGGCGAAGTCGATTTGAATAAATTTGATTAAATATTTGTATTAAATGGAGGTTTAAAATAATATGAAGATTAATGAGAACTTTTTGAAGATTGAGTCAAGCTATCTTTTCTCAACTGTTGCCAAGAAGCAGAGAGAGTATCAAGCTGCTCACCCTGAGGCAGACGTTATTCGTCTTTCAATCGGTGATGTAACAAAGCCGCTTGCTCCTGCTGTTATTAAAGCTATGCACAAGGCAGTTGACGAAATGGCAGACGTGGCTACATTCAGGGGCTATCCGCCTGAGTACGGTTATGATTTTATTCTTGACGCTATTCAAAAGCATGATTATACAAGCAGAGGAATTGACATTGCCAAGGACGAAATTTTCCTTTCAGACGGCGCTAAGAGCGACTGCGGCAATATCGGAGATATCTTTGCTGTTGACAATAAGGTTGCTATTTGCGACCCTGTTTATCCTGTGTATGTTGATACAAACGTTATGGCAGGCAGAAGCGGAGATAAAGACGAAAACGGACTTTGGTCAAATATTATCTATATGCCATGCACCGCTGAAAATAATTTTACACCTGATCTTCCTAAGGAGGTTCCGGATGTAATTTATCTTTGCTTCCCTAATAACCCTACGGGTATGGTTGCTACTAAGGAGCAGCTTAAGAAGTGGGTTGATTATGCAAACGAGCATCATTCTCTTATCCTTTTTGACTCTGCTTATGAGGCATTTGTTGTTGAGGAGGGTATTCCAAAGTCAATTTATGAAATTGAAGGCGCAAAGACCTGTGCTATCGAACTTCGTTCTTTTTCTAAGACAGCCGGCTTTACGGGTATGCGTTGCGGATATACGGTAGTTCCTAAGGAACTTGTATTTAACGGCACGAGCCTTAATCCGCTTTGGGCAAGACGTCAGGCTACTAAGTTCAATGGTGTATCATATATCACTCAAAGAGCTGCAGAGGCTATTTATACAGAAGAAGGACAGAAAGAAATTAAAGAAACACTTGCTTATTATCAAAAGAATGCAAGAGTTATTTATGACGGACTTTGCGATGCAGGCTTTGAGTGTTACGGCGGTGTAAATTCACCTTATGTTTGGCTCAGAGTTCCTGAAGGTTACACCTCTTGGGAGTTCTTTGACGAACTTCTTGAAAAATGCCAGGTAGTAGGTACACCGGGTTCAGGCTTCGGCCCTGCAGGTGAAGGCTACTTCCGTTTAACTTCATTCGGCAATGACGAAAAAACGGTTGAGGCTATCGAAAGAATTAAAAAGGCTTACAAGAAATAATTTGATTTTTTAATTATTTATATAACCTACGGGCAGGGAAAACGGTTTCTTGCCCTCGGGATTTTTAAAATAAAGGAGATATTTAAATATGCAAAAGACTGAACAGCTTTATGAAGGCAAGGCAAAAAAGGTTTGGGCAACAGATGACCCTGAAATCGTAATCGTTGATTATAAGGATGATGCAACAGCATTCAACGGTCTTAAAAAGGGCACTATCGTAGGTAAGGGTGTTGTAAACAATAAGATGTCTAACTATCTTATGCAGCTTCTTGAAAAGCACGGTGTTCCAACCCATTTTGTTAAGGAACTTTCAGACAGGGAAACAGCAGTAAAGAAGGTTAAAATTGTTCCGCTTGAGGTTATTATCCGTAACCGTGCAGCAGGCTCAATCTGCAAAAGACTCGGTCTTGAAGAGGGTATGAATTTTGTTTGCCCTTCAATCGAATTTTCATATAAAGACGATGACCTCGGCGACCCGCTTATCAACAGCTATCACGCTATTTCCTGCGGTTTTGCAACTCAGGAAGATGTTGACACAATTAAAAAGTATGCCTTCAAGGTAAACGAAGTATTAAAAGAATATTTCCTTTCAATCGGCGTTGAGCTTATCGACTTTAAGCTTGAATTTGGTAAAACATCAGACGGCACTATTGTTCTTGCTGACGAAATCAGCCCTGATACCTGCCGTTTTTGGGACAGCAAAACTCACGAAAAGCTTGATAAGGACCGTTTCCGTCGTGACCTCGGCGGTGTAGAGGACGCTTATGCAGAAATGATGAAGAGAGTAGGACTTGACTAATGCCAAACGATACATATAATTCACCCTTTAATGCCCGTTACGCATCAAAGGAAATGCAATATATCTATTCACCCGATTTTAAATTCAAAACTTGGAGAAAGCTTTGGATTGCACTTGCAGAGGCTGAAAAGGAACTTGGGCTTGATATCACTCAGGAGCAAATTGACGAGCTTAAGGCAAATGCCGATAATATCAATTATGATGTCGCAAGAGAGTATGAAAAAAAGTTTCGCCACGATGTAATGAGCCATGTTCACGCTTACGGCGAGCAGTGCCCAAAGGCTAAGCCTATCATTCATCTCGGTGCAACAAGTTGCTATGTTGGCGATAATACAGATGTAATCACGATGCGTGAGGCACTTTTGCTTATCAAGAAAAAGCTTGTTAACGCAATTGCATCTGTTTCTAAATTTGCTGATAAATATAAGGATATGCCTTGCCTCGGCTTTACTCATTTCCAGCCGGCACAGCCAACTACCGTCGGCAAAAGAGCCACCCTTTGGCTTATGGATTTGGTAATGGATTATGAGGAGATTTGCCATGTTATTGACAGCCTTATGCTTTTAGGCTCTAAGGGCACAACGGGTACTCAGGCATCATTCCTTGAACTTTTTGACGGCGACCATAATAAATGTAAGGAGCTTGACCGTAAAATTGCGGAAAAGATGAATTTTAAATCCTGCTTCCCTGTAAGCGGTCAAACCTATGCAAGAAAGCTTGATACCATCGTTTGCAACTGCCTTGGCCTCATTGCTCAATCATGCTGTAAGTTTTCAAACGATTTGAGACTTCTCCAAAATCTTAAGGAAATTGAGGAGCCGTTTGAAAAAAATCAAATTGGTTCATCCGCAATGGCTTATAAGCGCAATCCTATGAGAAGCGAAAGAATTGCATCTCTTTCACGTTACGTTATGATTGATACGCTCAATCCTGCATGGACTGCATCTGCGCAATGGTTTGAAAGAACACTTGACGATTCGGCTAATAAGCGTGTTTCAATTGCAGAGGCATTTCTTGCAACAGACGGTATTCTTGATTTATATATCAATGTAACTTCAGGACTTGTTGTATATCCTAAGGTAATAGAGTCAAGACTTATGAGTGAACTTCCGTTTATGGCAACTGAAAACATTATGATGGACGCAGTTAAAAAAGGCGGCGACAGGCAGGAATTGCACGAGAAAATTCGTCAGCATTCAATGGCGGCAGGCGCTGTTGTTAAGGTTGAGGGCGGAAAAAATGACCTTGTTGACCGCATTGCGGCTGACCCTGCGTTTATGACGACGAAGGAGGAAATCTTGGCTATTCTCAAGCCTGCCAATTTTGTGGGCAGAGCGCCTGAGCAGACGGCTGATTTCTTAAACGAGGTTATTAAGCCTATCCTTGATAAGGAAAAAGACCTTATCGGAATTGACGTTGAAATTAATGTATAATATAGTAATAATATAGTAAATTAGTTAAGTGAAAATAATCTTTTGCTCGGTAATTTTTGGTAAAATTCAAAAAATATCCCTGAATTTTGATTGTTTTCACTTAATTTTTACTAATTTTCAAGAAAAATTATCATCTAATTTATACAATTATACAAAAAATTAAAAAGAATTGCCAAGTGTATTGACAAATAGTATTGTAGTGATATACTAATTGTAATAATTTAGAAAGGGTAGTTTGTATGGACGAATTTCAAAAGGAAGAAGAGTTCCTTTTTGAAGAAAATGAAGAAAATATCGTAATTAAATATAAGCTTCTGCGCAGTTTGATTATTAAACATTATAATCGAGGATGCAAATATCTTGAAATTGCAAAGGTCGTTTGTGCAGCATTTTTCTTGATTTTTACGGCGGTAGGTCTTGCAGTTTGCTCAAACGGAGGCAGTAAATCATTCTGGCTTGTGTTGTGGATAATCTTAATTTTCGTGCTTGTCAATATCTTTCTGATTACCGATTATTGCAAATATCTTGTAAAATCAAAAGTTATTCCGTATCTTGAGGACGATAATCAAATAGAGTTCGGCGAGTATTCGATTTTTTCTGACGATGAGGAAGAGGACGAGGATTACAAAGAATTTGAAAAAGAGCAGCAGGAGAAAAAACTGATAAAACAGCTCAAAAAGGAACAGAAGAAAAAGATTAAGGAAAATAAACGTAAGAACGGGAGGGCGAAAAAGTGAAAAATATATTTAAGATATATAAGCGAGATTTAAAGAAAATTTTTACTAATTCTATGGCGATTATTCTTGCGGTTGGTATTGCAGTTTTGCCGTCTCTTTACGCTTGGTTTAACATTTATGCCAACTGGGACCCTTATGGCCCGGCAAGTACAGGCAATATGAAAGTGGCTGTTGTTATTAATGACGAGGGCTACGAATTTAAAGGAGTAGAAATCAACGTCGGTGACCAAATTAAAAGTAATTTGAAAGCCAACGATATGATAGATTGGCAGTTCGTTTCTAAAGAAAGGGCGGTAAACGGAATTGAGGCGGGCGATTATTATGCCGGTATTGAAATTCCAAAAGGCTTCAGTAAATCGCTTACAAGTATTATGACTAAAAACTTTAAGCAGCCTAAAATCACTTATTATGCAAACGAAAAGAAAAACGCAATTGCCACAAAGATTACCGATAAGGTAGTTCAAACAATTCAAACAGAGGTTAACGAGTCGTTTGTCACAACCGTAATTAACCTTGTAAATAAGCTTTTGGGTACTGTTATTGAGCAGGGAAAGAAGGAAGGAACAAATATATTCCAAAATCTTCAAAATCAAATTGATTCCGCTCAATCGGCAGTAAAATCGGTTGAAAAAACAATTGATGGGTTTGAGGGCGTTATGGAAGTTGCGCAAGACCTTAACAAATCATTGAGCAAAACCGACCTCAGTGCGATTTTGGGTGACACAAAGACTGTTGTCAGCGATACAGAAGATGCAATTAAGGTTGCGGAAAGCAGTGTTGACGCTGTTACCTCATCTGTCGGTGACGTGCTTAAATCGTCAAGCAAGAAGCTTGCAAATTCGGCAAACAATCTTAAAAAAATAAATGATACAAATTCTGATAAGGCGCAGGCGGAAATCAAGTCTGTTCTTGCAGAATGTGCGCAGGCAAGAAAGGAACTTCAGGCAATTGTGCCGGCTCTTGAAAAGGTAAATGATAATTTGCCAAAGCCGCTTAGTTCGGTCAAAGCACTTATAAAGGTGCTCAAAACCGCAGATTCAAGGCTCGGCGGTGTTGAAAATGAACTTAATAAAATTCTTAAAGGCGATACTTCTAAGAAAATCGGCGACGTTGCCGATAAGCTTATATCCGTATCAACTACGCTTGATTCAAGCCTTTCAACATACACCAAGGAAATTAAGCCTCAGCTTGACAAAACGGTTGACAGCCTTCTTGATGTGCTTTTTGACGTGTCTAATCTTTTGACTACCATTGAAAATCAGTCACCTCAGCTTAATACGCTTGTTAAATCTCTTAACGGTTCGATTGAGGCAGGCGACGACCTTTTGACTTCGCTCCATTCTCTTATCAGCAATTGTGCAAAGCAACTTGAAAATCTTTCAAAGAAGCTTGACGGTTTGGGCGACAGCGAGATTGTTAATACCCTTATGAATTTGACTGAGGGTAATTCAGACGAGCTCGGCTCTTTCATTGCCTGTCCGGTAAAGGTTAATACCGATAAGATTTACGGTATTGATAATTACGGCTCGGCAATGGCGCCGTTTTACAGTACCCTTGCACTTTGGGTCGGCGCAATTATTCTTGTGGCTCTTATTAAACCTAAGGTTGCAAATAAAAAAGAAATCGGCAACATTAAGCCGAGGGAGGAATATTTCGGCAGGTCGCTTATATTCCTTACAATATCGCTCGTTCAAGGGCTTATTATTTGCCTCGGGGATCTCTATTTCTTAAAGATACAATGTTATCACCCGGTTAAGTTTATTTTTGCCGGATTATGCGCTTCATTTGTATTTACTTTCTTTATTTATTCACTTGTTGCCGCTTGGGGCGATATCGGCAAGGCTGTTGCGGTTATTTTGCTTGTTGTTCAGCTTGGTGGCTGCGGCGGTACATTCCCGATTGATGTAACACCCGCATTCTTTAGGGCAATCAACCCTTATTTGCCGTATACTTTTGTTATTGACGCACTAAGAGAATGTGTTTGCGGCACCTACGGCAATAATTATTGGATTTGTCTCGGTAAGCTTTTTGTTTACTTCTTTATCGGACTTCTTATCGGCACACTCTTCAGATATCTTTTCCGCAAGCCGATGCGCTTCTTTGAGAAGAAAGTCGAAGAAACCGGACTTTTATAAAAAAATAAAAGACATTCGCAAAAATAAAAGCGAATGTCTTTTTTTATCGAGATACGGCAGATTTAATATTAAAATATACTTTACTTTATACCTAAACAATGCTATACTTTAACGGTAATGAAAACAGAGAGGTAATACTATGCATCAGGACGTTGAACAGATACTTGTGACCGAGGAAGAACTTAATAAAATTGCACATCGCTTGGCAGCGCAGATTACGAAAGATTATGAAGGCAAGAAGCTTTTGCTCATAGGTGTTCTTAAAGGCTCAATTTACTTTTTTACAGACCTTTCAAGATATATTGACCTGCCGTGTAATATTGATTTTATTCAGGCCTCAAGCTATGGCTCAGGTACTGTTTCAAGCGGCAAAATCAATATTATCAAGGATGTTGCAGATGATTTGACGGGATTTGATGTTTTGCTTGTAGAGGATATTCTTGATACGGGCAACACGCTTAAATATATTCACGATATGCTTTCTAAGCGTAATCCCGAATCTATAGGAGTTGTTACCCTTCTTGATAAGCCGGCAAGGCGTATCGCCGATATCAAGGCTGACTATGTAGGTACTGACGTGCCTGACGCTTTCGTTGTAGGCTACGGTCTTGATTATGACCAGTATTATCGTAATTTGCCGTATATCGGTGTGCTTAAAAAGAGCATATATGAAAAATAATTGAATTTCTCAAATTGAATAACAGACGGTTTTCTCCTTTTGCGAGAAATTAAAAGGGAATTGGGTTAGACTCCCAAGCAACAGCCATTACCGTATTTGATGAAGAAAAATCATCAGCCATTGGGAAACCGAGAAGGCGATTTTTTAAGCAATGCTATATCATAAGTCGGGAGACCTGCCGCAAACTTAAATTCAGCTTTTGGGCAAGGGAAAGCAATGATTTAAAAGTCCGTACTATTATTGTATCCTTTCCTCTGTCCTAAGCGACGGAGGATTTTTTATGCGTAAATATTTATGCGTTTTAATATCAATAATTTTATGCCTGACGGTGTTTTGCGCTTGCTCAAACGGCAAAACCGCCAACGTGGCAGGAAGTACAAACATTACTTCATCAACTTCGAGTGAACAGACGACAGACACAGAAGAAGTAACTGTAACGGCAAATGAGGTTCAAACCACACAAAAAACAGATAAAAAAACAACCAAAAAAGGCGAAAAGGCTTCGACTGCCGCTAAATCTGTTTCAAAAAAAGATAATAAAAAAACTACCGACGCCTCAAAAAAGTCGAACAGCAAGTCAAAAAGTAATTCTAAATCAAAAAGCAATACAGAAGCTAAAAAGAAGTATGCTAAAGAAAAAGAGTCTGCCGCAGACTCTAAGGGCGAAAAGCCGAAAACAACTTTGCAAAAAGAGAATGACGATAAGGTTACTCAAACCACCTCGTCTGAAATTAATTGCTCAATCACGATTGAATGTAAGTCCATTCTCAATAATATGGACGACTTAAAAAAAGGTCACGAAAGCTATGTTCCTAAAAACGGAATTATGCTTGATAATTATAAAGCCACGCTTAAAAGCAAAAGCACAGTTTATGATTTGCTTAAAAAAGCGTGCAATGATAAAGGCATAACCTATACTGCAAAGGATACTATGTATAGTGTTTATATTGTGGGGATAAATAATATCGACGAAAAGGATTGCGGAAAAAACAGCGGCTGGATGTATAGTGTCAATGGAAGCTTTCCAAACGTAAGCGTAGATTCAAAAAAGCTTAAAGACGGTGATAAGGTTGTATTTACATACACCTGTTCATATAAAAAATAATTTCATATTAGGAGGTTAATAAATATGAAAAAATTAATTTCAGTTACACTTGCAATTTGTGTTGCATTGACTTCTCTTTTCACAGGGATTTATGCAATGGCAGACAGCAAGGTAACAAGCAGTGACGTTAAAACAAAAATTAATGAAAGCGCAATATATCTTATGTCTGTTAAAAAGGCAGGCTTTACTGTTGATAATGCCGGCAGCCTCAACTCATTTATACGTGCAGGCGTAAATATGAGCGACTATAAGGCTGAGTTTGCAAAGAGCGTTAAGGAAAATCTTGACTCAAACGGCGGCAAGATTCAATCAACTGTAGGATATGACGAAAATAACAACTGGGCTCCTATCAAAGGCGAGTCTGCAGGCGTTTATGCAAACGTTATTTTAGCGCTTGACGGCTTGGGCTATAATGCAAAGAGCTTTGAGGGTTATAATATTGTATCTGCATTTGAAAATGTTAAACTTGTTAAGGATAACGAAAATCAATATCTTTTCTCTTCAATCTTTACTGTAGCAAATAAATACGGTCTTAAGGATTATCTCAAGAAGGCTCAAAACTTCCTTGTAAATAATTACTATGAGTTTGGTACAGGCTCAACATATTATACCAGCACAGACAGCACATCTCAGTTTGTAATCGCTGTTGCACCGTATGCAGGCTATCAGTCTTTTGTAGATGATGCACTTGCATCAATTGAAAACTTCAAGAAAGACGGCGGCTATCTTTATAATCTTGACAACACCTACGGTGAGCCAAAGGTAAATGCCGATTCAACAGCTCTTGCCCTTGCCGCTTATTCTGCTGCAAATAATCTTGACAAGGCACAGAAGATTTACACCGAGCTTTCTGCATTTGAATGTAAAGACACAAAGGGTGCTTATTATTACACTGCTGACGATAAAAGTGAAAACCCAACTGCAACGGCAGATGCACTCACAGGTCTTATGTATTTCTATGATGCCCTCAAGGCTAAAGAGGCTTATGATGCAACTACTACCACAACAACCACTACCGCTCCTTCAACAACAAAGCCGACAACTAAGAAGGCTACAACATACGCTAAGGACGGCAGCTATGTAAATAAAAAGCAAAAGAAAGTTTCAATCAAGAAGCTTAAAAAGGCAAGAAAAGGCTTTAAGGCAAGCTGGAAAAAGGTAACAGGCGTATCAGGCTATCAAATCCAAATTTCAACTTCAAAGAAGTTCTCAAGAGAAACTTCAACCTATTCTATTAAGGGCAACAAGAAAACTTCTAAGTCATTTAAGGGCTTAAAGGCTAAAAAGACTTACTATGTTCGTGTTCGTACCTATAAGAATGCAAAGGTAAACGGCAAGAGTGTTAAGGTATACTCATCTTGGTCTAAGGTTAAATCTGTTAAGACTAAATAAGGCGGTCACGAATAAACAGCCACAACGTCGAAAGAAACTCCGTGTTTGAATAAATTTCTGCGAAATTTATAATAAACACTTCGTTCCTTTCTCCTTTCAAAATCTGCCGTACAGCGGTGCGGCAGATTTTGCATATTAAAAAGGGATTAGATATTTTAATATCTAATCCCTTTGTTTTGTTATATTTTAACTATTTTACTGTAACATTCTTTGCCTGAATAAATGTGCCTTTGCCGCCGTCTGTTGTAATCTCAACGGTGTCGCCTTTATTTACAAGCATTACTTCCATACAGTCGCCTACGTTAATGTAATAATATTTTCCGTCAACCTTAAGGTAATAAACAGAATTGCCGTCGTTTACGCTTGTTTTGATATCTTCAACCGTGCCTGTAACTGTGCCCTTTGCGGTTTCCTTGCTCGGTTTGGTTGTTGTTTCGTTTTCGGTATTATTTGCATTATCTTTTGCATTGTTATCGTCCGTGATATCTGCATTGTTCGACTCGTTTATCTTGCTTTCATCAACAATTATGTTTGATTTGTCAACATTGTCTGCAATGCCCTTTTCTTTAAGTGCGTCAATGTAGTTTTCAATAGCATTGTTAAGCGCTTTGGCATCACTTTTTGCCGTATCAAGAAGCCCTGTTCCAACAACGGTTTTATCCTTAAGGCTTACGAATGCATATCCCTTAACCGTGTTACTGTCGCCGTAAAGTGACATAAAGTAGGTCGGATTGCCGTCAATTCCCAAAAGAATAGGGAACGTTGCCTGATAGCCGTAGTTCTGTACTGCGTCGGTTGCCGACTCTTGAGCCGAAATTTCCGTTGCACCCGGGCTCTTGTAATATCTTGCTTCCTTGGTACGCTGATTGATAAGGATAAAGCCGAAGTTTGAAGCGTCTGTTTCGGCAGAGGTTACACCCGTGAATACCCAAACATCATCGTCCATAGCAATGTTACCGCTGCCTGTTGAAGCAATGTTTACGTCATTTTGGAAAATTATTGAGTTCCAGAAGCCGTTTTGAAGCTTGCCGTGATAGTTGTACTGCTCAAGAACGAGCGCCTCACTGTAAACCACGTCAATCCAATTAAGGCTCTTGTCATTCTTTACTGTTTCAATATCGTAATATTTGCTTTCGCCTGTAAGCGCATCTGTAATGATTGCACCCTTAACGTCTGTACCGCCGTAAAGACCGATTGTTTTGTCAAGCACGGCTGTAATCCAATATGGGTGCATATTATCGTCAATTTCAAAGTTTGGCGTATCAAGAAGCTCTGTAGGATACTGGAAACGAAGGTGACGAATAAGCTTTTCGTTGAAAAGCTCGGCAGGTGAATACTTAATGCCCTCGCCGAATTTGTCAACACAGTTTACTGCCGTAACCTTTTGGCTTACAAGGTCAACGAGCATATAAGCCGGAGTGCCGTTTTTAGTATTGTTCATCCATTTGAAGAAGTCGGCATATTGAAGATATGCAACTCTGCAAGGAGTGTTTTTGTAGTTAATTTGTGTTGAATTGTCGCTTACAACATACTGGCTCTTGTATTCTTCAAGAGAACCTAACTGCTGGTCGGCAAGCGCAATTGCACGGTTAGAGTCAAGACGAGGCACTTTGTCATAGCTGATATCTTCAAAGTCATTTTCAAAGTTGCCGTCGCTGATTGTAAGAAGGTTGCTGTACGATTTTGCACGGAAAAGGGTTACACCGGTAAGATATCCGACAGCCATAACAACCACAAGCACACCCACAATTATTACGGGTACTAACGATTTTTTCTTAACATATTCTTTTCTTTCGATTTTCTTGTTAGCTCTGCAAACAAGTGCAAATGAAAGCATAAATACAACTACAAGAAGAATTAAGAAAAGATACATCTGCGTGTCTTTAAAGTTTAATGCCGGGAGCATCATATAGTAAGCAATGCCGCCCACTACTGCTGTGATAAGGAAAGAAATGAGCAAGCGAAGCGGAATTTTTGTCGGCTTAACTACTGCCGTTACCTCGTCGCTTTTCGGCCATTTGATTTTTTCCTTAAATTCGTTGATAACCTCATCGGCATCATAATCCATATTTGGAATTTTGTTGTCCATATTTTATCTCCAATCTAAGATAGTTTAATTATTATACTATAATTTACTTATTTAATCAATATATATATTATATATATTGCAGCGTGTAGAAAAAACAAATTATAAATTTCTACACGCTGTTAGACTTCGAGAAAGTGAGATAAATTTCGTCTTTTGCGAGTGGGAGCTGTACGTGGGTACTGCCTCCGAGCAAAAGGCGAAAAGCGCCAAAAGTGGCTTGAACACTACGTTCAAGCCACTTTTCCCCACCAAATTTTCAATTTGTCGGGGTCCCTGAACGGAATTTCGTTTTATAACACGGCGTGTTTTAGCCACTTTATCGACAGTCTGTAATATATATTATATTGTATAAAATATAAATTTTAGCCATAGTATTAGTGGTGGTATAAATGAAGATAAAAAATGTTACATATTCCTTTTTTCAAACGCTTTGCTTGATTTTTCTTGCCGCTTTGTTTATCATTTTTTCAAAAAATACACGCAAGGGGGCTTATGACGGGTTAACTCTTGCAATGAATACAGTTGTGCCGTCGCTTTTGCCGCTTTTGATAATATTTTTAACCTTTATGAAATCGAGCGCAAATAATATTTTGATAAAACTGTTCGGAAATTTTTCAAGAGTATTTTTTAATCTGCCAAAGGCGGCTTTTTCGGCAATTCTTTTCGGTCTTGTCGGCGGATATCCCACAGGCGCACTGTTGAGTGAGGAGCTTTTTGAGGCAGGGGAGATAGATTCAAATCAGGCAAAACGCTTAATGTGCTTTAATTTTTGCGGCGGTTGCGGCTTTATAATCACTGCTGTCGGCACAGTCACCTTTAACAGCACAAGACTCGGCGTAATGCTCTTTTTGTCAAACGCTTTGTCGTCAATTTTAATCGGTTTCGTCCTTTCATTTAAGGAAAAAAGGCTTGAAAAAAGCGAATACTCTCTTTTTTCTTTCACCTCTCTCGGCGACGCACTCACCCTTGCCACACCCAAGGCGGCGCAAAGCGTAATAGTGATAACGGCATATATCGTTTTGTTTTCAGCTCTCAGCAGTACGGTCAAAATTCCCGAACCGCTTTTGCCGATTATTGAGATAACAAACGGAGTTTGTAACGGCGATTTTTCTCTGCCGCTTACTGCCGCATTTCTCTCCTTCGGCGGAATTTGTATTCATCTTCAAATTTCAGACGTACTGAGAAAATTTAAAATGAGCTATTTTGAATTTCTGCTTTTCAGGCTAATTTCAAGCGTTTTGTCCTATTTTATTATGAAATTACTTTTGTACTTTTTTCCTGTTGATTTGTCTGTGTTTGCCAATGCTTCAACTCCCGTCAGGCTTTCAAGCGTGAATGTAACGCTGTCCGTTTTGCTCGTTGCAGGATGCTTTGTAAGCGTGCTTGACCTCAACTCCCGCCGTAAAGCCGTATAAAAGGAAAAAGTAGGAACAATAAATGTTCCTACTTTTTTAATTTACTATCTTTTCAAACATTTTGTTCATTTGTTTTTTTAGGGCGGGGGAGTTGGAGAGTGAAAAGTCGGATTTCAAAATATCCTGCGCACATTCCTGCGCTTTTTTAAGTGTGTCCATATCCTCCACCATATCGGCAATTTTAAGCTCAGGCAATCCGTGCTGACGAGAGCCGAAGAAGTCGCCGGGGCCACGAAGCTTAAGGTCGGTATCCGCAATCTTAAAGCCGTCGCTAAACTGCTTCATCGTCATAAGCCTTTCACGTGAGGTTTCGCCCTTGGCATCTGACACAAGCACGCAGTAGCTCTGCTTATTGCCTCTGCCGACTCGCCCTCTAAGCTGATGAAGTGTCGAAAGACCGAAGCGTTCGGCATTTTCAATCACCATAATTGTTGCATTAGGCACGTCGACGCCGACCTCAACAACGGTGGTTGCAACAAGTATGCTCACCTTGCCGTAGGCAAAGGATTTCATAATCGCTTCCTTGTCCTTAGCTTTCATTTTGCCGTGAAGTATTCCGAGGTTATAGCCCTTAAATTCACCGTTTGCAAGCTCCTCGGCAAATTCCTCTGCACTTTTTATATTTGTTTCGTTTTCCTCAACCGCAGGGCAAACTATGTAGCATTGCTCACCACGGGCAACAGCATCTTTAATAAATTTATACAGCCTTTTGTGGTATCTTGAATCAACCACGTCCGTGCGAACAGTCTGCCTGCCCGGCGGAAGTTCGTCAAGTACGCTGATATCAAGGTCGCCGTAGAGGATAAGCCCAAGCGTTCTCGGAATAGGGGTGGCGCTCATAACGATTGTGTGTACGTTTTGCCCTTTTTGCGCAAGTGTTGCACGCTGATTTACACCGAAGCGGTGCTGTTCGTCGGTTATAACAAGCGCAAGTTTTTTGAATTCAACGTCATTTTGAATTAAAGCGTGCGTGCCGATAAGCAAATCAATTTCGTTATTAAACAGCGCCTTTTTTATCTCTCTTTTCTGTTTTGCGGGTGTTGAGCCTGTTAAAAGAGCGATTTTTAAATCCGATTTTGAAAACATTTTTGTAAGGCTTTCAAAATGCTGAGTTGCAAGTATTTCGGTCGGCACCATCATAGCCGCTTGATATCCGTTTTTGATAACGGTATAAATAAGGCTTGCCGCAACGGCGGTTTTGCCGGAGCCTACATCACCCTGAACAAGGCGGTTGCAGGGAAATTTGCTTTCCATATCAACCACACATTCGCCGATTGTACGCTTTTGCGCATTGGTGAGAGTGAACGGTAAAAAGGTTTCAAATTCCTTGCTGTAATCTTTTGTAATCCTTAGAGAAGATTCGCATTTTTTGTTGCTTTTAAGCTTTAATAAACCAAGCTGGAGAGTTAAAAGTTCTTCAAATATAAGTCTTTTTCTTGCAGGCAGATAATCTTCGGCGCTACTTGGAAAATGAATATCTCTTATTGCTTTATCAAGTGAAATCAAGCCGTATTTTTGCATGATTTCATCGCTCAATGTTTCGTCAATTTGATGAATTTCGTCAAGTGCGGTTTTCATAACCTTTGAAATTGCACGAGAGGTAAGCTTTTCCTTGGCAGGATAAATAGGTTGAATTGCAAGCGCACCGTCTGCCTTTTCGATTTTCGGCGAGCTCATGGAAGCCGTTAGAAAGCTTTTGTCTATTTTTCCGTATAAAAAGTAATCCTCATAAACTTTTAGCGATTTTGCAAGGTATTTATTATTAAAAATTGTTACGGCAATAACATTTTCGCCGTCTGAAAATTTGCACTTGTAAAGCGTTAAGCCACGCCTAATCACAGCCTCTTTAACGGGAGTAATAAGCGTTGCTTTAATGCAGATTGTATCTCCATCGTTTACGTCATTTAGGGTTTTGCCGACAGTCCAATCCTCATATTTTCTTGGGTAAAAATGAATAAGGCTGTCAACGTCAAAGATGCCAAGACTGTTAAACAGCTTGGCTCTTTTTTCGCCGACACCCTTAATAAATTGTATATTGCTATCTAAATTCAGCATATCTTACTCCACCGAGATGATAAAATAATATATAGGCTGACCGCCGTTTACAATGCTGATTTCAACGTCATTGCCGTATTTTTCGTAAAGTGCTTTTTCAACAGCTTCTGCGTCATCTTCGCTTGCGCCTTCACCGTAAATAATTGTGATGAGTGAATGTTCGCCTTTTTTGAACAGCTTGTGAGCAGCTTTAACGGCAATGTCCGTAATATCATCGCCGATATATTTAATCTTTCCGTTGCAAAGGCCCATAATTTCGCCCTGCTTAATCGGCTTGCCGTCAACCTCGCTGTCCCTTGCGGCAAATGTAACCTGTGCGGTTTCAACATTTTCTGCGGCAGAAAGCATAGTCATTTGGTTTTCGTCTGCACTTGCGGTTTCGTCAAACATAAGCATAGCGGAAATGCCCTGCGGAATGGTCTTTGTAGGTAAAACTCTTACATCTCTGTCCTTTGCAAGAGGAGCCGCCTGCTCAGCCGCCATAATAATATTTTTGTTGTTAGGAAGAACGAAAACAACCTTTGCCGGAGTTTTCATAATTGCATTTAAAATATCGTCTGTAGACGGATTCATAGTCTGGCCGCCGCTTACGATTGTATCTGCACCGATATCACTGAAAAGTTCTTCAAGCCCTTCGCCGGCGCAAACAGCAACGAAGCCGTATTCGTTTTCAGGCTTTGTAATTTCAGGCTCAACAACTTTTTCGCCTTCTTTAACACCAACGTCTGCATTGGCGTGCTGATATCTCATATTATCAATTTTAATATTAATAAGTTGACCGTATTTAAGACCTGCCTGAATAACATTACCAGGACAGTTTGAATGAACGTGAACTTTGATAATGCTGCTGTCGTCAACAACTACAACGCAGTCGCCTATTGATTCAAGATAAGCCCTGAGCTTAAGCGGGTCCTTTTCCTTTGCATCGCTGCTTTTTTCAATAAGAAATTCAGAGCAATAGCCAAATTCAATATCATCGCTTGCGGCTGCAACGGTTGCTTTTGATGGCATTGAAACAGGATTTACACCCGAACCGTCAAGCGGCTGAACGATAACACCGTTTCTCCAAACACTTTCTATTCCCTCAAAAATGAGTACAAGTCCCTGACCGCCTGCGTCAACAACACCTGCTTTTTTAAGAACAGGCAAAAGCTCCGGAGTTTTTGCAAGAGCTTCTTTAGCGGCGGTGAGTGCGGCAAGACCTACTTCAAACGGGTCGTCCTGAGTTTCAGCCGCTTTCTGCGCAGCTTCGCTTGCCTTGCGGATAACGGTCAAAATTGTACCTTCCGTCGGTTTCATTACAGCCTTATATGCGGCGTCAACACCGTCTTTAAATGCATTGGCAAGGTCCTTTGCACCTGCTGAGGTCAAACCCCTGAAGCCTTTTGAAAAGCCCCTGAAAATAAGTGAAAGTATAACGCCGGAGTTGCCCCTTGCGCCTCTTAAAAGAGCCGAAGCACATTTTGCCGAAGCCTCCTCAACGGTGCAGTTATCGTCAAGTGCAGCCATTTCCTTGGCTGCGGCAGTAATTGTCATACTCATATTAGTGCCTGTATCGCCGTCAGGAACAGGGAAAACATTAAGCGCATCAACTGCCTGTCTGCTGTTTGAAATGTTATTTGCGGCAGAGATAATAGAATCTCTGAATAATAAACCGGTAATCATAAATAATTAAATCTCCTATAGCTTAGTTGAGTGCGTCAATATATACATTAACCTTTGACACCTTTAAATCGGTAGCTTCTTCAACGGTATAGCGAACTTTGTTTACTATGCTTTCAACAATTGCGCTTATGTTTACACCGTAGGAAACAGAAATGTGAAGCTCGATAATTAAATCGTCGTTTACGCTTCTGACTGTTACGCCCTGGTCTAAATTGTCTTTAGCCGATTTGTTTTTTAAAACGGATTTTAAGCTTTGATATGCGTTGGAATTAACCATACCTGTAACGCCAAAGCAACTTTGCGCTGCCCTGCCGACAAGGTTTGCAAAATAGTTGTTCGTAACTTCAATATATCCGTTAGGATTTTCAAGCTTTATCATAAGTATTACCTCCGTAAATATTATTCAAAATACCAAGTGTCGATATTAGAAAAGTAATTGCTCCAATAGCCCTGCATATCGCCACTCATAGCTTTAGTATAGCATATCATTCCTTTTTTGTATATAAGCGGAATATAAGGCATTTCCTCATTAAATGCAAGTATGAATTTGCCAAGGTCAGCCTCGCCTGAAAGATAAGCGCAATAAAGGTCGTCGCACGTTAAACTTTTGTTGTCTATTCCGTATCTTACACCGCCTGAGTTATCGTCAAAAAACGGATAAAGGCTCATATCATCAGAAAGTTTAACCTCGCCGATATATAAATTAAATTCAACGCCTTTAACTCTTCTTGTATATTCCTTTGTGCTCACTTCGTCAATCGTGACCGTAAAGCCGACCGCTTCAAGCTGATTTTTAAGCAGAGCGGCACAGGCAGTACGATTGTCGTTTTTATTAACAAGTATATTCAGTTTTAACTCTTTTGAGTCAATTCCACTTTGTGCAATTGCTTGCTTAGCCGTTGACGTGTCCGCCTCGCTTGAAAAAATCTTTACGTTTTGCGCAAGACTTGATTGCGGATTGAACGGTGAGGTCGCAGCCGTGCCGTAGCCGTTGTATGCGCTTTCGGCAAAGGTGTTTCTGTCACACGCAAGGGAAATCGCTTTTCTTATCTGTGCATTCGCCGTAATACCCGAAAGTGAATTAACGCCGATGTAAACAAGATTATTCATATTGATAAGCTTTCTGTTGCAGGTCATTCTCTCTGCAACGTTTGAGCTTAAATCACGAAACGCATATGAAATGTTACCGATGTTTACCGCATTGTCTATAGAATCGGCGGCCGCAATATTTACAAGATTGATTGTTGTGATATATGGATTAAAATCCTTTGTTACAATTGCTTTTAAATATGTTTTGCTGTTCTTTTTAACGTATTTATATCTGCCGCTGCCGATGGGATAACCGTTTTCGTCATCATTAGTGCTTGCAATAGGAAAGGTTAAAAGATTAACTGCATTCGGATTTGCTTTTTTCAGATAAAAAACAATTGTATTGTCTGCACCTGCCGACGCCGAGCCGATATATTTCAGACTGTTTTTATATGCCGGCGATTTCTTTGCCGCATTGAATGAGTAAATTATATCGTCACTTTCAATAGGTGAACCGTCGGAAAACGTAAGCGACGGATTGAAACTTACCTTAAGCGTTTTGCCGTCGGAAAATTCATATTTTGTTGCAATATTAGGCACGCTTTCCCAGTTTTCGTCAATGTCAAACAGCGACTCAAAAACAAGAGATGAAAGCACCTGATTGTTTTGCGTTTTTGACTTGAACGGGTCAAGACTGTCCGCTTGCGTATAGCTCAATTTGAAGTTGGAATCGTCGGTAACTTTTTTAGTTGTGGTAATATTTTCTTTAGCGGTATCGGCATCTTTTTGCGCCGTGCATCCTGCCAAAGCAGTACACGCAAGAACCGCCGCCATAATTAAAGCGAATATTCTCTTCGCCATAGCTACCTCCTGATAAGCTTAGTGTTAACGGTTTTTCCGCTTTTTTCATCAATTTCAAAAAGGCAACCCTCAAGAGTGCAAACTCCATCCTCGTTTATAAAACGAGTGGGAAGCCCTGTTTTTAACTTTTGAATGGCAGGCTGGGCAGCAACGCCCAAAACGCTGTAGTACGGGCCCGTCATACCGATATCGGTAACATATCCCGTGCCATTAGGTAAAATTTGATTGTCGCTTGTTTGGGTATGGGTATGAGTGCCGAATATTGCCGATACTCTGCCGTCAACATAAAATCCCATTGCCTTTTTTTCAGCCGTTGCCTCGGCGTGAAAATCAATAATTATTATGCCTGCACCCTCGCTTTTCGCCTTGTCAATCAATGAGTCAATAACCGAAAAGGGATTTTCAATCGGGTCAAGATAAACTGCACCCTGAAGATTGATTACCGCTATTTTGCAATACCCTTTGTCTATAATTTCAATTCCTCGGCCGGGTGCGCTTGAATGATAGTTCGCCGGCCTTATAATCGGGGCAGAGGAATCAAGATAATCGTATATTTCTTTTCGCTTTAAACTGTGGTTGCCGAGCGTGATAAGGTCAACACCGCAGTCAAGTATATATTCTGCACTTTGAGGTAAAATTCCGTTTCCGACCGCCGAGTTCTCGCCGTTTGCAATAACAATGTCGGCTTCAAGCTCTCTCTTTAATGCGGGCAGGGTGCTTCTTAAATATTCGCATCCTTGTTTTGAAACAATATCTCCTATAGTAAGTATTTTCATTTTGCACCGCTTCTATATTAATATCTGCATTTAAGTTATTATACTATATATAAAAACTAAAAACAAGGAATTAATTATTATTTAAGAAAAAGTAAATATTATAAACAAAAAAGAGGCGACCGATGGTCGCCCCTACGATAGTATTGTTCTTATATTAGTCATTTGGTATAAAAGCCTTGTGTACTGCCGAAACGGCTCTGTCTGCGTTTTCTGCGTCAATGATAACAGAAATTTTAATTTCCGATGTAGAAATCATTTGGATATTGATATTTGATTCATAAAGAGCCTCAAACATTTTTGATGCTGTGCCCGGATGAGTTTCCATACCTGCGCCTACGATTGAAACCTTAGCAACCTCTGTGTTGCAAACAATCTTGCAGTTGTCAAGGAAGCTTTCAAGAATTTCAACAGCAACAGGGCCGTTATCCTTGCTTACCGTGAATACGATATCCTTTGTGCCGTCTCTGCCGAATGACTGAAGAATGATGTCAACGTTGATATTCTTAGTAGAAAGCTTTGAGAAAATTTTGAAAGCGATACCCGGTGTATCCTGCAAGCCGAGAATTGATACGAGTGCTACGTCCTTATCCTTTGTTACGCCTCTGATGAGCATTTTTTCCATTTTTGTTACCTCCTTAACGATTGTACCCGGAACCGGGTTTAATGATGATAAAACTTCAAGCTCTACGCCGTATTTTTTTGCCATTTCAACCGAACGGTTGTTGAGAACCTGTGCACCGAGTGTTGCAAGTTCAAGCATTTCGTCATAAGTGATTTCCTTAAGCTTCTTTGCGCCTTCAACCTTACGTGGGTCTGCTGTGTAAACACCCTCAACGTCGGTGAAAATCTGGCACTTGTCAGCCTTAAGAGCAGCGGCAATTGCAACAGCCGATGTGTCTGAGCCACCCCTGCCGAGAGTTGTGAGGTCATCGTATCTGTTGATGCCCTGGAAGCCTGCAACCACAACGATATTGCGCTTTGCAATTTCAGCCTGAAGCCTGTTTGGCTTAATGTTTTTAATTCTTGCAGATGTGTAAATTGAATTTGTATTAAAACCTGCCTGCCAGCCTAAAAGACTGATTACAGGGAAGCCGAGCTTCTCAATTGCCATTGCAAGAAGTGAAATAGAAATCTGCTCACCTGCTGTTAAAAGCTGGTCCATTTCTCTTTTAGCAGCCTTTGGATTGATTTCGTTTGCCTTTTCAATAAGATCGTCTGTTGTGTCACCCTGAGCCGAAACAACAACCACAACGTCGTTGCCTTGCTTATATGTGTCTGTAACAATGCGGGCAACATTCATTACACGTTCGGCATTGGCTACCGAAGAACCGCCGAACTTCTGAACAATAAGTCCCATACGTTTGTAATCCTCCAAATTAATTTATATTGATAAACATTAATAGTTTGTAACCTTGATTGTGTTGATAACGTTAATGCCGTCAAGCTTTTTGTTAAGCTTGTTTTCAGTCATAATGTCTGTAATAAATGCAACCTCGTCGCTTGGCTGACCTTTTCTTGAAAGGAACTTAACGTCTGAGAATTTAGCATTAATCTCAGCAGGAGTAGCCTTGGCACGAACGTAAAATGGCATTTCGATTCTTTCTTTATAATCAACAACATAGTCCTCATTACCTGCACCCCAGCCGAAAATCTTTTTCCTCTCTGAGTGCTTAGCGCAGTCGATAATGTCAGCAACAACTGCGGATGCGGTCGGAAGTTTGCCTGCACCCGGACCGTAGAAACATACGTCGCCGACAGCGTCGCCTCTTACAAGGATAGCGTTGAAAACATCCTTTACGCTTGCAAGCTGAGAACCGTTATAAACTACGGCAGGGCTTACAAAAGCGGCAATTTCATTATCGTTAATATATTTGATTTGACCGAGAAGTTTAATTACTCCGCCTGCATTTTCAATGTAAGATACATCCTCAAGTGTAATGTTTGTGATTCCTTCGGTTTCAACTTGATTTGGATAAACGTGCTTGCCAAAAGCAAGAGATGCAAGAATACAAACCTTGCGGCATGCGTCGTAACCCTCAACGTCTGCTGTCGGGTCCTTTTCGGCATAGCCTTTTTCCTGTGCGATTTTAAGAGCCTCGTCAAATGACATACCCTTTTCAATCATCATTGTAAGGATGAAGTTTGTTGTGCCGTTTAAAATACCTGCAATTCCCTCAATATAGTTGGCTGCAAGGCACTGGCAAAGCGGACGAATAATCGGAATACCGCCGCCTACCGATGCTTCAAAAAGATAGTTTGCTCCGCTTTCCTCGGCAGCCTGTAAAAGCTCAAGTCCTCTCTGCGCAACAAGCTCTTTGTTAGAAGTAACAACGCTCTTGCCTGCCTTAAGAAGCTTCATTGTGAAATCAAATGCAGGATTAACACCGCCCATGGTTTCAGCAACAATCTTTGTTTCCTCGTCATTTAAAATATCATTGAAATCCTTTGTAAACAAATCCTTGTGCGCATCGTTAGGAAAATCACGCAAGTCAAGAATGTGTGAAATTTCAAGCGCTTTGCCGCCTGTTCTTTTTGGAATGATATCACTGTGATGTTCAATAACCTCAACTACGCCTGAACCTACAGTTCCGTAGCCCATAACAGCAACTTTCATATTTTCTACCTCCTATGATAAAACGACGGAATTTACACCGTCAATTTCTTTAATTGAATTTAGTAATTCTTCTTTTGTAGCGGTCATCTCGGCAATTTGCACGGTTACGGAAACATCTGCTACCGAATGAATAGGCACGCTTTGATTTACGGATAAAACGTTTGCCCCTGCCTTGTAAAGCTCGTTCATAAGGCTGGAAAGAACACCCGCATTGTCCATAAGCTTTGCATTGATTGTAGCAGTGTCGCTGCTGTCGTCGCCGTGATATTCAAAAATTGCATCCTTATATTTATAGTATGCGCTTCTTGAAATATCTGCCATTTTAGCTGCCTGCGATGCGCTTTTTGCCTTGCCGCTTGCAAGCAAACTTTTTGCCGTGATTACCTTTTTGTAAATATCCGGCACTATGCTTGCATTTATCAAATAAAAATTTATTTTTTCCATAATCAAAGTGTCCTCCGTACACGGACAATTGTATTACTGTGAAAAACACTTTCTATATATTAGCAAAAAAATGAACAAGTATCAAGTATAAATTTAAAAAAATCTTAATTTCTATTAAAATTACTTGATTAACACTGTGTTTTACATTAAAATAATGTATATATTGAACAAAAGGAAGTATAACTATATGAACTCCAAGGTTGAAAAAAAGAGGGCATTTTTAATTGACCTTTTATATGCCGTGGCAATAATGGCTCTCATTTATGTGTTTTTTAAATACTGTTTTGCCGTTGCCGCCCCTTTTTTGCTCTCGTTTTTCTTCGCAGTTATTTTGCAAAGGCCTATCAGATGGCTTGATAAAAAGACTAAAAATAAATATCATACATTTTGGTCAATTCTGCTGGTACTTTTATGCGTTGCAATTATTTTAGGTCCTGTTATCTCTATTATTGCCGCTTTGTTTAAGGAAATCGGCAATTTTGCTTCATATTTAGGTAATCAGCTTAACGATTTGCCGACTTTTCTTTTAACGCTTCAAAATGAAATACTTAAGGCTCTTAAATTCTTGCCTGACAGTATTTATACAAGTGTGTCGGAAAATATTACTCAGTTTTTCGGCAATCTTATTAATGATTTTGACGTTTCAAAGCTCGGAATAAATATGAGTTCGATAACCTCGACTCTTACAAGCGGTATCAGCGGAGTATACAGCGTTGTTAAAAATATTCCGTCAATAATCATCGCCGTCGTTATCGGCATTATTGCTTGTATTCTGTTTACAAAGGATTACAAAAGGGTTGTCAGGTTTATTAAACTCCAGCTTCCCGATAAGCATAAAAATCTTTTGAGCGAAACAAAAAAAGTATTTTCGTCAACGATTCTTAAAATGTGCAGGGCTTACGGGCTTATTATGTTTATCACATTTTGCGAGAATTTCATAGGTTTAAGTATTCTTAATTTAATCGGAGTTATGGACAACAATTATGTATTTGTGATTGCAATATGCATTGCCATATTCGATATTCTTCCGGTTGCAGGTTCAGGCGGTATTCTTATTCCGTGGGCACTTGTTGCACTTGTTACCGGCAGCGTCGGTCAGTGCATAGGATTGCTTGTAATCTATGCGATTATTACTGTTGTTCGACAGTATATTGAGCCAAAGATTGTCGGCAATTCTCTCGGAGTTCATCCTCTCGTTACTCTTGCAGGTCTTTATTTCGGCTTAAAATTGTTCGGATTTATGGGTATGTTTATTGTTCCTATTTGCGTTATGACGGTAAAGGCATTTAACGACGCAGGAAGAATACACCTCTACACACCTCCCGAAAGAAATTAAGACTTTGATAAATCGGCTAAAGCGCGCCACGTCGAAAGAAACTCCGTGTTTGAATGAATTTTTACAAAATTCATAATAAACACATTAGTTATCACTTGCTACGAAACAGTACACTGTACTGTTTCTCCCAAATTCACACGTGAATTTGGAGCCACGTGTCTCTTGCGCTTTGCACAATTCACTCCTTTTCCCCACCAAATTTTCAATTTGTCGGGGACCCACGATTTGAAAAAATCGTATATTTCCAAAGCAGTTTGAATGTAATATTCAGACTGCTTTTTTATGATTTGTTAATTTTTTTTAATCATTGTATGATTTTGTGGATTTTGTTTTTTTAATATGGTAATATATTTCTTGTTTTGAAAAGAGGTATATTAAAATATGGCTGTAAAGGCTAAGGCGAAAAGAAAAAATAAAAAATTAAATAAAAAGAATAAATTTATAATTGCGCTTAGCGTCGTTTTGGTTTTTGCGCTTGCAATCGGCGGCAGCGCCCTTGTTTTCAGAGGCAGGGAAAAGGTTTATTATGATTTCGGAAAGGAAACAGCAAGGGGATATGACGTGTCGGAGCACAACGGCAAGATTGATTGGCAGTCGCTCAAAAACGAGGTCGATTTTGTGTTCATCCGAGTAGGCTATCGAGGATACGGAACAGGCACCATTTGCGAGGATAAGTGTGCAAAAGATAATTTAAAAGGTGCTCAAGAGGCGGGTATTCCTTACGGCGTTTATTTCTATTCTCAGGCAACTGACGAAAAGGAGGCTGAGGAGGAAGCAAGATTTGTAATCAAAACGCTTGCACTTTATAAGCCAAAGCTGCCTATTATTATTGATTATGAATATCCTGTTGATGAAAACGGCGATAATACCGGCAGAATGTGGGAGGCAACTCTTTCTAAGCAGGAGTGCACAAATACTGTTGCCGCCTTTTGCGAAAAGGTGCAAAAATACGGATATATGGCAGGTGTTTACGCTTCTTCTTATCTTTATAACAATGATATAAATACAAAAAAGCTTCCTAAGGATACCGTTATTTGGGTGGCAGATTATAATGATGCGGTTACTGCTTCATCGGCTTATCATATCTGGCAATATTCACGAACCGGCAAAAGTGACAGTGTTGAGAGCAAATATATAGATTTAAATTATTGGTACAGCAAAAAGCAGAAATGAGGAAATACAAATGAAAAAAGTAAATAAAGTTATATCCTTTTTGCTTGCGTTTATTATGCTTTTTACGTCAACGGGTGTATATGCAAGCACCAAGACGAGAAGCAAATATACCGGTATAACATATACTCATAATTCTAAGTTCAAAAATAAAGAACTTGTTTACGGTATGGACGTCTCTCAGCATAACGGCAAAATCAATTTTAAAAAGGCAAAGCGTGACGGAATTGAGTTTGTATTTATTCGTGTGGGATACACGGGATATACAAAATCCTCTTTTTCGCTTAATTTGGATAAGAAGTATAAAACATATATTAAGGACGCAACAAAGGCAGGTCTTAAGGTCGGAGTTTATTGGTATTCTCAGTCCACCAAGGTAAGCGAGGCAAAAAAGGAGGCAAAAGCTCTTTTAAAAGCGATTAAAGGCTACAGCATAACTATGCCGGTAGTGTTTGATTATGAATTTGCCGACACGAAAAAAGGCAGACTTGACAGCGCAAAACTTTCAAAAACGAATATGACTGCTAATGCTCTTGCTTTTTTAAATACGGTTTCAAATGCAGGATATGACGCTTGTATTTACGCAAGTGAAAATTTCCTTGAGGAGCATCTTTACGCTAACCTTATTTCGTCAAATTTTAAGGTTTGGCTTGCAAATTACAGTTCAAAGACAAATTATAAGGGCGATTATGAATTTTGGCAGCATACCGCCAAAGGCAGAGTAAGCGGTATGAGGGGTAATGTTGATATCAATTTTTGGTACAAGGGTGAAAATTCAACATACCTGGGAACGCAGGTTTATACCGGCGCTCCGATTGAATGTGGAGTGTATGCCGCAATTGACGGCAAGGCGCTTGTTGAAAATGTTGATTATACTCTGACCTATTCAAATAATGTTAATGTGGGTACTGCCCATATCACATTAAACGGAATAGGCGAGCATAAGGGCTTAAAACAAAATTATACCTTTAATATTGTTCCTAATAAGGTTAAGAACGTTGGGCATATTTCAAGTGAAAATACGTCATTGAAGCTTTCGTGGAACAGCGTTTTGGGTGCAGATGCTTACGTGATTACTGCCGAAAGTATAAATAATTTTAAAACGTTTACCAAAACCGTGTATGGCAGGACAGAGGGTGAGATTGACGGCCTCATTGACGGCAATGAATATATCGTCACTGTTCGTGCGCTCGGCTATGATTCTAAGGGCAATGCCTTGTCGGGTGAGCCGTCTAATTATATTTCTACCAAAACAACAGGTAATAAAGTCAGCGGCATTAAAGTTAGCGCAAGGGCGGAAAAATCAATAACTCTTTCGTGGTACAGGATTGCCGATTGCGAAAGTTACACCGTTTATCAATATGACAGCGCTTTAAAGGAATATAAACCCGTCGGCAAAACAGACGGAAATACCGATTCGTTAAAAATTTCTAATCTTAAGCAAGGCTTATCATATAAATTTACAGTTTGTGCAAATAAGCAAAACAGGCAGTGCGAGCCGAGTGATGCTTTTTCCGCCGTTACCGTGCCGAAAAAGGTTTCAAACAAATCGGCAAAAAGCAAGAAAAGCAGAAGAATAACCTATTCTTTTAAAAAGGTTAATGCCACGGGTTATCAATACCAGTGGTCTACTCATAGAAATTTCAAATCGAATTTCTTAACCAAAAACACAAAATCAACAAAAGTTACCATTAAAACCGCTCAAAGCAGGCGCAGATATTATGTTCGTGTTCGTGCTTATAAAACGGAGCGGGGCGGAAAGAAAATCTACGGCAAATGGTCAAATGTAAAAAGTGTCAGGGTAAAATAATGTTAAGCGGTATGTGATTTTTTACGTGCCGCTTATTTTTTATTGCCTTTTCAAATCAAATGCGCTAAAATAGACGTGTTACAAACTAAATCCTTGTGAGGTAAATATATGAGCAGAGAGTGGACGAAAAATTTAAGAAATATCGAACCTTATGTTCCCGGCGAACAGAGTAAGGATAAAGATATAGTTAAAATCAATGCAAACGAAAATCCGTATCCTCCGTCGCCAAAGGCAGCCGAGGTACTTAAAAGTTTTGATACAAATAAGCTGCGCTTTTATCCGAGTGCAAATTCAACAAAGCTTAAAGAGGCAATTGCAAAATATTATAAAGTTGACGTGTCAAACGTGTTTGTCGGCAACGGTTCGGACGATGTGCTTGCGGTAGCGTTTCAGTCCTTTTTCAACAGCGAAAAGCCGATTGTCTATCCTGATTTGACATACAGTTTTTATCCCGTTTGGTGTTCGCTTTTCGGCATCAAATATAAAAATTATCCCGTAGGTGATGATTTCAGAATTAATCCAGAAGATTATAAAGAAAAAAACGGCGGTGTTGTAATTCCTAATCCCAATGCACCGACCTCTCTCGGCGAAGGGCTTGATTTCGTGGAAAAAATACTTGATTATAATCAGGACAGCGTTGTGATTATTGACGAGGCTTATGTTGATTTCGGCGGCACGTCAAGCGTTCCTCTTATTGAAAAGTATGAAAATCTGCTTGTAACAGGCACATTCTCAAAGTCACGTTCGCTTGCAGGGCTTCGTATCGGCTTTGCAATAGGAAGTAAAGCGCTTATTGATGTTATGGAGGCTGTTAAAAATTCATATAATTCCTACACGGTCGATTCTCTTTCAATAGAAATGGGTGCGGCAAGCATTGAGGATGACGAATACTTCAAATCAACCTGCAAAAAGGTTATCAAAACGAGGGAGAGAGTTACGCTTGAGCTTGAAAAGCTCGGTTTTGACGTTCTCGACTCTCAAACCAACTTTATTTTTGCAACTCACAATAAGCATAATATGAAATCGCTTTTTGAATATCTAAAAACGCAAAAGGTGTTTATACGCTATTTTTCTTTGCCGAGGATTGAAAATTATGTAAGAATTACAATCGGCACAAATGAGGAAATGGATATTTTTCTTGAAAAAACTAAGGAGTTTATTTTAAATGACAACAGGTAAAAAGGGCGCAATAATTTTTCTTTGGATATTAAATATTTTAAATGTTCTGGCAGGCTTTATTTCGCAGTTTGAAATTTTGCTCGGAAAAGATATAACATCAATTATTCCGATTAACGCACCGCTTTCGGTTAATCAAATTGTACTTGTCAATTTTATGGCACTTGCGGTAACGACTGTGCTTATTGCGGTAATACTTACTTATCTTGTAACCGATATTCCGTATTCTCCTCTTGAAATATTGGAAAACTTTTCTCCGCTTTTTTTAATACCGAGCGGTGTGGCAGCAATTTTGGGAATAGTTAACGCAATAAAAGCAGATATTGCGGCAGATAAAATCTGGCTTATTGCTTGTATGATAATCTATATTTTAATCTCAATTATCGAAATCTCGTGTCTGTTGACCGTTAAGCAGGACGCAGAGGAATAATATAAAAAACATAAAAAAACAAAGGCACGAGAATTTCTCGTGCCTTTTAAATATTCTATTAATATTAAAGATGAAAGACAATATCATCGCTCTTCTTGTTGAATATCCATATTCCGACTGCAAGCGTTGCAAACGATACAACCGCTGCGTAAGCAAACAGCTTAGGGCTGAGCATATAGCCGTAAAGAACGCTTTGCCTAAACATTTCAATCATTGAATAAAGCGGATTGATTTTAATAAGGATTCTTGTCCAATGGCCTGTAATTCTTTGGAAAGGATATACGATAGGAACCATATAGAAAAGAAGCTGAGTAAGAACGTCCCAAATGTATTCAACATCTCTGAAATATACGCCGATAACCGAAAGAATAAGTCCTACTCCCGTGCAGAAAATAAGCAAAAGGAACATAGGCACAACACTCATAAACACATACGGCGTGATATGAAGATTTGAACCGCCGCTAATGCCTGTAAGCTTAAAGAATATCCATACGCAGATAAGGCAGAGAAGCGATATCGCAAACGTAACGAAATTTGAAAAAATCGACGAAAGCGGATACATATATTTAGGAACATATACCTTTTTGATAATGCTTGCGTTTCGCCTAAACGAGGTCATAGCCTGCTTTGTTGACGAAGTAAAGAAGCTGAATAAAAGTCGACCTGTAAAAAGATAAACAGGGAAGCAAATTACGTGCTTGTTTGACTTTCCGAAGATACCGCCGAATACAACTGAAAGAACAATCATCTGCAAAAGCGGCTGGATAAAGCTCCAAAGAATACCGAGCCATGAATTTCTGTATTTAAGCTTAACGTTTTTAGCTGTAAGCTCCTTTAAAAGATTTCTGTATTTTTTAAAGGTCTTAACATTACGGTCAAGCTCTTTATTACCTGTACTCATATAAGCACCTCATATATATTATGATATCTAACGTTTTAGAATTATATCACAATATGTTTCATTTTTCAACAAAAAATAATGTTAATATGATTTATTTAAACATTTTTGCTATTTCGCTTGCCACAATTTTAGCACTTTTGTTGCCGTCAATTACGATGTCTGCACACGCAAGATATTTGGATTTTCTCTCGTCATAAAGCGATTTTGCCTTTTCCTTATCCTGAAAAAGCGGGCGTGTTGACGTGTCGCCTATTCTTTCGCAAATAATATTGAAATCAACGTCAAGAAATATTATTTTGCCCGAATTTTTAACTGCGTCAACATTTCTTTGATATGTCATTGCTCCGCCTCCGGTTGACACTACGCAGTTTTGCATAGAAGCTACCTTTTTGCAAGCCTGATATTCAAGCTCTCTGAAAAAATCCTCGCCGTATTCGGAAAAAATATTTTTGATTTGAGTGCCTTGCTCGTTTTCGACCATATTGTCTGTATCAACAAATTTTCTGCCCGTCATTCTTGCAAGCTCGTGGCCTATTGTTGTTTTGCCCGAACCCATAAAGCCGCATAAAATTATATTCATATTTTTTCCATTTCCTCTTGCGTTATTTTTAAAACTTTTTTAATGTCGTCCATAGTAAATTCGGTGTCAAACCAAATTTCCTGGGCAACTGCGGCTTGCCAAACAAGCATTGAAAGACCGTTTGAATATTTAATTCCGGCTTCTTTTGCATATTTTAAAATCAATGTTTCCTGCGGATTATAAACAGCGTCAAAAACAGCCTTGCATTTTTGTACCTTTTCCTTAGGCAAAACGCTTGCGTCAACCTTAGGAAACATTCCGACAGGCGTACCGTTTATAAGTAAATCAAATTCGCCCTCAACATCGCCAAGCTTAACAACCTTTGCCTTTTTATCAAGCTTGTCCTTTATTTCACTTTTGATGAGATTTGCAGCCGGTAAACTGCTATCTCTTACCGCAATTGTTAAATCAGCGCCTGCAAGTATGCTTTCAAATGCAAACATTCTTGAAACGCCGCCGCTGCCGCATAAAAGCACCTTGCCGCCAAGGTTGATTTCTGCCATTTCAAGCGCACGAAGAAATCCGAAGCAGTCGGTGTTGTGGCCTGTTGCCTTGCCGTTTTCGATTTTTACGGTGTTTACTGCGCCAAAAAGCTGTGCTCTTTGCGATAAGCCGTCAAGCATTGGGATAATTCCCGTCTTGTGAGGAATTGTAACGTTGAATCCGTCAAGCTTTTTAAGCTTTTTATATTCGTTTTTCAAATTTTCAGGCGCAATTTCATTCAGATTATAACTTGCGTCAATATTCTTGATTTTAAAAAGCTCCTTGTGAATTATCGGTGACATGGAATGACCTAAAGGGTAGCCGATTAAACAAAAATTATTCATTAATATTTGCCTCTTAAAAAATAGTTTAAAATAATTATTGACAAGTCAAAAATAATTTTATAATATGATAATAACATAATGATTTAATTTAAACAACATTTTTTTGAGGTGAACATATTATGGTATTCGAAAAATTAAAGGAAATCTTGGCAGAACAGCTTGACGTTGACGCCGATTCAATCACTAAAGACAGTATGCTTATTGAAGATCTCGGTGCTGACAGTCTTGACGCTATTGATATTGTGATGTCTGTTGAAGATGAATTTAAGATTGAAGTGCCTGATGAAATTATTGAAAAAATCGAAACCGTCGGCGATATGCTTAATTATATTGAAAACAATATTTAACGTTTGATTTTATATTACGGTCATAGTTTGTTGTAATAGACAGACTATGGCTTTTTTTCTATATTCGGCGGTAAAAATTAATAAACTAAACAAAAATTAACAAAAGTATAAAAACTATGTCTATAATTTTTATATATATTGACAATAACTTTTAAAAGCGGTAAAATAACTGTAAGCGTTTTATGACCATTTTGAGAGGTGTAACACTTATGGCAGAAAAAGAAAAATACATTATGGCGCTTGATCAAGGAACTACTTCCTCAAGGGCAATTATTTTTAACAAGAAAGGTGAAATTGTTGCCAAGGCGCAAAACGAATTTGCTCAGCATTATCCTGAAAACGGATGGGTTGAGCACGACCCTATGGAAATTCTTTTTTCGCAAACAAGCGCAATGCTGACGTGTTTAAGGCTTGAAAAAGTAGACCCTAAGGACATAGTCGGCATAGGTATTACAAATCAGCGTGAAACCACAATTGTTTGGGAAAAGGAAACGGGCAAGCCTGTTTATAATGCAATTGTTTGGCAATGCAGGCGCACCGCTCCTATTTGTGAGGAACTTAAGGCGGAGGGCTTGTCGGATTATGTAAAAGAAACAACAGGCCTTTTAATTGACGCTTATTTCAGCGGCACTAAAATAAAGTGGATTCTTGACAATGTTGAGGGTGCAAGGGAAAAGGCAGAAAGAGGCGAGCTTCTTTTCGGCACAGTCGATACATGGCTTATTTGGAATTTGACCAACGGCAAGGTGCACGTGACGGATTATTCAAATGCGTGCAGGACCATGCTTTTTGACATTAATAAGCTTTGCTGGGATCCATATCTTTGTGAAAAACTCGGTATTCCTATGAGTATGCTGCCCGAAGTTAAGCCGTCAAGTTGTATATATGGCAAGCTTGCGCATATAACAGGTATTGAGGATATTGCCGAAGTGCCAATCGCAGGTGCAATAGGCGACCAACCCGGTGCTCTTTTCGGTCAAGGCTGTTTTAAGGCAGGTCAGGCTAAAAATACTTACGGCACAGGTTGCTTTTTGCTTATGAACACGGGAGATAAGCGTGTTAATTCAATGTCAAATCTTCTTTCGGGTATCGCTTGGGGTATCGGAGATGAGATTACTTATTCGCTTGAAGGCTCTGCTTTCAATGCCGGCTCGATTATTAAATGGCTTCGTGACGAGGTTGAGCTTATAAAAACCGCACGTGAATGTGATGAATATGCCGAGCAGGTGGAGGATTCCAACGGTCTTTACTTCGTTCCTGCATTTACCGGTTTGGGCGCTCCTTATTGGGATATGTATGCAAGGGGAGTTATGGTAGGCTTAACACGTGGAGTTAATAAAAAGCATATTTGCCGTGCCGTGCTCGAAAGCATAACATATCAAATGACAGACTTGCTTGAGGCTATGATGAACGATTCAGGCATAGTATTAAAGGATTTGAGGGTTGACGGCGGTGCTTCCGTTTCAAACATTATGATGCAAATACAGGCGGATATGACCGGCGTTAATGTAAACAGGCCTAAAAATGTTGAAACCACGGCGCTCGGTGCGGCTTATTGCGCAGGTCTTGCAACAGGCGTTTGGGACAGTCTTGAGGAAATCGAGGCGAACAGAGCGGTTGACAGGATTTTTGTTCCGTCAATGGAAATTTCAAAGCGAAATCAAAAATATTCCGATTGGAAGCGTGCTGTTGAACGCTCACGCAATTGGGAAAGATAAAATTATAAAATATATTGATATTTATCATAAAAGGAGATAAAATTATGGGTAAAGTTGTTTGTCCTTGGGACACATTAATTAATTTTGTAACAGATGCATTTGTAGGTTACGGTATTCCGAGAGAGGATGCCGAAATTTGCACCGACATTCTTCTTGAGTCGGACAGACGAGGTATTGAAAGCCACGGCTGTAACCGCTTTAAGCCGATTTATCTTGACAGAATTAAAGCAGGTATTCAAAATCCGATTACTAACTTTGAGGTGGTTAAGGAAACCCCTTGCACCGCAGTAGTTGACGGTCACGACGGAATGGGTCAGGTTATCGGCTACAAGTCAATGCAAATGGCTATTGATAAGGCAAAAAAATACGGTATGGGTATGGTTGCCGTTCGTAATTCCTGCCACTATGGTATTGCCGGCTATTATGCAACTATGGCAACAAAGCAGGGCTGTATCGGTATTACGGGTACAAATGCACGTCCGTCTGTTGCGCCTACCTTTGGTGTTGACGGTATGTTCGGTACCAACCCGCTTACTATCGGTATTCCAACCGATGAAGAATTTGATTTTGTTATCGATTGCGCAACTTCTATTACTCAAAACGGTAAAATTGAGTATTATGAAAGAATAGGCGAGGATGTTCATCCGGGAACTATTATCGGCAGAGACGGCAAGGAAATCAGCGGTGATGCAGGCGAAGCTTTGAAGAAAATTCGTTCGGGCGATGCTGCACTTACAACACTCGGCGGTATCGGCGAGGCTCTCGGCGGATATAAGGGCTATGGCTACGCTATGGTTATCGAGCTTCTTTCTGCTGCTTTGCAGGACGGTAATTACGGTAAGGCACTTAACGGCAAGGATGAAAACGGAAAGCTTGTTCCTTATCATCTCGGTCATTTCTTTATCGCTATTGATACCGGCCATTTTGTAGGCGAAGAAGAAACAAGGAAGAAGGCAGGCGAAATTATTCGCTCTGTTCGTAATTCAACAAAGGCACCGGGCTGTGACAGAATTTACACGGCAGGTGAGAAGGAATATGACATTTGGCAGCAGAGAAAGGACAGCGGTGTTCCTATCAATGAGTCTGTTCAAAAGGAAATGAATGAGGTTCGTGACGAACTCGGTCTTACACAATATAAGTTCCCTTGGGAATAATATATAAAGTTTAAATTATGAGGTGACACAAACTATGGATTATCGTAAAGAATCATTAAGGCTTCACGGAGAATGGAAGGGCAAAATCGAAGTGAATGCAAGGGCGAAGGTAAACGATAAGGACTCTCTTTCGCTTGCTTATACACCGGGCGTAGCGGAGCCTTGCCTTGCAATTAAGGATGATTATAAAAAGAGCTGGGAGCTTACAAGACGTTGGAATATGGTAGCTGTTATTACAGATGGAACTGCTGTTTTGGGCCTTGGCGATATCGGTCCTGAGGCAGGTATGCCTGTTATGGAGGGCAAATGCGTTCTCTTTAAAGAATTCGGCGATGTTGACGCATTTCCGCTTTGCGTTCGTACTAAGGATGTAGACGAATTTGTTGAAACTGTTTATAATATCAGCGGCTCGTTCGGCGGTATTAATCTTGAGGATATTTCAGCGCCTCGTTGCTTTGAAATAGAGGAAAAACTTAAAGCTAAATGCGATATCCCTATTTTCCACGATGACCAGCACGGCACGGCAGTTGTTGTTTCAGCCGCATTGATTAACGCAACAAAGCTTACGGGCAAAAAACTTTCTGACTGTAAAGCAGTTATTAACGGCTCAGGTGCAGCAGGTATTGCAATTGCAAAACTTCTTATGACCTTAGGCCTTCGTGATGTTATTCTTTGTGACAGAACAGGCGCTATTTATGAGGGCAGAGAAAAGCTTAACCCTTCTAAAGAGGCAATCGCTAAGGTTACTAACAGAGAGATGACTAAGGGCACACTTGCAGATGCAGTTAAGGGTTCGGATATCTTTATCGGCGTTTCGGCTCCGGGTGTTCTTACTGAGGAAATGATTAAGACTATGAATTCTGACCCGGTTGTTCTTGCCATGGCTAATCCTACTCCTGAAATTATGCCTGACGAGGCTAAGGCAGCAGGCGCTAAAATTGTAGGTACAGGCCGTTCCGACTTCCCTAACCAGATTAATAACGTTGTTGCATTCCCCGGTATTTTCCGTGGTGCGCTTGACGTAAGGGCAAGTCAGATTACAGAAAATATGAAGATTGCCGCAGCTTATGCCATTGCTTCTCTTGTTGATGACGATAAGCTCAGCGTTGATTATATTCTTCCTTATGCATTTGATGAAAGAATTAAGGATACCGTTGCAAAGGCTGTAGCAGATGCCGCAGTTAAGGACGGCGTAGCAAGAATTTGATAAAGTGGATATCGTCGAAAGAAATTCCGTGTTTGAATAAATTTTTTCAAAATTTATAATAAACACTCCATTCCTTTCTCCTCTCCCCAAAAAGCTTACGCTTTTCGGGGACCCCGATTGAAATTCCGTGTTTGAAAAATCAAATAAATAACAAAAAGCGTTGGAGATTTTAATTATCTCCAACGCTTAATTTTTTTGCGCATATTTATTTTATGCAAGCGAACTTTCTTTCTTTTTTATACCCTTATTGATGAATATAAACATAATTATACTCATTATTACACAGCATATATCCGCTGTTGTCTGCGACCAAATTATGCCCTCAAGTCCGATAAGCTTATTCATAATAAAGAGCATAGGAACATAGATAATTCCTTGCCTGCCGAGGGAAAGAATCATACTTTGAATACCCTTGCCCATTCCTTGGAATGAGAAATTGAGCACAAACATAATGCCGATAACAGGACCTGACGCCATAAGAGCAAGAAGCATTTTAACACCGAGGTCGATAACTTGGGCGTCATTAATAAACAGCTCGATAACATTTCGTCTGAACAGCAGATAAAAGCCTGTCATGGCAGTGCCGATGATAATGTTGCAGATTATGCTGAAACGCAGGCATTTTCTCATTCTCTTATAGTTTTGAGCGCCGTAGCAGTAGCCGACAAGCGGTTGAACACCCTGACCGAGACCGATTTGAAGCATAACGACAAGCATATTTGCTTTCATTGCAATTCCCATTGCGGCAACTGCGCTGTCACCGTATTTGATAAGAACAACGTTAACAATAATATTGCTTATGCTCATAAGAAGACTGTTAATAGCAGCAGGAAGTCCTACCCCGATAACGCCTTTAGTAATTCCGTGCCCCATAGCAAAACGTTTTGGAGAAATACTTAAAATGCTCTTTCCTCTGAGAAAATAAATAAGAAAATAAATAACCGATACTATGTTGCCAATAACAGTTGCGATTGCCGCACCTGCAACGCCCATATCAAATCCAAAAGGCATATTGATGCCGAAAAGCTTATCACCCGTATGCAAAATGAAAATCGGGTCAAGAATTATATTTGTAATTTGACCGATAACAGAGCCTATCATTGACTCTTTTGCCGCACCCTCGCCACGAACGAGATTTGATGCCGTGATTGAAAGCACGATTGACGGAGCACCAAGCGCTACCCATTTAAGATAATCTGCGGCTAAGCCGAGCGTGTTTTCGCTTGCACCTACAAGCATAAGAATTTGATTTTTTAATGTGAAAAAAATTATTCCGAGTATCAAACCTACTGCGATTGAGGCATATATGCAAAATGCGCTGATTGTTTTAACTCTGTCTTTTCTGCCCTCGCCGAGTGAACGGCTGACAAATGCACAACCGCCTACTCCAAAAAGGTTACCCGTTGCAATGAAAAGCAAAAAAAGCGGCATTGAAACCGAAACTGCGGCTACCTGATTGCTGTCGCCCGTTTGACCTACAAAAAATGTGTCCGCAAGGTTATATACAATATTAATAAGCATACTCAGCATACTCGGCAAAGCCATAGTCATTACCGCTTTCGGTATCGTATATTCTTCAAAAACTTTTGTATTGTCTTTCATATTTATCATATCCTTTCATAATATTTGCTGTAAGAATTTAATAAATTATAATCTGTCCGTAATATCAATAAGATTTTGCATTGTTAGCTTTTCAGGCCTGATATTGATTTCAAGCCCAAGTTCGGTGAATATTTCGGTGATTTTTTGCTTAGAAACTCCCATTGTGTTTGAAATACTGTTGAGCGCCGTTTTTCTCCTTTGCGCAAATGCACATTTTACCAATGAGAAAAATTTTTTCTTGTTTTCAATTTGATATTTGTCCTCATCGTTTAATACCAATTTGATTACAACGCTGTCAACCTTTGGGCTTGGCATAAAACTCTCTCTCGGCACATCAAAAAGGATTTCACCGCTTGCATAAAAATTAACTGCAACCGATACTGCGCCTGCCTGCCTTGTGCCAACCTCGGCGCAAAGGCGCTCGCCTGCCTCTTTTTGCACCATTACAACTATTTCGTCAATAGGCAATTCGTTTTCAAGAAGCGTCATTATTATAGGTGATGTAATATAATAAGGCAAATTTGCGCATACTTTAATATTGTCGCAACCCTCAAATTTTTCCTTAATAAGTTTTTTTAGGTCAAGCTCCATAACGTCGCCGTTTACAATTTCAAGATTGTCAAAATCAGCAAGCGTTTCGTCAAGAACGGGCAACAGCCTTTTATCAAGCTCGATTGAAACGACCTTTTTTGCCACCTTGCAAAGCTCCTTTGTAAGAACTCCTATGCCAGGGCCTATTTCAAGCACACCTGTTTTACTGTCTGCATTTAACGACTGCGCCATTTGAGGGCAAACATTTGGGTCAATTAAAAAGTTCTGACCGAGTGCCTTTGAAAAGGTGAAGCCGTATTTTGAAAGTATTTTTTTTATTGTATTGATATCATATAAATTACAGTCCATATTACACCTGACCTGATTTTGTGCCGTCATTTTGCAAGAAAAGGACGGGAAATTCGGCAAACAATGTTCGCTCTTACGAGTTAAAATCAATGATTTATCTTAATTTGCGAGTATTCTATCACATTCAAAAATAGTTTACAATATTATTGTTGACATTTTGTTAAATTGTGCTAAAATATCGTTTAGTCGGCTAATGTTAGTTGACTAAATTTATTAAAGAAATCGTAATTATCATTATATAAGGTTGGTGAAATAATGAATTATAAACGCAGGCAGCCGCCTAAGGAGGAGCTTATAGGGCCGAGAGTCAATTTTTTATCACGCCTTGTTCGTTGCAAATTTAACGACATTATAAGCGAGGAGGGGCTTTACTCCGGTCAGCAGGATATCCTTTTTGCCGTTCTTGAAAATGAGGGCATAACCTCAAGCAAACTTGCCGAGATAACAGGTGTGTCGGCGGCAACAATGAGTGTGTCTGTCAAAAGAATGGAAAAAGCGGGCTTTATTGTTAAAAAGCCTGACGAAAATGATGCAAGAATAATGCATATTTATCCGACTGAAAAGGCAAAAGCCGTTCCGGGTAATACAAGAAAAAAGATAAATGAGCTTGAGCTTATATTGAAAAAAGGAATGGATGAGGATAAAGCGCTTGAGTTTGCGCATTATTTACAGCGTGCTATTGATAATTTGTTAGAAGAATTCGGCAATTGCTGTGAAAAAGGAGATGATAGAAAATGTTAAAAAAATTAGGCAAATATATGAAAGGGCTTGGCTTTCTTTCGCTTATAAGTGCACTGGGTATGATTATCGAGGCTGTTTGTGAGCTTGCGTTGCCGTCGCTTGCAAATAACATTTACGAAACGGTTAATGTTGCCACCTCGCCTGAGCAGACTAAAGCGTATGTTTTGAAAATGGGCTTTTGTATGCTCGGCTTGGCTGTTATCGGTCTTTGCGGCGGTCTTACAACCATGAAGGCTTCGGCAGTAGTCAGCCAGCGTTTTGCGTTCAGGCTTAGAAATGATGTGTATAGAAAGATAAGCAATTTTTCGTTCAGAAATATTGATAAGTTTTCAACTGCTTCTCTTACTACGAGGCTTACAAACGATATCACAATGCTTCAGCAGGTGGTTATGATGTCGCTTCGTATTTTGGTAAGAGGTCCTGCGCTTTTGATTGTTGCGGCAGTTATGGCAGTAAGAATTAATCCTAAAATGTCGGCAACGCTTCTTATTATGCTTCCTATAATTATTGTTATAGTAGCGCTTATTATGAAGCTCGGCTTCCCAATGTTTCAAAAGATGCAGAAAAAGGTTGATAACGTAAACCGTGTAGTTCAGGAAAACCTTATAGGTATGCGTGTTGTTAAGGCTTTCGTGCGTGAGGACCACGAAAAGGATAAATTCCATAAGACATCTGATGACCTTGCAAAGCAGGGCGCTATGGCTTCGGGACTTATCGTTACCGTTATGCCTGTTATGATGCTTCTTTTTAATGCCGTAATCGTGTTCACATATTATAAGGGTGCGCTTTCGGCTAATGAGGGTGTTATGCAGGTAGGTCAAATTTCCGTATTTGCTTCTTATGTTGTTCAAATTCTTTCGAACCTTGTTATGATTTCAATGATGCTTTTGCAGCTTGCAAGAGGTAAAGCTTGTGCAGAGCGTGTTGTTGAGGTTCTTGATACGGAGATTGATATTGTTAATCCTGAAAATGCGTTTGTTCCTACAGAGCCGAAGGGTGAGGTTGAATTTAAAAATGTAAACTTTAAATATGATCCCGAATCCCATGGCGATAATATTCTTGAAAATATCAGTTTTAAGGCAAAGCCGGGTCAGATTGTAGGCATCGTCGGCGGTACTGGCTGCGGTAAATCAAGCCTTGTTAATCTTATTCCACGTCTTTATGACGCAACGCAGGGTGAAGTGCTTGTTGACGGTGTTGACGTTAAGAAATATGACCTTAAAGCGCTTCGTGAAATGATAGGCGTTGTGCTTCAAAAAAATGTTCTTTTCAGCGGAACTATTGAGGAGAATATTCGTTGGGGTAAAAAGGACGCTACTCACGAGGAAATTGTTGCGGCGTGCAAGGCGGCGCAGGCAGACGGCTTTATTAATGAACAGCCTGACGGATATAATACTTATCTTGCGCAGGGCGGTCTTAATCTTTCCGGCGGTCAAAAGCAACGTCTTTGCATTGCCCGTGCCATGATTAAAAAGCCTAAAATCCTTATTCTTGACGACTCAACAAGTGCTGTCGATACCGCAACAGAGGCTAAAATCCGTGAAAGTTTTTACAGCGACCTTAAAGATACAACCGTATTTATTATTGCTCAGCGTATTTCATCTGTTAAGGATGCCGATGAAATTCTTGTTGTTGACGACGGTAAGATTAAGGGTATCGGCAATCACGACGAACTTATAAAAACAAACGAGATTTATCAGGAAATTTATAATACACAACAGAAAGGAGTGCTTGAATAATGCCACCAATGGGACCTCCGGGCAGAAAAAATGATTTCAAAAAGCCCAAGAATGCTAAGCAGACATTTACAAGAATCCTTAAATATATGGGCAAAAACAAGCTCTTTTTGATTGTTGTATTTATAATGCTTATTTTAAGTACGGTTTGCAATATTGCCGCATCTTATTGCCTGAAACCGATACTTAACGATGTTGCCGCCGCTATTAAGGCAGGCACGTTTATGGATGAGGGAATTAAAACCCTTGTCAAAAATCTTATTAAGCTTTCGATTTTATATGTAGGCGCATCGCTTTTCTCATTTGCACAAAGCAAAATTATGGTAATTCTTGCATATAAGACTACTAACCTTATTCGTAAGGATTTATTTGACCACATGCAAACCTTACCGCTCAGATTTTTTGATTCAAAAACTCACGGCGAAATTATGAGCCGTTTTACCAACGACGTTGATAACGTTCAAATGATGCTTGAGCAGTCAATGGTACAGCTTGTTTCATCGGCATTTACCTTTGTCGGCATAGTTGCAATGATGATAGTATTAAGTCCTACGCTTTTTGCATTTGCGCTTATTTTTCTTATAATTATGCTTATTACCGTATCGCAGATAGGCAAAAAATCAAGAAAATACTTTAGGCTACAGCAAAAAAACCTCGGCGTTATGAACGGTAATATCGAGGAATCTGTTGAGGGTATGAAAGTTATTAAGGTTTTCAACCACGAGCAGCAGGCGTTTGACGAATTTGAAGAAACTAATGAAAGTTTCAGAAAAGCTGCAACAAACGCAAACTTTTTCTCAGGTATAATGGGCCCTTGCTCAACAGGTATCAATAATGCAAGCTATGCAACCATTGCACTTGTCGGCGGACTTTTGGCATTGACGGGAAGCCTTGATATCGGTACTTTCTTTACTTTCCTCAGCTATTCAAAGCAGTTTACCCAGCCGATTAACCAAATCGCAAACCAAATGAATACCGTATTTTCTGCCCTTGCAGGCGCAGAACGTGTATTTGAAATTATGGATATGAGTCCGGAAATTGACGACGGTACCGTAACTCTCAGCGAGGAAAAAACGGCTGACGGCAAAAAGTGGTTTTGGCTTGACGGGGATAAGAAAATTCCTGTTGAGGGCAAGGTTGTATTTGAGGACGTTGACTTTAGTTACGTTCCCGAAAAGCAGGTGCTTAAGGATATTAACCTTTATGCAAAGCCGGGGCAAAAGATTGCTTTTGTAGGCTCAACCGGTGCAGGCAAAACTACTATTACAAATCTTATCAACAGATTTTATGATATCGAGCGTGGCTCAATCACATACGATTCAATTGATATTAAGCGTATCAAAAAGGACGATTTGAGAAAGAGTCTTGCAATCGTTTTGCAGGATACGCATATGTTCACGGGAACTATTATGGATAATATTCGCTACGGCAGGCTCAACGCAACAGACGAGGAATGTATTGCGGCGGCTAAGCTTGCTTCGGCTCATTCCTTTATCCGCAGGCTTCCTGAGGGCTATAGCACGGTAATCACAGGTGACGGCGGAAACCTCAGTCAGGGTCAAAGGCAGCTTCTTGCAATCGCACGTGCCGCTGTTGCAGACCCGCCTGTTATGATTCTCGACGAAGCAACCTCGTCAATTGATACCCGTACAGAGCTTCATATTGAGCACGGTATGGATAGGCTTATGATTGGCAGAACTGTATTCGTTATCGCTCACAGGCTTTCAACTGTCCGTAATTCAAATGCAATTATGGTTTTGGAGCACGGTGAAATTATCGAGCGTGGCGACCATGACGCACTTATGGCTCAAAAGGGCCGTTACTATGAACTTTGCACAGGCAAGGCAAAATTAAGCTGATAGCTTATAAAATTCAAACCCGTTGTAATTCAAAAGATTACAGCGGGTTTTTATATTATTCACTTTTTATATAAGAACAAGAAATCAGTCTTGAAGATGTAAATCTAATCGGTTATGATAAAATTAAGCAGAATTAAGCCGAGTAAAATTATTTGCTATGGCAAGCCCTTTGACGAAATGAAGGGCGATAATCGAGGATATAGAATATTTCCTGATAACTCTTGAAAACGAAAAATATATGATGACATGGGAGGCATTATAAATGGATAACAGCGACAGATGGGTTGAAAAATACGGCGAAAGCTTTATGGATTTTCCGCTAAAGGGCTTGAAATTCAAAAAGACGGCTTGGACGAAAAAGAACAATCATACCCATTGCCTTTTTTGCGGAGATGAAATAACCAATGAGGAATATAACTATCATACCGAGAAGCAGGGATATGCGTCCACAACAAAATTTTGGTGGTCGTGCCCCGAATGCTTTGAGGTTTTCACGCAAAAATATAATTTGCCTGTTGTTAAAAATACCGTTAAAGATATAGAATTGGCTCTTTCACAATTTAAAACCGTTGTGATTTCTCTTGAAAATAAGCAATATTTCATTAAAAATACGGACGGCAAAATAACCGTCGAGCATAACGGTGTGAGAAAAAGCTACGACAGTATTCTTTCAATGGAGAGAGAACAGCTTTTTTACGGCAAGGTACTCAGAGAAATTATTGACGACATTTTTGTGGGTTTTGTTGATTAAAATTTAATATTCATATTCAAAAAAGGGCTGTAAAAAACAGCCTCTTTTTAAATTATTCACTTTTTGCGTATACAAAACAGATAGTACAAAAAACAAGAAATCAGTCTTGAAGATGTAAACCTAATCGGTTATGATAAAGTTAAGAAGAATTAAGATAAGTAAAATTATTTGCTATGGCAAGCCCTTTGATGAAAGAATGTCAATATACCGATCATGGCAATTCAAAAACCCATTCTAATCCGCAGGATAATATTATCGGTTTGAAAGAAAATGGCGAACCTGATTGGAACAAGGAAATCAATTATTACGATGAAGAAGCCCCCCGAATTTAAATATTTCAAAATTACAGGAGTGAGCAAAATGAATAATGATTACAACGGCGATTTTAAAAGTAAAGAGGAATTTGAATCTGCAATTGGCAGAGGGTGCGAATTAGGCTTTGAATGGAAAGGTCACGAATACTGCATTTTTAGGCAAAATGATAATACATGGTTTTTCGGCTTAACAGGCACTGATACAAGCAAGGACATTTCCTTAAAAACTCTTGATGACGTTATGAATTATGAAATTGACGGCGAAAGGCTTGTTGATATCTGCACAAAATTCACGGTTATTGAAAGAACATTTTAATTTTATAAATAAACCGTTAAAAAAGCAAAAATCCTGACTTATTAGGAGAACTTAAAATGTATACTAAAAACAACCATATTCTTGAATATCCTAATTACAAGGATATAAACGATTTTAGGGAAAGTTTAATTTACGGCAGAGAAATTATTATAAATTGGAATGATATTGAATATGTTATAGAATATAAAAACGATTCGATGAATAATTTTTCTGTCTGCGTAGCAAACAAGCCTGAAACAGAGCGCCATTTTGAAACGGTCGGCGAATTGCTTAATTACAGAATTGATTCAAATGATTGCATAAGAGATATAATTACTCAGGCAGAGGTCGTTTGGAGAAATATTTAACGGTGCGAAATATGATTGATATTAACAAAATTGATAAAGTGTTTAAAGATATCGGATATTTAAAAAAGCAATTGTCAAACGGTGACGTACAATATTTTAAAAACGATATTTTTTGTAAATTTGAATATGTTTCGGGACTTGATTCGTATATTTTGTCAAGCGCACTCGGAAATGAAGAAGCAAAGCAAAATATATTTGAGGACGACGAGGTTTATTCAAATTTAACGAGCGATAATGAAATTTTGGATAAATTAAAATCTGATATCGCTAATTTGATTAATGATTAAAATTTAATATTCATATTTAAAAAAGCACATTGAGAACTCAATGTGCTTTTTTATTACGTTTTTGTAATAATGAAGTCACGTGAAAGTAAGGCTTGGGGTGTATTCTTTATTGACGAAAGAGAGAAAGGGCTTATCTTAACAGTTTTGTAAGAACTTCTTTATTATTTCTTTCCTTTTCTTTAACAGAAAGTAAGAAATGCTTTGATAAAATCAGGGGCGTAAACGAAAAGTTTAACTTGATTTTTTAACTTAGAATATAAGGAGATGGGAATATGAATATATTGGTAACTCTTAACAGCGGATATGTTTTGCCGCTTTGCACAATGCTTAAATCGCTTTCTTATTCAAACGAGGGAACGGATATTGATTTATATATTGTTCATTCGTCGCTTACTCTTGCCGATTTTCAGAAAATCAATGCAGTAACAATAAATACGGATATTTCGCTTCACCCGATAAAGGTTGACAATTCGCTTTTTGACGGTGCGCCGACGTGCAAAAGAATTTCTAAAGAAACTTATTACAGGATTTTCGCAAGCGAGCTTTTGCCAAAGGAGATTGACAGAATTTTGTATATCGACCCTGATACGGTTGTGATTAACCGCCTTGACGATTTTTATAATGCAGACTTTGGGAGCAATGTTTTAATCGGCGCCAAGCATTTTGACGGCGCAATAGATATTTGGAACAGAAAAAGGCTCGGTATTAAGCATTCCAAAAGATATATTAACGCAGGAGTTATGCTCTTTAATTTGAAACTTATGCGAGAGCTTTTTTCAAGCGAGAGGGTATTTGATATTATAAAAAAGAAAAAGCCGATACTGTTTCTTGCCGACCAGGACGTAATTAATATTATGTATGACGGCTATATCGGTCTTTATGATGAATATGTTATTAATCTTGACGAGCGTTGCTTTGCAAGGCTTTTGAATAAAGAGTCTTTTGAAAAGGCAAAGAAATATGTGGACGAGCACACCGATATTATTCATTTTAACGGCAAATTCAAGCCGTGGAAAAGTGACTATAAGGGTGAGCTTGACGGATATTGGCATCACTTTGACCGTATGCCGAGCTACAAGGCAAGGAGGTATTACAGTGAAACAGCTTAAAAAATATTTCAAGCTTCCGCCTAAAAATGTTTGCATAATTTACGGTGTTGCAATCGCTGTTATTCTTATTGCATTTTTGTCGGTTTATTTTACATTCGGCAAGCAGCTTACTGCTTTTGTTTCGGATACTCAAAATTTTAATGCGTGGCTTGCACAGTATAAAAGTCTCAGTGCGGTAATATTTGTTCTTATCCGTGCGTTTCAAACCGTTATTAAAATTATCCCTGCCGAACCGCTTGAAATTGCCTCAGGCTATGCATTTGGCACTTGGGGCGGACTTTTTTACTGTTCGTTAGGAACTTTTTTAGGCTCACTCGTGATTGTTTTTCTTTCAAAGACTTTCGGCCAGGCATTTATCGGCGCTTTTGTAAATGAAAAACAGTTTAAACAGCTTAAAATAATCAGCAATAGCGACAATCAAAATCTGTTTTTATGGATATTTTATCTTGTTCCCGGAACGCCGAAGGATATTTTTACATATATTGTTTCGGCAACGGATATTAATTTAGTCAGATTTTTTGCGATAACAACGATAGCCCGTATTCCGTCAATAATTACATCCACAATCTGCGGCAATGAGCTTATGCATAACAATATGAAAACGGCAGCAACCGTGTTTGTGCTCACGGCAGTTTTGTCGGGAATATGCGCAATTATTTATAAAAAGCATAATGATAAGAAAATGAAAACAGCTTGAACACAACGTTCAAGCTCAGACTGTCGATAAAGTGGCTAAACCGTGCCGTGCTATAAAACGAAATTCCGTTCGGGGTCCCCGACAAATTGAAAATTTGGTGGGGAAAAGGAGAAAGGAACGAAGTGTTTATTATGAATTTCAAAGAAATTCATTCAAACACGGAATTTCTTTCGACGTATCGTAGGGCAAGGGCTTGCTCTTGCCGAAATAAAATCAAAAATACATTTATAGAAAAGTGGCTTGAACGTAGTGTTCAAGCCACTTTTGGCACTTTCCGTCTTTTGCTCGGGGGCAGTACCAACGTACAGCTCCCGCTCGCAAAAAACGAAATTTATCTCACTTTCTCAAAGTCTCCCAGTGTTCAAGCTGTTTTTATTTTGGTGGGGTGAAAAATTCGCATAAAAAATGAGGCGACCAATGGTCGCCCCTACGGTGTTTTTAAATAACTTTTGACCGCATTATCGATAACTTATTATCCGTTGCCACCTGATTGTGGCATATAACGGTAAAGCTCAAGCGCAAGCTTATTGACAGGGAGCGTTTGAACAACAACCTTGCCCGGTCCCGTTACAATTGTGTTGAAAAGTCCTTCGCCGCCGAAGAAAATGTTTTTAGCACCCTTAACGGTTTGAATATCCATACTGCAAGTGCCGTCCATAATTGCGAGATGGCCTGTGTCAAGAACAAGTTGTTCGCCGGCTTGAAGATCATATTCAACGGTAGAGCCGTCAAGCTCAACAAAGAGGACTCCCTCGCCTTCAAATTTCTGCATAATAAAGCCTTCACCGCCGAAAAGGCCTGCACCAAGGGCTTTTTTGAAATAAATTGACATATTAACGCCCGGTGTAGATGCTAAAAATGCGCTTTTTTGGCAAATGACAGACTGACCCGGATGAATTTCAACGGCACGGATGTTGCCGGGGCAACAGCTTGTAAATGAAATCATACCTTCTCCGCCACGGCAGGTGTACCTGTTTTGGAACATTTTGTCACCTGAAAAGAGCCTGCCGAAAGCTTTTCCGAGGCCGCCGTTTGTTGTGGTTTCCATAACCATATTAGGCGTCATCCAACTCATTCCGCCGCCCTCTGTAATCATCTGCTCACCGTCTTGCAAATGGCAAATAACAGCAGGGAATGGAGTTCCTTTAATTTCGTATTGCATAAATCTTCTCCTTACTTTTCTGAATTAAATTACAGATAATAAACCCATTAGCATAATTTTATCTATAAAACTCCAAAAATATAATATCATATATATACTATTTATTCAATATGTTTAAAAAATATTTATTAAAATTGCTATTGAATATATCTTTTTATGGGTATATAATTACATTGGAATTTATATATACTTTCGGGAGAAAATTATGAAAGATTTTTTAGATAAAGATTTCCTGCTTGAAAGCGATGTGGCAAAGAAGCTTTTCCACGAATACGCTGAGAAAATGCCGATTTGCGATTATCATTGCCATTTAAGTCCGAAGGAAATCTATGAAAATAATCAGCCAAACAATATTTCCGATTTATGGCTTTCGGGCGACCACTACAAATGGAGAGCAATGCGTTCTTGCGGTGTTGAGGAAAAATATTGCACAGGCGACGCAAGCCCTAAAGAAAAATTTGAGAAATTTGCATATACTTTGCAATATTGCATAGGCAATCCTCTTTATCATTGGGCGCATATAGAGCTTCAAAGATATTTTGGAATTGATACTCCGCTTAACGCAAAAACTGCGGATGATATTTATGAGCGTGCAAATAAGGCAATTGCCAATGGTGATTTTGCTCCTCAAAGCCTTATTACAAAAAGCAATGTCAAGGTTGTTTGCACAACGGACGACCCTGTTGACGATTTAAAATATCACAAGCTTTTAAAGAATGTTGACGGTTTTGATTGCAAGGTTTTGCCGACTTTCAGACCTGACAAGGCACTTAATATTCACCTTGACGGCTTTGCAGATTATATTAAAGAACTCGGCGAGGTATCGGGTGTTGAAATTAAAACGGTTGACGACGTGATTTGTGCGCTTTTAAAGAGAGTTGAATATTTCCATTCGGTAGGATGCCGTGTGTCTGACCAAGCGTTTGATTGCCCGCCTTATGCACCGGCAAGCAAGGACGAGGTTAATGCTGTATTTAATAAGGCTATGAACGGCGAAAAGCTTACAGATTATGAATGTAACGTATATAAAACCCCGATTGTTATTGCTCTTGGTGAAAAATATCATGAGCTTGGCTGGACTATGGAAGTTCATATCGGCGCAATGCGTAATAACAATACGCTTATGTTTAATAAAATTGGCGCAGATACCGGCTTTGACTCGGTAGGCGATGATAATATTGCTAAGCCGCTTTCAAGGTTTCTTGACGCTCTTAATATCAACAATAAACTGCCAAAGACTATTTTGTTTAATCTTAATGATAAGGACAATATTGTTCTTGCAACTATGCTCGGCAATTTCCAATCAAGCGATGCTGAATCTAAAATTCAATTCGGCCCTGCTTGGTGGTTTTTGGATACAATGGACGGTATGACTGCTCAAATGAAATCTCTCGCTAACCTCGGAGTTTTGGGCAAGTTTGTCGGAATGGAAACGGACAGCCGTTCGTTTACCTCTTACGGCAGGCACGAATATTTCAGAAGAATTATGTGTAACCTTATCGGCTCTTGGGTTGAAAAGGGTATGTATGCATATGATGAGGATATCCTTAAGGAAATTGTTGAGGGTATTTCATATAACAACGCTATTAAATATTTCAATTTTGAATAATATGGAGGAACATTATGAATCTTAATTTAAGACCTAAAGAGGAATGTACTTTTGATGAAATTTCACTTGGCGAAATTATGCTTAGGCTTGATCCGGGTGAGGGCAGGATTAAAACCGCTCGTTCTTTCCGTGCTTGGGAAGGCGGCGGAGAATATAACGTGGCAAGAGGACTTCGCCGTTGCTTCGGTTTAAGGACAAGTGTTGTTACCGCTTTTGCAGAAAATGAAATCGGCTATCTTATGGAGGACCTTATTCTTCAGGGCGGTGTTGATACTTCCCTTATTAAGTGGGTACCGTATGACGGTATTGGCAGAAACGTAAGAAACGGTATTAACTTTACAGAGCGTGGCTTTGGTATTCGTGGTGCTGTCGGCGCTTCCGACAGAGGCAATACTGCTGCCTCTCAAATTAAGCCGGGAGATATTGATTGGGATTATATTTTCGGCACACTCGGTGTTCGTTGGCTTCATACAGGCGGTATCTATGCAGCTCTTTCTGAGGACAGCGCAAATACTGTTATTGAAGCAGTTAAAAAAGCTAAGCAGTACGGTACAATCGTATCTTATGACCTTAACTACCGTCCGTCACTTTGGAAGGGTATCGGCGGTCAGGCTAAGGCGCAAGAGGTTAATAAGGAAATCGCAAAGTATGTTGACGTTATGATTGGTAATGAGGAGGACTTTACCGCTTCTCTTGGCTTTGAGGTTGAGGGCAACGATAAAGACCTTAAGTCGCTTAATATGGACGGTTACTACAAGATGATTGAAACCGTTACAAAGGCTTATCCTAATTTTAAGGTTATTGCTACAACCCTTCGTACAGTTAAGACTGCAACAGTAAACGATTGGAAAGCAATCTGCTGGGCTGACGGAAAGATATATAATTCAATTGAATTTCCAGGTCTTGAAATTATGGACCGTGTAGGCGGCGGTGACTCTTTCGCATCAGGTCTTGTTTACGGTCTTATGACTTATGAGGATGCGCAAAAGGCAGTTAATTACGGTGTTGTTCACGGCGCACTTGCAATGACTACACCGGGCGATACCTCAATGGCTTCTCTTAAAGAGGTTGAGGCTAAGGTAAACGGCGGCTCTGCAAGGGTACAAAGATAGTATACTGTTACTGAATGCGTAATTGAAAAAAACGTAGGGGCGAACATTGTTAGCCTTGTCGTTGCTTCGTTGTCGTTTCGTCGTCGCAAACTACGTATCACTCAAAATCTGCCGTACAGCAGTGCGTCAGATTTTGTTTAACAGAGGCAATTAATAATAAAAATCATAGGAGATATAATTATGTCAAATAAAATTGAAACACTTGCAAAAATTCAAGAGGTCGGCATTGTTGCAGTAGTTCGTGCTACTTCAATTGAGCAGGCTGAAAAAATTACAGACGCTTGTATTGCCGGCGGTGTTGCAGCTATCGAGCTTACTTTTACCGTTCCTCACGCAGACAAGCTTATCGAAGCTATGAGGGCTAAATATTCAAGCGGCGAAATCATTATCGGCGCAGGTACCGTTATGGATGCGGCTACTGCACGTATTGCTATTTTGGCAGGCGCAGAATATATCGTTTCTCCATACTTTGACCCTGAAACAGTTAAGACCTGTAACCGCTACGGTATTCCGTCAATGCCGGGTATTTACACTCCTACAGAGGCTGTTCACGCTATGGAATGTGGCGCAGACGTGCTTAAGGTATTTCCGGGCGATATCGCAACTCCTTCATTTATTAAGGATATTCACGGTCCTATTCCTAATGCGGTTATGATGCCGTCGGGCGGCGTTGACGTTGATAACGTTAAGGATTGGATTAAGGCAGGCGCAGTTGCAGTCGGTGCAGGTTCATCTCTTATCAAAGGCGCTAAAACAGGCGATTATGATTTGATTACCGAAACAGGTAAGCTCTTTGTTGAAAGAATTAAAGAAGCAAGAGCAGAGATGAAGAAATAAAATTGCTGATAAATATGAGGCGACCAATGGTCGCCCCTACGATACGTCGAAAGAAATTACGTGTTTGAATGAATTTCTTTGAAATTCATAATAAACACTCCATTCCTTTCTCCTCTTCCCCAAAAAGCTTGCGCTTTTCGGGGACCCCTAATGGAATTTTATCAAAATAAACGCAAAGATAAGCGGATTGAACATTAAGTTCAATCCGCTTTTTTAATGATATCAAAATTTTATTTATCCTCTGTTTCGATTTTGCCGTTTTCTTTTTCAAATTCTGCAACTCTCTTTTTAAGATATTGCTCAATTTCCTTGTTGGCAGAGCGACCCTCGCTCTCAGCAATATATCTGAATTTTTTAAATAAAAGCCTGTCTACTCTTAAAGTGTATCTGACAATTTTATCTTCCATAATCGAACCTCGTGGCTTTATTATTTATATAATTTTTTTAATATTTTCACATCCGTGACTTTTAATATTGATGATAGCTTACATCATTTGTTTTTAACTGCCGTGTTTTCGCTTCCTCTGAAAACAACGAATTTATCATAAAGAAATTCTGTTGTCATATTGCAAGCCATTGTGCAGCCTAAAACGATATAGTTAATTGCTGATACATCGGCAAATTTTGACGTGAAATAGTTGCCTAAAATTGTTGAAATAGGGGTGAATACACAATAAAATGCAAGCACCTTGAGCATTGCAACAGGCACGTTATTAGCCGATTTAAATGTGAATTTGCGGTTGAATGTAAAGTTCCAAATTACTGAAAGAAGAAGCGCAATAAGGTACATAGGGCCGTATTCGTTTTGCATAATTTTTGCAAAGGTTGCATTTGTGTTCATAAGATTTTGAAGCGCAGGAAGCTTGATGATTACTTCGCTCATAAGAGTAAAGCTCAATATCTGAATAATACCTGCAGACGCTGAGAAAAGCGCAAATTTAATAAACTGCCATACTCCGCCTTTTGATTTCTTTTCTTCGCTCATTTGAAAAACTCCTTATATTCAAGATGTTTTTATTTTATCACAGTAACTTTTCCGTTGCAAGATTACCAATCATATTTTGTAAGCTTTCCCTTTTGGCTCAATGCCGGATATCCCCACTGCCTTAAAACTTCATAAGTGCCGATTGCAACGGCGTTTGAAAGGTTAAGACTTCTGATAATTCCCCTCATAGGAAGCCTTACGCAACTGTCGTGATTTGCCTTTAAAAGTTCCTCCGGAAGTCCTTTGGTTTCCTTGCCGAAAACAAGAAAAGCATTATTTTTATATTCCATATCCGAATGTGCAATTTCAGCCTTAGTTGAAAAATAATAAAAATCTGCGCCCTTGTTTTTTTCAAAAAATTCCTCTTGGCTGTCATAAAAAGTTATATCAAGCTTGTCCCAATAGTCAAGACCTGCTCTTTTAACCTGTTTGTCGGTAATGGTAAAGCCCATAGGACCTACAAGATGAAGCCTTGCGCCCGTTGCCGCACACGTTCTTGCAATGTTGCCTGTGTTTTGCGGAATTTCAGGCTCAATAAGCGCAATGTTAAGCGAGTATTCCATTAATATATACCTCTTCTATATCTAAATTCTCATTAAGCGCAACCAAATCGGCGCACTTTCCGACTGCGATTGAACCGATGTTTTTATCTTCATTTATTGATTTTGCAGGATTTATTGTGCACGATTTAAGCGCTGTTTTAAAATCAATTCCAAATCTAATAAGATTTTTAAATTCGGTGTGAATGTTTGAAATTGAAGCGGCAATCGTTCCGTCTTCCAAAACGGCATACTTACCGCCGGGCTTTACGAAAACCGCCTGACCGCCAAGCTCAAATTCTCCCTCGCCAAGCCCTGCGCCTCGCATTGAGTCGCTGATAACTACCGCTCTGTTTTCGCCTAAAATTTTAAATGCGTTTCTCAAAACAGTAGGGCAAATATGGCCGCCGTCGCAAATAAGTTCACACATAACTCTTTCATCATCAAGCACCGTGCCTGCTATACCTGCCTCTCTGTGAGCCATAGGTGTCATGGCATTGAAAAGGTGAGTTGCGTGGCTTATACCGCAGTCAATAGCTTTTTTACATTCGTTCGCATTTGCTGCTGAATGACCGATTGAAACGTTTGCGTAATCTTTTGCGTGCTTTATAAATTTTTCACTGTCAAATGCTTCGGGTGCAATGGTAATAAGCTTAACAAGCTTGCCGCTTTTTGCGTATAAATCGTCAAATTCCTCAATCGTGCCGCCTCTTACGTACTCGGCATTTTGAGCGCCTTTTTTGCTCATTGCAATAAACGGACCTTCAAGGTTAATTCCCATAACCTTTGCGCCGCCGTGGCTTTCTTCTTTAAATTCCTTTATCGCTTTAACAATGCTTTCAAGCCTTTCTTTCGGCAGTGTCATTGATGTTGGGCAAAATGACGTTACACCGTGCTTTGCAAGCTCCTTTGCCATTTTTTCAAGACCGCTCTTGTCAGCGTCGGATGCGTCGCCGCCTGCACAGCCGTGAATATGCACGTCAATAAAACCGGGTATAATAATCTTGCCTGCCATATCTTTGCCGTCGCCGTCAAGGATTCCGATTTGCTTTATTTTTCCGTTTTCTATTTCAATATCGCCGTATTCTTTTTCAAAATTTTCGTTAAAAAAAGTGCAATTTTTTAAAATCATTACTCATTTTCCTTTGCAATTTTATATGCAAGCTCCTCAAGCTGCTCAAAATGCTCAAAGGTGCTTATTTCCTTTCTAAGCGCCGCACCGCCACGTATGCCTTTCGTGTAATATGCCGCATGGTGCCTTGCCTCTCTCATTGCGGTGTATTCGCCCTTGTATTCAATAATTTTTTGAATATGCTTTAGCATAACTGCCATTTTTTCGTTAATGCTTACATCAGGCAAAACTCTGCATTCGCTGAGATATGCGTTAATTCTTCTGAATATCCACGGATTTCCGAGTGCGCCCCTGCCAATCATAATAGCATCGGCATTTGTCTTTTCAAGCATAATTGCCGCCGATTGCTCGTCTGTTATGTCGCCGTTTGCAATAACCGGGATATCAACCGCTTTTTTTACCTTTGCAATTATGTCATAGTCAACTTTGCCCGAATACATTTGCATTCTTGTTCTTCCGTGAACGGTAATTGCCGATGCACCGTTTTTTTCTGCAATTTGCGCAAGTTCAACCGCCGTAATGCTTTCATCATCCCAGCCTTTTCTTATTTTGACTGTTACGGGAATGTCGACTGCATCGCTTACCGCCTTTACTATCTCACCCGCAAGCTTGGGATTTTTCATAAGGCTTGCACCGCCGCCGTTCATTGCGATTTTAGGAGCGGGGCAACCCATATTTATGTCAATAATATCAGGGTGAAATTCAAGGCATTTTTTCGCCGCCTGCGCCATAATTTCCGGGTCGTCGCCGAAAATCTGAGCGCCTGCCGGATTTTCAATTTCGCCGAGTGTTAAAAGCTCTTTGCTTTTTTTGTCGCCCATTGTAAGCCCTTTGCTCGATACCATTTCAGTCACGGTGTATCCTGCGCCGTAGTTAATGCAAAGTTCACGAAACGCTCTGTCCGCAATTCCTGCCATTGGCGCTAAAAATATATTGTTTTCAAATTCAATATCTTTAATTTTCATTTTGTTTACCTTTTTATTTTTACTTGCAATTAATATATCACATTATTAATTGTAAATCAATCAATTATATGATATAATAATATGATTTTAAATGTAAGGAACTGAGTTTATGAAGCTTCTTGTTTTAGACGGTAACAGTATTGTAAACCGTGCTTTTTACGGCATAAAATTATTAACTAATAAAAACGGAGAATATACAAACGCAATCTATGGCTTTTTAAATATTCTTTTAAAGCTTGAGGATATTTGCTCACCTGATGCAGTTGCCGTAGCATTTGACGTTCATGCACCTACTTTTAGGCATAAAATGTATGATGAATATAAGGCAGGACGTAAGGGTATGCCCGACGAGCTTCGTGCTCAAATGCCTGTCCTTAAAGAAATGCTTAAAAATCTCGGAATTAAAACGATTGAAAAAGAAGGCTGGGAGGCTGACGATATTCTCGGCACTCTTGCCGCAGTATGCAGAAAAAACGGTGACGAATGTTTTATTGCAACGGGTGACAGGGATTCGTTGCAGCTTGCTCACGGCGGTGTTAAGGTACTTCTTGCACGTACAAAAATGGGGCAGGCAGTTACCGATATTTATGACGAAAAGGCGATTGACGAGGAGTACGGTGTAACGCCTGAGGAACTTATTCAGGTTAAGGCGCTTCAGGGCGATGCGTCGGATAATATTCCCGGTGTTGCCGGAGTGGGCGCTAAAACTGCGCTTGACCTTATCGCACGTTTTCATACTCTTGATAATATTTATAATAATCTTGACGAGCTTGACATTAAGCCGGGTGTTAAGGCAAAGCTTAAAAACGATAAAGAAAAGGCTTATCTTTCTTTAAAACTCGGCACAATCAGTGTTGATGCACCGATTGATACGGATATCAATTCTTATGTCATTTCAGGCAGGGACGAGCAAAAGGCGGTTTCTCAATTTGTAAGACTTGAACTTTTCTCGCTTATCCCTAAATTCGACCTTGACCCTAATAAAGCAGCCGAGGCTGAAGAAGAGGAAACGGCTGAGAGAAATATCAGCTTGGCAAATTGTGACAATGCCGGCGCTTTGCTTGAAAGAGTTAAGGGAGCTGATGTCTATTTTTATCCCTTAATCATTGACGGCAGTGTGACGGATTTGTATTTTGCGTTTGATAATGAAATTGTTGTTATTTCACCTGAGACGCAGGGATACAAGGATTTTATTTGTGAATTTTTTGAGGACGAGAGCGCAAAAAAATACAGCTTTAACACGAAAGAACTTCACCGTTTGGCGTGCAAATTAGGTGTTGAATTAAAGGGTGTTAAGGGCGATTTAATGCTCAGCGCCTATCTTTTAAGACCGAGCGACAACAATTACGATATTGCTCACCTTTGCCTTGAATACGGTGTTAAAATTCCCGAATTTCTTAATTCTCTCGGCACTAAGGATGAAAATGTAGAGCTTGCTTCTGTAATTAAGCCGCTGTTTGAAAAGACGGATATACTTATTGACGATGCGCAGGAAAGGCAGCTTCTTGAAAATATTGAACTTCCGCTTTCACGTGTTCTTGCTAAGATGGAATACGTCGGCTTTGAGGTTGATAAAAACGGAATTGAGTCCTTCGGCAAAATGCTCGGTGAAAGAATTAAGGCTTTAACCGATTCTATTTACGAAAGTGTTGGGTATGAATTTAATATCAATTCTCCAAAACAGCTTGGCGTTGCACTTTTTGAAGAACTTAAATTACCATGCAAGAAAAAGACAAAAACAGGATATTCAACCAATGCCGAGGTGCTTGAAGGTTTAGTCGGCGAACACCCTGCAATCAGCCAAATTCTTGAATATCGCTCGCTTTCTAAGCTTAAATCCACCTATTGCGACGGACTTTTAAAGGTTATTGCGGATGACGGCAGGATTCATACCCGCTTTAATCAGGTTGAAACAAGAACGGGCAGAATTTCATCTCTTGAGCCTAATTTGCAAAATATTCCGATTAGGACGGAGCTTGGTAGCCAAATGCGTAAATTCTTTATCGCAGGCGAGGGCAAAAAGCTTGTTGATGCCGACTACAGCCAGATTGAACTTCGTGTTCTTTCTGACCTTTCAAATGATAAAAATATGATTGACGCATTCAATTCAGGCGAGGATATTCATACGATTACCGCTTCTCAGGTGTTTAATCTTCCTGTTCAAATGGTTACCCCTCAAATGAGAAGCAGGGCAAAGGCTGTTAATTTCGGCATTGTTTACGGCATCGGTGCATTTTCTCTTGCAAAGGATATCGGTGTTTCAAATAAAGAGGCTAAGCAGTATATTGAAAATTATCTTGCCCATTACAGCGGTGTAGACGATTATATGAAAAAGATGATTGACCTTGCAAAGGATAAGGGCTTTAGCGAAACATTATTCCACAGAAAAAGATATTTGCCCGAACTTGCTTCGTCTAACCATATGATGCGTGCATTCGGTGAACGTGTTGCAAGAAATATGCCTATTCAGGGCACTGCCGCCGATATAATCAAAATCGCAATGGTTAAGGTTGACGATAGGCTTGCAAAGGAAAATATGAAATCACGTCTTATTCTTCAGGTGCACGACGAACTTATAGTTGAATCGCCGGAAAACGAGGCGCAAAGGGCGCTTGAAATCGTGTGTGAGGAAATGGAAAATGCCTGCAAAATGAAGGTTCTTCTTCGTGCAGACGGCAAAATCGGCAACACGTGGTTTGACGCTCATTAATGTAATATGATTAGTATAGAAAAATTCAATATAAAATATCTTGATGATGTTTATAAAATAGAATGTGCCTGCTTTGCTCACCCGTGGAGCAAAAAAGACCTTGAAAATCAGCTTTCGCTTGATACCTCTCATTTCCTTGTTGCACTTGAAAATGAAAAAGCAGTCGGCTATATGGGACTTCAGATTTTCTCCGGTGAGGGTTATGTTACAAATGTTGCCGTATTGCCCGAATATCGCAGACGTGGCATAGCTCAAAGGCTTATATTTGCCGAGTTTGAAAATGAGATGGATTTTATAACTTTAGAGGTGCGCAAAAGCAATACCCCTGCAATAAGGCTTTATGAAAAAGCAGGCTTTGAAAATGTCGGTATCCGCCCTCATTTTTACACTTCCCCCGACGAGGACGCAGTAATTATGACTAAGAATTTTAATATATAAATTCAATTAAAAATGCAACTTATATATCGTAAGGGCGATATCGTCAACGTTGGCTTTAGTGAATAATACATATAAGTAAAAAGGAAACAGAAAATGAAAATTTTGGGAATTGAGTCCTCTTGTGACGAAACGGCATGCGCTGTTGTTGAGGACGGACGAAAAGTATTATCAAATATTGTTGCAACCTCGCTTGAGGAGCATAAGCTCTATGGCGGAGTTGTGCCTGAAATAGCATCAAGGCGGCACGCCGAATCAATCAGCGGCGTTGTTAAAGAAGCGCTTGAAAAGGCTGACTGCACTATGGATGACATTGAAGCGATTGCGGTTACTTATGCACCGGGGCTTATAGGTGCGCTCTTGGTGGGCGTTAATTTTGCAAAAGGTTTATCGTTTGCAACAGGTACTCCTCTTGTGCCCGTTCATCATTTGAGAGGTCATATTGCATCAAATTACATTTCAAGCGATGTTAAGCCGCCGTTTTTGTGCCTTGTTGTCAGCGGAGGCCATTCGCATATTGTTGCGGTTAACGATTACACGGATTTTGAAATTATCGGCAAAACACGTGATGATGCGGCAGGCGAGGCGCTTGATAAGGCTGGCAGGACTATGGGTCTTGCGTATCCCGGCGGAATAAGCATTGACAAAATCAGCAAGCAGGGAAATGAAAATGCTTTTAAATTTCCTCATCCGAGAGTTACGGGCAGTGAATACGATTTTTCGTTTTCAGGTCTTAAAACAAGCGTTATCAATACCGTTCATAACGCAAAGCAAAAGGGCGAAGAAATAAATATACCTGACCTTGCGGCTTCGTTTCAAAAAAGCGTTGTTGATTGCCTTATTCAAAATCTTGAAAAAGCGGCAATTGACAAAAACTTCAAAAAAATTGTAATAGCAGGCGGTGTTTCTGCTAATTCTAAATTAAGAAGAGAAGCAGAGAAACTTTGCCAAAAGCATAAATGGCAACTTTATTTGCCCGAACTTAAATATTGCGGCGACAATGCGGCAATGATTGGCTCACAGGGTTATTATGAGTTTATAAGCGGTGTTGAGGCTGACGAAAGTCTTAACGCTTATGCCACAATGCCTATTGACGAAGCGTACAAAAGCAGTAATTGACAAAAAATTCACATAAAGTGATTAATTTGATTTTATGTTATTGTTACATTTTAATGAATTTTTGGCAGTTCTATTGAATTTTAAGGATTTTTTGGTATAATTAATGAGAATGAAATTGGGGAACTTTGATTGTTTTTCAATGAGTTCAATTTGTTTGTAAATAATTTCAAAGGAGAATAAAGATATGGAAACAAATCTTACTTCCAACAAGTCACTTCTTGATTGGCTTGACGAAAAAGTAGAACTCCTTAAGCCATCAAACATTGTATGGATTGACGGTTCAAAGGAACAAATCGACGCTCTTAAAAAAGAGGCTGTTGAAACAGGCGAAATGATTAAGCTTAACGATGAGCTTCTTCCTGATTGCTATCTTCACAGAACAGCAGAAAACGACGTTGCACGTGTTGAGGACAGAACTCTTATCTGCACAACTAAGGAAGAGGATGCAGGTCCTACTAACCATTGGATGGCTCCTGATAAGTGCTACAAGATGCTTTATGACATCGCAGCAGGCTCTTATGAAGGCAGAACAATGTATATCATTCCTTATTCAATGGGCCCTGTAGGTTCACCTATGTCTAAGATTGGTATTGAGATTACAGACTCAATCTACGTTGTTCTTAATATGAATATTATGACAAGAATCGGCAAGAAAGTTCTTGATACTCTCGGCGATTCAAACGACTGGGTACGTGGTATGCACTGTAAATGTGACGTTGACCCTGAAAAGAGATGGATTTGTCAGTTCCCTGAGGACGACACAATCATTTCTGTAAATTCAGCTTACGGCGGAAACGTACTTCTCGGTAAAAAGTGCTTCGCTCTTCGTATTGCTTCTTACCTTGGTAAGAACGAGGGCTGGCAGGCAGAGCATATGCTTATCCTTGGTCTTCAAAAGCCAAACGGAGAAATCAAGTATATCTGCGCTGCATTCCCATCAGCTTGCGGTAAGACAAACCTTGCTATGCTTATCCCACCTGAAGGATATCAGAGAAAAGGCTACAAGGTATGGTGCGTAGGCGACGATATTTCTTGGATCAAGAAGGGTGAGGACGGACGTCTTTATGCTATCAACCCTGAAAATGGATTCTTCGGCGTTGCTCCTGGTACTAACGAGAAGTCTAATCCTAATGCTCTTGCATCAACAAAGAAGGGCACAATCTTTACAAACGTTGCTCTCAACCTTGATAACAACACAGTTTGGTGGGAAGGTCTTGACAAGAATCCACCTGCAAATGCAATTGACTGGAAGGGCAATCCTTGGAACGGTCAAACAAGCGAGGAAAAGGGTGCTCATCCAAACTCAAGATTCACAGCTCCTGCTGTAAACTGCCCTTGCATTTCATCAGAATTTGAAAATCCAAACGGTGTTCCTATTTCAGCATTCGTATTCGGTGGCCGTCGTGCTAAGCTCACTCCGCTTGTATATCAGTCAAAGAGCTGGAATCACGGTGTATTCGTAGGCTCAATCATGGGTTCTGAAACAACTGCTGCAGCTACAGGTCAGGTTGGCGTTGTTCGTCGTGACCCTATGGCTATGCTCCCATTCTGTGGCTACAATATGGGCGATTATTGGAAGCATTGGATTGAAATCGGTGAAACTCTTGACGAGGATAAGGCTCCTAAGATTTTCAATGTTAACTGGTTCCGTAAGGACGACGAAGGCAACTTCTTGTGGCCGGGCTTCGGCGATAACCTCAGAGTTCTTGATTGGATTATCGACCGTTGCGAAGGTAAGGTTGACGCTCAGGAAACAGCTATCGGTTATCTTCCTTATGCTAAGGATATCAACCTTGAAGGCCTTGATATGACTGAGGCTGACCTTGAGAAGATTCTTGACGTTGATAAGGACGCTTGGAAGGAAGAACTCAAGGGTGTTGACGAGCTTTATGCTAAGTTCGGCGATAAGCTTCCTAAGGAGCTTGAGGACGTACTTGAAGAAGTTAAGTCAAACCTTGACAAATAATTATCTCTTTTGAAATAATATAATACAAAACACGGTACAAATTTTGTACCGTGTTTTTTTAGACTGCCGATAAAGTGGCTAAACCGTGCCGTGCTCAAATTATCATAAAGTAATGAATTAGGACAAGGGAAATTCCCCTTACAGGGGAAATGTCACGAAGTGACAAAAGGGTTTGCCGAATCGCAGATTTGCTCTTGCCGAAATAAAATCAAAAATACATTTATAGAAAAGGTGGCTTGAACGTAGTGTTCAAGCCACCTTTTGGCACTTTCCGTCTTTTGCTCGGGGGAGTGAATTGTGCAAAGCACAAGAGACACGTGGCTCCAAATTCACGTGTGAATTTGGGAGAAACAGTACAGTGTACTGTTTTGTAGCAAGTGGGAATAACGTACAGCACCCGCTCGCAAAATACGAAATTTATCTCACTTTCTCGAAGTCTTTCAGCGTGTTATTATAAATTATTTTTCTTTTTTATTCCGACTAAAAATGAAAGTGAGACGATAAATGTGATTGCTTCGGCGACGGGGAATGCAAGCCATACGCCTGTCATTTTGAAGAGATATGAGAGCAAAAACACGCTTGCGATAATCACAACAAAGCCACGCATAATTGAAATGATAAAAGCCGGAGCCGCCTTGCTCATAGAGCTGAATGCAAGGGAAAGGAAAATATTAAGCCCTGCAAAAATGAAGCCTATAAAGTAAATTCTCAAACCTTTGACTGCATAATCGGTAAGTGCGGCAATGTGCTCGCTGTTGAAAACATTTGCGATTGGGGCAGCAAAAATATTTACCGTTACTATTATTATTCCTGCAAGGCAAAGGCATGTGATAATGCCGAGCTTGAGTATTTTTGAAACGTTTTCGTTTTCGCATTTAGCGTAATATTTGCTGATAAGCGGCTGCGAGCCTTGCGCAACACCGTTGAATACAGACACGGCAACGAGCGAAATATTAGCAACAACGCCGTAAGCCGCAACGCCGATATTGCCGACTAATTTTAATATAATCATATTAAACGCAACGGTGATTACACCTGAGGAAAATTCGCCTACAAAGGCTGAAACACCGAGCTTTGCACAGTTAAATAATTTAACGAAAGACGGCACGCAGGGCTTAAAGCTTATATTGTTTTTCTTTGAGAAAAAGTGAATACAGCAGATTGCACAGCCTACAACGGGACTTAAAGCCGTAGCCAAAGCCGCACCTGCCATACCCATTTTAAGCGGAAACATAAGCACCCAGTCCATAACAATATTGAAAAGACTGCTTATAACCGTAGCCGCCATTGCGATTGACGGTGCACCGTCATTTCTGACGAATGCATTGCAAATGTAATTCCACATAAAAAGCGGAGTAAAGCACATAAATATTTTTGTGTAAGGAGTGCCGACCTTTACAATCTCACTGCTTCCGCCTAAGATAGCAACGAGTTTATCGGGTATAAAAACACCGATTGCCATAAAAATCAAGGCGAAAAGCGTTGTGAAAAAAATTGCGTTGAAAAAATATCTGTTATTTTTTTCTCCCTGATTTTTAGCTATTGCAAATCGGATTGCCGAGCCTACGCCAATCATCGAGCCTATGGCAAATATTAAATTATATAAGGGTAATACAAGATTTAATGCGGTAATGCCGTTAGCACCGACTGCCTTTGATATGAAAAAGGTGTCAGCCAAAATGTAGCACGACATTCCAATCATGGCAAATACGTTTTGCGATACGTATTTTGCAAACTCTTTTGACGCACTTTTGCTTTTCATAATAGATTCCTTTACTTGTTTATATATTATGGCGATTTTAACATATATATATTTAATTGGCAAGTGTTATTTAAAATGTCGTGTTTTTATTTATTTAACATATTATTTAATAATGTTCATATTTATTTCACACGCAGTATATTTATGAATATTATAGTTGTAGTTGCAAAGGGAAAGGTGCTACTTCCCGATGCGTATAAAATATTTTTCATCCTTACCTCCTCTTTTTTATATTGATAAAAAGAATAGAAACACCGAGACGTAAAAGCCTCGGTGTTTTTATTTTGTTAATTATACAATTTAAAATTCGATTTTCGTTTGTTTATAATCCTTATCGTGGGCAGTTAATACCGCAACGCAGTTTTCGTTTTTATACATTTTATTAAGCCAACGAAGAGAAATTTTCATATTTTGAATATTATGTATCGGGCCGGAAAGAATAAGCTCGCTCCACGATTTTTCGCTTATTCCGTTGTCGCCGGCAATTACTGCCATTTTGCCGTTTTGCTTAATCACAACGCAAACAGAGCCTGCCGAATGACCGGGAGTATAAACAATTCTGACGCTTCCGTCGCCGAATAAATCGCAGCTTTGGCCGAAAGGTGCACGGGAGTCGTAATTCATTTCAATCGGCTCAATTTCAACACCCTGCCAAAGCGCTTTACGGTATCTTGGGTTTGGAAGAAGCGATATTTCAAGTTCTTCTTTTGTTGCATAAATATGCTTAGCATCCTTTAAATCCTTAAGCCCGCTTACGTGGTCGCAGTCAAGATGAGTTAAAATTACAGCATCAAGCTGCTTTGGAGTAATGCCGAGTGCGTCAAGCTGCCTTGCAACACTGTCGTTAAGAGTAACGGTAGGCTGACTTGAAAAGTAAAGAGCAAGCCCGAGATGATGACGTGGGTTTATGGCGCATTGCTCGCTCCAGCCGGTATCAACAAGAACGTTTTTGCCGTTTATTCTTATTAAAAATGCTTTGACGGGCACTTCGTTTCTGCCTTTTTTGCTTTGAAAAAGACCTGTATAAGCAAATTTTCCGCTCTTGCTGTCCCTGTTATGAACGGCACTTGATACAAGCATTTTGCCCGTTTGCAGTACGTCGATTTCAGCCATAAATTCATCCCTCTTTTGCCTACAATATAATAATATAATATCATATTCAGCTTATTCATTCAACAGAATTTATACTGATTCATATATTTGTAAAAAAGTTATTTTGAAAGTGACAATCTTGCTTTGTTTTGATATAATATAGAAAGCAAAAAGGAGTTGGTAGCGTGAAAAATATGCTTGATTATATAGAGGAATACGGTAATTATTCATTTAAAGAAAAGCCTTTTAATGAAATAGATAATCTTATATTTTCACAGCTTGCGTATACGGATTTTAAAAACATTGCAGATAAGCAGAGTGTGTCGCTGTTAAAGGGCGCAAAGCTGTTTTTTGCAATGTATACTCAGCAGGAGATTGACGAGCTTATTGCAATCAGTGCAAAAAGTGCCGATTTGCTCAGGCGTTGCAGTATGGCAAAGAGGTTTCAAAATATTATTTTATGTGATTATATTAATAATGTAAGCGACGATATCGACAAGCAATTTTCAGCAATCCATTTTCTTCTTGACGACGGGTGCGACGTTGTTGCATTCAGAGGAACCGACGTTACGGTTACGGGTGTTAAGGAGTCGGCAATGCTTTCCTATATGTTTCCCGTTCCTGCGCAAATCGAGGCTTTGTATTATTTTCAGGAAACGTGTATGCGCCATTCGGGCGATATAATTCTCTGCGGTCATTCAAAGGGCGGAAATCTTGCCGTTTTTGCCGCAGTTAATTGCTCAAATTCGCTCAAAAAAAGGCTTAAGGCAGTTTACGAGGACGATGCGCCGGGCTTTCCGAAATATTTTTTTGACAGATACGATTATTGTCAGATTAAAGATAAAATTCATTTCTTTACCCCGCAAGGCTCAATTATCGGCAGAATGCTTTTTCATGATACCGAGCCTGCCATTGTTCACAGTGAAAATTCGGGTCTTAAGCAGCATCAGGTCTCTTCTTGGGAGGTTGACGGTGACCGTTTTAAATATGAGGAAAAATATGATCGTACAAGCGATTTCGTAAGTGATTATATAAATGAGCTGATTGATTATATCTCCGACGAGGAGCTTGAACTTTTCTTTGATACACTTGAATATGTTGCCGAGAATATAGGCATTGAGGATTTTTATGATATCAAGGAGCTTGATATCATAAAAGTGTTCGGTTTGATTGACTCTATTACAACTCTTGATGACGAACATAAAACGAAATTTAAGCAAATTTTGAAAAAAGTCATAGCGGATTTCACAAAGGAGTATTTGTCTCAAAAAACCCAGACATATAAGAATATTTTAGAAAGCTTTTCGTTGAAGAAAAAAGAAAATACAGACGGCAATACGGATAAAAATGAGGTAATAGCAGACGGTAGGGAGAGATAACGTAATTTTTTGCTTTATTAGTATTGAAAAATGAAATTAACGTGCTATAATATTTTTTATAGTATTATTATAATTATAAATTTCATAGGCATTGGGTAAAAGTCTTTGCCGTAAATATAGGAGATGTTTAAAAATGCAAAAGAAAGATATTGATTGGTCAAGCCTTGGCTTTGGCTATGTTAAGACTGACAAACGTTTTGTAGCTCACTACAAGAACGGCAAGTGGGACGAAGGTCAGCTTGTTGAGGACGATACGATTACACTTAACGAATGTGCCGGTGTACTTCAGTATGCACAAACTTGCTTTGAGGGTCTTAAAGCATATACAACTAAGGACGGCAGAACTGTTTGCTTCCGCCCTGACCTTAATGCAAGCCGTATCGCAGATTCTTGCCGTGGACTTCAAATTCCGGTTATTCCTGAAGAAATGTTTTTAAGAGCTGTTAAAGAGGTTGTAAAGGCTAATGAGGCTTGGGTTCCTCCTTTTGGCAGCGGTGCTACTCTTTATATTCGTCCGTATGTTTTCGGCGTTAATCCTGTTATCGGTGTTAAACCTGCAGATGAGTATGAGTTTAGAATGTTCTGTACTCCGGTAGGTCCTTATTTCAAGGGCGGCGCAAAGCCTATCACTATCCGTGTATCTGACGTTGACCGTGCCGCACCTCACGGTACAGGTAATATTAAAGCAGGTCTTAACTATGCTATGTCACTTCATAACATTGTTGATGCTCATGAGCATGGCTTTGACGAAAATATGTATCTCGATCCTGCAACAAGAACAAAGGTTGAGGAAACAGGCGGCGCTAACTTCCTTTTTGTAACTAAGGACGGCACTGTTGTTACTCCTAAGTCGGATTCTATTTTACCGTCAATCACCCGTCGTTCACTTATGGTTGTTGCTGAGAAGTATCTTGGCCTTAAGGTTGAACAGAGAGAGGTTTATTTTGACGAGGTTAAGGATTTTGCAGAGTGCGGCCTTTGCGGTACTGCAGCTGTTATATCTCCTGTCGGCAAGATTGTAAACCACGGTGAGGAGATTTGCTTCCCATCGGGTATGGAGGAAATGGGCCCTGTAACCAAGAAGCTTTATGAAACCCTTACAGGTATCCAAATGGGTGAGATTGAAGCGCCTGAAGGCTGGATTTGCGAAATTAAATAAATTGTATAATAGTAGAGGCGAACAATGTTCGCCTCTTTTTTTATATTTTTAAATGTAAACTTTTTATAAATCTATTGAATATTATATAACTTTTATTTATAATAATGGCGAAATTTGAAAAGAGGTAATATCGTATATGAAATTTAAAAAGATATTGTCAATATTTTTGAGCCTTGTGCTTGTTTTGTCTGTTTTTGCAGGGCTTGAAATAAATGCTTATGCCGCAACAAGCGGAACATCAGGCGGTGTAAACTGGAATCTTGATAAATCAACGGGCGTTTTCACCATTACAAAAAACGGTAACGGCAGAGGTGCCGATTATTCAAAATATCAATTTTTTGGCGGAAACAATCAGCCTTGGTATAATGACCGTAAATCAATTAAAACGGTTAATGTTGAAGAGGGCGTCGTTCAAATCGGCTCATATTGGTTTTACGATTGTACTAATTTGACTACGGTTAATTTTAATTCTTCAACCCTTGATACCTTAGGTGATGACCTTTTCAGGGGTTGTACCTCACTTCAAAGTATTAATCTTCCTGAAAATGCGACTTACTATTATAGTGAACTTTTCCTTGACTGTACTTCGCTTAAGTATGTTTCACTCCCGTCAACCAATAATACCGATAACTATAAGGGCAAAATCCCCAACGGTACATTTAAGGGCTGTACTTCGTTAGAGCAGGTTTACGTCGGCAGCGGCCATACGGGTATGGACGTTAATGCTTTTAACGGCTGTTCAAAACTTAAGGGCATTGTTTGGACAAGCGGTAATCTCTCGTCTGTTGCAAGCTCAGCTCTTACAGGCGTTGCGTCAAGCTGTAAACTCGTTGGTGCAAGTTCTCTTGTTAATGCGACAAGTGCGCTTTCATTCCAAAATGTAAACGGCTTTTGCGGCACGGCTTTAAGCTATAAATATGATGCACAAAACAAGAAGTTAAGCGTTTTGGGCAGCGGCGATATGACCTCTAACCCTTGGAGCGTTTACTCCGCATTTATTACCGAACTTGATTTTTCCGGCACAAACGGTAATTTTACAATTATGAACGGTGCTTTTCAAAATTTGATTAATTCAACATTTTGGGTAAATATTCCGTCAAATTGCACTGAAATAGGAAGCAACGCTTTTTACAATGCAAACTTTAATTACAACAGATTTTTAGGCAATAAAATCACTATCGGTGATAATGCTTTCGGAAATGGCTCAGGCTCGTATGCACGCTTTTTCGGTATTGCAAATTCAGGCGTTCGTGATTATGTAAAAGAAGGTCAGGCTAAGGGTTACGATTGGCATTATTACTGCCTTGACGATAAGCATAATTATGTGACTAAAACAGTTGCGCCTACCTGCGTTGAAAAGGGTTATGATTTAACCTATTGTACTGATTGCGATACAGACGAGGTTAAGTCGAATTATACAGACGTTACAGGTCATAAGTATGAATATACCGGCACAAACGGTCCGAGCATTGTTTATAAATGCAGTGTCTGCGGTAAAACAAATCTTCAGCTTGACGCACTTACTCTTGTTTCAAGCTTTAAGGACGCAATAACAACAGACGATAAGGCTGCGGCTTATACTCAGTCAAATTATGACGGTAAATATGACCTTAACTATAACGGCTTTATCAATGCTAAGGATTACAGTATGCTTAGCAAGATAATTAATAATATTGATACAACAAATAAGCAAACAACTATCGATACTTCAACAACTTACCAAACAATTGAGGGCTTCGGCGCTTCTGCCGCTTGGTGGGCACAGTATGTCGGCGGCTGGGAAAATTTAGACGAGATTATGGAGCTTCTTTACAGCAAGGAAAAGGGCGCAGGTCTTGATATTTATCGCTATAACCTCGGTACAGGGTCGCAGGATGATACGCATATTACAGATGTTGACAGAAGAACGCAAGGCTTTTTGCAGAAGGACGGCACATACGATTGGAGCCGTGACGCTAATGCTCAAAAGGCGCTTGCCTCTGCTCAAAAGGCTAACAAGGATTTAAAGGTTACCCTTTTCTCTAACTCCGCTCCTGTTTGGCTTACGAAAAACGGCAAGGCATATTGCTCAAACGGCTCTAATTCTAACCTTGATTCAAGCAATTATGACGCATTTGCCCAATTCGTTGTTAAGTGTTCGGAGCATTTCATTGACGAGGGTTATAATGTAACAGAGGTTTCGCCTATTAACGAGCCTGAATGGGCTTGGGCAGCCGATACAAACGGTAACGCCGGACAGGAGGGTTCTCATTGGGAGGATACTGCGGCAAGAGATTTCTATAATAACGCAATGATTCCTGCCATTAAAAAAAGCGAAAAGCTTAACGGCAGAGTCGGCGTTGACGTTTGGGAATGTGCTCAGCTTAATCACTCAACATATTTCAACGGTTTTCTTAATAATATGTTCTCATCATCAAGTATTTTCCCTAACAATTACGGCAAAAATAACTCTAATATCAGAGATTACGTTGACTCTCTCGGCACACACTCCTATTGGGCATCAACAAGTGACAGGGAAAAGGTTGCAAGCACACTTGCAGGCAATGCGCTTACTAATAATTACACCGCTGTTAAAAAGGTACGTTGCACAGAATATTGCCAGATGACAAATGACGGCAATTCAGGTGTTTACGGTCTTATTCAAAAAGAGGGCACAACCAACGGTCTCGGTATCGAATACGGTCTTGCTCTTGCAGATATTATGCATCAGGATTTAACCATTCTCAACGCTGTTGAATGGGATTGGTGGGTAGCTGTCGGTCCGGGTGTATATCCCGACGCACTTATTTATGTTAATAAGGAAAATCACAACGATGTTCAAACCTCAAAGCGTCTTTGGGTAATGGGTAACTACGCAAGATTTATTGAGGACGGCGCAAAGAGAGTTTCTGTTTCAACAGGTTCAAACTTTGCCAAAAATCTTGTGACAAATACAACTTATTCTTGGAAAGACGGCAAAACAACACGCACCGATAAGAATAATTACATTGAGCAGACCGCTTATCAAAATCCTGACGGAACAGTTGTAGTAGTTTATATCAACAATTCGGACACAAACGAATATACAAAGTTCTCATCATCGGATTATAAGAAGTTTGAAACTTATGTAACAGATAAAAGCCGTGACCTTGAAAAATATCAAAGCGGCAACACAAATGTGGCTGTTTCAATTCCTGCAAAGAGTGTAACAACAGTAGTTCTTACACCGAATGCACAATAATAAAAAATAATAAAATTAACGGGCGAACACTGTTCGCCCCTACGGTTATCGTATAATTTGATTTTCGTAGGGGCGATCATCGATCGCCCGCTTTTTATTTTTCTATTTCTAATACTGTTAATTTATCCCCGTCAACCTTAAATTTCACGTTCATATTATCAAATGAAATGCCGTAAATTCTGTTAGAATCATTTTGGTAGGCAGGACGTGGGTCGCAACTTAAAATGCCTGTTAGTGCGTCAATTTTATCACTTGGTATAAGCGACTTTATATTGTCGCTTATTTCAATTTCAAGCCTGTCTGCTTCGTGCACGTCTGCAAAGCTGCTTTTTGCTTCGGGGCGGCAGTCGGCATATTTTATATAAGGTTTAATGTCATAAATCGGAGTGCCGCTTTTCATATCAACTCCGCCTACCGTAAGCACTGTGCCGTGCTCTTTCGTTTGTTCAACCTTAATCAGCTTTACGCACGATAAGCCGATATTGTTAGGCCTAAACGGTGAACGGGTGGCAAAAACGCCTTTCCTTTTTTCTCCTCCAAGCCTCGGAGGCCTTACAGTCGGTGAAAATTCATCTCTTATACTGTCTGAAAACTGCCATAAAATCCAAAGGTGAGAAAATTCCTCTATCCCGTCAAATGCTTCCTTAACATTATACGGAGAATCAAGAATTATTTTGCCCTCAAGCTCCTCAACAAGACCGCTTTGGCGAGGTGCGCCGAATTTTTCAGGCAAGGGTGTATATATTTTTCCTATAGATTTCATAATTTTATACCTTTATTTTTGATAAAACCTCACCAACCTTGTCGTGAATAACAAGGTCTGCATTTTTATCCATCGGTGTTTCGTCACGGTTTATAAGCACTAAGTATTTGCCCCTGAAATATCTTACAAAGCTTGCCGCAGGATAAACCGTCAGGCTTGTTCCGGCAATAATCAGGCAGTCGGCATTGCTTATTGCTTCAAGCGCACCGTTTACGGTATCATTGTCAAGCCCTTCTTCATAAAGTACAACATCGGGTTTTACCAAGCCGCCGCATTCGTCGCAATAGGGGATAGGGGTGTTGTTTTTGATATAGTCTGCATCAAAGAATTTTCTGCATTTTGTGCAATAATTTCTAAGCGTTGAGCCGTGAAGTTCGTATACTTTTTTGCTTCCTGCCGCTTGGTGCAAGCCATCAATATTTTGAGTCACAACTGCACTTAGTTTTCCTGCTTTTTCAAGCTCGGCAAGCTTTAGATGCGCCTTGTTCGGCTTGACGTTTTCAATCAGCATTTTATCCCTGTAAAATTTGAAAAAATCAATAGTGTGGCTGTAGAAAAACGTGTGCGAAAGTATCTCCTCGGGAGGATAGTCGTATTTTTGATTATAAAGCCCGTCAACACTTCTGAAATCGGGTATTCCGCTTTCCGTCGATACACCGGCGCCGCCGAAAAATACTATTTTATTACATTCGTCAATAATTTGCTGTAAATCCATAATAGCCCCTTATTCCGCAATGTCCGCAAGGTCAAATCTTATAACCTTTTTAAGTCCGTCAAGCGTAGTTTCGACTTGATAGCCGATTTTGCCGCCGCTGAACATTATTGTATCAAAATCCTTTGCACTTTCGTGAATTGTGGTTTTAAAAAATTTCTTCATTCCTATCGGTGAGCAACCGCCGTGAATATAGCCGGTGAGCGGTAAAAGTTCTTTTGATTTAATCATTTCAACCTTCTTTTCACCCACTGCTTTTGCCGCTTTTTTAAGGTTTAATTCCTTGTTTACGGGAACTAAAAATACATAGTGATTGCCTGTTTTGCCGACTGTTACAAGCGTTTTGAAAACCTTGTTTGCATCTTCGCCTAAAACTTCGGCAACCTCTTGCCCGCCTACAGCGTCGGTGTTTAAATACGTATACTCTGTATATTTGACCTTTTTTTGGTCAAGTATTCTCATTACATTAGTTTTTTCGTCCATAGTTTTGCCTCGATATATTAATTTATATTATAATTTTATCATAGAGAAATTGTCTTTTCAACATTGTTTTAAAAGTTTAAATATAGTATAATGTTTTTATTCTGAAAAAAGCTTCGGCTTTAATCACGATAATTTTTTGATATAGTGCATGGCGCAATGATTTTATTTGACGGAGTAGATAAAAATGTATAGTGCAAACGAAAAAAGATATGAAAAAGCAGAGTTTAATAAGTGCGGCGAAAGCGGTCTTTATCTTCCGAAAATTTCGCTTGGATTGTGGCAAAATTTCGGTGACAATGCCGATTATGACGAGATGAAGGATATTATTTTAACTGCCTTTGATATGGGTGTTACGCATTTTGATTTGGCTAATAATTACGGTCCGAAGCCCGGAGCGGCAGAGGTGAATTTCGGCAAAATCGTACGTGAAAATCTTATGCCGTACCGTGACGAACTTGTTATCAGCACAAAGGCGGGATACAGAATGTGGGACGGTCCTTACGGTATAGGTGGAAGCAGGAAATATCTTGTGTCCTCACTTGACCAAAGTCTTAAGCGCCTCGGTCTTGACTACGTTGATATTTTTTATCACCATTGTATGACGCCGGATACCGAGCTTAAGGAAACAGCGCTTGCACTTTCTGATATAACACGTCAGGGCAAGGCAATCTATGTCGGAATGAGCAACTATAACGGCAAGAAAATGCACAGAATGTACCACAGATGCGACGATTTAAACGTGCCGTTTATCATAAATCAAAATCGATATTCGATTTTTGACAGAACGGTTGAAAAGAATGATTTGAAAAAAGAGGCTAAGTCTAAGAAAAAAGGCTTGATTGCTTTTTCACCTCTTGCGCAAGGTCAGCTTACCGATAAGCTTGCTGGCGGCATCGTTGAAAATTCAAGGCTTTACAACAACGAGGTACTTCAAAAAAAGGTAGGCTACAGCGAGGGCAGGCAGGCGCAGATTGCTCAACTTTATAAAATGGCAAAGGATAGGGGACAAACACTTTCTCAGCTTGCAATTGAATGGCTTTTGCAATGGGGCGAAGTTACAAGTGTACTTATCGGCGTTCACTCGAAGGCACAGCTTTTGGAAAACTTAAAGGCGCTTGAATGTAAGCCGCTTTCAAAATCGGAAATAATGCAGATAAATGCGATAGCGGGCAAGTGATTTTACTTGACAGTATTAATAATATAATATATAATATAGTGATTAAAATTCTGAGAAGGAGACATTTTTATGGCAGCAAAAACTTTTAAGATGACATCGGAAGGTAAGGCTGAACTTGAAAAAGAACTCGATTACCTTAAAACCGAAGGCAGAATTGATATAGCAGAAAAACTTAAGGTTGCACGTTCTTACGGCGACCTTTCCGAAAACAGTGAATATGATGAAGCTAAGAGCGAGCAGGCAAAGATTGAGGCACGTATCAGCGAACTTGAATATCAGCTTGACAATGTTGAGATTGTTGACAGCGTAGATAAAGATGCAGTAAGCATGGGCTCTAAGCTTAAGGTTAAGAGAATATCTGACGGCGTTGAATTATCGTTTGAAATCGTAGGCTTTGCACAGTCAAATCCGGCAGAAGGTAAGATTTCTGACGAAAGCCCTATCGGTATGGCTCTTATGGGCAAGAAGCAGGGCGAAAAAGTTACTGTTGAAGCTCCTATCGGCAATCTTGATTATGAGATTTTGTCAATCAACTAATTTATTGAAACAAGAGGTATAAATATGGCAGGAAAGTTTGAAATCACCAAAGCAGGCGACGGTACTTTCTCATTTGAATTATTTATTGATGATAATGCAGTCGGTAAAAGCCCTGTTTTTGACAAGGAGGACGCTTGCAAGAGAGGTGTTAAGGCTGTTAAGAAGAACAGCAGAATGAAGGTTCAAAACACTCTTGCAAACGATGAGGAAAAGACTAATCCTAAATATCTTGTTGAAGCAGACGGCGATAAGGTGAAGTATACATTATTCCTTCAAACGGGTGCAGTTGCTCTTGAGGGCAGTGCCGATAATGAGGCAGAGGCTCTTGATATTATTGAAAAAATCGGCAACAATGCAAATGCCGCTCCCATGGCTATGGCAGAGGTTGTTCTTTCCGAGAATGAGCAAAAGCAGATTAGAATAGAAAAGCTTAAGGCTCTTCAAGATTCAGGACGTGACCCATTTGAAATTACACTTGCAAGCCAAACACACCATTCAGATGAGATTAAGGCAAGTTATGACGAGCTTGAGGGCAAGGACGTTATCATTGCCGGCAGAATTATGACATGGCGTGATATGGGCAAGGCTAACTTTATTGATATTCAGGACAGAAACGGCAGAATACAGGCTTATGTAAGAATGAACGATATCGGCGAGGACGCTTTCAAGGAATTTAAAACTTGGGATTTAGGCGATATTGTTGAAATTAAAGGCTTTGTGTTTAAGACAAAGACAGGCGAAATTTCAGTTCACGCTAAGGAAATCAGGCTTCTTTCAAAATCTCTTCTTCCGCTTCCTGAAAAATTCCACGGTCTTACAGATACGGATACACGCTACAGAAAGCGTTATCTTGATATGATTATGAACCCTGATGTTAAGGAAACTTTCATCAAACGCTCAAAAATCATTACTTCAATCAGAAATTATCTTGATAATCTCGGATTTATTGAGGTTGAAACTCCTATTCTTAATACTATTGCGGGCGGTGCGGCTGCAAGGCCTTTCATCACTCACCATAACACGCTTGATATGGATATGTATCTTCGTATTGCGACGGAGCTTTACTTAAAGCGCCTTATCGTCGGCGGTATGGAGCGTGTATATGAGATTGGCAGAAACTTCAGAAACGAGGGTATGGACGTTCGTCATAATCCGGAATTTACCTGCATTGAGCTATATCAGGCATTTACCGATTATCACGGAATGATGGATATTGCCGAGGCGCTTATCCGCAATGCCGCTAACGAGGTTTGCGACAGCCTTCATATCACATTTAACGGCACTGCAATTGACCTTGAAAGTCCGTTTAGACGTCTTACTATGATTGATGCTGTTAAGGAATACAGCGGTGTTGATTTTAAAGAATTTATGAGCGATAACGAAAAGGCAATTGCAATTGCAAAGGAAAAGGGTATCGAGATTGAAAACGGAAAGGCAACATGGGGCGATATTCTCAATTCATTCTTTGAAGAATTTGTTGAAGAAAATCTTACTCAGCCGACCTTTATTATGGACTATCCTGTTGAGGTAAGTCCGCTTACTAAGAGAAAGCCGGATTGCCCTGTTCTTACAGAGCGTTTTGAACTCTTTATTATGGGCGGCGAATACGGCAATGCTTATTCCGAGCTTAATGACCCAATTGACCAAATGTCACGTTTCGAGGCTCAAATGAAGCTTCGTGAGGCAGGCGACGACGAGGCTAATATGATTGACCACGATTTCGTAACTGCTCTTGAATACGGTATGCCTCCTACGGGCGGCCTCGGTATCGGTATTGACCGTCTTGTAATGCTTCTTACGGACAGCTATTCTATTCGTGACGTATTACTCTTCCCGACAATGAAACCGATTAACGAATAATTTTATATTTATATAAGTGGGCAATTCCAATCGGGATTGCCCATTTTTAAAACAAACAGAAATACAAATC
>OLNU01000112.1_pt1 | contig 85482 bp, 106 predicted proteins | sample 1672241 | NCBI WGS metagenome assembly OLNU01 (sample SAMEA3136663, study PRJEB25190) | human gut metagenome | biome: human gut; feature: human-associated habitat; material: faeces | place: Austria | collected 2013 | reverse complement strand
GGAACTGGCAGACGCACTAGACTTAGGATCTAGCGCCTTCGGCGTGCAGGTTCGACTCCTGTCACTCGCACCATTAGTGCTCATGCACCCTTTGGGGTGCTTTTTCTTTTTGACTACAAAGTATCAAGCGGTGACTGACTACAATTTGACTACGAAGAAACTAGATGCTTTTTCTGCAGCTGCTTTGTCCATGTCGGGAGTAACATGCGAATACGTATCCATTGTTTGTTGAAAAGTTGAATGCCCTAGCCTTGCCTGGACTATCTTGAAATGTACACCTGACTTTAGTAGTAGCGTTGCATGAGTGTGCCGCAAGGAGTGAAAAGAAAAACTTGCGGGCATACCAGTTTTTTTACCGTGAAGCGTAGCTGTTCGAGATAACCAGTCAGGGCTTCGAGGATTGCCGCTATCGCTAGGGAATACTAAATCGTTATCAATGTATCCGAAGGTCTTTAACTGGCGCTCTAAAACGGATTTACGCTGTTGCCTTAATATGTTTATAGTTTGGTCGTCAATATATAATGTTCGATTACTTGTTTTGTTCTTAGTTGTTTTTGATATTATAACCTTTGTTCCAACTTTTATAACTGGCTCATCGACCGTGATCGTTTTGTTTTCGTAATCAATATCACGCCAGCGCAGACCTAATATTTCCGAACGACGTAGACCGGTCGCAAGTGCAACATAAAAAAGACGATATATTTCTTGGTTATCTACACCTTTCAAAAAATCATTAACTTGTTCTTGGGTCAACGCTACAATCTTTTTTGTAGGTTCTTTTTTTGGTTTTTTAATTTTATCCATAGGGTTTTTGATAAGTAAATCATCATCAACAGCTAAGCGCAACGATGTTTTTAGTAAAGTATGCATGTATTCGACAGAACGAGCTGACAAGCCGCTATCTTTCTTTTTATTTAGGAATTCCCGCAAAAGGGGAGAAGTTATTTCAGCAAGGCTATACTGGCCTAATTCGCTGCGCAAGTGAGCATTAACGACGCATTCGTAACTTTTTAGTGTAGATGGAGATATATTAGCGCTTATATATTCTAACCAGGCATCTAGCCATTCATCATAGAGTATATCGGAGCTGTAAATGTTCTTGCTTTGCTCTTGTTCGTATGCTTCACATTTGCGTTCCGCTTCTGCGGTTGTAGCACCATAGAAAAACTTACGTTTCCCATTGTATGTTTTAGTGATAACAATTCTTCCGTCTGCACATTTCTTCTTTCTAGCCATAAAAAATCAGCTCCTTTACTGTTTTTTGAGTATGCAGTAGCAGAGCTGATGTGCTATAATATTTATAGTAATCAGCTCGCTTAGTGTGTGGGCGTTACGTTGACCGTTCCTGTTGGCGCAGGGGCGGTCTTTTTTGGTTTATTGCAACTTTTTTAATGTATCTATGCTTTTTTGATTACCGGATAAAATACTGTTTAACTGATAAATCGCTATTTGGTTTAAGCGGAATAGACGCTCGGATTGCGGCATTCCTAAACGTATGAATTCTGCATTCATTGTTTCAAGATTTGATAATACAATCAATTGTTCAATAGTAGCAGAATCACGAATATTTCCTTTGGCGTTAGGGTATAGTTTGCGCCATTGTTTTGCGGTTATTCCGAATAGTGCTGTATTTATCAAATCGGCTTCGCTTGCATAAGTATATCCGATTTGTTTTTGAGACAGATGCAATGGTGTAAGGTTTTCTTTTATAGCGTCGGTATGAATTTTATAATTTGTCTTAGCTATTTCTCGCTTAACGTTCCAGTCAATAGCTTGAGCATGGCTTTCATCAGATTTTAAACGCTGATAATCTTTTATAATATATAGTTTAAATTCCGGTGATATCCATGATGCAAATTCAAATGCTATATCAGAGTGGGCAAATGTTCCTCCGTACCTGCCAGATTTTGATACTATACCAATAGCATTGGTACTTTCAATCCATTTTTGCGGTGATAGAACAAAAGAGTTGGCACCTGCTTCTTGTTTAAACTGGTCGAATTCGACCAGTTTAAAATCAGGGTTATTTAATTGTTCCCAAAGGCCTAAAAATTCAATAGTGCTACGTGAACGTAACCAGTTTTTAACTACATCGGCAGGAAACTCAGGATTACGTTTTTTAGCGATATCTGTTAAAGATATATAGTCAGCTTTATTAGTACTGCTTATCCTGATTACAACGCCATTTGCTACTATAGTTCCAGCTATCTTGCCCAATTGCAATCATCTCCTATAAATAAAATCTATTCAAAACTAAACCAACCCAACCATATACAATACAACCTTACCGACTACAAATACTAAAAACAAAAAGAACCCCACACAGTTAAAGGTGTAGGGTTCTTAGTTATGTCATCATGTGACATATAATCATAGGTTGGTAACTCATGGCTACCTCGTATGATTATTATAGATGAAAAGCTATAGGTTGTCAATTGCCTATATAAATTTTTTTTAGTCTTTCATCTATCAACTCCATTAGCTCGTTGGATAAAATAATCCCTGCTAGAATATCGTTTGTTTTACAAGGGTGCATGATTCGTTGCTTGCTAATGGTTAAGACTTGCCCTACATTGGCAATACTTTCGCTTTTTAGTTTTTGAGTGTACATTAGAATTTTTTGTGATTCTGTTTGTAGCTTGGTTAATGCTAGTAACTTTTTAGAAATACAAGGGGTGTTTTTATGACGTTCCGCAGGAGTGAGATGCACGGTTTCTTCAGCTAATTGTAATAACTGTGCTTCAACATCGGAATTAATTTTCATAGATTTTTCATACAATAAAGTTTTTACACAATTTCCCAATGGAACGTTATAAATTTTTGAATAGGTTGTTTCGTGTTCTTTCTTGCTGTTCAACGGAACGACAGTTACAGTGTGACTATGGCGTGAATTCTTTACATCTAGAACTACCGCATAGTGATTTCCGCCTAACTCACGTCCAATCCGATAACCAAAGTTTATAAATACAATTTGCCCTCTTTTGTAGCTGATGTTATATGATGGGTTAAACTGATTTTCTTCATTTAGAAAAGAGATGTAATCATTCAGCCAATATACAAATATAGCAGATTTTTTATAGTTGGTGGTTATTGCGGCTTTAATAAACTTGCGGAATTTGCGTAAAACTGTTTTTTGAAACTTGATGAACTCCAATATGTTTTTAGGTTCTTTAAAATTCAATTCAGCAACATCCCTTTAATTATAATTTCTAATCGACATAACAACCTTGCCCACGATGGTTACAGTTTCATCTTTAACGTTTCTGTTGGCGCAGGGGCGGTCTTTTTTATTTAATATCCTCGGTTATAACGATTAACTGCGTCATTAGCTTGGGATATTGCTTCCAATTTTGCTTCGTGAATGCGTTGTATGTCGTTATTACAATTTTCTACATACTCTTTAGCTTCTTCTACATACCTTGCAATATCATTACGGCTAGGGTCGTACGGCAAATAAGAATTAAATTCTGGGTATCCCATAATTCCAAGGTTAGAACCGCCAATTACAAATGCAAACGCTACACTGGAACACCATATACTTGCAATTAAAGCTATTATGAATATTTTTTTCATAGGATGAATCTCCTTCATTGAACATTATCGCGATTACCAAACCACTTTGATACCCCAGAAAAAGCGACTATAGTAGTGCCAAAAAGAATGGTAATTATGGCATTAAAAATAAACCATACGCCTTCTAATGCTAAATATTGTAAAACCACAGCATACCAAACTTTAGCAAAAAATATACCAACTATTATAGCAATTGGGACTGTTATAAAAAGCGGAAGGCTCATTACAATAGAAAGAGCAAATATTGCAATTGCTGCTCCATTGCCAGAGAACAAACCCCGCATTCCAGGAAAAGCATCAACAATCAATTCAATTGAAAACTGAAAACCAAAAATAAATGCTGATAATAATATAATGCTTAATAAAAATGCCATATAAACATCTCCTTAATTATAATTTAGTTAGCATAATACTAATCGAAAAACTAAAAAAATAAAACTACCTGGATCTAACTAATTCAATTTCATCAACGCAATAACAACAATCAAAGTCGTTATTTGCAATATGCCCTTGCTCGTGTAGAAGCGTTTTTTTATTTGCTTCAAAAGTAAACCTTGAATTGAGTACACAAATTTTTTCACCTTCAGGAGTACAAAAACAAAAACCTTTTATTGATAGAGGTAGATTAAATAATATGGTTCGTTCAATCATCTTCATTACGTTCCTTTTTTCTCATTCGGGCAACCATATCGGCTACAAACTTTAGATCTTCGGGGGATACGTCTTTAGCGGCGTCAAACAATATCTTCATGTCTGGGTTATCATATATCTCTTGAGCCATTTGTGCCGCTTCTGGGTTAGTGTAGTATCCCTTGTGTTCAACCGCGGTAGCGGTTTCTTCGTTGCCAAGTAAATAGTCGGTGCTTACCCGAAACTTTTGAGCCAATTTTAAAAGCATTTCATTGGACGGCATACGCTGGCCAAGTTCATAAAAGGATACTGCTTTTGGTGTTACTCCTAAGAAGTCCGCCAGCTCTTTTTGTGTTATATCATTATCTTGTCTTAATTGTTTTATTCGTTGACCTAACATTAAGTTCACCACTCCTTGTGTACTGTGTGTTCATTATACAACAAAAATATAAAAAAAGCTATTGACATTCCACGAAATGTACTGTACAATATGTACATAGAGAAAGGAGGGGTACAATGAACAAATTAAAAGAAATTAGAACGAAGAAAAAAATAAGTCAAGAGATGCTTGCTTGCAATGTAGGCGTAACGGTTAGATACATTGCGTTCCTTGAAAGCGGAAACAGAAAACCATCGATAGATGTGGCTTTTAAAATTGCAAAAGTTTTAAATAGCACAGTCGATGATATTTTTTTACCCCGCAAGTGTACAAAGTGTTCACAAGAGTAACCGAAATAAGCACATAAACACATAAAGGAGTGAGAACATGAACAAACTAATTCTCAATCCCGAATACGGACTGTACGAAAAGAACGGTCAACCATTTTGCGATAGTTTGCAAGTAGCCGAAACATTCAAGAAAAGACATTCAGATGTTTTAAGAGATATCGAAAAACTAGAATGTAGTAATGAATTTAGAGAACGCAATTTTGCGTCGTCCTCTTACAAAAGCGAGCAAAATAAAAAAATGCCAAAATGTTTATTGGCAAAAGATGGTTTTGTTTTTTTAGTAATGGGATACCGTGGCAAAAAGGCGGCTCGTTTTAAGGAATCCTACATCAATCGATTTAATCAAATGGAAAACTTCATAAAGTCGCTGTTTGCGACTAAAGAAGAATTCCCAGCATTTACAGACGCGGTGTTAATGGCACACAGCGAGCCTAAACACTATCATTTTTCTAACGAAATCAATATGATATACCGCATTGTACTAGGAATGGACGCAAAGACATTTAGGGAACATCGAGGTATTGATAAAGGTGCGAGCATTAGACCATATCTATCGAGTGATGAGATTAAACTTGTTGAGCAATTACAACGTGCTGATATTGGATTGTTAGTGTCTATGCCAATGTTTGAACAAAGAAAGTTTGCATTAACTAATTATTATAATCGTTTGTTGCTTAGGCTAACAGCGTAGCAACGCCTAGCCCCGCAACTCAAGTGTAGAAAGGAGTACGAGTATGAATACGAAACAAATAACGCTCCGACTACCAGTCAAACTACATGAGCAGCTTAAGCAGGAGGCGGAGCGTAGAGGATACAGCGTTAATGAGCTTATTTTGTTGTTCGTTCAGTTTCCCGAATGTATTGGCGTAGAGCATATTCAATTTCCTTGTTGACTGAACGAGCATTTTCTTTGGCCAAAAGTTTTATTTGTTCAATTACTTCTTTATCAATTTTTAATGGATACTGATAAATTTCTACCATAATTATCACCCCTTTTAGATATCAAAATTATATCACATAAAAGAAAAAGAAAAAAGATATCTAAAGGATATTGACAGGATATATAATGAGTGCTAATATATCCTTAAGATATCTAAAATATATCACAGAGGGGAGAGGAAATATGAAAACACAAATATTACTTCGATTGCCAATAGACCTGAAAGAAGATGCCGTTAAGTTGGCACAGGAACTGGGTTTTTCGTTAAATACGGTTATCATTCAAGCCTTGCGTGAATACCTAGACAAACAGCAGCGTAAATCCAAAGGAACGTAGAAAGGAGTAAGGATATGAACAATGAAGAAATGGAAAATAAAACACAAAAAGCCGTAAAAGATATTTTACAGGTGCTAGCTGAAAATGAATTTACGGCTTTTGAGGCTACCTCTATCTTAGAGATAACAAAAGGTATGCTGTCATTTGTTCCGATTAAGAAGGATTTTATACCGAGCATTGAATGCTCCGACTATTTCAAATCCCTTTCTTGAGCTCGTTTAAGATTGGCTTGTATGCTATTTTGTAGGCGTTAGCATAAGCGATGGGTTGGGCTTGGATATTGCCAGCAGACGCTTGCTGTTTTACATATTCTACAGCTAAAAGATGGGCACGCAGTTCTACATTATCCACTATAATCACCTCCTTTCAAGGTGATTATACCACAAACCACAAGGAACATAGAAAGGAGTAAACATGGAAGCCGCACAGGACATCAATTTAAGAGATAAAATAACAGTTACTTTAGCTGATGCAGCAAAATTAACCGGTATTGGCAGAGCTAAGTTGGAAGAACTAGCTAAAGGCGATATCAAATTTCCTAGCTTCAAAGTGGGAGTAAAAACATTGATCCATGTGGAATTGCTAAACAAATACTTAGCCGAAAAAGCTACTATGCGTGTCGGAGAAAAAACGATGAGCAAAAGAGTTGCCGAAATAATAGCGAAAAGGGAGGAGAGAGAATGATGAAAAAGTTTATTGAAACAGCTAACCAATCAGCAAAAGCTTGTGTTGTTGGGTTATATGGCGCATTGGAGATAGTTAAAACGTATCCTGGTGTAATTATAGTAACCCTTGCAACAATCTTAGCAGTGGGCAGAATAGCGTATATTTCAGGCGTTCTGAGGGGGAAAGGGTTATGATTAGAGATTTTACCGTAGCAACTACTGCGATATTTGTCGGAACATACATTGCTATTATGGCTGCTGTAGTGACAGTAGGGGTGTTGAGATGATAGGCAAAAGAAAAAGAGCTACCGAAGTTACAGCTTCGATAGCTCAGGGTGGACATGTAAATTTTACTAGGTTTAGCGTCCACCTTCATTTTAGCAGAGCGAAGGTGATTTGTAAATGGATAAGTTACAGCAGGAAAAAATCGATCGTTTGAATACTGCAGTAGAAATAATAAAAAAGACGTTTTCAGAACCAGTTAAATTTCCGGTCCGTTCATCTCCGTATCCGGTCGTTGTATGTGTACATTGTGGATGTAGAGTGCCAATAGAGGATACACGCTGTAGATGCGGCGGTCAAACTTTTAGAGAGTTTTAGGAGGACGTAGAAATGAATGAGAAAGAAAAGTTAGCGGCCTTTCGTGCGCTTCAGCAAGCATACGGTGAGCCTAAAGTCCCCGCAAAGCAGGCTGTTAAACTTCTTAGACGTGCAGAACGGTGTAAAGGCATAGTGAGGTGTAAATAATGAAAAAATCAGAAAGTACTATTGAATTAGCGAAGGCTTTAGCTAAATTTCAAAGCGAAATAAAAGACCCGTCAAAAAGCGGGAAGGCTAATTATGGGAAGTATGTTACATTAGATGAATTGCTCGAAAGTATTCGACCAGTGTTATCCCAAAACGGGTTATCATTTTTACAATTTCCGGGCGGTGACGGTCAATTAATTACAATAACCACTGTGTTACTGCATTCTAGTGGCGAGTGGATTGAAAGCGAACCATTTACATTAAAGTCGCAAAAAGTTGATCCGCAGGGCGCAGGGTCTGCGGTGACATATGGTCGTAGATACAGCCTGTCTGCGATACTTGGTGTGGCGTGGGATACAGATGATGACGGCGCGGGTTCCAGTCGTGTGACGCCGCAAACAACGGAACCAAAAGCAGAAACAAAGGCAGGCCCCATAAACCTTGAATATATCAAATTTGCAGGCACACAATGCTTAGTGCAAAGTCAGTCTAATGGCAATTGGTACAAAGTGGAAGACCTGCCCGTTAAACACCTAGAAAACATTCTAAATGATGAGCATTTCGCTGCTGACTACGATGCTATAAGGGCAACGATCAATGCTAAGGCGGTAGCAGCAAAATGAAGTTGGAAGGTTTAGGGATTCATCAGTTAAATAAATTTTGAAAAGAGGAATTAAAAATGGAACAAGTATATGGGAAAAAAGTTGAAAGTTATCATGACAGTACTGATAATTATATCGCTGAAAATGAAGTCACTGTAACAATTACATTAAGCGAATATCGAAAATTGGTGCAGGAAGTGGCTACAAAAAAATATGATATCGACAGGGCGAACTCGGCAACGTACGAGGCAAAGCGCCAGCTGGAAAAATTTAAAAATCAATATTTCGAGGAATTAAAAAAAGAATATGGCGAAAATTCCGAAGATGAAGATTAACGCAAAGTAAGTGGGCGCAAAATGAAGCTAACAGTTAAAGGTTTACAGACGTTAAAAGGGATGGGATACATAAATTTAGTAGTACCTGTCCCTTTATCAGAGGAAGAAGAAATCAATAAAATCGATCCTGAAAAGCAGTATGTTGTAGAAGTCAAGCAATTGCGTAAAGGGCGTTCTAACGACGCTAATAAATACGCTTGGGTATTATGCCAAAAGATAGCAGAAAAGCTGTCAGAAGAGAGCTTTCACAGCAAGGAAGATGTTTACAGGAAGGCAATCAGGGAATGTGGTTACGGCCGAATATGGCCAGTGCCAACTGACGCTGTAAACAGAACTATTGAAATTTGGCAAAGCAATGGTGTTGGCTGGATAGCTGAATTGCTTGGTGAATGTCAGAACATTAAAGGCTATAGCAATGTAAGGGTATATTACGGTAGCAGTGCTTATGACACGAAAGAGATGAGCCGTTTTATAGATTGCCTGGTATCTATGGCAAAAGATATTGGTGTAGAAACAAGGCCGCAGGAAGAATTAGATGAGCTGATCAGGGAGTGGGGCGTTAAAGATGGCTAAGAGTATCATACAGAAAGAAAAATATTGTTACCTATCTGGAGTGCAAAATGTGCCACTTGAGGAGCATCATTGTTTCTTTGGTTCGTTACGAAAAATCAGTGAAAGATACGGCTTTAAAGTTTGGCTTACCCCTGAATATCATAAGGGGAAGAACGGTCCACATCAGGATAGGCAAACAGATTTACTGCTGAAAAGAGAATGTCAACGTAAGTTTGAAGAAACTCACAGCAGAGAAGAATTTATGAAGATTATCGGAAGAAATTATTTAGATGACTGATTATTAGAATACATTTGTTATGAATAATTAATCAGGAAGGGAGAGGGCGTTTTGGCAGATGTAAAATGGATAAAAATTACAACAGATATTTTTGACGACGAGAAAATTTTGTTGATCGAAGGACTGCCAAGTTCAGACGAAATTATAGTGATTTGGTTTAAGCTGCTGATATTGGCAGGGAAGCAAAATAACAATGGTGTCTTTCTGATGAATGAGCGTATTCCATATACAGATGAGATGCTGGCAACGATTTTCCGCCGTGATATAAACATCGTTCGTTTGGCTCTTAAGACTTTTGAACAGTTTGGTATGCTTGAATTGGTCGATAATGTTATTACCATTCCGAATTGGAATAAACATCAGCAGCTTGATTCCTATGAAAAGAAAAAACAGCAGGATCGTGAGCGTCAAAAAGCACGTAGAGCGGAACAGAAAGTGTTAGCTCTTGGGACGAAAGATATGAATAAAAATTCAGAAGGCGAAAAAAAGTCGCGTGACAGTCGCGTGACAGTCGCTGGACAATCGCGTGACAGTCGCGAAAATGTCGCTGAAAATCGCGGCCTAGATAAAGAAGTAGATATAGATAAAGAATTAAAAGAAAAAGTAAAAAAAGAAAAGCCGACTAAATCGGCTCTTGATGATTTACTAAAAAACTGGACAGAGAACGCAGGTTTGATTAAGGCTTTTAAGGATTTTGCTGAAATGCGCAAGAGTATAAAAAAACCGCTTACAGATAGCGCAGCCTGTTTGGTGATGAAAAAGTTGGACAGCTGGTACTGCACTCAAGAGGTTGACGTAAACGACGCAAATAAAATAAAAACACTTGAAAGCAGTACACTAAATAGCTGGCAGGGCGTTTTTGAGCTTAAGCCTGAACAAAGGGAAAAAACGCAGGAAGAAATTTTCAAAGGGGCTATGATATGACTGGACAGGATAAGGATACAGAAAGGCTCGTGCTTGCCGGTATGATGTCGGATAAAGATAATCTTGACGAAGGCTTACAGGAACTGGCAGATACAGATTTCACAGACATGATATACCGCAAAATATTCTTGATGATTGCGGGAATGTACGCCAACGGCGAAGAGGTAAGTGTAGGCACAGTGATCGTAAAAAACCGAGATGAGATAAATGGGTTCGGGATTGCGTTCGTACAGGTTTTTGAACAGTTTGTGCCAAGCATTAAGGCTCATATCTCTCGGCTGAAAGAATGCACGAAAGCGCGTAAGTTGTTAAATTTGGCAGTAGCCATAAAAGGTGCGGTTGAGCGCGGAGAAGATTGTGATACTGTATATAGCCTGATTGAGAATGCACTCATTGCAACCGATACAGCAATAGAGCGCACGTATATTTCTCCGAAAGAAATGAGCGACGCCTGTGCATTGAGCCTGCGTGACAGATACGAAGCAGACCTGCGCGCCAAAAAGGTAATACACACTGAATTCAAAAGCATAAATTATGCCACTGGCGGTTTAGAAAAGGGTGATTTGATTATACTCTCCGCTGAAACTGGTGGTGGTAAATCGGCCTTTGCAATGAACCTAGCTTATCAGGTCGGACTTGTGCAGAAAAAGCCGGTGCTGTATTTAAACTCGGAGATGTCGGCAGATCAAATGGCTCTGCGGTGGAATGCGATTATTAATCATTTCAGCCATTCTAAAATCAGGCGTGGTGAGCTGACACAAACGGAATTCTACAGCATGATCAGCAAAACAGAAGAAATGAATTCGGGAAAATTACACACGATAACGATTCCCGATTTGCAGCTTAAACATATATTTACCGAAACGCACCGTGCTTCAAAGCGATATGGAATTGAAATGCTGATAGTTGACTACATAGGTCGTATGGATATGAGTAGCTCGCCGGACAAAAAAGACTGGCAGATACTTAAGTCGGCGGCACAAAAGCTAAAAACCCTTGCGCAGGACTTGGGGATTATCGTTGTAATGATAGCCCAGCTAAGCGAAAAAGGAACATTGGCACAGTCGAGTTATATGGCCCATGAGGCGGATTTGTGGATAAATTTAGCGAGAATTGAAGAAGAAAAGCTAAACGCATCTTATCCGTTCAACATGATTTTGCAGTTGAAAAAAGCACGTAATGCTCCGACAAATAAGCCGTTGCCATTTTACTTTGACGGTGATACGTTGAGCTTTACAGACAAAAAGGAGCGTGCTGAAACATGGCAAAGAACGATCTGATGTGGAAAGAGGATAGTGAAATAAAAGCGTATCAGCAGGCTAGGGAAAAGACGTTGAGCGAATATGTTGCAGGCCTGATTCCGAAAAAAGAAGCCCAAGAGCGAGTTTTTTGCATAAATAGTCACATTGCGGCGAGGTTTGGCCGTATCAGCACGTCGTCAAGGTGAATTAGCTAAAGTTTAAAGGAGCGGTAACTATGAAAAAGTATGAGTTGACAGCAGAGTTTATAGAAAAATGGGGCAAGAAATTATTTAGGATTAAGGCTTTAATTAGCTTTGGAAGTGTTGAAGCTGGTGAACTTGGTGGATATGTGGAAAAAGAAGATAACTTAGCGCAAGATGGCAACGCTTGGGTGTACGGCGACGCTAGGGTGTACGGCGACGCTTGGGTGTACGGCGACGCTAGGGTGTACGGCGACGCTAGGGTGTGCGGCAACGCTGAGGTGTACGGCAACGCTGAGGTGTACGGCAACGCTGAGGTGTACGGCAACGCTAGGGTGTGCGGCAACGCTAGGGTGTGCGGCAACGCTGAGGTGTACGGCAACGCTAGGGTGTGCGGCAACGCTTGGGTGTACGGCAACGCTAGGGTGTACGGCGACGCTAGGGTGTGCGGCAACGCTGAGGTGTACGGCAACGCTGACTATTTATTGATAGGTCGCATTGGTAGTAGATTTAGTTTTACGACATTTTTCAAAAATAAAGACAAAGGTATAACAGTGTCTTGTGGTTGTTTCTTAGGGACTATTGCCGAATTTAGAGCTAAGGTTACCGATACACATGGAAATAATAAGCATGCAAAAATATATAACCTTGCTGCAGATATGGCAGAACTACAGATTTTAGGCGAAGAACATTTTGACAAGTTGAACACTAATAAGTCAGAACCGTTTTGAGGTAAGATTATGAATTGCGATATATGCCATAAGGATACAACGGCGGGTAGTCACGTAACCAGAGGCCGATATTTTGAGGTGCATATTTGCCCGAACTGTTTGATGTGGTCAGATGATCTGCGGGCTGTTACAGCACGGGAGATATTTAATAACTTTAAAAGATTGCAGGACAAGGAATGCGTTAGCATAAGTAGCGAGCAGGAGTGAGGACAATGAATTTTAGGAGATCAACATGAAAATAGGACTTGTTGATGTGGATAATCATAATTGGACTAACCTTGCATTGATGAAAATATCGTCATGGCATAAGGGCGTCGGTGATACAGTCGAATGGGCAGGTAGTCTTGAACATTACGACATTGTGTATATGGCTAAAGTTTTTACTTTTACGCCGGACGATATTCAATCATATGTGGCAGATCTGGCGATAAGTTAAAACGGCCGCGCATACTAACTATATACAAGCATAAAGGGAAGTATACCCCTGCGGAGGTGATTAGTCCGTAGGGGGCGGCCTTTTAAATATAAGGAGTTGGAAATATGACGAGAACAAGAATACTTGACGCTTGTTGTGGCAGTAGAATGTTTTGGTATGATCGAGATAATAAATACACAGTTTATCAGGATAACAGAGAATTGGATACGACGCTATGTGATGGGCGGAAACTGGAAATTACTCCTGGACTTTTTGGCGATTTTAGAAAAATGATATATGCAGACAATTACTTTGATTTAGTGGTTTTTGATCCGCCCCACTTGGTTAGAGCTGGTAAAACGTCGTGGCTGGCGCAGAAATATGGGGTGTTGGATGAAAACTGGAAAGCTGATATTAAAGCAGGATTTGCAGAGTGTTTTAGAGTGCTGCGGCCATTTGGAACGTTGGTTTTTAAGTGGAATACAGAGCAGATACCATTTAGCGAGGTTATAAAACTTGCACCTGAACAGCCGCTATTTGGGGATAAAAGAGTTAATACTCGTTGGGTTGTGTTTTGCAAAGGTGCTAGAGCCAGTGACAGAGTTACTGATTAATACAAGTTTGGAGTGGTTAAATGTGAAACCCTTGGATATAAAAGCCATGATGGCAATGATTAAAGATGAGCCAGAGGATAAATATATACCGGTATTAAAGCCAGTACTTATGCAGGCTTTAACGGAAATCAAACAACTGCGCCGAAAAAACAGCCAGCTCGGCGGGAAAGTGGCTCGGTATCGGAGAGAAAAGGAAGATCTTGAAGATGCCTTGGCGATGTACCAATGACGACGTGGAATGAACTGCCGGCACATCTTGTAAGTAAAATTCGTTCGGACAGCGTAACGGTGCCGGCGAATTTACCCGGGGCTGTACCTGTGCTGAAATATGGCAATAGAGTTACCGAGGTAGACGGTATCCGTTTCGACAGCGAAAAAGAAGCTGACTATTACTGGCAGTTACACTGGATGATGCGCGAAGGTACAGTAAAAGAGGTTGAGCTACAGCCAAAATTTGTTTTACAGCCTGGTTATAAGAGGGAAGGTAAAAAGATAAGGCCGATTATTTACAAGGCTGATTTTAAGGTGACGGAAGCCGGCGGTCATGTTTATTACGTCGATACAAAGGGTATGAAAACACCGGTATATCTATTGAAAAAGAAGATGCTACTATATCGTTACCCGGACATTGACTTTAGAGAAGTTTAAGGTGGTGGAGTAGTGGAGAAAATTAGAAGTCTTGTAGGTATGGTATCAAAAAATAAGTTTTTTTCGGCCTGCAAATGTCATGAAAATAATAAATATGGTGTTGATTATGTCAAACCACAACTTTGCATAGATGAAGAAAATCATCTCATATTTTGCGACCGATGCGGTGCAGTTATAGATCCGTTTGCAGCAATGCTCATGGTCGCAATTTTTGAAGAACGGCAAAACCGTGAATGGGGTAGATACATGGAAAGTGCTAGACGGTTTTGGAAAATAGCCCACAGCTATAAACCATACAGAGTAGCACTTAAAGAAATGGAAAAGAATATGGGCAGGGGTGATAAGACTATGTTGCCCTGCTGTCCAAAATGTGACAGAGCATTTGACCCTGCAGATATCAAAGCGTATGTCAATAAAAAATATGTATGTGACTAAGGCGGTGGAGTAGATGACCAAATATTATGTTGGCTCTAGTTTAAAATACCATTGTGTTTTTGAAAAAGCTGGTGACAAAAAGCGAAAAATACTGTTTATGTTGAATTGTCGAAGAAATGCAGAGCTTATTGTAGAGATACTAACAAGAGATGATAACGGTAAAGCGCAGACGCCATATGGCATACTTGATGCTATAGATGATTTAAAAGATAACATTGGTGGAATCCTGATAGAAAATAAACGTTTAAGGGATTTATGGAACAGACGGGATGGTGAATAGATTATGCGATTAATAGATGCAGATGCTTTAAAGAGAGAACCTGAATTGCTCTACGGCTTAACGGTAGCAATCACGGAGATTCAAGACGTAATAGACGAAGCCACTACAGTAGAAGAACGTAAGCATGGGCATTGGATTGAAAAGCATTTAGCCGGAAATACTACAATAACATGTTCGTGCTGTAAAACTTTGGTTATAACAAATAGCACAATATTTGCTTACTGCCCTTACTGCGGGGCTATTATGGACGGAAGGAAGGAGAATAGTAGATGACGAACGACAAAGCCTACTGCATACGAAGTAACAAGTTTATGGATAAACCCTGTACAAATACCAACTGCGACCGGCACGAGGAAAATGTACCATTAGACGAAGATCGACGCCAGTGGGCAAGGTTTGACGAGTGCAAAGAATATAAGGAGGCGGAGTAGATGCAGGATAGCAGGGATTTACCCAAAAAGCCATTGTTTCTTTTTGTGCGGAATAAGAACAGATTTTATGATGGAGATTTTGGTTCGGGCAAATGTTTCTGCCCCGAAAATTCTTGTAGATTCGAAGTAATGCGTAACTCTAATTCCTGCCCGTATTGCGGGCAAAGATTAGATTGGAGTGAGGAGTATAAACATGGCTGAGATTATTGAATTAGTAAAATGGCTTGTATCTGCATGGATAGTATATATGGCGTTAGTTATATTGGTATTTATTTATATATTTTGTAAAACCTGGAAGATTGGGAGGCTATAGTAATGAATAAAGTTATTTTAATGGGACGCTTAACCAAAGACCCAGACGTAAAGTACACACAGACTGGCAAAGTAGTAACTCAATTTACGTTAGCGGTAGACAGGCCGTTTAAAGACGCCAACGGAAACAAAGAAACCGATTTTATCCCCGTTGTTGTTTGGGGTAAAGCTGCTGAATTAGTGGGTAACAGCTGTCAAAAGGGACATAGACTACTTGTAGACGGACGTTTGCAAATACGCAGCTACGAAGCAAAAGATGGCAGCAAACGTTGGGTGTCTGAAATAATCGCAAATGGTGTGGAGTTTGTAGAGCGAAAATCTGATAAAGGCGGTACAAGCGGCGATAAAAGCGAGTTTGAGCAGTTCGGGCATGCTGTACCGTTCGATGAGGATATCCCATTCTAATGAAAACTAAAACAGCAATAGCAATCGGTGTAGCCATTGGCATTATAACAGGTATAGCAGTAGGTATTGGCAGTGAGATAGGGCAGTATATAGTATGGGTGGTATTAATTCAGTAGGAGGATATATGTTACTTGAACAGCATTTGAAAAGAGTAGAGCGGCACTTTTTACAAAGAAAACGTATACAGTCAATGGTAGATGATATAAAAGCTGAAAGAGTGGCTAAAAAGGAGCTCACAGGCGGAGCAAGACATGCGTTTATTAGCGATCCAACGGCAATAACAGCAATAAAGAATGTTGCCCCAATAATCAGTATAAAGATTGACATGGGCGTATATGAAATGACAGTGTTTCACCCGGAAGACTGGCTGGCTGTGATTGATGCGACATACCTACTACATAAAAATCAACTTACAGGTACCGCTATGTGGGCTAGGTGTGAGGAAGGCAAAAGCCCTGCTGTAGTTTGGGGGCTTATGGGTATTAGCGAACGTTGTTATTATAACTGGCGGGAAGAATTCTTGTCAGATGCAATAGTGTTAGCAATAGAAAAAGGATTGATTGTTTTTAACAAAACTGAAGCAGAAAAATCGGCTATTCATGATGTAAAATAGTAGTGTAGAGTAATGTAGTTGATAGTAACATACATAGTAATGCGTCCGCTATAGGGACAGCGTGAGGTGCGTGTGTTGGACAGGTAATCTTCCAACTGTCGCCCTGTTGTTGTAGTCAGACAGCAGGGCTTTATTTAATAATTGATTAATCTACATATAGCGGTAGAGAGGGGATAAACAGAGATGAAATACAAAAAGAAACCAGTTGTGATAGAAGCGTTTCAGTTTGATGGCGATTTGAAAGGGAGCGACGGTAAATATTATGTACCGGAGTGGGCGGTAAAAGCATTTAAAAATGGGAAACTGTACTTTGGGTCCTTAACTCTAGACGGAGCGCCGATTGAATTGTTTGTCAAAACCCTTGAAGGCATAATGCACGTCCCTGTTGGAAACTATGTTATACAAGGTTTACGCGGGGAGCTTTACTCTTGCCGCGAAGATATTTTTACAGAAACCTACGAAAAAGCATAAAGTGTATAAATAAAAGCCAGGTAAAAATGCGATAAAACACGCTAAAGTATATCATAAATTAGCATACAGGCTAAAATAATGGCGAAATCAAGTCCAGAAACATAAAACAACCAAGCACTTACTAACGTAGGTGCTTTTTTATTTGCAAGGGAGTGACGATATGGCAGAAGAAAGCAAACTGAAAGCTTGTGAGTGTGGCTGTGATGATGTAAACACAGTAGAGATTATCAGCATAAGCGGAAGACAGTGTTATGTGTGCTGCCGTAAATGTGGTAAGAGAACCTGTTATAGTGATAGCGTACAAGAAGCTGTTGCGGAATGGGAAGTAATAAGGGGGGATTAATATGGCAGGCGGCAGACCGTCAGAGTTTAATAAAATTTGGAATAACGAAGACGGCTTACTGCGGATAGCTGGCTGGGCAAGAGATGGGCTAACGAACGAACAGATTGCCGAAAATATGGGGATTGGTTTATCAACACTATACGAATGGCAGAAGCGTTATCCAGAGTTTTCGGACGCCTTAAAAACCAGCAAAGAAGTTGTAGACTTGCATGTAGAGAACGCTTTGCTAAAACGCGCCTTGGGATATGAATACGTAGAATGTACTTATGAACCTGATAAAGAAACTGGCGAAATGCGAATAACGAAAAGAATAACCAAACAAGTTGTGCCCGATACTACAGCACAGATATTTTGGCTGAAGAACAGGAAGCCGGAAGATTGGCGGGATAAGCAGCAAATTGAGCATTCGGGTGAGGTTAACATAGCCCAAACACTAAAAGCCGCACAGGAACGGGCGAAGACATGATTACAAAAGAAATTATTGAATTTGTCGCACAGTTTGAGCATGATCCTGTAGGGTTTGTAAAAGCTATGTATCCGTGGGGCGAAGGAGAGCTTGCAGGGCAGCAGCCGCAAGAATGGCAGCTGGATTTGCTCAAAGAAATGGCCGCAGAGATGGAGAAGGATCCGCAGGCGCTGCAAAGGTTCGCAACAGGATCAGGGCATGGCATCGGCAAGTCTGCTGGTGTATCGTGGCTTATTGAGTGGGCGCTTTACACTAAAGTTGATACAAAAGCTGTTATAACGGCCAATACAGATACGCAGCTGCGGACAAAAACATGGGCAGAGCTTGCAAAGTGGCACCGTTTAAACATTGCGAAGGAAATGTTTATTTACACTGCTACATCGCTGTATAGCGCTGATCCGGCGCATGAGAAGACGTGGAGAGCTGACGCAATACCGTGGAGCAAGAGTAATCCGGCGGCGTTTGCCGGGCTGCATAACAAGGGTAGCCGCATCCTGCTTGTGTTCGACGAAGCGTCAGAAATCGACGATGTTATCTGGGATGTAGCTGAGGGTGCCATGACTGACGATAACACGGAAATTCTGTGGATGGCGTTTGGCAATCGTACGCGGAATACCGGGAAGTTTAACGATTGCTTTGGGCGGGATAGAAGCCGCTGGAGCACGCGAAAGATTGACAGCAGAACTGTAGAGATAACTAATAAAAAGTTGTTGCAGGAGTGGATAGACTATTACGGAATAGATAGTGACTTCGTGAAGGTCCGTATACTTGGTGAACCACCGTCTAGCGGAGAATTTCAGTTTATAGGCAGAAACATTATCGAAGCAGCAAGGGAAAGAGTAATAGACTTGCCCGATTATCAATTTGCCCCGGCTGTTATTGGTGTAGACCCTGCTTGGTCTGGCAAGGACGAAGCGTCCATATACGTAAGGAAGGGCAATTGGAGCAAACTCCTTTACACAGAGCAGAAAAGCGATGACACGAAAGCCTTTGCTCATCGTGTGGCTATGTATGAAGATGAATACGAAGCCGCAGCAGTATGTATAGACTTTGGCTACGGTCAGGGGATATACAGTGAAGGCAAGGCGTTAGGTCGCCGTTGGCATTTAATACCATTTGCAAGTACTAAATGCGAGCCTGCTTATTTCAATAAACGCGCCGAGATGTGGGGCAAGATGAAAGACTGGTTACTTGAGGGAGGGGCGCTTGATCCGCTTGATAAAGAGATTGCAGACGAGCTCATACTTCCTGAGATAGTGTCGAGCAATAATGGTACGATCAAGCTGCAGCGCAAAGCCGATATGTTGTATAGCCCTAACCGAGCCGATGCACTGGCTCTCACGTTTGCAGTTAGATTAAAAGCCAGTGCTTTCGATAAGCTTTCGGCAAGGCGCCGGGAATACGCAAAGCCAAAGCAGTATGATCCGCTTAAAGCTATTTATTAAACCAAGTGCTAATTCTGACAGGAAAATAACGCATTTTACGGTATAATGCAGCAAAATTATTTGCAGAGATTAAAAAAGAAGGGATTGATTAGAGTGAGCAGTATTTTTAAAAGCCCGAGTTACTCTGCGCCGGAACCGGTGGCGGTAGAGCCGGCAGCACAGAAGGTTGAAGCACCAACAAGTGACAATGGTATAGCCAAGGCCGCCGAACAAAAGAAAAAACGTTATGGCTTTGCTAAGACTGTAGGCAGTGTGACTGGTAATGATACATTGGGGGCATAATTATGATTAGTTTAAGCGACGCAAAGAAACTGCATAATGCGTTATTTGAAGCAGAAGAGTATTTGCGCTGCCGGCAGATGTGGCTAAGGATACAGGATAAACAGTTGCCATTTTTGGGTGAACTTGACCAGCGCGACAAATTCGTGAAGAAAGATCGCGGCATCATTGATATGACGGCGTGGCGGGCGAATATGATTTTCTCCGGCGGCATGGCAAATGGCAGCGTTCCGCAGACTGTTGAATGGTTTGACTTTGATGTGGGAACAGAAGAACAAGTTGCCAAAGAGATAGCTGAAAGCAGACGAGATACAGTTAATCTTGCGTTAAATCATTCTAATTTTTATTCGGCAGTACACTATGCTTATCAGGAGCTTCCATTTGGGCAATCGCCTGTGGGGGCTTTTTTTGATCCCACAATGGGGATTGTGTTTGAGAATTACAGCATTGGCAGCTATGCTTATGCGCTGGACCAATTCCGAAACGTGATGAGCTTTGCTGTTAAAAAGAAATTTACTTATAGGCAGCTAGCCCACAAGTTTGGTTTTGAAAAGTGCCCCGAGAACGTAAAGAATGCTTTGAAGGATAAACGGAGTACGGAAAGCACAGTAAATTGCTATTGGCTTATAACGCTCAATCCGGAGCTGAAGCATAATGAATTTGGGGCGGACGGGAAGCGATACCTCTCACTTTACTGGGTGGAGGGAGAAGATGACTACATCAACAAAGGCGGCTTTGATGTTATGCCGATTGCTATCGCCCCATATTGTGTAGTTCCAAACTGCAATTACGGCATAGGTCCGGGCTGGTTTGCAGACAGCGACACTGCAATGATGCACGCACAGCTCCGCAATGCTTTTGGCAATATGGAACTGTTCAGCAGGCCGCCAGTACAAGCACCAAGCGGAGTAGAGGTGGACTACAGGCCGGGAATGGTTACAGAGCTGAATGGTGTGGATATGGGCAAAGTAGAAAGCTTGTTCAATATCGCCCCGGCGTTCCAGGCAATATTTGAGACCGCCCAGGCGACGCAGGACAATATCAATTCAGCTTACAACGTCAACCTGTTTGCGATGCTTGAGCAGGCAAAGTTTGACGGACAAGGGCGTACTGCATTCGAGCTGGATTTAAGGCATCAGGAGAAAATGCAGCAGTTATCGCCGATTGTTACGCGTATCAATCATGAGTTTTTAGGCAGGCTGATAGAAGTCGTCTACAGTTACTACGAGCGTAATAACGGTTTCGCACCGATACCGCCAGAATACGACGGAATGAATATTGATGTTAAGTATGTATCGCCGCTGGCACAGGTTCAAAAGATGAGCGGACTGCAAACGTACGAATATCTTCTTAACGGATTAATGCAGCTGGCACAACTCAAGCCTGAAATAGCAGGCATTCTTGACGCTGAAACATTTATTAGGGAGTACGCCAATAAGACCGGCGCGCCAACTAAATTGCTTTACGACAAAAAAGAGTACAGCGAGTTGTTACAACAACAGGCACAAGCGGTGGAAGAAGAAAAGCAGATGGCAGAAATAACAACAGCTGCTCCCGCTGTTAGGGACTACACGGCCGCAGTAGCCAATGTAAACGAGATGGCGACCGATGGAAGTAACCCAGCGGTAGAACAGCTGCTAGCAAGTCTACAGCAGGTGTGAGGTGACTTTAGATGTTTGATAAAGAGGCATATAAAAAGTACAAGGACAGCGAAGCGTGTAGGAAAGATGCAGAGGCCATGAGGTGGCTGCTAGACGACCACCGGGGGCGCTGGATACTCTCAAAGCTTGCAGATGAAAGTTTCCTCAATGAGCCGATGCCTTCGCTGGATACAAACAGTATATTGATGCGCGAGGGCAGGAAAGGAATTGTTCTTGACCTTTATAAGCAAATCCGCAAATTGGGCAGGAACGAAATACTGCTACTCGTAAAAGCAGATGCTGAACGCCGCTTGTGGCGTGAAGATATAAGAGACAACTTTACACGAAAGGAGAATGAGTAATGGAAGAAACTACTGTAGAAACTACCGAACAGGTGAGAGAACCTGTTACCGAGCCCGTTACTGAACAGCCTGCTGCACAGCAGGAAGAGAAATCCGCAGAGCAAGCCGAGGAGAAACCGAAAGAGCAGGAAGAAGCCGCTCCGGTTATTGACGAAAAGTTTGTTAAAGACAAACTTGATGAACTGCTCGGCGATGTCAACAATGAGGCATTGACTAAAGAGTTCGGGGACCAGCTAAAGGAAATAGGCATTACAGACCCCGATATGGCAGAAAAAGCCTTGAATTACGTTTGCTCTGCCAGAGCCAACAAGATTATCAGTGATTGCACCGAAACAATGCAGCACTTCGGAGCAACAGAAGATAATCTCACGCCGGAATATATCAAGGCTATGGACGAAGCACGAACAGCTATAACTGCTGTTGATGCAAAAGTCCCCGGCATTAAGGAACTGTTTGACCAAGTAGGAATTCAAAGCAACCTGAAAGTTGTGTTGATGCTTCAAAAGATTTTGCCGTTTGTTGGCGAAGAAACCGGCGGTATAAACAGCGGTACGGGTATTGGTGCAACAGAGGCAGTAAAAGGCTATGCAGAGATGGTATTTGGTGACTACCCCAGCGAAGCCGATCAAAAATAAAAAACAATAAAAGAAAAGGAAGGTACAAAAAATGGCAACTATCAAAGAAAAAAATCCGACCATCAAAGATATTATTGATGGTCAATCTCCTGACGGAAAGACAGTACTCGATCTGGTCAACCTGCTCAGTCAGGAAAATCCCTTCATGGAAGATGCAGTCGTCAGGGAGTGTAACCAGAACGATCAGCACACAGAGGTAGTAATGACTTCTATGCCGACGATCAAAAAGCGCAAATACAACGAAGGTGTTAAAAGCTCCAAGGGTACACGCGCAAAACTTACTGATGCAACTTCTATCTACACTGCGCGCTGTGCTGTAGACAAAGATTTGGCGTCACTTAACGGCGGAACCCGTGAGTTTTTGATGCGTGAGAACGAAGTGTTTTTAGACGCTATGGCGCAAAGCGTTGCTACTGATGTGATTTACGGTGCACAGGCAGCGGGCAATAACGGTTTGATTGGTTTTGCAGAACGCTACAGCACACTTACCCGCAAAAATCCCGACGGCAACTTGCCGGAAACAGCCGATTATATTATCGACGCAGGAGGTACGGGCAACGATTTAACTTCTTTGTGGCTTGTAGTATGGGGCCTGAAAACCTGCTTTATGATCTATCCGAAAGGAAGTAAGGCAGGACTTGAAGTAGAGCCGACTTATGTTGGCGATGCTTATGACGAAAATGGCGATCCGTATCGCGCCCACATTACCAACTATAATCACAAGGTTGGCCTGTGCGTAAAAGACCTGCGCAGCGTAGTTCGTATCGCTAATATTGATACCGTGGCATTGGCGGCCGACGCTGACAAAGCTAAGCTGGTCAAATTTATGGTTGATGGGTTCGTAAAACTCAAAAACAAGAAAAGCGGCAAGCTGGTTATTTATTGTAATGACGCGGTATATGCTCATCTGTGGAAAATGGCTATCGACCGCGGCAACGTAGACTTTGCTGTTACTGAGGTTGAAGGCAAGCCTATGGCAACGTTCCAAGGCTATCCGATCAAATGCTGTGACGCTATTATTTCTACAGAAGCACAAGTTGTATAAGGAAGAGAGGTAAATAAATATGTATGATGTACAAGCAATGAACGCAAACAATGTGGCTTATGCCGCAGGTGCTTTGCCTGATGTAATTGATCTTGGCGCTGATTTTTCTAACGCCATTGATCCTAATATCAACTATGTTGTTACCCTGTCAGCTCCGGCGACAGCGGCTCTGACCTTTACTGTCAACGCTGCTAAAACCGCGGCAATGGCTAGTCCTACTGCTGTTGCTGTAGTGCGTATTCCGGTAGGTGCCAAATACGGCTTTGCTCCGCTGGGGACGATTCCTGCACGATATCTGGGGGCAACTGCGGCCGGAACGTTTACAGGGAATATTGAAGCTGGCTTGGCTTACGGTGTTCAGAGCCCGTTAGGTGTAGGCTTGGCGCAGGGGTGATCATATGTTGATTAAAGTATTAGCTATTTCTACAACCCAAGTTAGAAAGTCCGGCAGGCCTGTTACTTTACAGGCTGAAAATGTAATTGAACTGGATACCTCTATTGGGGATACCTATTCTAAAAAGGCTTGCAGGGTTGTTGGGCAAAGCGCGACTGTTACTGTAGACATGCCCGAAAAAGAAGAGGAAGGCAACGATTCTGCCGGAAATGATGTCATTGACATTGCAACGGCTAGCCGGTCCGAACTTTGGGCTTTTGCGGAAGAAAACGGCATCGAACTGCCGCCCGAACTAAAAAAGGGGAATGCATCTACAGAAAAAGTGCGCGCCGGCGTTTTGGCCGCACTGCAAGGCTAAGAATTAAGGCGGGGCGCAAAGCTCCGCCCTTTCTTTTAAACAGACAAATATTAAGTTGTTTAGTTAAAAGATAGGAGTGATGAAAATGTATTCTGTTGTTGATTTGGTTAATATGGCACTGAGACAAATAAAAGTACGTGAAATTATTTCGCTTGATGATGAAACAGTCGAGGCGAAGAGCGCAAAACAAATGCTTAAGCTGTCGCTGGGGGACCTGCTTAACCGAGCTGACTGGCGTTTTGCTAAGGTAAAGAGAGTTTTGCCAAAACTGGACATTGAAAGTATTGATGCAGCTTACGCCACAGAGAAGATCATGTCATCTAATGTTTATCTGTATCCGGAAGATGTTGTAAGAATCCGCGAAGTATCAAGCGGCAGATGTAGAGGGGCAGCTGAATATGAGCTGCTTTCTGTCAAGCTGAAAAGCAGAGATAGCTTTGTTTCTGTTCTTGTTTCAAGACTGCCGCATATAGAGCTTACTTATACAAGATACTGCGCCGAGGTAAATTTGTGGCCGGTGACGTTTCAGAGGGCCTTTGTCCATTACTTTGCTTATAATATGGCGATGTATTCTGCGCGGGGAGATGCTCAGGCAACACAACTGCAGCTGTATAACATGGCCGTAAAAGAAGCTATGGCATCTAACACAAACGAGGATAAGCACAGGATGAGGATTGATCCTGATATCTTGAAAGCGAGGGATTATTGATGACATACAGGTACTTAACGCCGAATATGACAGGTGGCCTTGCGTCTAAGGATATCTTGACAAGGGTCGACCTGGACAAGTACCAAACGTTTTTGAAGCGTTGTAAGAATGGCATTATCAAGCCTTATGGCAGCGTGTACAAGAGGAACGGCACTGTTTATATTGATGAGCTTGTGGCAGCGGGGAATGTGCGCCTGCTTGCGTTCAAGCAGGCGGATGTGGATTATCTGTTGGAATTCACCGACAAACACCTGACAGTGCGCCGTTACGGGAGCGTTGTAAACAATATAGACAGTCCATATACTTCTGACGACCTGCCACGTCTTAAAGTTACACAGTCAGCAAATACAATGTTCATCTGCAGTGGCAGGCTGCCAATAATGGAACTGCGTAACAACAATGGAACATTTACTATTAATAATTTAAAAATACCGATTCCGCCGTTCGATGAATTGCAGACCGGAGTTAATTTTAGTAGCTCAAACTCGACAGGTACCGCTACTTTAACATCTGACGTTGATTTTTTCAACGAAGATATGAACGGCAGCGTTATAAAAGTATTGCAGAGAGTAGCGACCAAAATAGAAGATGTAACGCTTCAGGGTCAACAAACACTTGGACCCGTAGTGCTGTATGAGAATGCGAGACTGATTTTGAGCGGCAGTTGGACTGGCTCTGTTATATGGCAGTATCGCCTTAACTGGGGCGGCGGTGGCTGGAATAATGTGGGAACATATACCGGCAATGGAACTTTTAACGGCGTATCGACAACACTTGCATTTTCGTATCAGGCGCTTATAACCGTAACCAGTGGGAGCTTGACCGTGCGTATGCAAAGTGATGACAGAGAGTTTGGCGGCAGCGGAGGTGAGGGTGACTAATGGTAGAAATACAGGGTACATACTCGGGAAATAATACCAAAGAGTTTTTTGTTGGCGACAGTCTTAACATCCTGACAAAAGGTACTTGGACGGGAACTATTATTTTACAGCGCAGAGCAAAGCTTTCAGAAGACTTTATTGATTACAGGAAATATTATTCTACTAATGATTATAATGTCAACGAAAGCTTCACGGAAGACGGTGACGGGCATTATTACCGATTGCTTTTAGATATCAGCAGCGGTGCGGCGACAGTGCGGGTCACCAATTACGGCTACACAAATGAGGGGATTGCTTATATCGAAGAGGTAGGCAACTCGAGTAGTGCTTCGGTAGAGATACAGAAAAGCTTTGCGACAGATGCGAGCACAGAAGGGTATTATATTAGTTTGTTCTCTGCTGCAAATGGTTATCCAAAATGCGCAGATTTCTTTCAGGACAGGTTTGTATTAGCGAACATTGACAGCAAGCCTAACGGTATCTGGTTCAGTAAGAATGGTGATTACACAAATTTTGATGAAGTAATAAGGGATGGAACGCTGACAGACGATAGTGCTATAAACACAAGCGTTGTTGCCCGGAATGATTATAATATCAAGAATATTATTGCCGCAAAAGACTTGTGCGTATTCACTGGTGACGATGAAAGGATCGTCAGTGACGGATCGACGGTAACGCCAACCAGCATTAATATCCGCAGGCAGTCTTCGTGGGGCAGCACTGATAAGCATGTTCCGTTTGTAGCGGATAACAGGATTCTTTATATCCAGAGCAACAATAAATTCTTGCGGGATTTTGGGTATACGTATGAATCAGAAGGATATACAGGCAATGAGCTGACTTTATTTGTACACGACTTCATTGACGGCGAGATAAAGGATTATGCTTATGCGAAGTATCCGGAGAACCTTATCTATTTCGTGCTCGAAAGCGGCAAGATTATTTGCCTGACCTATTTAGTAAACGAAAAGGTTTTCGCATGGAGTGAGATTGAAACTGCTGGAAAGATAGAGCAAATTGAAACTGTTACCGAAAACGGCGCCGACACGATTTATACAACAGTGGTCAGAGATGGACATCGTTATCTTGAGAAAATGGCTTTTGACACAGATTCAATCAAGCCAAGTGATTATGTAATGTTGGATTGCAGCAGCATCTTTACCAATACGGATGGGCAGGGGATAGTTATACCGCGCCTGGCGAATAAGTTGGTTTGGGTTGTCACAAGCGGCGATATGATGAATGTAAAAACACAGACAGCAGGCGCAGAAGGCAACATCGTTATTGAGCCGCCTGAAAGCGGGGTATATGGCAAGATCATTGTCGGACTGCCGTATGAATTTGTTTTGGAGCTGCCGGCAGTTCACCGCACATCCAAGCAGCAGGGCAGCTCTATTGGGGACAGAAAGTCTGTTACCTCTGTAACGATGGAACTTAGGGAAAGTTACTACGGCGATGTTTATTCACGTGAAGGCAGCAGGCCTAATCCTATTTTCAGTACGATAAAAGATCGCTTAAGTGCTCTTACATCAACGCTGCAGATTGAGTTGTTCAGTGGCCTGGTATTGGTACCTCTTGCTTCTGATTCTAACCTTGACGGTGGGATAATCATAAAGCAGGATGAGCCGTATCCGTTTAAACTTTTGTCTATTGCAAGGGATGTGGATATGTCGTGATTCACATTAAAGACTATACCGAAAACCTGATAGAAGACGCGAGATATGTTTTTGCAAACCTCAGGGAAGATGACAAACTAATGTTTTCGGAATATAAGGATATGAAAGAGGCTTTTGCGTTTCATGTTGAAAAAAGCTGTGAAATTAAAATTGCATATAACGGCGAAAAACCAATGTGCCTGTTCGGGATAACAAGTAAATATCCTGTTTTGGGCTGGAAGTATCTGGTGTTTCATTTTGGGACGCTGGAGGTAGACCGGCACAGAAAAAGTTTTGTGAAAACAGGCCGGCAGGTTTTAAACGATTGGGCCGAACGTTACGGAAGTTTATACATGACCGTTCACAGTTACTACAAAAAGTCTTTTGTAATGGCAAAAGCGTTTGGGTTTAAATTTAAATTCAATATTTACGATATCTACATATTTGCAAGAGAAAAATCTTTGGCAGAAGCAGGGGCAGAACGAGAGAAAAACGGACGCTGATGAAAGTTGACGCAAGATGGAATAAAATTCGTTACAGCGAAAATATGGCGATACAGGATGGGAGTGGTGATAATGGCAGCAGTAATGGCAGTAATGCAAGGGGTAATGACATTTGCCCAGGGCAATCAGCAGGCATCGCAGATGAAAGCGCAGGCCCAGCAAGCCGAGTATCAGGCAGCAGCTGAACGGGCCAATGCCCAGATCGCAGAACGTAATAGAGAAGTGGCGGGAGCTAATGCTGCCGAGGAGTTGCGAGGTGCACGCAATAGGAAAGAGTTAGTAGCCGGACAAAATACGGCAGCACTGGGCGGAGCCGGGCTTGAAAGTGGCAGCGGTTTGGGGTCGGCTCTTGACAGAGCGAATATAGGCAGCTTTGAACAGCAGACAGAGAAAATCAGGCAGAATTTATTTACAAGTGATCTTGATCTGCGGCAGGAAGTCGCTAACCGTAATCAGGCGGCGGCAGCGGCCGACGCTACGGCGAAGAACTTGAGAAGCGCGGCAAAAAATACGAGACGTATGGCAATTCTCGGTGGTGTGCTTACTACTGCAAGTGGACTGATGGGCGGTGGTAAGGCAAGTAAGGCAAGTAAGGGAGCTTCAAGCGGCGGGGCGCAATCTTATGGCTTAGGCTCCAATGGTTACGGCTGGGGCAATAGTAACCATATTGGCTTTCAGACTGTTGGGAAGAATTATAAAACTGTACTTGGAAATACTTTTTAATGTGAGGTATAGCAATGGCTAATTTAACGGTAAAAAATAATACATACCAACCGATAGGATTGCGCCCGCAACAGTCAAAAGTAGGGTATAACGGCGCGCAGATTGTTGACCAAAGTGGGATTTACGGGCAGGTTGGGAAGGCGACAGAAAAAATAAAAGCGGCTGTTCTTGTCAAGGAAGAAGCAGATGAAGCTTTGCGGGTAGCTACTGCCAGTAATGAGGCGGCCAAAAGAATGGCTGAGCTGAAAGTAGATATTTTTAAGAATAGGCAAGGTAGCAATGCTGCTGATTCGCAGGCTTATTTTGAGCAACAAGCGAAACGCATAAAAGACGAGATATATGCCAATAGCGGCATTAAATATAAGACAGGTGAGCTGGCGTTTAAAAAGGCGGCAGAGGACAATATAGTGTCTGGCAGTGTGTGGGCGTACAAATGGCAAGCCGAGCAAGAAAACGAGTTGAAAGCTACAACTTACGAACAGTTCGTGCAAGACAGGATAACAGATGTTTTGGATGGTGGGGCACTTGAAGCGAATTATAGCCTTGCTGTCGGTATGGCGGGGTCGATGTTCGTAAACAGTCCGCCAGAAAAACGAGAACAGCTTATCCGAGATGTCAGCGATCAGTTTGCTTCTGTTCTAGTTGTTAATGATGTTAATAATAAAAACTTTGATAGAGCTTCGGCAATGCTGGATGTGTTTGGTGGCAAAATATCGCCTACACAAAAAGTGAAACTCGGTACGCTTATAGCTAATGGAGAAAAAACAACAGCAGCATACAATGACGCAAATACAATAATGGAACAATGCAAGCGGCCTGATGGAAGCATAGATTATGCTAAAGCAATAGAGCGTGTAAATAGCTATGGCAACGGGAATCTGCCAGAAGGACAATTTACATTTAACCCGGGAGTATCATTTAAAGGCGCACAAAAGCAGACAGTAACAGGCGTGAAAGCTGCTACTGGTTTGCTTAATGGGCTTGGGATTACTGATGTTTATGTAACCAGCGTTAACGATAGTGACGTTCATGTTCCGGGTAGCGCTCATTATGAGGGGCTTGGGGTAGACGTGGATTGTGCGGCATTAAGGGATGCTACCCCGGATCAAAGAGCGATGATGAAGCAGTACTTAGAACAATCCATGCCAGGGCTGAAAGTGCTCAACGAATACGATGATGAGCGTTCGCCGAATGCTACTGGTGGACATTTTCATCTTGATTTTACTAATTATAAAGGGAACGGCGGTTTTGATCGCGAACGTTCCGATGCTATAAAAACAGTTATTAACAACGCGCATCAGGAAGAGCAGCGGATTCGTGGACTTAAACAAGAAGGATATGATAAAGAATTAACTCAAATGGTTATGGAAGGTAATCCGAGCATCGCTAAACTTGATGCATTTGGGCAAAAACTGTATATGGACGACCCTATGCTATACAATGCTTTTGCTCCCGCAATAACAAAACTAAAAAGTTTAGGGACAGTAGGTAGTGTTGGCGGGGCAAAAGTAAGCGATCCTGCAACTTTAGCTACTGTATATCAGAGTATAAATAACGGTACATTGAGCGTAGAAGATTTAACGGTCAAGTATGGTTCTTTGCTGTCAAAAGGTGATTATAACAAAGCTTTAAAACAGCTTACCTTGAATACCAGTCCGGCCGTAAAGGAAGCAAACAAGGAAATAATAGTCCGGATAGAAGATATGTTCAGTAATAAGGTGGATCGCACTGATGTACAAAACGCTGTCTTTTCTGCGCTTGACAATATGGAAAATGCTATGAACCCGGAAGTTAGGATTGCAACAGCGGCAAAACTGATGGAAGATAAAGCTAAGGTTCTTGCAAAGGCACAAACATATCGCAAAGATCGGGAAGCAGCCGGTGACGCTATCGCGCTTGCTACACCATATGGCTTAAACAATGAAGTCGCAAATATTATGACGGCGTATGACAACAATGGTTCTATTGCTGAGAGTGTCAGTAATATGTTATCAAGAATGGAAGTTGGAGATGCTGTACAACAAGAGGCCTTTAGGCTTGTTGCTGGCAACGGGCAATTAGTTAACGAAACGACAATGAATGATGCTATTGCTAAAATTTGCGAACAGCGAGGGGTGCCTTTTGCGCAACACCAACTTAAGACCATAGCAATAACGCCGGTAAACCCATGGTGGCAGATAGATACCGAAAAAGAAATGGAAGGGGACTATTGATATGGCAAGACTTAACGTGAGCGGATGGGATACAGGATTGTTAAGTTCTTTAAAGGCATCTGATAATCTTGATCCCAAAGCCAGTGAAGAAGCTGTAAAATATGCCAACGCTTTTGGAATATCTCCAAGCCAGGCAATGCAGGAAGTGTCGAAAGTCAAAAGCACGTGGGGCAAGGGTGACGATAACGGATTGATAGATTTACCAAAAACCAGCCCGCAGGTTGCGGAGTTAATGAAAGACCCGATTATGGCGAATTTATATCGAAACTCCCCGTCTACGGCTTTACGCTGGGCGAAAGGTGCAGAAAGCGAGTGGGTGCCGGTCAAGATGGCGAAGTCTGTTCTCAATGGCGTGACCGGGGTAATGGGTGCTTTTACCGGAGCGGCGGGCGGGGCACTGGAGGTAGTCGGGAACGCACTCGACAATGATAGGATATACAATGCCGGGCGCAGAGCTGTATCTACTGCTAACGAATGGGCTGGTATGCGTTTTGATGTGCAAGCTGATAGTACTGCGGGCAGAATTGGTTATGCCTTTCTTGAGAACGCTCCACAGTTTCTCGCACAGGCATTTGTAGGTTCGTTTAACCCTGCAGCAGGTGCGGCAATGATGGCTGCTCAAGTAGGCGGCGGGCAGTATGCCGAGCTGCGAAGGAATAATATCAGCGTGACTGATTCTGCTTTAGCTTCATCCGGGAATGCTGCTATCCAAGGTGCGCTTGAAACATTCAGTTTAGGAAAGGTGCTTAATGCCGGGCGCAGGCTGAGCCAGGGAACGAATGCAGGTAAGGCTATAGCGGAAGCTATGCTTACCGAAGGGGTCACGGAGTTTATTCAGGAATATCCGGACGCTGCTGCTGAAATATGGGCGAAGTATAATCATTTCTCGACAGAGGATCAGGTAAATAGATTTGTTGCTGACTTCAACGAGATAACCGAACGCGGCGCATATGCCGGCGCAGTTGGTGCGCTGTATGGCTTGCTGGGCAGTAGTGTGTCTGTAGCAGCTAACAGACAGGTACAAGCGCAAAAATCTTCGTTTGTTGCAACAATGGCGGAACAGGCACAAGCTTCCGGTGTAACTCCGGATATGGCCAAAGTGGCTGTTGATACAATTACAGAAGGAGAAGTTGTGTATCTTGATGCCGAAACAGTGCAAAGGGTATTTAACCAGCAGGGAATAGATCCATTATTGACATTAGGTGTTTCGGAAAGCCAAATAAATCAGGCGGTAGAAAACGGTAGTGATATCATAGTATCTGCAGGCAGTTTAACGAAAGCGAAAATGGAAATGCGGGGGTTACTTGAAGAGTTAAAAGGAAATTATGCATTTGGCAGTGGCGAAGCAATGGAAAGCCGAGTTAAAGAAAGCCGGGCACTGGAAGCTGCATTTTACCAAGCGAACAAGCAGACAGAGCAAGCGGACGCTGTGTTCGGCGATTTTAGGCAGCAATTGGAAGCTGCCGGCGTTAAGGGTAAAAAGGTTGATGATATTATTACAGTTCTGCGCAGCCGTGGCGCTGCGTATAACCCCGAAAACCCTGCCCAATACTATATCGATCATCCGCTGGAGATAGCCAGAGACCTTTATATGCAAGCCGGGCAATATGCACAAACTAAAACAGCCGGCGAGAAATTGCTTGAGGACGAAAAGCACTTTGGGGATAATATTGATAAGTTTATATCAGGCAAATTGGTAGATAAAACTATTAGAGTAATGCAGACACCTCTTGCGTTAGAAGTTGCTGGTGCAAAAATATTGCCGGTGGACATTTCTGTTGAAAATCTTGATAAGGTTTTAAATGGAAAACATAAAAGTGATATGTCTGCTGACATAGTGAAGCAGATACCTAGGGCATTAACTGATCCCTTAATGATATTTGATACCTATGATGGTAAGAATGGTGCAAAAAGAAAAATAGTTGCCCTGGATTTAAAATCCGAAAATGGAGCAACCATTGTAGTACCTTTCGAACTTGAAGTAGATAATAAAAGCAATAAGTATGTTATGAACGAAATTATAAGCGCATATGGTAAGACTGACAATAAGACAGGCGAACCACGCTATGAATGGTTTGCTAAGCAAATTGAAAACGGAAAATTAAGATACATTAATAAAGAAAAAACCGCTAAACTGATTGAAAACGAGAAGCCCGAATGGCTCATGCCGTTTTCAACAGATAGCGGTTTTCTTAGTGCCAATATACCAAATGAAACGGACCTTGTCAAGCGCCGCGAAGAAATGCAGGGATACTATCAATCTGCTTTTCATGGAAGCCCACATAAATTTGAAAAGTTTGATTTAGGGGCCATTGGTACAGGAACCGGCATACAGGCACATGGATGGGGCTTGTATTTTGCTTTCAGCAAAAATACCGCTAAACGGTACAGGGATAGATTAAAAGGCCGCCGTGATACGTATACGGACGAAGGTTCTCTGGTTGAAGTTGATATCCCTGAAAATGATGTATTACTCGATGAAGATAAAGCTATCGAAAAGCAACCGCCTAAAGTACGTGCGATTATCGAAGCTGAATTAGAAAGAATTGGCGGGAGTGCAAATAACGGCAAAAGCTTTTATAGAGAATTAATATTCGAAATGCGAAGGAGAGGGATGGAAAATCCAGCCAGAGCAGCATCTGAACATTTAAATAAATTAGGGATAAAAGGCATTAAATATGTTGGAATGGTAGACGGACAATCATATGTAATTTTTGACGATCAGGCAGTAAAAATAATCAATAGTTATAACCAAAAAGTTAATAATGATAAAAAAGGCGCTATCACCTGGGACGCAGAAGGTAAAGCGATAATCAGCCTGTTTGAAGGTTCTGATCCGAGCACGGTTATTCATGAAACTGTAGGGCATTACTTCGTTGAAAACCTTATGCAAGACGGTGTGATGGCAACTGCGACAGAGCAAATGCGTAAAGACCGTCAGACTATGCTTGAATTTGCAGGAATAACAGAGCAGGAATGGCAGGAACTGAATAAGCCTAATGGAGAACTTTCTAATAAGCAATTTGCCCGTAAGACGGAGATCCACGAAAAGTGGGCGCAGGCAGCAGAACGTTATTTCCTTGAAGGTAAAGCCCCCAGTGCTGAATTACGTGGAGTAATGCGCAGGTTTAAAAAATGGCTGCTTGAAGTATACAGTTCTTTGCGGGGTAATATGCTTGTCGAAATCAACGATGATGTACGGCAAGTCTTTGATAGGATGCTTGCATCCGAAGAAATGATTGCAGAGGAAACAAGGATCGATGGTTACTTTGCGGCTATGCCTGATAGCATCAAGGGAAATGTCTCTGATGCACAGCGCCGAAATTTAGCAACGCTTATGTCTAACGCAAAAGGTATGGCGGCTGATAAGTTATCTAAAGAAATGCTTGTGAATTTTACACAAGCACAAAAAGAGAAAATTGCTGCCAGAAAAAAAGTTTTGCGAAAAGAAGCAGAACTCCAAGTGAAGGAGCTGCCGGTATATAATGCGGCAGAGATGCTGAAAGAGGAAATGAAGCATAATGCCAAGTACCTTGCTAAAAACTATATTGAAGAAACTTTGACTAAAGAGCAAATATCAATGTTTGAGCTTATCGCAGGGCTTAATGATTATACCAACGGGCAAAAAATGGCAGAGGAAATTTTGAAAGCTCCTACGTATAAAACCGCAGTCAATGAAGCAATCAACGATGCAATAAAAGCTGAATTTCCTGATCTTGCAAGTGACAGAGCCGCAGCAATGCAAGCTGCCAAAGAGGCTATGTATAATGAGCAATCCGGACTTCTTATCGCGACAGAGGCAGAAATAATTCAAGGGCGCGTTGATAAAATCGTTGCAGAAAAATACGCAAGAATGAGGTTGGATACGGCTAAAGTTCAGGCCCGAAGTGATTTGCATGAACGGTATAAAATCAACGAAGCAGTTAAGACAACTAAATATATCACCGCTGAAAGAACGGCAGCCCTCAAAGAACAAAAAGCAAGGCGTGATGGGGATATGTCCGCAGCAGCACGGTATAAAAACATTCAGCTTTATAACCATGCCTGTGTTATTGAGAGTTTGAAAATAAGAAATGAGGTTGCAGCGGCAAAAAGATATCTTTCAAAAATTGCCAAAGCAAAGCCGGATAGCTGGAAGAATGAGCAGCACCTTGCACAAGCAGGGGCATTACTGGCTAGATTTGGGTTAAGCGCAAAAGGGTATAACCCTGAAGTAAAAACAAAAACATTAGCCGAGTATATTTTAGAAACGAATGACAAGTATGACAATATGGATATTGCAGGCTGGCTGATAAATGAGGACGTTCAAGTTAAGAACCCTGGGAAGGAACTGACTATTGAGCAGCTGCAAGATCTTGTTGATGCAATTAAAAACATTAAGAAAGTTGCTTCTGATGAAAACAAGCTTAAAGTGCTGACAGCAAAAGGTGATTTTAATGAAGTTAAATCTGAATTGCTGGGGGCACTGGGAAAACTGCCAACAAAGCAAAAAATTGAGATTGGCAGTGCAAAGGAAACTTCTGTTGCTGATAGATTTAAGGCAAGCATTTTAACTCCCGAAATGCTTTTTGAAAAGTATGACGGGTGGAAACAGGGAGTTCTTAGCAGGTTGTTTGGTACTCCTGCAAGAAGACATGATGATGCACTTAATGTAATGCAAGCTGAATATTCCAATGCGATTAAAGACTCGCGCGAGGAATGGTTGCCATCAAGGAAAGATAAAAGCAAGGCGTTTGAGAAAAAAGAACGTACAGAGCTTGGTGGCGGGATGTTTAGTGATATGGAATTAGTTCAGATGTTATGTAATCTTGGAAATAAAGAAGGCATTGAAAAAATTTGCGCAGTTGGAACAGAACAACGGCCAACCGTGCAGTCCATGTATTTTCGCAATTCTTCTCTTTGGGTAACGGATAATATTGAAGCTACAAGAGAAAACTTGTTAAGTTATCTGGGACAAGAGTTAGGCGCGGGTGGTATAAAATATGCACAGGCCAAGATAAATGCAGCAGGCCAGCAAAAAGACATTAAATTTGATTTGGATCGTAGGACTACTGGATTTACCCCGGTAGCAGTTGAGACGGTAGGGGCAGTTATCGAAACTCCGCAGGGCACAGTTACCTTTAGTGGCGGATACTTTCCATTAGTGAGGGATAGGGGGGCGGGAAGCAAGCCCCAAGGCCAAGACGCCATTGCGGATAATAAAAATCCAGGTGGCCGCATTCGAACCAACAGAGGTTCTTCAAAAGCTAGAACAAAGGCTATTTATCCGATCGATCTTTCCCCGGATTGCGAAATGCAGGCAGTCATGGATACACTACACGATATTGCATATCGAGAGCTATTCAGCGATATAAACAAGATATTTAACGATGGAGAAATCTATCGCGCGCTTGTGGAAAAGTTGGGCAATGCGGATTTTGCAGCACTAAGAGAGTATTATCTTGCTAAAACAAATGATACTAAGAGCGCCAAAATAGGTGAAGGGTTGATGAGTGATACTGCGTCATGGCTAAGACGTAAGACCAGTAGCTTTGTTATTATGATGAATGTTAAGGTTAATTTGCAGAATTTAGGTAATATCTTCCTTTATGGCAATAGTGTAGAAGGCTGGACGCATACGGACACAGTTGCCGCAATAATGAATTGGAGCGCGAACCTGCAGGAGGTTGGAAAGTTTGGCGGCTTGATAGAGGGCGTACAGGAGTTATCGCCTTATATGCGGTTCAGGGCAGACAGTCCTGACTATACTATCAACGAGCTTCGCAGCGAGGGTAAACAGTCCGAGCTTGAAAGGAAATTTATGGACGCCGGCGCAAAATTGATGTCGTTGACCGATGGGTTGACGGCTTATCCTGTCTGGGCAGGGGCTTACGCTAAAAAGATAAGAGAAGGTTCAAGCCATTTAGAAGCAAGGGATTTTGCCGATACTGTTATCCGTAGAACCTTAGGAGCTTTTGATGCCAGTAATACCGCGCCGATACTGCGCGTTGGCGGAGGATATAAATTGTTGACAATGTTCCAAAGTTTCTTTGTTACACAGGCTAATCAGTGGATTAGGGAGTATGGTATTTTCATGAGAGATAAAGATGTAGTTCGGTTAGCAAATTTTGCGTTAAGCAAATGGTTGATATTTTCCATGGTAAATCTTATGCTCTCTGGTGAAGATCCATTTGAGGAAGATGAAGGGCTTGGAAACAAGTTGTTTAATGAGTTGGTAACTTATCCGGCTAGCATGTGGGGACCGGTTGGCACCGCTGCAAATGTGGCGTTAAGTAATGCCTTGGGAATAAAAAATTATGGCTATCGTCTTTCTGCAGCACAGTCAACAATTGAAAAAACACTTGCTACTGTAGGCAACGTTAGGAAAGCTGCCGAGGGCAAACGCAGCGGCGAAGAGCTTGCAGAAGATCTAACCTATCTGACAGCTTTGTATGGTGGTGTTCCAAAAGGCATCCATACTCTATTTTGGAACTCTTATGATTATATTGCAAACGATATGGATTTGAAGTTAGGAGATATTTACAGACGTCGCCCAAAGAGAGAACGCGACGAATAAAAAATACCCCCTCATTGAGGGGGTTAAATAATACAGAAAATTTATTATAAATATTCTTGCTAATTAATAAAGCAGGCGATTTTACGATTTAGTGTTTGTGGTAAGTTCCTTTGCTTCTATCCCAGTGACCGCCATTGGAATCAGTTCTACCTGGGTGTGCGAAAACTGTAGCTGCTAAAGATAAAACAAATGCAAAAATTAAAAGTAAAGCTGTTGCTTTTTTCATGACAACCCTTCTTTCGTATGCCTATTAATGCCTGCTTTTCACAATTATAACACAAACTATATAAATAAAAAAATAAAACAGCCCGAAGGCTGTTTTAGAAAATATGGTCATTTAAATATTCATCAATGAATTCATCTAATTCTGTATCTGGGCTATCTACTAGTATATATAAATCTTCAATATTTTCTAGTTTGTTCATATCAGCTATAAACTTAAATTTATATTTTACATATGCGAATAAACCTATTGTGGTTTCTTTACTGTCAAAAGATTTTAAAAATGCTAATAAATAGCCATTGGGGGAATCTGAATCAATAAAAGTATAATAAGATTTATCGTGAAGGCACTTAAAAAGCTCATATTGGTGAAAGTTCTTTAAATCAAAATAGTCATATATGTCAATATATTCGGGATAGTCTCCACCAGAAGAATATGACCAACTGGCGGTTGAAAATTTTACCCATGTGATGTTAGTGTATTTTGTGTCTAAGATTAATCTTTCTACTAGATTATGAAATTTAAAATCTGTCGCAGACATAGAATCCAGTAAAAGATAATCTAAGGTTACATTGAATAGTGAAACTATTTTATGTAGCAGTTCTGGGTCGCTAGGAATACTTTTTCCCGTTTCGTAATAACTTATTATACGCGGAGTTACGTCTAGTTTATTTGCTAATTCTTTTTGAGTCATTTTCTTATCTTCGCGTAATTTTTTTAATTTATCACTAAATGCCATATCAATCACCACCTGACGTAATTATAACAATAAGAACTATAAGACACAATATTTTTCTCAAAAAACATTGAAACGTATATTGACATAACTAACGTATTACGTTAGAACAAAGGAGGAGAAACGAGAAAGGGGGGAGAATATGAGGCCAACAATTGATTTTAAAGGTGATCTTGGAGCAGTACTTAGATACCACTGTACAAGAGTGGGCATTAGTATTGCTGGCTATGTCAAGGGGTTAGTATATGAAGATTTATTAAAGAAGTATCCTAACTTACTTGATGAAACAAAAAAAGAAACTGTCACACGCTAACCGACCAAAGTTACCGTGACAGTTTCAAACCAGAAAGGCGTACGAAGAACGTACTATTTCTTAAAATAGTATAGCATTTTTCTGAACGCCTTTCAAGAATTTTATTTTTGGAGGTATATTTTATGAAAAATGAACTTAAGGTTTTTAAAAACGAGCAGTTTGGCGAAGTTAGATCACTAGAACAAAATGGTGAAGTATTGTTTGTTGCTGCTGATGTTTGCAAGGCGTTGGATATTAAAAATCATCGTGATGCAGTTAAGCGCTTAGATGATGATGAAAAGGGAGTAGCTTTAACCGACACCCTCGGTGGAAAGCAAAATCTAAACGTCGTCAACGAATACGGCTTATACAACTTGGTACTTGCCAGTCGTAAGCCGGAAGCTAAAGCATTTAAGCGTTGGATAACGCATGAGGTAATACCTACTATTCGTAAAACTGGTAAGTATATAGTGACTAAGCAGCCAACTGCAATACAACAGCAACGAGCAGAAGCAATGTTACTAAATGCTAAAAGTAGGCAGTCTAAATTGTGGCTTACTATTGCTGAAAAAACTGACATTAGCGAATACAAGCATATCTGCCAACAGAAAGCAGCAGAAGTTCTAAGTGGTGTCCCTTTGTTGCCGATGGAAGAAGCTGGAGAGAAAACATATTCAGCTACTGATATAGGTAAAATGATTGGAGTATCGGGAAATAAGATAGGGAAGATTGCAAATCAGCATAATCTTAAAATACCACAATATGGTAAGTTGTTTTATAGTAAATCGGAATATAGCTGCAAGGAAGTAGAAACATTTCGATATTATGCAAATGCGATACCTGTTATTAAAAGTTTTCTATCAAAGGAACCGTCGTTAGAAATTATTGAAGGCGGTGTAAGGCAATGATGAAGTTAATGTTTCTTGTAGATGAACCAGACAAAAAAGGTATTTGGTTAGTCGGTGAAAATAATCGTGAAGATTTTTTCAATAAAGCATTGGAATTTATAAGCGATACACAAATTGAGACACATCATTGCAAAGACGAAAAAAAATTCTGGTCGTTGGTACTTGATTCTGTTACAACAAAATATAATTTTTAAAAGTATAGCCGCTGACATATGTCAGCGGCTTTTATATAGAGCATATTAAATTAAGCACTGGCTTTTGTCAGTGCTTTTTATATTAAAACAAAAGGAGTGATCTTATGAGTGTAACAACGACCGCAACATCTGTAAGTTACATCTACCAAGAGGGAGAAGCGTATTCTCTGCCCTATGAGTACCAAAACGAAACAGATGTAAAAGTAAGTTATATTGACGGTAGTGGTAGTAAAGTGATCCTTGTGTATGGTATTGATTATACTGTTAGCGGTAGTTCTGTAGTAGTATCGGCGACATTACCGGCAGGTGTAACAATTACATTTACAAGGCAAACGAAAATAACACAACAAACGGAACTGCCAGCGCAGCCGATCACAAAAGCGATAGAAGAAGCCATTGATCGGAATACAATGTGCATCCAGGAAGTGGCAGCAGCGGAGCAGGGACTTAAATTATCCTTTGAAGAAACTGTTAGCGAGCTGGACAACAGGTATAACGACTTCGTTGAAGAAATAGACGAGATTGTTAATCATGCAAATGTTTATATTCCAGCTGTTGATAGCGCAGGCAATTTAAGTTGGGATAACGAAGGGGGGTTACCAAACCCGACGACAGTCAATATAAAGGGGCCGCAGGGCGAACAGGGATTACAAGGTATTCCCGGTAGAAATGGAGAACAAGGTATTCCCGGCAAAGATGGGATTAATGGTAAAGACGGGAAGGATGGAGAACAAGGACCGCCGGGAGTACCTGGTGCAGACGGAAAAGACGGCGAACAGGGACCTCAAGGCATTCCAGGCAAAGACGGCAGGGATGGCGATCAAGGACCGCAAGGCGAACCAGGTATAGGCATAAAATATAAGGACGACGTAGAAACCTATGCGCAGCTGCCTACGGCTGGAAATATTGTTGGGGATGCCTATTATGTTAATGAGGACGGATTACTTTATATTTACGGCGAAACTGGGTTCCCTGATAACGGCGATGGCATACAATACAGAGGCCCGCAGGGGCCACAGGGTGTGCCCGGTGTAGACGGTAAAGATGGTGAACAGGGCTTACAAGGTATTCCGGGTGCTCCCGGTACAGCTGCAACTATCGCCGTTGGCACTGTAACGACTGGTGCGGCTGGCAGTAGTGCAACTGTAACTAATGTGGGAACTTCGACTGCTGCACGTTTTAATTTTTCTATCCCCAGAGGTGATAAAGGTGACCCAGGGGAAGGTTCGGGCGACGTTCGTGCAGCTGGAAATAATACGCTTACAGGAATTAATACATTTACAGCGACTAATACCTTCGATGGTATCATCCGGACAAAATGTGATTATCAGCAAAGTAATGTAATGATGAGCTCATCAATGAAATCAAGTTTGAAAGCAGATGATAACAATGTTCAGTCATATATCCTCACCCTCGGCAATGGCATTGGTGTTTCGTACTGGGATAGCAGCGCGTTGCTCGCAGGTCAGGTTAAGACTTTTATTATATCTGTTAAGCGAGACTTTGGTGGTACTGGGTCATTTGGGATTGGCGTTAATCATCGCATTGGCAATAACGTTCCAACAGTATACATGGTAGATGGACCATTGCCGGATATTGCAGAAAACGAGTGCCTAAAAATAGCTATGGAAGTGGACGAACCTTTAAACGCTGTCTTTATCTATATTCTTGGGAAGGTGGCGCTGTAATGGGGCTGGCAAATAAATTATTATTGGCAGGCAGAAAAAAAGATGTCTCAAATACTTGGACCGGGCATGTAATCGCGACTTTAGAGTGGAACGGGGCTGTGTTCGGTTATCAGATGGCATACCGTTTATCGGACCCCAATACTTCGCTGAATCCGTTATTAGAAGCCGCATATAGTGGCTGGTCAATCACTGAGATAGTAATAGCGTTTGTTCCCGGTAATTACTTAATGTTTGAATGGGGTTTTCATAATCCAGCAATAAGCTCGGATGAAGATGTCGAAGCTCCATACAAATTACCAGGATTGAAAACGTTGACGCTTACTACTAAAGATGGCAGCAGTTCGTATGTATTAAATAATGCGGCTGATTACTATGGTGGCACTGGTACGTTTGACTTCTACGGATTGGAAGAGGGCGGGGACGGTGCTTTGATAAACTGGATAACAACTAATATGGATAAACTAGTTAATGAAACAGGCGTTCAAGCTACCTTTGACATAACGCTGGAATGGGAGTGATGAAAATGTTGTTTAAAAAAGTAAAGTATAAATATGAGGGCACTGTGTATGATAGCTTTTCACAGCTAAAGCAGGCATATCCATATATCAGCTTCCCAGCCGAAAAAACGGATGATGTCTTAGTTGCGCTGGGCGTCGAAAAGATTGAAGAATACCCGCCGCTAGAGCGGTGTAAGACGCTACTTATTGGTCAGGCGAAAATCAAACGTAACGCCGCAGAGATTGCGCCGGTTGAGTATAATGGCAATACCTTTGACTTCGACACAGACAGCCGGGACAGACTGGATATTGCGCTTAAAGCACTGACCGCGCAGGGTGATGGTGCGACCATTGACTGGGGACTTGCTGATAACACATCCGCAACGATAACGGCCGCTGACATTATGGGCGTGTTTGTAACAAGCGCTGTCAGAAGCAATGCACTGCATGAGCAGTACCGGCAGCAGAAAGAAAAAATTGAAGCCGCCGAAATGGTCGAAGAGCTGCTGAAAATTGAGGAGGAAGAATAATAATGGATTTTAACGCTTTTAAATGCGCTGTATTTGCTACGATAAAAACGATAACAGATAGTTTTTCGCTCAAGGTAATATTTACAGCTATAACAGCGATACTGCTTCACAAGCACTCTGTACTGTTTTTTTGCGTTTTCGCTTTTAGTTGGCATGGATTGCTTTACAAAATGGATAGAACTTTCTTCCAAAAATATGCAGGCTGCAGGATCTGAACAGCCTACAATATTGCAATCAGTTTTAAACCTGCGTAAGGCCCGCAGAGAAGGTGCAATTAGTAGTGAAGTTATGAAGCATCGTTTTCTTGGCAAAGTTGCCGTATATCTAATTTGTGCCCTTTCTGCGGCGGTTGTAGATATGGTAATGTCAAAATTAAATCAGCCATACTGGGCAGTAACATTGGTTATAGGTTATCTTGTTGCGACGGAATTGTTAAGTATTATAGAAAATCTAAGCGGCGCAGGCGTAAGTCAGATAACAAGTCTTGTAGATTTAATTAAGAAGAAAATAAGAGTATGACAAACAAAGAAGCAGCAGAAACACTACAAGCCATGCTTGACGCTATGGATCCCCGCTTTCTCACATGGGATAGAGAACAGCGGAAGGTCGAAGCGTTGAGCATGGCTATTGTATTACTGAAAAAGGAGGTTGAATATGTTAAAAGAAATTCAATTTCAACGTAGCAAACAGCGTATTTATGCTATGGACGGAGAGTACAGAACAATTGATAGCTGGGAGTGCCGTGACGCATTCGTACCCGGATACAATGCGGCAGGTGACCCGAGGGGAAGTTTACCGAACGGTGTCTATACCGGTGTAACTGCTGAGGTAACTGACGGTGCATATGGTCCGGCTTATGGCAACTTTTATATCACTACACGCGACCCCAGGGCACGTGATATTCATGGTGGGGGCAGTGGACTTCCTGATCCTTATGCAGACTATCAAGGCTGGATACCTACTTACGGCTGTCTGCGTATGCAAAACGCTGACGGTGTGGTATTAAGCCGTATGATTATTGATAGTGGGAATAGCGTTGTGTTGACGGTGGTGGAATAAATTTACTCATTTTCGTTGTTTTTGCAACGAAAATGAATTGACAATTTGCAATGCGTGTGTATTTTATAAATCGTGGATTATCATTAATTATTGTACAAAAGGAGGATGTTTATTATGGTAAAAAGTCGTACGATAATCGCAACGCCTCCTGGCGTTACAATAAAAGAACAACTTAGTGATAGGGGAATGAGCCAAAAGGAGTTTTCCGCTAGAATGGAGTTGACTGAAAAACATATTAGCCGTCTTATAAATGGAGAAGTGAGATTAACTACTGATGTTGCAAATCGATTAGAAATGGTGTTAGGTATACCAGCTAACATTTGGAACAATTTAGAGGCGATTTATCAAGAAAAACTGTTTAAAATGTAAATATCAAATTTCTTGACTTTAACACTAAAAAGCACTTTGCGAAAGCAGAGTGCTTTTTTCTATGGAGGAATAACATGTATGAAAAAATCAAAAGTTGGATATCTAATAATCGCTTTCTTGTCGGCGTGGGTGTTGGCGCAGTTCTTTTTCTTGCCTGCTACCTGTTCAGCCACAGAAATACCCCCACAGCTGACGATATCACGAACACAATATCTGGAACTCAAGACCATAATCAACGAGCAGGAGAGCTTACTGGCGCAGCTGGAAGTGAAATTAAAGCAGCTGGAACAGACATCACCCGAGCTGTTGAAAACGTTGAGCGAGCAGAAAGCATTGCTAACCAAAACGCAGGAACGCTTGAGGAATGCCGAAACATTGTTAGCACTATCAAAGCTAGAACGAGAGAAGCTAAATCAATCCTTGCAGACGTTGAGCGATCAGCTAAAGAAGCAGAATGACGTTAGCAGGCGCAGGGAACGGCAGAAAGCCTTTTGGGGCGTTGTCGGTGGAGTGCTTGTTGGATTGTCGGTTAAATAGTAAAAGCCTACCTTCATAGGTAGGCTTATTTTTTATGCAAAAATTAAAAGTATTTTATTAAAAAGTGTTGACAGTACGTATTGATACGTGTTATAATATACACACAGGGAGGCGATCAAGTGAAACCTAAAGAATTAATAAAAATTCTTGAAAGCAACGGTTGGAAATTAGAACGGACAAGAGGTTCACACCATATATTCAAGCACCAACATAAGCCGGGAATGCTAACCGTTCCACTTCACAACACCGATTTAAAACCGGGAACGCTAAATCAAATCCTAAAGGTTGCGGGGCTGAAATAAGCCCCCTGCTTTTAAAACAATAAACAGTAGATGAAAAAGGAGGACTTAAAATGGAAAAACGTATCTATCCAGCTATTTTTCACCCTGAAACAGACGGCGGATATTCTCTTTATTTCCCCGACCTTCCTGGTTGTATTTCCGAGGGGAACACTTTAGCTGAAGCGTTTGACAATGCTCAAGACGCATTAGGGATTTACTTATATTCTATGCTTCAGGATAAAGCTGCTTATCCCGTAGCAAGCAAACCAGAGGCACTCGCAATTGCTAGTGGTGATTTTGTAACTTTGGTAGAATGGGATGAATTAGAGTACTTACGAAAAACTGATAACAAATCAGTAAAAAAGACGTTAACCATTCCCGCTTGGCTTAATGCAAGAGCAGAGGCGCTGCAGATCAATTTTAGCAAAACATTAAAAGATGCATTGATTCAGAAGGTAAGCAATTTATAATTAATAAAAACACTAAAGTCGAAGCCTACTAACTATGGCAGGCTTTGACTACACTTTGACTACAACTTATAAAAATAAATTGCCGCAGTTTAGAGGTTATTGCATATAATAGTGGCTTGAATACTAGCTTTATCGCATGGGGCAAGGCTTTAGAAAACCATATTTTTTGACTTAGGATCTAGCGCCTTCGGCGTGCAGGTTCGACTCCTGTCACTCGCACCAATCAAATTATAAAGCTGTAGAATCGTTAGATTCTGCAGCTTTTATTTTTTACACTTGCTGATTATTGAACTATTAAAGTTCAGGGGCTAGCGAGTGTATTTTTTATTTGAGGCTGGTAGGAACTGGTGGAGAAATAATTAAGATTAATGTATAATATATGAAACAATAAAGGATATTAATTTTCTAATAGAATTAAAAACTAAAAAGTTATTGACAAAAACAGAAAATAATATTATATTAATACTAAAGAAAATATCATTAACAGCAGATAACAGACTGGGATATTTCGATTAACAAATGCGTATTCGGGCGCTGACCCCGTAAATAAAAAATATAGGAGGATAAAGACATGAGAAGTATTACAACATTAGACCTGCAATATGCCCATAGATTTTATGGGTTTAAAGGTGAAGCACAGTATCTGCATGGACATTCAGGTATTCTGACTATTGAGGTGGAAGATTCTGTCGAACCAGGTGTCAATATGGTATTTCCCTGTAATGAAATTCAAAAAACTGCCTGGGACGTTTTAAAGAACTTCGATCATGCACTGATTTTGAGGGAAGATGATCCGCTACTGCCGGCAGTACTTGATGTTTACGAAAAACAGGGTATCCGTAATGGCGCTCCGCAGAACCAGATGAAAGGTGCGGCTTTCAAGACAGAGCTGGCAACAGCATACCCGGATTGTCGTCTTGTGGTTACAAAAGAAACTATGACTGTCGAGGGCATGATTAAGATCGTTTATGATCTGCTTAAAGACAAACTCAATATTGCGAAAATAACTTTTGTCAGCGGTGTCAATACTGCTTCGGCAGAGTTCACAACCAAGAATCAAATTGATCGTTGCCCGCTGTGTGGTATTGCCTTGAATGAAAATGGTGTTTGCCCGAAGTGCGGCTATAAAAAATGATAGTATAGAAATAATGAAAACAGCAGGCCTATAAGGCCTGCTGTTTTTTTGTTGGGATAAGATGGACGAAGGGTTAGAGGATATTCATATTAAAATTACTGGAGGAAAATAAAACAACAGCAATTTAAAGCAGGATACAGGGAAAATTTTTATTTGTATCTTGACTTGGAGTGAGCTTTAAGTGTTATGATTGATAAAAGAGGAACGCATAGGTGTTTGTAGAAAAAAATAGTGTTTATTTTACCATAGCAGAGAATATTACAGCGACGTGAAATTAGATAGCTAAAGTTTCTGCTTTAAAGTATATATGGGGGAAGGTTTGTTATGCGGGGGCTGAATAATGAAAAAAGATACGCCTTGCTGGACAGTCTGCGAGGGCTGCTGTTATTGGAGATGATCGTCTATCATTTTTTTTGGGACCTGGTGTATTTATTTGAGCAGGATTTGCCCTGGTTTCATAGCAGTTTGTGTTATTGGTGGCAGCAAAGTATTTGCTGGCGTTTTATTTTTCTATCAGGCTTTTGCTGGCCTTTAGGGAAAAGGGCTGTGCGGCGTGCTGTGCAGGTTTTTGGTGGAAGTGTCCTGGTGATGGTTATAACGCATATTTTTGTGCCAGACCAGGCGGTTACCTTTGGCGTTTTATTCTTTCTGGGGTCAGGTATGCTGCTGCTGGAGCTGCTTGACCGGCGGCTGTGCAGGCTGGCTCCTGTCTGGGGCATTACAGCAAGTGGTATGTTATTTTTTCTGACCCGCAATATCAACGACGGTTATTTAGGTTTTGAGGAATGGAATTTTTTCAAAATACCGGAGCAGCTGTATCTGAATAAATTCACTACTTATGTAGGATTTACAGAAGCAGGATTTTTTTCCAGTGATTATTTTTCTTTAATGCCCTGGTTCTTTTTATATTTGGCAGGTTATTACTGTCTGCGTTTTTGTGAAGCTCTGGGCGGATTGCCTAAGATCTTTGATTATGGCAGCGGCTGCCTGAGTTTTTTCGGACGGAGGTCTTTGTTAGTCTATCTTCTGCATCAGCCGCTTTTGTACTTGCTGCTGACGTTGATTTTGGGTGGTAAGGTATTGCTTTAAGGAGAAGGAGTGTTGAGAGTATGGAATATCGTGAATTGGGACGGACAGGTATTAAAGTCAGTGTGATAGCATTAGGGTGCGAAGGCTTTGTTGCCAACGAAGGTGCCTTAACAGAGCAACTGCTGAATGCGGCAGAGCAAGGCGGCATCAACTGTATTGATTTGTATGCGCCGCAGCCGGAAATGCGCAGCCGTTTGGGTAAATGGCTGCGTGGCCGCCGCGGTAAATTTGTTTTACAGGCACATTTATGTACGGTTTGGCAGGAGGGACAGTATAAGCGGACCAGAGAGATCGGGGAAGTGAAAGCGAGCTTTGAAGATCTGCTGACACGGCTGGCAACGGACTATATAGATATTGGGATGATCCATTATGTGGACTCTCTGGAAGATTGGGAAGCGGTAGCTGGTGGCCCGGTAATGGCGTATGCAAGAGAAATGCAGGCTCAGGGAAAAATCAGATATATCGGCTTGAGCAGCCATAATCCTGCCGCAGCTATGCAGGCTGTACAAAGCGGTTTGATCGATGTACTGATGTTCAGCGTTAATCCCTGCTATGATCTGCAGCCGGCGAATGAAGACTGTTATGCGCTTTGGGATGGGAAAAATTATGACAGGCAGCTTGTGAATATGGATCCGGAGCGGGAAGCGCTGTATGAAACCTGCAGCCGCCTGGGCGTCGCTATAACCGTAATGAAAGCTTTTGGCGGCGGTGATTTGCTGGATGAAGAGCTTTCGCCGGCAGGAAAAGCTTTGACTGTTAATCAGTGTCTGCACTATGCTTTGACGCGTCCCGGAGTAGCGGCAGTGATGTCGGGAGCGCATACTGTTGACGAGCTGGAAAAATGTCTTGAATATACTACGGCTGCTGATGTTGAAAAGGATTATGCGGCTGCTTTTGCCGCTTTACCGAAAATCAGCTGGGAAGGGCACTGCATGTATTGCGGACATTGCGCTCCCTGTCCGCAGGGAATAGATGTGGCAGCAGTAACTAAATTTTTGAATCTTACCAAAGCGCAGAACAGTGTTCCTGAAACAGTACGCGAACATTATGCTGCGCTGCGGCATCATGCCGGGGAGTGCGTGAAATGCGGCGCTTGTGAGAAACGCTGTCCATTTAAAGTTACAGTTATCCAAAATATGCAGGAAGCAGTGAAAGTGTTTGGTATGTAATAACGTAAATAATCTTAAAAATAAATTATTGCTTGACTTGGAGTTGACTCCAGGTGTTAAAATAATCGCAGGAGGAGGTGTTGCTCTATGACGATTGCAGAAGTCAGTAAAACGTTTGGCTTGACAGCTGATACGCTGCGTTATTATGAACGAATTGGCCTGATACCGCCGGTCAAGCGTAGCAGCAGCGGTATTCGTGATTATGATGAAAAAGATTGTAATTGGGTAGAATTTATTAAGTGCATGCGCGGTGTTGGTATTCCGGTAGAAATGCTGATTGAATATGTGGCGATGTTCCGCTTGGGCAAGGAGACGATTGCTGCCCGTAAAGCTCTTTTGGTAGAGCAAAGACAGCAGCTTGCCGACAAGATAGTAGCTATGCAGGCTGTACTGGAACGGTTAGATATGAAAATAGATGGTTATGAGGAAAGATGTTTAAAATTTGAGGAAGAAAATTTAAGACAATAAATAAGATTTGCAGCAGAGGTCAGCCAGGAGTTGGTTGACCTTTATTTTTTATCTTCGATCATAATAAATGTCTGAAAGATAATAAATATTTATATAAACAAATAAAAGTGATATAATTATTATTATACGCAAATGTTTACTTGAATAATATTGCTCGATGTTTTGGCTGGGGAGGTATTTAGGATGCTGAAAAGAATATTGACTGCTGTGTTGATGCTGTTTGTTCTGCTGGTAGTCAACAGTGCAGGTGCTTCTAATACAGTACGCATAGCCTATTCGGATATTGATAATTTTGTCGGTATCAAAGATGGACGGCTGGCAGGTTATGGCGTAGCTCTATTTGATGCAATTGCCGAACATACTGGCTGGACTTATGAATATAAAAGCGGTTCGTGGGAACAGTGTCTGGAGTGGGTGAAAAACGGTGAAGCCGATTTTACTTTTCCAGCCCAGTACAGCGAGCAGCGGGCGGCGGATTTCCTTTTCAGCAGGCAGAACTGTATTTTAGATTTTGCTGCTATTTATACGTCCGGTACCAACAGCGATATTTTATATCAGGATTATCAGTCGTTGCAGGGTAAACGATTAGGTATGATCAAAGGCAACTATCTTAATTTATGTTTTGACAAGTTTGTGGGGAGTAAAGGCATCAGCGTTCAGAAATTTTATTACAGCAGTGGTGCCGAAGTCAATGAAGCATTGGCTGCCGGTAAGATCGATGCTATTATGAGTGGGAATTGTGTGCTTGACGAAGATAAAAAGCTGGTTGCTAAATTTGATTATCTGCCTGCGTATATCATTACGGGAAAAAACAATACGGCATTAATGGAGCAGCTGGATCAGGCGATGCGGGCGATAACGCTGGAAAATCCTTATTTTACTGCCGCGTTGTACGAGAATTTTTACGGACGTGCCGACAAGTTGGCCAAGGGGTTTACCAGGGCGGAACTTGCTTATATCCAGACAGCCGCACCGCTGCGTGTTGTCGGTGATGCCGATAATTATCCGATGGAATGGCTGGACGGTAAAAACGGCGTTTATAAAGGCGCTTATCAGGATGTGCTGAAATTATTGGCTCAGGACAGCGGTTTAACGATGGAAATGACCTACACTCCTGATATGGCCTCGTCGTGGGAATTGCTGGCTGACGGCAAAGCTGATGTTATTTCCGGAATCGTCTGGACGAAAGAATTGGAGGCCCAATACGATTTTCTGCACACAGACAGCTTTCTAAAAGAAAATTATCTGATTTTGGGTAGGCGCGGAGAAAGCTTTGATTTTAACAGCCGTTTGAAAGTAGCTATGAAAACTTCATTTATAGGCACTGCAGATTACATCAGGCAGAAATACCCGCAGTGGCAGATTGTTGATGGCGATACTTTAGAAAGCTGTCTGGAAATGGTGGTCAACGGCAAAGCCGATATTATGCTGGGTAATTCTATTGTGATGACAACTAACAGGTATCTGAGCAAATATGCCAGCCTGATGCCTGTAATGACGGTAAGTATGGAAATACCTGTAGGTTTCGGCATTTCTAAAAAATGTCCGCCGGAGGTATTGAGTATTTTTAATAAATCAATCCAAAAGCTGGATGCAGGTGCTCTGGATAAAATAATTTTAGATAACAGCATCGTTAAACACAGAGCATTGGACTGGCGGGAATTTATTAAAAATAATTTTCTTGTTGCCGGAACAGTATTTTTTGCGGTATTGGCTTTGAGTTTTACGGGTATTTTCCTATTTTTGAAGAACCGCCAGCAGGCCAGGTTTAATAATAGTTTGGCTGAAGCACTGGCTGCAGCGGAACGGGCTAGAAGCGCTGCTGAATACGCACATAATGCTAAAAGCGAATTTCTGTCGCGGATGTCGCATGAGATACGCACGCCGATTAACGCGATTGTCGGAATGAGCGATATTGCAAAGCTGCGCGCTGCTGACAGCCAGCCCGTATTAGATTGTTTGGAGAAGATCGATACTGCGTCCAGACATCTGGCTGCATTAGTAGATGATGTTTTGGATATGTCCAAAATAGAAAATGACAAATTGCAGCTGACGCCGCAGATAGTTTCACTGCACAGTATCATCTTTTCGACCCTGGATATCCTGCAGCCGCTGGCAGAAAAAAAGGGTGTTCTTTTACAGCGGAAGGTAAATGTTGCAGATTGTTCTGTGTACGCTGACAGCAGAAGACTGCAGCAGATCATGGTAAATTTAGGAGCCAATGCAGTAAAGTTTACAGCTAAAGATAAAAAAGTTGTTTTAAAATGCGATATGCTTGAACAGGATGATGAGAGCATGCTGGTCCGGTTTGTCTTAGAAGATGAGGGAATCGGTATAAAAGAAAGCAATAGACAATGTATTTTTGAGGCATTTAATCAGGGCGGACGCAGTACAGATGCTTTTTATGGAGGAACGGGACTGGGTCTGGCCATTTCGCAGAAGCTGGCTCATATGATGGGCAGTGAGATCAAGCTTGTCAGTACATTTGGGGTCGGCAGTCGCTTCTGGTTTGATCTGCGTCTTGCCAAGGCCTCTTTTTTGCAGCAAACGCTTGTAACTGATGAGATCGATCTGCATGGTTACAGACTGCTGGTAGTAGAAGATAATGAAATAAATATGGAAATTGTTTGTGAGCTGTTGCGTAATGTCGGGGCCGAATTTGCTACAGCGAGCGATGGTGAAGAGGCGGTCGAGTTATTTGGCGAGGCAGAGCCGTTTACTTATGACGCAGTTTTGATGGACATCAGAATGCCAAGGATGAACGGTTATCAGGCTGCTGCTGCTATCAGAGCATTGCCGCGTCCGGATGCTGTCTCGGTTGTTATAATAGCGATGACGGCAGACGTGCTGGAAAATGATGTGGAACAGTCACTGGAACAGGGCATGGATGCACATGTTGCCAAACCGTTCGATACCCGTCAGTTTCTGTTTTTACTGCGCGGTTTATTGCAGAATAAAGAAAATATGATTTGTAAATGAATAAAGTATTGACAAATTTAAATAGCCTAATATATAATTTAGGAGCTGGATATTCTGGTAGGTGAGGCTACCACAGGGATATGGATTGCTGCCGCGAAGTGGTGGAGACACCATGAGCAGGTTTGAACAGGCTATGTCGACAACAAGGCATAATCTAATGCAATTTCACCGCCCTGTGGAGTTAAAGCTTGAACAGGGCCGGTTCTGATTGAACTGTAAGGTAAATTTGTTTTATTGCCGCGTCTTTGTTTAAGCATTGACGCGGTTTTTTTATTTGCCGCGGCCAGCCGCAGAATTTTGATTATAGATATTTTATAAAAAAGGTGAGGTGAGAAGAATGGACGCAGGAGGCAGTAGGGGCATAAAACCAAAAGGCGAAGAACCAGGAAGCGGTCTGCCGTCAGGGCGTCTGTTCTTCCGCGACAATTACATATAAATACTTTGTCTTTTCGTTGTGTGTCCTACTTTCCTGAAAGTATGCAGTAAAACCGTAAGGAGGTAGAAAACAATGAAAAAGAAATTACTGTTTTTAAAAAATAACCCGCAGGAGATCCTGCATCGTGAGAAGGTCAATGAAAGACTGCGTTTTGCTGCAGCTCATGACGTGAACACAGTTCTGAAGTATTTGGGAACGACTGGCAAAGGATTGCCGTCCGGTATGGTAGAGCAGGCTCGTGAACGGTATGGCGATAATGTTGTGACGCATGGACAAAAAGAATCTCTGTTCACGCGTATCTGCAAAGCTTTTATTAATCCTTTTACAGCGATTTTGTTTGTTTTGGCGGCAGTATCGGCTTTTACAGATATCTGGCTGGCTGATCCGGGTGAAGAAGACGCCGTTACTGTGATTATTATTACGACGATGGTTATGATTTCCGGTATCCTGCGTTTTGTGCAGGAAACGAGAAGCGGTAACGCGGCGGCTAAATTATCGGCTATGATCGAAACTACGACCTGTGTGGAAAGAATGGAAACGGGTCAGCAGGAGATACCACTGGACGAAGTCGTCGTCGGTGATCTTGTTCATTTATCGGCGGGCGATATGGTACCTGCTGATATCCGTATTATTTTTGCCAGGGATCTGTTTGTCAGTCAGTCGGCATTGACCGGTGAAAGTGAACCGGTAGAGAAATATCTTTGCCTGGATGTTCAGGCAGCTTCTATAACAGAAGAACCTAATCTGGCCTTTATGGGCAGTAATGTCATCAGCGGTACAGCGGTAGGAGTTGCCGTAGCAGTGGGCAATGATACGCTTTTGGGCGAAATGGCCAAGGCGCTGAACAGCAAGCCTCCGAAAACCAGCTTCGAAAAAGGTGTCAATTCTGTTTCCTGGGTTTTGATACGTTTTATGCTGGTCATGGTGCCGGTAGTTTTGTTTATCAACGGCTTTACCAAAGGTGACTGGATGAATGCGGCCTTGTTTGCAATTTCCGTGGCCGTAGGGCTGACGCCTGAAATGCTGCCGATGATTGTGACGACCTGTCTGGCTAAGGGTGCAGTTGCAATGTCCAGAGAAAAAGTTATTATCAAAAATTTAAATTCGATCCAGAACCTTGGATCTATTGATATTCTCTGCACTGATAAGGCCGGTACGCTGACGCAGGATAAGGTTGTACTGGAATATCATCTGGATATTGAAGGCAAAGAAGCGCCGCGGGTATTGCGGCATGCCTTTTTAAACAGTTATTATCAGACGGGTCTGAAAAATTTGATGGATATTGCCATTATCAGCAGGACGAAACTGGAAGAGGACGAAAACAAAGATCAGCTGGGCGATCTGGAACATTTTTACCAGAAGGTAGATGAGCTGCCCTTTGATTTTGAACGGCGCCGGATGAGTGTGGTAGTAGAAGACCGGAATGGGAAAACGCAAATGATCACCAAGGGCGCCGTAGAGGAAATGCTGAATATTTCGGCTTTTGTCGAATATGCAGGGCGTGTAGTGCCGCTGACGGCTTCTATGAAAAAGCTGGTTATGGAAAAAGTGGATGCGCTTAATGCCGATGGCTTGAGAGTCATTGCCGTAGCGCAGAAAACCAATCCTTCGCCGATAGGAGCTTTTTCGATAGCAGACGAGAACGAAATGGTTTTGATCGGTTATCTGGCTTTTCTGGATCCGCCCAAAGAAACGACTGCAGCTGCGATCAGGGCTTTGCAGGAGCATGGTGTTGCCGTGAAAATACTGACAGGGGACAATGAAAAGGTCACAAAATGTGTTTGCCGTCATGTAGGACTTGCAGCAGAAAAAATGCTGTTGGGTTCTGAGGTGGAAGCTATGAGCAACGAAGAATTGGCGGCAGCGGCAGAGTATACCACTGTTTTTGCCAAATTGGCTCCGGCGCAGAAAGCCAGAGTAGTACGCCTGCTGCGTGAAAATGGACATTCTGTAGGTTATCTCGGCGATGGCATCAACGATGCGGCGGCCATGAAAGCCTCTGATGTTGGTATTTCTGTCGATACGGCCGTAGATATTGCCAAGGAATCGGCGGATGTAATTTTACTGGAAAAAGATTTGCTGGTTTTGGAAAAGGGTATTCTTGAAGGCCGTAAAACCTATGCTAATATGATTAAATATATCAAGATGACGGCTTCGTCTAATTTTGGTAATATTTTTTCGGTTTTGATCGCCAGTGCTTTTCTGCCCTTCCTGCCGATGGCATCGATACATCTGATTTTGCTGAATCTGATTTACGATATCTCCTGTACGGCGATTCCCTGGGATAATGTGGACAAAGAGTTTTTGACCAAGCCCAGAAAATGGGATGCTTCCAGTGTCAGCAAATTTATGCTTTGGATCGGTCCTACAAGTTCTGTTTTCGATATTTTGACCTATGCACTGATGTATTTCATCATTTGTCCGGCCGTTGTCGGCGGCCATTTGTTTCACGAACTGAGTGATCCTGCCCAGCAGGCATTATATATCGCTGTTTTTCAGGCTGGTTGGTTTGTTGAATCAATGTGGACGCAGACGCTGGTTATCCATATGATCAGAACGCCAAAGATTCCATTCCTGCAGAGCCGCGCTTCAGCGCCTGTGACATTACTTACGTTTATTGGTATCGCAGTGCTGACAGTGATACCGTTTACAGCGGTGGGACATGCTATCGGGCTGGCTTCGCTGCCTGGTGAATATTTTAGCTGGCTGGCCGCTATTACTTTGGCATATATGCTTTTGGCTACGATGATGAAAAAACTTTATATCAAGCGCTATGGAGAACTTCTATAGTTGTTTATAGACGCTGGAACGCATATAATATAAAGATACGAAGCGTAATAAATGGGGGAATGGATTAATGCTGGGGACTATCGTCAATACAAGCACGATCATTGCCGGCAGCGTGCTGGGCAGTGTGTTCAGACAGGGGATCAAAGAAAATTACAAAAAAGCACTCTTTGATGCGTTGGGATTGGCTACTGTTGCTCTGGGAGCTAATGCAGTAGTCAGCAATATGCCGCAGAGCAGATTTCCCGTCTTGTTCATTCTTAGTCTGGCGCTGGGCAGCATTATCGGTACTTTGCTTGATATCGACGGCCGCTTTCAGCGTCTGGCAGGGCGGTTCAAAGGCGGGTCCGACCTTGGTCAGGGGCTGTCTACGGCAATACTGCTTTTCTGTATCGGGACCCTGTCTATTCTGGGGCCGATAGAAAGCGCGCTGTATGGTAATAACACTTATCTTTTTACTAATGCTACGCTTGATTTTGTAGCTTCGATGGTTTTGGCTTCCGCATATGGCATCGGCATAGCCTTGGCAGGAGTCGTACTGTTTTGCTGGCAGGGGTCGATCTATCTGCTGGCCGGTTGGCTGGCGCCATTTTTGACAGCTGAACTGATGACAGAAATTTCGATTATCGGCGGAGTTTTTATTATGAGCTCCGGGTTTGCGATTTTAGAATTAAAAAAGTTTAAGACCTTGAATATGCTGCCGGCACTTATTGTTCCTGCAGTTTGGACACTGCTTTTAAAATGTTTTTCCTGAGTAAAAACGGTCTCATTTGAAGATGAGACCGTTTTTTAGTTTTTTTAAGTGATTATCTTAACAAAAAAATAAGTTAAAAGTGTAAAATAGCTGTCAGAAAACAGGTTGTGGACTTGTAGAAAAACGTGGCGGTGTTATAATAAAACTGTAAGGAGAATTTAAAACAGCGGTTAGGGCCGAAAAGTTAATTGCTTTTTTAAATTCTCAGTGCTATAATATAGTAAAAGATAATTTTTATTTGTTGCGATTACACACTGCAAATAAATCAAAATTTTGAAAGGTGGTGGCAGTAATGCCAAATTTTGCAAACCCGTTTCAAGGTAATGTCAACAGAAAGTTAACCAAAGAAGAATTGATCCAAGCCGTACGTCTGGATATTGCAGGTGAGCTGGAAGCTATTTACTTGTATGATGCCCATGTACAGGCTACTGATGACGAAGTGGCAAAAATGGTTATTTCCGATATTCGTGACGAAGAAAAAGCCCATGTCGGTGAGTTGATGACTTTGCTGCGTTATCTTGATCCTGCTGAAGCAGAACATTTCATTTCCGGTGAAGGCGAAGTTAAGGAAATGCTTGAAGGCCTTGGTATGAAAGCTGCCGGGATTGCCGATGACAAAACGGAAGTTACCAATAAAGCGACTACCGTAGGCAGCCTGCTGGATAAATAGGAGGTATGGTCATGGAATTTTTAATGCGTGATGATGTTAATCTGTCTGCCGAGCAATGGCAGTCTATTGATAGTGCCGTAATCCAAGCGGCAAGAAATGTTTTGGTTGGACGTAAATTTTTACAGATTTACGGTCCTTTGGGTGCCGGTGCACAAAGTGTGAATGTAGATGTGCTGACTTCTGCTGAAAAAGGCAGTGTAGATTTCTTCGGTGAGGAAGAGGAAGCTGTAAAAGTTACAGGCCGCAGTTTTAAAGAGCTGCCAATGATCTATCGTGATTTTGTATTATCCTGGAGAGATATGGAACAGGCCAGACAGATCGGTATGCCGATCGATTTGGGTGCGGTCAGCGCTGCCGCAAATGCCTGCGCTCAGAAAGAAGACCTGATGATTTTTGCAGGGAATCCGAAAGCCGGTTATGAAGGCCTGGCTACGGCAGAAGGTGCTTTTAAAGTAAAAAAATCCGACTGGAGCAAAGATGAAAATGCTTTCAGCGATGTTGTTAAAGGTCTGCAGCATTTTGCGGACAAGAATTTGAGAGGCCGTTATGCTTTGGCAGCCAGCCCTGACCTATATGCACAGTTACAGCGTTTACAGGTCAGCACCGGATTACTGGAAAGCGAACGCATCAAAACCCTGGTTGGCGGCGGATTATATATGACTCCGGCGTTAGGTCTTAATAAAGCCGTATTGGTCTGCGCTGAACCGCAGAATATGGATCTTGTTATAGGTCAGGACCTTATTACCGGTTATATGGGTTCTGCTAAGCTGAATCACGAATTCCGTGTATTTGAAACAGCTTTGCTGCGGATCAAATGCAAAGATGCAGTAGTGGTTTTTGGCTGATCGTAAAATTTAAAGCCTGCCGGCATATTATGTCGGCAGGCTTTTTACTATGCAGAATAGCAATACTGAAAGCGTATTAATATTTATTTAATAAAAATACTTGATGTTTAATAATTGAAAATAAGCTATAATAAAATAAAAATGAATTATCGGTATTAAGGAGGCCGGGCATGGATAAAAAACGTGGTTATAATATAAAATATTTATTGCTGTTCACTTCAGCAGCTGCGTTGCTGTGCGCTCTGGCTGCATATATCAGCATTAACGATACCTATAAGTATACCCGTGAAAGAGCAGCTTTTCTGGCGGAAAGCTATGGCTCTCAGACGCGCTACGAACTGATGGATCTTTATGATGACGCTTTTGTCCTACGTGAGCTGATCCAGCAGGGTATGCTGGATGCCAAAGGTACAAAAATAGCCGTACATGAAAAAGGTTTTCGTAATATGTCAGAGCTTGGTATCCAGAGAATGAACAATGTCTGTACAGCCTTTGACGATATGGCTTTGATCACAAATGTATCTTTGGCTATGGCAGAAGGTCCGCTGCAGGACGGTATTCCTGAAAAAACTGTGATTTCCTATTGCTTTCCTTATGAAATCAATAAAAGTGCCCTGGGAAAAAATCTGATGATCCAGCCGAAACGGGATGACGCTATCAGGAAAGTGTATCGCAAGCAGGGCGAGTTGGTGATCGAAGGACCGTTCAGAAGGATTCAGGATAATGAGCTGGTACTGACGGGCAGGGTCGCTGTAAAAAATTCTGACGGTTCACCCTGGGGCTTAGTTGCTGTGACTTTGGATATGAATCCGGCAAGTCCGAAATATGCTTTGCAGAACATCAATTTTGCCGCACTGCAGGGGCAGAAATATCGTTATCATTTATACAAGATAGAAAACGGAGCCAAATTGACGATTGCTGCTTCTGACCATGCGGCAATGGCAATGACAGGCGGAATGAAATATGATATCGAACTGCCGAATGCCAGCTGCATCATAGAGGTAGACAAAGCAGGCGGCTGGGTTGGTAATAATATAATTTTTTTGAATGCAGGTATTGCCTTTTTTGTATGGCTGCTGAGTGTTTTTGCCGTAAAAAAATGGCTGGAAAATAAAGAGGCCCACCGTGAGATTGCAGACAGGGAAGAAATACTGCGTCAGATTGCCGATAATATCAACGGAGGCGTTTTGACACTGGTCAATGATGCCGGCTTCTGCATCCGTTATGCTAACGATGGATTTCTAAAATTGATTGGTTATACAAGGGAAGAATTGGAAAACGTACCTTCGTTTTTGAGGGCGCATTTGATATATGAAGAGGATGCGCCTAAATTTCAGGCATTACTGGATGGTGTCTGGCATCTTAATGATAAGATCGATTTGGAGATGCGCCTGCTGCATAAAAACGGGCATTATATACCTGTTTTGATCCGTGGCAGCGTGGGGATAGATAAAGACGGCATGCTGGTAATGTACTGCGTTATTGTTGATATCAGTGAACAAAAGCGTATCATCCAGGAACTGGAACTTGAGAAGGAGCGTTATGATCTTTTAGTGCAGGCTTCCAACGAAATAATTTTTGATGTGGACGTGCTGCCGGAGCATATTGCCTGGTCGCCTCTGTATCGCAGGATTTTTGGCTTTGAACCTTTTGGTAAGCTTGCTTCTGAGTCTGCGCCTCCGTTAAAATCGGAGCCCGATAAAAATATTGCCGTTATCAGTGCGTTTATCCATAAAATTATTGCAGAGAAGCATTCCGGCAGTGAAGAACTGTTGCTCAGTTATGCCAATGGCGAGCAGCACTGGTTCAGGATCCGGGCTAACTGCATCATCAAAAAAGAAACAGTGATCCGTCTGGTAGGCAAGCTGGATAATATTGATGCAGAAATGCTTGAAAAAGAAAAGCTGCAGGATATGAGCCGTATCGATCAGCTGACAGGAGTTTATAATAAAGCCGGCTTTAAAACTGTGGCGGAACCACTGTTGAAAGAAAGCGGTTCGGGCAGCTTTATCTTTACTGACCTGGATAATTTTAAAACAGTCAACGATACCTTAGGGCATCAGACAGGCGATAAAGTTTTACAGGAAATGGCAGCAAAGCTGCAGCAGTTTTTCCGTTCCGACGATATTATCGGTCGTTTTGGCGGTGACGAATTTTATATTTATGCACCGGGGCTTTCGCCGGAGGCGACAGTCAAAAGGGCGGAGGATTTATGCCGTATCCTGCATACTGCCTATGATGGCGTTACTGTTTCTGCCAGCATTGGCATTTGCTATTTCCCTGAGCATGGCCGGGATTTTGACAAGCTGGTGCATTTGGCTGATGTGGCCGCGTATGTTGTAAAAGAAAGAGGCAAGGGCGGTTATCATGTGTATGAGCCAGGTGATAAAATTTAATTTTGCTTGCTATTGCCGGCAAAAGATGCTAAAGTTAATTTAATATCATAAGTCGATCCACTGGGGGCGCATTATGCTGAGAGGCCGCAAGGCCGACCCTTAGAACCTGATTTCCGGGTAATACCGGCGTAGGGAAGTGGCGTAAGCGCGAGCCAAAGCCAATTTCCTGTGGGAGATTGGCTTTTTATTTTGAAGGGGGAGTTTAATAATGGCAACACAGATGCAGTTGGCCCGTCAGGGCATAATCACAGAAGCGATGCTTCAGGTAGCGGCACAGGAACAGTTGGCGCCTGAGGTCATCAGGGCTGGTGTAGCGGCAGGAACAATAGCTGTTTGCTGCAATATCAACCACAAAAATCTTGTGCCGCGCGGTGTAGGTCAGGGCTTGGCAGTCAAGGTCAATGCCAATATCGGTACTTCCAGCGCTTATCCTGATCCTGAACCTGAGCTGGCTAAGCTGCGCGCTGCTATTGATGCCGGGGCCGATTCTGTGATGGATCTTTCTACAGGCGATAATATCGACGCTTCACGTAAGGCTATCATTGCTGCATCCACTGTAATGGTTGGTACGGTACCGATTTATCAGGCAACAGTAGAAACTATTAAAAAACGCGGTGCCGTTGTTGAAATGACGAAAGAGGACCTGTTTGAAGTTATTCGTCAGCAGGCTGCCGACGGTGCTGATTTTATGACGATCCACTGCGGTATCAACCGTCAGGTTCTGCACGCTCTTGTCAGCGAAGGGCGCGTTATGGACGTTGTCAGCCGCGGCGGCAGTTTTATTACCGGCTGGATGCTGCATAATGATCGTGAAAATCCTTTATATGAATATTATGATGAAATATTGGACATCTGCGCGGAATATGATGTAACGATCAGTTTAGGTGACGGACTGCGTCCCGGCTGCCTGGCAGATGCTACAGACAGGGCGCAGATTCAGGAGCTTTTGAATTTGGGGGAATTGACTCAGCGGGCCTGGCAGCGCGGTGTACAGGTAATGGTTGAAGGACCGGGACATGTTCCGTATAATCAGATTGCAGCTAATATGCAGCTGCAGAAGCGTTTATGTCATGGTGCGCCTTTTTATGTTTTGGGGCCATTGGTAACTGATATAGCGCCTGGTTACGATCATATTACTTCTGCCATTGGCGGTACTCTGGCCGCGGTCAGCGGCGCTGACTTTTTATGTTATGTAACGCCGGCCGAACATTTGGGGCTGCCTGACATTGACGATGTACGCGAAGGCGTGATCGCAACGAGGATCGCGGCTCATGCTGCCGATATTGCCAAGGGACTGCCCCAGGCTATAGCCTGGGACAGGGAAATGGCTGTCGCACGTAAAAATCTTGACTGGCCGGAACAGATTCGTCTGGCACTCGACCCGGTGAAGGCGCAGGCTTACCGCGACAAGAAGAATAAGGCGGAGGATGAAGCTTGTTCCATGTGCGGCGATTACTGCGCTGTCAAGATCGTGGGACAATATTTGGAAGCGCACAGGAAAAAACAATAATAACCGTAAAAAGAGGACTTACATATGTAAGTCCTCTTTTTTATCAGTCTTTGTATAAATAATCCTGTACTTTGCTGTGACTGTCTTCAGGTCCGACCATGATGAAGACGTCCCCCGCTTCGAAAAGCGCGTAGGGGCCCGGCGAAACGATCAGCTCTTCGCCTTTGCGGATAGCGACGACGGTAACACCGGTACTTTGCCAGAAGTTTATTTCCGAGATCATCTGTCCCAGGAAACGGCAGTCTTGAGTTATTTTTACTTCATAAGGCAAGATAGGTGATGCCAAACGGAATTTTTCAATATATTCAAGCAGCTGATGGACATTATCTAAAATATCGTCCTGTTGTTTTTTCTGTTGTTCCGATAAGGTTTCGATATTTTTTTTCAGTTCGGTAATGGTAGAAATATTGCGGAAACGGCTTACCAGCTGTGAGGCCCGTTCGGCCGAAAGCACTGTGCTGCCGCTGCCTGATTCAATGGCGACGATGCCGACATCCTGCAGCATGAACATGGCGCGGCGGATCGTTTCAGGAGAAACGGCATAATGAGCTGCAAGCATGGAGCGTCCGTAAATTTTTTCGCCGGCCTTATATTTGCCGGCAGCTATCTTGGAAGCGATATCGATAGCGATTTTCTGATAGATTGGTTCTGCTATTTTGTGTTTGTTAGCCATGGTATAGTCCTTTACAGTAAAAATTTAGTAAAAATCAACAGGATTAAAATTTATATTTGTCTGCTGGCAAGGCGCAGCAGCAGACTCCACAAGTGGCCTGACAGGCGGCTGCGGAGATTTTCCGAAAGAAACTGTTAACTGACAGCTGCAGATCTTCGCAGTGTAAAAAAGTAATTAAAGTAAATTGACAAGCTTTTATAAGTAAGTTAAACTAAAAAACAGATAGAAGCAACTCAATAATAACATAAAGTTGTCGGATTGAAAAGGGGGGAGTTTTGATGAAGAAAAAAATACTGCAGCTGTTGGGTATGGTTTTGTTTGTAGGCCTGCTGGCAGGCTGCGGCAGCAATAATGAAAAAACGGTAGTTTTTTCTGATGCCGGCTGGGACAGTGTGAAGTTTCATAACGCGGTAGCCGGTTTGATTGCAGAAAAGGCTTATGGTTTAAAAGTAGAAACGATGAACGGCTCGACGCCGATTATGGAAGCGGCGCTGGTGCGCGGTGATGTGGACGTAAATATGGAGCTCTGGACGGATAACGTTGCTACCTATCAGGCTGATAAAGCCGCTGGTGGGATAGTCGATCTGGGAATCAACTTCGATGATAATAAACAGGGCCTGTATGTACCGCGTTATGTGATCGAAGGTGATCCCCAGCGTGGCATTGCGCCGATGGCGCCTGATCTGCACAAGGTTTCTGATCTGGCCCGCTACAGTAAACTTTTTGTGGATGAAGAAAATCCTTCCAAAGGGCGTATTTACGGAGCCATCCCCGGTTGGGCGGTCGATGAAGTAATGTTTAAAAAGTATAAGCACTACGGGCTGGATAAAAATTATGTGTATTTCCGTCCCGGCAGCGAGGCGACCTTGAGCACAGCCTTTGTAACGGCTTACGAAAAAGGTTTGCCGATCGTTGGCTATAATTGGGAACCAACCTGGATCAGCGGCAAGCTGGATCTGGTGCTTTTAGAAGACGCGCCGTATAATCAGGCCGGGTTTGAAGCAGGTGAAACAGCTGCGCCATCAGTAGTTGTCATGGTATCGGCTAACAGCCGTTTTCCAAAACGGCAGCCTGAGTTTACAGAGTTCCTGAAAAAGTATCATACTTCCAGTGCTTTAACAGCGGAAGCTCTCGCTTATATTGCCGATAATAAGGCGACTTATGACCAGGCGGCCCGTTGGTTTTTACAAAAACATGATAATCTGCTTACGCAATGGCTGCCGCCCGATAAGGCCCAGACCATGCGGGCTGCGTTAAAAGAACAGTAAGGGGGCGGGCATATGACAAGTTGGTTGTTGAATTTTCCTAATATCAATCTGAATATAGCAGAACCGATAGATGAATTTGTACGTTACATCAATATTAATTACGGCGAGGTTTTTGTTGCCGCCAAAAAGATGCTCAGTATTTTTATTAACGGCATCAACGGCGCACTGGATATGATTCCCTGGTGGCTGATGATTCTGCTGGTAGTTTTTGCCACAAAAAAACTGATGAACAGCTACAGAAACGGTGTCATTTACGGCGGCCTGCTGTTTATGATCGGTGCCTGCGGGTATTGGCATATGATGAATGAAACTTTAGCTATCGTGATCACGGCAGTAATTTTTTCATTGCTGATAGGTTTGCCGATCGGGATCGCTCTGGCGGCGGTACGCGGCGCTGATACGATAGTGCGGCCGATACTGGACGCGATGCAGACGATGCCGACCTTTGTTTATATGATACCGGCAGTTATGCTGCTGGGACCAGGAAAGGTGCCGGCGGTTCTGGCAACAGTAGTTTATGCTGTGGTGCCTGTTATCAGGCTGACCAGTCACGGTATCCGCCAGGTCGATCAGGAGGTTGTTGAGGCCTCCCGCTCGTTTGGTTCCTCCAGCTGGCAGACTTTGTTTAAGGTGCAGATACCTCAGGCGCTGCCAACGATCATGACAGGTATCAACCAGACGATGATGATGGCGGTGGCGATGGTAGTTACCTGTGCCATGATCGGTGCGAACGGACTTGGTATGGAAGTTTTGATCGCTATTAACCGTATGGAATCCGGACGCGGCATTATCGCCGGTTTCGCCATTGTTATTATTGCGATCATTATTGATCGTCTGACACAGAGCCTGGTGCAGAAGGAGGGTAAATGATGCAGGAAAAAGATACGGTTTTAGAAGTGAAAAACTTATATAAATTGTTTGGTCCCTATGACTTCCTGGATGAAAGAAAAGCTGCCTTCAAGCTGTTGGAGCTTGGAGCCAGCCGGATGGACGTTATGGAAACGACAGGTATCATGGCTGCGATCAGCGATGTTTCCTTCAGCGTCAAAAGAGGTGAGCTTTTTGTACTGATCGGTTTATCAGGCAGTGGTAAATCAACTATCGTACGCTGCCTTAATATGCTGCATAAGCCGACAAAGGGCGAAATTCTGATCGATGGCGAGGACATTACCAAATATAATGAAAAACAGCTGCAGGAGCTGAGGCGTACGAAGGTTTCCATGGTCTTTCAAAACGGCGGGCTTTTGAGCCATCGCGATGTACTGGGTAACGTGGCCTATGGCTTGGAAGTACGCGGTGTCGGCAAAGAAGAACGTGAAAATAAGGCTATGGAAATGATCAATATGGTCGGACTGACGGGTTATGAGCACGAAAAACTCAGCAGCTTGTCAGGCGGGATGAAGCAGCGTGTAGGTATAGCCAGGGCGCTTGCTAATGATCCTGATATACTTCTGATGGATGAAGCTTTTTCGGCGCTTGATCCTCTGGTCAAAAACGATCTGCAGTTTGAGCTGCTGCGTATCCAGGAACGCATGGGTAAAACTATTGTTTTCATTACCCATGATATCAACGAAGCCTTTAAGCTTGGTAACAGAGTAGGTATCCTGCGCGACGGCAGAATGGTGCAGATCGATACGCCGGAGCAGATGCTTGCAAACCCTGCAGATGATTATGTTAAGAAATTTATCCATAATGTCAATACCAGTAAGGTCTTTTGCGTGCGTAATATTATGTCTACGCCCAGCTGTATCGTTAAAGACAGCGACGGTGCCAATACGGCGCTTACCAGTATGCGCGCCAACGGCGTGTCCAGCGCTTATGTGGTCGGAGACCATATGAACTTCATCGGTATCGTTACCCTGGAGGGAGCTTTGGCTGTCCGTGACGGGAAAAAGACTTTCAGCGAAGCGATCATACGCGATGTGCTCCAGGTCAACGATCTGGACGCTCCCGTTGCTGATATAGTGCCTTTGGCAGCTAATGCTGCCTTTCCGCTGGCCGTGGTTGATGAAGAAAAAGTATTCCGTGGTATTATCACCAAGGCTTCAGTATTGTCTTCCTTTGTTGCCTGAAAATCAGCAGATGTTAAAAATAAAAGAAGAGCTGCCAAAGCAGCTCTTCTTTTATTTGGTCATAAGGCTATTTTGGCGAGATGATCGCCGTCAAGCCTATAGCCGTAATTTTTGCGCGGGTCCCAATAATTGACCCGTACAATGTCGCCCTCTTGTAAAGCTTTTTCTAATTCTGTGCTGTCTAAAAGCCCCTTGCGGGTAATAAGATTTGTCAGAATAGTAAAGTTTTCCGCCTGTACTTCGATAGAATTAGCGATACAGTCTTTGCCGCTGTCACTGCCGTCACTTTTCAGCAGATCAAGATAAACACTGCGTCCTTTCAGATATTCGCTGATATCAAAGGCAAGCTTGTCAATGCCTTTGGCATCCTGGTCAAAAAGTCGTGGAGTTTTATTAAAAACGACCACGATGCCTGCGTGAGCTTTGGCTAAGATGTTGATAGGTTTTCCGCCGTGTTTGTTTGGTATAGTCAAGTGAGCTGTGGCAGCGTCATTGGCTGTATCTATTTTAATCCTGGGAATACGGGCTTGAAGAGCATTTGCAATGTAGTTAACAATCGTCTGCAAATTCAACACCTCCGTAGCATTATTATAGCATTTGTCAATAAATTGAGTAGTTTTAAAAATTTACAAAATACTTGCATAATATTCACATGTATACATGCGAAGGAAATTTACAAAAGTGATTAAATAGTGTATACTAATTGTGTGAGCAAGGGTGAACTATGTCTTGCCGCACATTTCTTTTGCGTATCACTGGAACCGATAAGGCCGGTTCCCATATCTTGTACTCTAATTAAAAGAAAGAAGGGGATCAAATGACAAAAATGAAAACTATGGACGGTAATACGGCAGCGGCGTATATATCTTATGCGTTCACCGATGTCGCAGCTATCTACCCTATTACCCCGTCCTCTACCATGGCCGAAGTTGTAGACGAATGGGCTGCTCAAGGTCAGAAAAATGTTTTTGGTCAAACTGTAAAAGTATTGGAAATGCAATCTGAAGCTGGTGCTGCCGGTGCCGTACACGGCTCTTTGCAGTCCGGTGCTTTAACAACAACCTACACTGCTTCGCAAGGTCTCCTTCTGATGATTCCTAATATGTACAAAATGGCAGGCGAACTGCTGCCGGGCGTGTTCCATGTTTCTGCCCGTGCTTTAGCTGCCAGCTCACTGTCTATTTTCGGCGACCACCAGGACGTTATGGCTACACGCCAGACAGGTTTTGCGCTGCTTGCTGAAAGCGGAGTCCAGGAAGTTATGGATCTGTCGGCAGTGGCCCATTTGTCTGCTATCAAAGGTCGTGTTCCTTTTATTAACTTCTTTGACGGTTTCCGTACTTCCCACGAAATTCAGAAAATAGAAACTCTGGCTTATGATGATCTGGCTAAACTGATCGATTATGATGCGGTCACTGCTTTCCGTAATCGCGGGCTCAATCCCGATAATCCGGTCGTTCGCGGCACTGCTCAAAATCCTGATATCTATTTCCAGACCCGTGAAGCTGTAAACTCTTACTATGAAGCTTTGCCCGGTATCGTTGAAGAATATATGAACGAGATCAACAAGCTGACTGGACGTAAATATGGTCTGTTCAACTATTATGGTGCTCCGGATGCGGAAGAAATCATCATCGCTATGGGCAGCGCCTGCGAAACGATCCAGACTGTTGTCGAAAAACTCAACGCTGAAGGCAGGAAGGTCGGCCTTCTGGCTGTGCATCTGTATCGTCCGTTCTCGATCAAACATTTTATGGCGGCTGTTCCTAAAACAGTTAAACGTATCGCTGTTATGGACCGCACCAAAGAACCCGGTTCCTTTGGCGAACCGTTATACATGGATGTGCGCGGCGCTTTCTACGAAGCAGAGATTTCACCGCTCATCATCGGCGGCCGTTATGGCCTGGGCAGTAAAGAGCTGACTCCGTCTGAAGTGCTGGCGGTTTTTGAAAATCTTACTGCAGCAGAACCGAAAAATAATTTCACTGTAGGCATCGTTGACGATGTTACCAATACCTCTTTGGCGGTAACTACCTCGCTGGATACTACTCCTGCCTCTACCAAAAGCTGTAAATTCTGGGGCCTGGGCAGTGACGGCACTGTCGGCGCCAACAAAAGCGCGATTAAGATTATCGGCGACCATACGGATATGTATGCGCAGGGTTACTTCTCCTACGATTCTAAAAAATCCGGTGGTATCACTGTCTCGCATCTGCGCTTCGGGCATGAGCCGATCCGCGCTCCGTATCTGATCACTTTTGCAGACTTTGTAGCCGTACATAATCAGTCTTATGTAGACAAATATGATGTTACTGCAGGCCTGAAAAAAGGTGGTACCTTCCTTTTGAACTGCAACTGGTCTATGGAAGAGCTGGAAACGCATCTGCCGGGCAATATCAAACGCTACATTGCTAAAAATGCTGTTAATTTCTATACTATCGACGCGGTGAAGATCGCTCAGGAAATCGGTTTGGGCGGACGTATCAATATGATCATGCAGTCAGCCTTCTTCAAACTGGCGGATATTATTCCTTTGGCTGATGCCGTCAAGTATCTGAAAGAAGCTGTCGATCATTCCTACGGACTGAAAGGCCAGGCTATTCTTGACATGAACTATGCGGCTATCGACCGCGGTGTCGATGCTATTGTGAAGATCGATGTACCTGCAGCCTGGGCTGATGCTGCTGGTGACGCCAATATCGCAGTTACCGGCAACGAATTTATCGATAATATCCTGACTCCAGTCAATCGTCTGGAAGGCGATAACCTGCCTGTCAGCACCTTTAATAAAAATGTCGACGGTACTTTCCCCAGCGGCACTTCCGCTTACGAAAAACGCGGTATCGCGATCAATGTACCGGAATGGCAAATGGATAAATGTATTCAGTGCAACCAATGTTCCTTCGTTTGCCCGCATGCAGTCATCCGTCCTGTTTTGATGACAGAAGCAGAAGCTGCCAACGCTCCGCAGGGACTGGAATACAAAGATGCCATCGGAGCTAAAGAACTTAAATTCCATATGGCTATTTCACCGCTGGATTGCACCGGCTGCGGCAACTGCGCGCAGGTTTGCCCGGCTAAAGAAAAAGCCTTGGTTATGAAACCTCTGGAAAGCCAATTGGCCAAAACTGCTCATTGGGATTATACTGCCCATCAGGTTACGGCCAAACCTAATCCGATGAACAAAAATACTGTTAAAGGCGTTCAGTTTGAACAGCCCTTGCTTGAGTTCTCCGGCGCCTGTGCCGGCTGCGGCGAAACTCCGTATGCCAAACTGGTTACACAGCTTGTTGGTGACCGCATGATGATCGCCAACGCTACGGGCTGTTCCTCAATCTGGGGTGCCAGTGCGCCTTCCATGCCGTATACTACTAATAGCAAAGGGCATGGTCCCAGCTGGGCGAATTCTCTTTTCGAAGATAATGCCGAATATGGTTTGGGTATGTACCTGGGTGTAAAACAATCCCGCGAGCGTGTTGCTGAAATGGTAAAAGCAGCTTTGGCTGCCGAGATTCCGGCTGATCTGAAAGCAGCAATGCAGGATTGGCTCGATAATATGGATGTCAGCGAAGGCACTCGTGAACGTGCGGAAGCATTGACGGCCGTTTTGGAAAAATATCAGGACCAATGCGATAAATGCGCAGCTCTGTATAAAGAAAAACAATTCTTTGTCAAGCGCAGTCATTGGATCTTTGGCGGCGACGGCTGGGCATATGACATCGGTTACGGCGGTCTGGATCATGTTCTGGCTTCGGGTGAAAACGTTAACGTTATGGTTTTTGATACCGAAGTTTATTCAAATACCGGTGGTCAATCGTCCAAAGCCACACCGGCTGCAGCTATTGCCAAATTTGCTGCCAGCGGCAAAAAGACCAAGAAAAAAGATCTGGGCATGATGGCCATGAGCTATGGTTATGTTTATGTGGCTCAGATTTCTATGGGTGCCGATAAGAATCAAACTTTGAAGGCGATTGCAGAAGCGGAAGCTTATGACGGACCGTCCCTTATCATTGCTTATGCTCCGTGTATCAACCACGGATTGAAAGCGGGTATGGGCTGCAGCCAGCTGGAAGCTAAACTTGCTGTAGACTGCGGTTATTGGGCAACCTACCGTTATAATCCTGCTTTGAAAGAAAAAGGTGAGAATCCTTTCGTATTGGATTCTAAAGAGCCTACTGCTGATTTCAGAGAGTTCCTTTTGGGCGAAGTTCGTTATTCTTCCCTGCTCAAACAGTATCCTGAAACAGCTGAAGCACTGTTCACCAAAACTGAACAGGATGCTAAAGAACGTTTGAATAACTATAAACGTTTGGCTGGCAAAGCATAAACCCTGCTGTAATAAAAAACAAACCGCCGTCGGTTTTGACGGCGGTTTTTGTTTTCGGGTGTGCTGTGCAGTCTACGGCATTCAAGAGGTATTTGTTGGAACTTGACGAGAAGGCATATTTGCCGTATAATATCAAAATAGCACGGAGAGGTGGTCGAGTGGTTTAAGGCTCTGGTCTTGAAAACCAGCGAGGTGCAAGCCTCCGTGGGTTCGAATCCCACCCTCTCCGCCATATTTTTACAACAGCGTTGTAGGGGCCTCGTAATAAATATTTGCGTTGGTACTCTTGAAAAAAATATCAGGATAGTGTATACTATCCAAGTAAGTCAAACGGAGTGGTACTCAAGTGGCTGAAGAGGACGGTTTGCTAAATCGTTAGACGGGGTGACTCGTGCGTGGGTTCGAATCCCACCCACTCCGCCACTATTAAAAGTTTCAGAGCCTTCGAGATTTTTCTCGAAGGCTCTTTTTCTATGTCTGGATAAAGTTTTAAAAGTTTTTCTGGTTTAAATACGCTGTTTCTGTGTAATAAACTTATCAGAAAATGAATAGAAAAAAATTTAAAGTGGCTTTTTATGAAGAAATAGTTGAATATTTGGAAGTTAGTAATACAATGAAAACATAACTTTGTTAAGCTTGAGGGGGCGAAAATAGTGAAATCAGAAAATAATATTGTTGAGGGTGCGCTCAAGGTCCACAAACTTACCTTTTGGGAAGCTGCCATGATCATCGTTGGCGCTAACATCGGGTCCGGCATTTTAGGGCTGGCCTATTCGGCGAGAAAAGCCGGCTGGCCGGTATTGATGCTGTGGCTGATCATAGCAGGATTTTTTACGACGGCGTCAATGCTGTATGTGGCTGAAACTACGTTAAGGACCAGAAAGGTCATGCAGCTGCCGGGACTTGCTAAAAAATATGTGGGCGAGCTGGGAGCCTGGCTTGTCTTTATCTCAGTGGCGGCAAATACCATTGGCTGCCTGATTGCTTATACTAATGGCAGCGGCAGGATTTTAAGCGAGATGTTCGGTCTCTCTACACAGATCGGCAGTTTGCTTTTTTCTGTTCCGGCTGTCATTGTAGTCTGGTTTGGCCTGAAAGCGACCGGCGTAGCAGAGAAAGTTATCAGCTTTGGAATGATGGCGTTGCTGGCGGTGATCATAGCAGCATCTTTTTTAGCTGAGAACTCTGATTTGTCCAATGCGATTTTTACAAACTGGACTTATGCGATACCGGTTTTCAATGTTGCGATCTTTTGTTATATCGCTCAGTATGCCGTTCCTGAACTGGCAAGAGGTTTGGCACATGATCAGCAGAAGCTGGCGCTGGCTATTGTTACGGGAATGTCATTGACGATGGTTTTGCTGGCTTTGGTGCCGCTGGCAGTACTTTCTTTGACGGGGCCGGAAAATGTAACGCAGGTAGCAACTATTGCCTGGGGCAAGGCTTTGGGTGAATGGGCCTTTTTTACGGCCAATCTATTTGCTCTTGCTGCGATGATGACTTCCTATTGGGCAGTTGCCGGCAGTTTTCTTACCAACATCGTGGATAAGTTTAATTTTAAATCGGAGGACGATGTTAAGACCAGGCTGTTTGTTTTGGCATGTGTGGTTATTCCTCCGTTTATTTTGGCGTATAGCGGCTTGGTAAGCTTTGTCGACGCTATTTATCTGGCTGGTACGTTCGGCGGTGTCATTATGTCCGTGCTGCCTGTTTTGATGCTGCGTTCGGCAAGGAAAACAGGTGATATGGAACCTTCATGGCAATGCGGCTGGATCGCGTCTGCCTGGGTGCAGTGGTCAATGATCGTGTTATTCTGCGGTGCTGCTTTGTATGCTGTTTTAGGGTTGTTTGGCCTGCTGCCTGCAGCCTGGTAAGGAGATGACGAAAATGAAAATTTTTGCAAAAGATAAAGTCGTTTTTAACTTCAGTAAAGCTAATCAGCCGGTATATTTTGTGGAACCCGGAGAAACGTTTTGGGTCGAAACTGATGATTGTTATAGCGGGCAGATAAAAACAGAAACGGTTTTAAGGCCTGATATCGATATAAGCATTATGGACTGTTCTGTGGGTCCTATCGCTGTGAGCGGGGCTGAACCGGGTGACGTTCTCTGTGTTGAGGTACTGGCTATTCAGCTGGCTGAGCAGGGGGTAATGGTTACATCTCCCGGTTTGGGAGTGCTGGGTGAAAAAATCACAGAAGCGCACACTAAAATAATTCCCATCAAAAATGGCTTTGCTGAATTCAATGAAAAAATAAGACTGCCGTTAACGCCGATGATCGGCGTGCTTGGCGTTGCTCCGGCGGAAGGCAGCGTGCATTGCGCTGTTCCAGGTGATCACGGTTCTAATATGGATACCAAGCTCATTAAGGTCGGCTCCAAAGTGTATTTGCCGGTATTTGTCAGCGGTGCCAATTTGGCGTTGGGCGATCTGCATGCCTGTATGGGTGACGGCGAGCTGAGCGGGACGGGAATAGAGACAGCCGGCAGAGTATGCCTGCAGGTGGAAGTTATCAAAGACCGGAAGCTGGCGCGTCCGATGCTTGAAACTCCTGATGCTGTTTATACGCTGGCCAGCAGAGCTGATATTCAGGAAGCTATCCAAACAGCAGTGCATGACATGGTAGAATTTTTAATGCTGAAAAAAGAATTGGATTTTGCTGATGCCTACAGACTGTTGAGTGCTGCTTGCGATATTCAGATCAGCCAGTTGGTGAATGATAATATCACTGTAAGGGTAAAAGCACCGAAACTGGATCTGCAGTTGGAGTCTGTTTTCTGAAACAGCAGAATAAACATAAAAAAATAAAACCACCCTGTTTATTACGGGTGGTTTTATTTTCAGCCCAGGCCGTTGAAGCGTGCCAAAGTATCATAAACTGTATGCGCCAGCTTATTTTTGTAAGCAGCAGGCAGCTGTTTTAAAACAGCAGATTCTTCTATCAAAGCTGCCAGGCTGTTTAAATTCGACATTTGGCAGCAGTTGGGCAGCAGGATATTGCTGATGATCAGCGACAGAGCGGGCAAATGTGTTTCCGGCTCCTGCTGCCAGTTATCAGGCAGGACTTGTGCTATTGCAGTTTCTAAAAGAGTGGCGATATTTGTCATGATAGACCTCGGTTTTCGGTTTCTTGAAAATAGTATAACATAGGAAGGCTGATGTTGCTGAAACTGTAGACAAAAAAGAATTAATAGCATATAATTTGATGTAATATAAATAAAATAGTTAGAAGAATTTCAATAATATGCTTGTGTAATAATTTATGAGGAATTAAAAAGTTGGGTGTGAAAACGTGTACCATTATAAATTACAGGTATTGATTTTAAGCCAGGATAATCGTATATATGATGCTGTCAGTGCTCTTGAACCGCTGGCTGGTTTTGAGCACGAGCTGCTTTTAAGGCAGTCGGCAGACGCAGCTGTTAAAACTGCTGATGTTATTGTCTGTGAATTGTCAGGAGCAGTTTTGGCAGAGCTTGTCAAAAACTCTAAGCCGGATGCCGCAATAGTTTTTTGTGCTGAGCCGCAAACTGCAGAGCAGCTGGATGCAGCTGTTTACCAGTCGCTGACAGATCTTTGGATCAGGCCATGTACTGAAGCTTTTGTGGCTTTTAGGCTGCACAGACTTTTTGAACATATCAAGATCATAAAAGACTGCCATTTGGCGCAGCGTTATCTTGATACCGGAATCAACAGTATTCCCAGCCTGATCTGGTTTAAAGATATCCGCGGCGCGCATTTAAAGGTCAATGACAGTTTTTGCCGTGCCGTTGGTAAGACTAAGGTAGATGTTGAGGGCCGCGGCCATTATTATATCTGGGATATGAAAAAGGAAGAATACGAGCAGGGTGAGTATATTTGTCTGGAATCGGAAGAGATCGTCCTGCAGGAAAAGAAAACCTGTATTTTCGACGAAAAGGTCAAAACTAAGCATGGAATGCGGCAGTTTAAGACTTACAAGTCGCCGATTTTTGATGATAATGAGCAGTTGATCGGCACTGTTGGCATCGCGCATGACGTCACTGATCTGGAAAATATGGGGGCGGAGCTGGAAGTTATCCTGCGTAATCTTCCTTTTGCGGTTTTGCTGACTAACGAGGCCGGCAAGATCATCAATGCCAATGATATCTGCTCGCAGTATTTTACAGAAGGAAAAGAAGCTATGATCGGGCAGGAGTATCAGCAGTGGAAGCAGCAGAATTTAGCTGATATGAGTGAGATCAATGCAAAAGGCTATGCCGATGCAAAAGTGCTTGTCGGTCGGCGTGAAAAAAATCTGGAGATTTACGAAAAGCCTATTTTTGATGTTTTCGGTACGGCTGTAGGTATGCTGTGTATGTGCCGCGACGTAACCGTTGAACGGCTGCTGGAAAAGAAAATTATTTACAGTGCCAACACCGACCAGCTGACAGATCTTTATAACCGCCGTTATTTTTATGAATATATGACGCGTAATAAAATCATGTCTAAGCATGTCAACCTTTTTTATATCGACCTTGATAATTTTAAAAAGATCAACGATGAATATGGACATCAGGCCGGCGATACGGTTTTGGTAATGGTAGCCAAGCTGCTGAAGCAGACCTTCGGAGCTGAATTTATTGCCCGTGTCGGCGGCGACGAGTTTTTAGCGGTAGTTTTAGGCTCGAAGACAGATGCGGAGCTGGCAATTTTGGCAGAAAGATTTTTGAGCAGTCTGCAGCAGACGATTGCCGACAATGCTAAGTTCGCCGTGCTGTCAGCCAGCATCGGTATTGCCGTCAGTAATGCGCTTACTGATGTCGACCTGCTGATACGTCAGAGTGACTCGGCCTTGTACGAAGCCAAAAGAAACGGCAAGAAACAGTATAAAATATATCACAAATGACCATAAAAGCACTTTGCCGGGTATATAAAGGTAAAGTGCTTTTAGTTTTCCGGCGTATCAGAAAAAATTTATTGATATTTTAACAATGATAATGTAATTATTATTTGTTGCAATTATAATCATTAATGGTTAAAATTAAGATATAAATAAAATATATTGATAAAAGGAGCGATTATTATGGCAGTTGTACATATTACTAATGAAACTTTCGAAAAAGAAGTTATGCAGGCTGAAGGGAAAGTCCTGGTAGATTTTTGGGCATCCTGGTGCGGCCCCTGCCGTATGCTGGGACCGGTTATTGATCAGCTGGGCAGCGAACTGACTGATGTGAAAGTCTGCAAGATCGATGTTGATGCCAATCAGGATCTGGCAGCAAAGTATAAAGTTGAAACGATTCCTACCCTGGTCGTGTTTGAAGGCGGCAAGGAAGTGAAACGTTCTGTCGGCGTACAGCCGAAGCCGGCTATTTTGGCAATGCTGAAATAAATTGCGGCTGGGAAGCGGTGAAACTATGACTGAAAAACAAATTATGACTGATGTTTTGATCGTCGGTGCAGGTACTGCGGGCTTGACGGCGGCAGTCTATGCCGCTCGTGCTGGTAAATCTGTTAAACTGGTCGAGCAGTATTTGCAGGGCGGGCAGATCATCAATGCTTCGCATGTAGAGAATTTCCCCGGCTTTGAATCCATTGCCGGCTTTGAATTTGCCGAAGCACTTTATAATCAGGCTATCAAAATGGGTGCGGAAATCGTTTACGATAAAGTGACCGGACTGCAGGATTACGGCAGCCATAAAGGCGTACAGACTGAATATGGCGGTGAACTGCTTGCAAAAGCAGTGATTCTGGCGACCGGTGCGCGGGTGCGTCCGCTGGGCCTGGAAAATGAAGACCGTTTTATTGGTTCCGGCGTTTCCTACTGCGCTACCTGTGACGGAGCCTTTTTTAAAGATAAAAACGTGGCCGTTGTCGGCGGCGGTAATACAGCGCTCGATGATGCGCTGGTATTGAGCTTTACCAGTAAAAAGGTTTATCTCATCCATCGCAGCGATACTTTCAGCGGCGAAAAACGGTTGCTGGAAAAGCTGCAGGAGCATGATAACGTTGTTTTCATTCTTGACAGTGAAGTAACAGCCATCAATGGCTCTGAACGGCTGGAGTCGCTGGGCATCCGCAATAAGGTCAGCGGCGAGGAACAGACGCTGGATGTCGATGCCGTTTTTATTGCTATCGGCCATGTTCCGGATAATAAAGCTTTCGCGTCTTTGGTTGAGCTGGACGCTTATGGTTACATTAAAACTGATGAAAATTGTGCGACTTCCTGTCCCGGCATTTATGCTGCCGGCGACGGCCGCGTTAAAAAGGTGCGCCAGCTGACGACGGCTGCCGCTGATGGTACGGAAGCTGCCCTGGCAGCTTGCGATTACATTGACCTTTTATGATGGACGAATGGGTGGAACAATCTTTTTAAGGATCGTGATACCTGATGAATATTGATTTGGATATGTATCAAATGACTGCTGTAGCAGTAGTTGTATACTATGTTGGCCTGCGTTTAAAACGCAGGTTCAATATTTTTGACCAGTACTGTATCCCGGCTCCGGTTATCGGCGGCGTTCTGTTTTCTCTGCTGAATCTTGTCATGACGACCGGAGGCTTTTGGCAGTTGACGCTGGATACATCGCTGCAGGGATTTTTTATGACGATGTTTTTTACCAGCATTGGTTATACGGCCAGCTTGCGTATGCTGAAAGAAGGCGGACTCAGCGTTTTGAAGCTGGTAGCTGTCTGCGCCGTGCTTATCGTTCTGCAGAACCTTGTTGGTATCGGACTGGCCTCTGTTTTTAATTTGGGGCCGCTGATCGGTATGGCAACGGGTTCGATCCCGATGGTCGGCGGGCATGGCACGGCTGGTTCCTTCGGTCCTCTGCTCGAACAGATGGGTGCGCAGGGGGCGGCGACTGTGGCTATTGCTGCGGCAACCTTCGGTCTGGTTATGGGCAGCGTTATCGGCGGGCCGATCGCCCGTTATCTGATCGATAAAGACAATCTTTTCTGTTTTGAATGTGTGCAGGAGCCGGTGCATAAAACTCCTGTTGTCGGGAAGGAAGCTTATGCTGTCGATAAAGAATATTTCCTTTTCGGCATCGGTCAGCTTTTGGTGGCAATGGGTATCGGGTCATGGATCACAGGCCTGATAACATCTTTTGGTGTTACCTTCCCGTCGTACATCGGGGCGATGCTGGCGGCTGCTGTTATTCGCAACCTGTCCGACCTGACCGGAAGGTACGAAGTTTTTTCCAAAGAAATCGACGTTATGGGCAGCGTGTCGCTGTCGATCTTCCTTTCAATGGCACTGATGGGCCTGAAATTGTGGCAGCTCAGCGAACTGGCACTGCCGCTGGTGGTAATGCTGCTGGCGCAGACGGCGATGATGGCTTTGTTTGCCCGCTTTGTTATTTTCAATTTAATGGGGCGTGATTATGAGGCCGCTGTTATTACCGCTGCCGGCTGCGGCTTCGGTATGGGTGCCACACCTAATGCCATGGCTAATATGAATGCTATCGTTGCACGTTACGGACCGGCGCCTAAAGCTTATTTTATCGTACCTTTGGTCGGCAGTCTGTTCATTGATTTTATTAATGCCTTTATTATTACCCTGTTTTTGAATATGTTTTAAAGTGCTGTTAATAAAAAAATACCACCCTTTGGGTGGTATTTTTTATTTTGCTTATTTTGTTTTTACTTAAAACCTTCCAGCAGTTTGTTAAAGTTTGCCTGCGGCATTTTTTCAACGTTTTTAATAGTGTTGAAACCGGCAAGGCCGCTGGCCTGTTCGTAAGAAGCGCGGTCGCTTTCGTACAGCAGCCCGGTCAGCATACCTTCTTTTTCCATAATATGCCGTGCGGCCGCACCTTTATCATGCGGGTCGTAGCCGGCAATAGCTTTGACGTCGCTCAGATGCTCGCGGAACCATTCGTAAGTATTGGTATGGTTAAAAGTTACGCAGGGGCTGAACACATTCACGAAGGAAAAACCCTCGTGACGTACGGCTGCGACGATCAGATCTACCAGCTGCGGCAGCTGGGCTGAAAAGCCCTGCGCTACAAAAGTTGCTCCGGAAGCTAAAGCCAGTTCCAAAGCAGCGATCGGGGTCTCAATATTGCCTGTGGGCGTGGTCTTGGTTTTAAAGCCAACATCACTGCGGGGAGATGTTTGACCTTTGGTAAGGCCATAGACATGATTATCCATCAGGATATAAGTGATATTGACGTTGCGGCGCATAGCATGGATAGTATGCGCTGTGCCAATGGCAAAGCCGTCGCCGTCGCCGCCGCAGGCGATAACGGTCAATTCAGGGTTTGCCAGCTTAACGCCCTGGGCAAAAGGCAGAGCGCGGCCATGAGTTGTATGCATGCCGTAGGCGTATAGATAACCGCCGATGCGGCCGCTGCAGCCAATGCCGGAAACCAGTGCCAGCTGATGCGGTTCCAGATTTAGTTTTACTGCTGCCTGCTGCAGAGCCATTTGAACGGCGTAATCACCGCAGCCCGGACACCAGTTGGGTTTTACCTGATTTTGAAAACTAGCTAAAGTCGACATCTTACAGCACCTCCTTGCATTTGGCCAGCAATTCTTCTTTATAGAAAATATCACCGTTGTATTTTAAGATAGAATGCAGCTCCGGACAGGGCGGTACATTCATTTTTATCAGCCGTGCCAGCTGTGCCGTGGCATTGTGCTCGACGACGACGATTTTTTTCGCTTCCTGCAGATAATGGTTGAGAGCGCAGACCGGGAAGGGCGATAACAGCCGAATCTGGACATGATTGACGCGCAGGCCTTTTTCGCGCAGCTCCTCAGCAACTTCGCTGATGACGGCGCGGGTGCCTGCCATACCAATGATCAGCAGATCGCTTTGCGGATAGGGAGCGTCCTCATAAAGCGGGCTTTCAAATGTATCAACAACGCTGCGGACCTTGCGCAGGCGTTTATCGGACTGTGCTGTACGCATGGCTCTGTTTTCGGAAGGCCGGCCGACCTCATCATGCTCCAGACCGGTGCCGAGGCTGATGCCGTTTGGCGTGCCCGGCAGGACTCGCATGGAAATGCTGCCTTCTGCTTCCAGATCATAGCGTTTAAAATACTCCGGCGATTTGATTTCCGGCAATCCGGCCTTGACCAGCTTGCCGCGCCGCACCTGCAGTTTGCCGTAATCAAGGCTGGTTACGGACTGTTTGCCTAAAGACAGCTGCAGGTCAGAAAGCACGATGACCGGACATTGATATTCTTCAGCCAGATTAAAGGCTTCAAAAGTGTCGTAAAAAGATTCTTCTATAGAAGAAGGCGAAATAACGATTTTGGCAGTGTCGCCGTGTGTATTATAGATCGCTGCCATCAGGTCTGACTGCTCATGCTTGGTCGGCAGGCCGGTGCTGGGGCCGCCTCTCTGTGTATCGATCACGACCAGCGGGGTCTCCGTCATTTCCGCCAGGCCGATTGCTTCCGCCATCAGCGATAAGCCTGGGCCTGCTGTCGCAGTGAAAGCGCGGGCGCCGGCATGAGCTGCGCCGATAGCCATCGTGCAGGCCGAGATCTCGTCTTCCGTCTGAAGCATCACGCCGCCTTCGGCAGGTGCGTATTTTACCATATATTCCATAATTTCTGAAGAGGGAGTTATCGGATAGGCCGACATGAATTTGGCGCCCGAGGTCAAAGCCCCCAGAGCTACTGCTTCATTGCCCAGCATAAACAGCTTCGGCTGTGGATTTTCCAGCTCCGGCATCGTAAAGGCTGCCAGCAGATCATGATAATTATTTTTAATATATTCGTAGCCTGTTTCCAGCGCCAGGCGGTTTGTTTCCATGACCTCGGCGCCTTTGCGGCCGTATTGTTTTTCCAGCAGTGGCAGCAGTTTGACAGTATCGATGCCCAGTAAAGCGGCGGTGATGCCTAAAGCCAGAATGTTTTTCGGCAGTGTTTTACCGTCTGCTTTGCTCAGTTCGTTCCAGGATAGAGCAACAGTGCGTACCTTTGGCTTTTTACCTTCCAGCCAGGCAGCATCGGTAACTAAAATGCCTTCGGCCGTCAGTTCAGGCGCATCCACCTCCAGTGTGTCCGGGTCCATCGCGATCAGCAGATTGCAGCTGCTGGCGATCGTAGCTACCGGATGGTTGGCGATACGCAGCTTATAGCTGGTGTGGCCGCCCTTGATCCGGGACGAAAACTGACGGTAACCATACACGTCATAGCCCAGAAAGCATAAAGCTGCGGCGAAAATCTCGCCCAGGCTCTCTAAGCCTTCGCCCTGCTGGCCGCCGGCCTTCCACGATAATTCTTGTTTTTTCATACAATATCCCTCCTTATTAAAAGGTTTTTTAGTACAGGTATTTACCCGGGAGAAGTTTAAAAAATTCACCCTGTGCAGATAAGTTTCTGTATCTATAGTTTAACCTATTTCTGCAGAAAATAGCAGTACCAATTAGATTTAAAAACTTTTTAAATATGTTGAAAATAGCCTGCAGATACGGCAGTACGGCTGCGAATAAGTAATTTATAAAAGTATAGCCTGTAAAAATAATTTTTCGTTGGCAAACAGGACGCGGCAACGCTTTGGTAAAAACAGCGAATTATCCGAAAATAAAGAAAAATACAATCATTAGTTATATTTTTAACAAAATAACTTGCAATAATTCTGAAAATAATGTAAAATATGTCCAAACAATGAATTATATATAGGATAATAATTGTTTTTTAACCTGTTTATAATGCGTTGAGGAAAGTATCGAAGCAAAGCAGTGCGCCGAGTAGAGGAAACTAGGTAACTCGCATGAAGCAAACTGATGCGCACAGATTCCTTTCCGGGACGTTTTATAAAAATAAAACATTTCCGAAGGAGGAAATAACAATGAAAAAATCTTTAGTATTAGCAATGGCTATGGCTTTGGGTGTAACTGCTTCTGCCTATGCTGCAAACCCCTTCTCCGATGTACCTGCAGGTCATTGGGCATATGATTCCGTAAACAAACTGGCAGCAGCTGGTATCGTTGACGGTTATGGCAACGGCACTTTCGGTGGCGATCGTCTGATGACCCGTTACGAAATGGCACAAATCGTTGCTAAAGCAATGGCCAAAGGCGCTAACGTAGACCGTTTGGCAGCTGAATTTGCTGACGAACTGGACAGCCTTGGCGTTCGCGTTGCAGCTTTGGAGAAAAAATCCGACAACGTTAAATTCAATGCTCAAATCCGTGCTCATTATGAAAGCTTTGATAAAGCTGCTGGAAAAGTTGGCGAACATTATAATGCTACCAGCAAATTGCGTTCTCGTATCTGGCTCAACGGCCAAATCAATGAAGACTGGAAATATGTTGGTATGATCCAAAACGAACAGGATCTGCTTAACGATGCTGGCGATGAAAATACTACTTTCCAACGTGCTTTTGTTCAAGGTCGTATTGGCGGCGTGAAAGTAGAAGCTGGCCGTAATAACACCGTTCTTGGTGGCGGTTTAGGCTATATCCTCAGCCACCGTACTGACGCTGTAAAATTGGGCTTTGGCAAAGATGTTAAATTGGGTCTGCAATATGGTAAAGTAGCTAATGCATCTAGTGCAGACACTTTAAAAGATAATGATGGTTCTATTGCTAACAAATATTGGGCTGCTACTCTTTCCGGTAATGTTGGTGCTTTAGGATTGAATGCAAGCTATCAAGATATTGATGACGTTACTAAGCTTGGTCTGCAAGACGACAAAATTTGGACTGTAGGCGCTGATTACAAATTTGGCGATTTCAAAGTTGACGCTACTTATCTGAAATCTGATGTTGACAAAGATAAAAATAATGCGAAAATTGATGATGATGGTTATGTAGTTGGTTTGACTTATAAAGGTGCTAAAGCTGCTAAAGCTGGTACTTATGGCATCTACGCTAAATACTATGATCAGGGCGCTGGCACCTATCTCTGGCATGGTATGAACACCGAATTGGCTAATAAATATTTTGGTGAAACTGGCTTCAAAGGTTATATGATCGGTGTTAACTATGCAGTTGCTAAAAACATCGTAGCTGCTGTTGAATACTCTGATTTTGATGCTAAAGACAACTATGCTGCTGGTAAAAAATCCAACAACACTATCTGGTCTGAAGTTATCTTCACTTTCTAATTTCAGTGAATCTGCTTCTTCAAGGGCGATCTTACGATCGCCCTTTTTTATATGCAAAATCAAATAATATTATTATCATTATTGATATAATGGCTGGTATTGCTCTATTATTTTAACTTGATTTATGTTAAAATAACTTATAGTTGATAGTTATTTTGAGGAGGTTATATTAATGAAAAATATTTTGCGTTATTTATTGCTGGCTTTAGTTGTTGTTGGTTTTACTGTCCCCGTATTTGGGAAAGCGGAAGCTGCAAAGATTGCTATTTTGCCGTTGGCAAATAATGTAGCAGATGATGAGCTTTCCGGTCAGGTTTTCTTTAATGAATGTATGGATTATTTCAAATTCCCCGAATTTGATATGGTTGATGATGCTGTGCTTGACAAAGCTTTGAAGGAAGAAAATTATGCAGTAGTAGGTAAAAATGGTCCTGACGAAGCCATGCTTAAACGCATCATGGCTAAGACCGGCGCTGATATGGCATTGATGATGAGTTTGGATGAGCTTAGTCTTGAGCCTCAAATGGGAATGAAGGAAGATTATTATCTGTTTACACAAAAAGCGCGGATTATGTATGTTAACGGTATTACTGGTAAAGTTACTAAGGATCACGTAAATGATCAAGAACTTGTAGAATATCCTATCATTGCCCGCAGTGATTATGCTCATAACGAATTTAATAATACAGTAATCCGTGAGTTGAAAAAAGTCGCTAAATTTTAATATTATTTCTAAAACCGGCAATCGTTATGATTGCCGGTTTTAATTATTATATTTATAAGTTCGATTTATAATTATAATTTATAAAATTGCATAATAAAAGATGAAAAGAAAATCAGATTACATTTTTACTGCATAAAAATAAAAAGTACTTGTCAAATTAGTGAAAATACGGTAAAATAAATTAAGTTTATAATCAGTTGATTAAGGAATAATCTCTATAGTTGGATTTGCAGAGGAAACAAGGCAACTCGCCGCAATGCTTGCTAAAGAAGTTATTCTAAAACAGCAAAATTATAAACTTAATAATTTCCTGAGGAGGAATAACAATGAAAAAATCTTTAGTATTAGCAATGGCTATGGCTTTGGGCGTAACTGCTTCTGCCTATGCTGCAAACCCTTTCTCCGATGTGCCTGCAGGCCATTGGGCGTATGATTCCGTAAACAAGCTGGCGGCAGCTGGTATCGTTGACGGTTATGGCAACGGCACTTTTGGTGGCGATCGCCTGATGACCCGTTACGAAATGGCTCAAATCGTAGCAAAAGCAATGGCAAAAGGCGCTAACGTAGACCGTTTGGCAGCTGAATTTGCTGATGAGCTGGACAGCCTTGGCGTTCGCGTTGCAGCTTTGGAGAAAAAATCTGACAACGTAAAAATCACTGGCGAAGCTCGTTTCCTCTATGCTGACCATGATAATAAAGATGTGGATGGAGATAAAGATCATTACTATGAAGCTACTCTTCGTTCCCGTGTTTGGTTGACTGGTCAAGTCAATGAAGACTGGACTTACACTGGTATGATTCAGAATACTCAAGATTTTAAAACGGATTCCGGTGATGAAAACACCTCTTTCCAACGTGCTTATGTACAAGGTAAATTAGGTGGAATGGCTGTAACTGCTGGTCGTTACAACATGTTCCTGGCTAACGGTAACATTTATGATACTCGTGCTGATGGTATCGAACTTGCTTATGGCGATAAAATCAAAGTTCATGGTGTAGCTGGCCGTGCATCTGATGATATTTATTCTTATGAAAATAGTTTAGGTACAGAAGTTGCTGGTGGCGCACATTCTTATGCTGGTGGGTCCATTTCTGCTGACTTGGGTAGCTTTACAGCAGAAGCTGGTTATTATAACTTTAAAGATATCCTCTTCAAAGATTCTGGAATTGATAATGGTATCTGGTTTGTAGGTGCTGGTACTACTTTCGGTGATTTTGGATTGAATGCAATGTATCTTAAAGGTGATGCTAGTGGTAGTTATCGTGGTGAAAAAGCATCTCAATTGGATGATGACGGCTGGACTGCTGGTCTTACTTGGAAAGGCGCTGAAGCTGACAAAGCTGGTTCTTACGGGTTGTTCGCTAACTACTATGACCAGGGTGGCCAAACCTATATCGCTCATACTACTGATGCCAATACTTTTGGTGGTTTAGGATTTAAAGGTTATGGCGTAGGCGCTAACTATGCTGTTGCTAAGAACATGGTTCTTACCGCTGTATACTATGATACTGAATCTAAATTAAAAGGTGATAAATCCGAAGATAAGATTATCTGGACTGACCTGACTATTACTTTCTAATTTAACTGAATTAGATACTGTAAATTTAAAAGCGGCTGCTTAGGCAGCCGCTTTTTTCAACAAAACAGTTTTTGATTGTTAGGAAATGTGTTAAGATATCTTCAGATGCTTTTTACTGAAGGAGGTAAATAATGAAAAAATTCTTTAATTATGTGCTTTTGGCGTTAGTCACGATTTGCTTTGCTCTGCCATTGGGCGGTAAGGCCGAAGCGGCTAAAGTAGCCGTTGTGCCGCTGGCTAATCATGTTGCCGGCGATGAACTGGCTGGTACCATTTACATGCAGGAAGCTTTGGCGCTGTTCCGTTATCCTGAATTTGACCTTTTAGGTGAGGAGGTAGTGCTGGAAGCTATCGGCAGTGAAAATGGCCTTGCTGATTACAGCAAAGCTGCTTTAGAGAGGGTAGCTCAGGCTACCGGCGCTGAAATTGTAGTGGCTATGCAGCTGGACAAACTTGATGCTAAGCGGATGCCGCAGCGTAAAGAAGCAACTTTGAAAATGGATCTGCGCGGCAAATTTGCTTCGCTGAATACTGTTACTGGTGCTTATTATTATAAAGACCTGCGTGATACCAGAACGATCGAGGAAGCCGTCACGGTGCGCGGTGACTGGGAACATGAAGTATTGCAGAATGTAGTGCGTAATGCCTTTAAAAAGGTTGCGGGGAAATAACCTGTAGTTTTATAAAAAATAACGTCAGCCATTAAGGCTGACGTTATTTTTATCGTTTATATTTTTAAAGGAAACGTAATAAAATTTAACAAAGGTTCTTGTGAAAAAAGCAAATTTGTATCTCCCCTTGTTTTTTACAGTTAAAATGTGCTAAGATGTTCAGAGTAGACATCTAATCTGGTATAGAGGAGGCTCTTTAATGAAAAAAAATATGAATTTTGTACTAATGGCTGTTTTGGCTGTTTGTTTTGTACTGCCGGCAGCAGGTAAGGCTGAAGCCGCAAAATTGGCTGTTGTTCCGCTGGCTAACCATGTAGAAGATAATACTACTGCAAGTATGATTTACATGGAAGAGATCATGGATACGTTTAAGTTTCCTGAGTTTGATATGATTGCCGAGGACGTTGTGGATAAGGCAGTAGGCAGCAGGAATATTTCTGATTTCAGTAAAGCCAACCTGGAACGTATTGCCCGTGAAAGCGGTGCGGATATCGTTATTGCGATGTCGCTTGATAAACTGGATGACAAAGCTTTGTTTCCCCGTCGCGAGCCTACTTTGAAGCTGGATATGAGCGGTGAGTTTGCATTTTTGAACAAAGTTACCGGCAGATATTATGTTAAAAAGTATTCTGACGATATGGAAATTGAAGAGATTTTGACTGTACGCAGTGATTGGAAGAGCGAAGAATTTGCCAAGACTGTACGCAGTTATTTGAAAAAGGTGACTCAATTTAAATAGGTTTATTATTGAAAGGGGCAGCTGATCTATGATCAGCT